>WBZS01000030.1_pt1 | contig 340014 bp, 329 predicted proteins | sample 5204201 | NCBI WGS metagenome assembly WBZS01 (sample SAMN12344357, study PRJNA552823) | activated sludge metagenome | biome: Activated sludge suspended growth; feature: Nitrification reactor; material: Wastewater; isolation source: activated sludge from nitrification reactor of wastewater... | reverse complement strand
CGCCGGTTGATCCGTATGGGCAGCAGAGTGCGCCGCCGGTTGATCCGTATGGGCAGCAGAGTGCGCCGCCGGTTGATCCGTATGGGCAGCAGAGTGCGCCGCCGGTTGATCCGTATGGGCAGCAGAGTGCGCCGCCGGTTGATCCGTATGGGCAGCAGAGCGCGCCGCCGGTTGATCCGTACGCGGCACAGCAGGCCTATGGTGCCGCTCCGGCTGGCGATCCCTACGCGGCGCAGCCCGGGTACGGCGCGCCGGTAGCAGATCCCTACGCCCAGCCTCAAGCCGGGTATGCGCAGCCCGATCCGTACGCTCAGCAGTCCTATGCCCAACCGGGCTACGGCCAAGGTGCTCAGCCGTATCAGCAGCCAGGTGGCATGAACCCGTACGGCCAGATGGCGGGTGACGGACTGCGCGCTCAGACCGCCGACGACAAGACCTGGGGTTCGGCGGCGCACTGGTCGGCGATCCTGATCCAGTGGCTCGGCCCGGTGCTGACCCTGACCATGAAGGGCAACGAGAGCAAGTTCATCAGCGAGAACTCGAAGGAGTCGCTCAACTTCGAACTCACCTTGCTGATCGGCTACCTGGTCTCGTTCGTCCTGATGTTCGTCGGCATCGGCTTCATCACCTACCCGCTCGTGTGGGTCGTCGGTCTGATCTTCCACATCCAGGGTGCGATGGCCGCCAACAAGGGGGAGTTGTACCGCTACCCGTTCTCCATCAAGTTCATCAAGTGAACTGACTCAGCAAGTGAGGGCCCCGACTGGTTGCCGGGGCCCTCACTTGTCTGGGTCCACTTCGGTGATCGGGCCACGCTCCTGCGAGTAGAGTGTCGTGCGTGCTGCGCCCTGACGGTCTGTTGAGTCTCGATCCGGACCGCGAAGATCCGGTGCCGCGCGATGCCTGCGGGGTGTTCGGCGTCTTCGCTCCTGGTGAAGAGGTCGCCAAGTTGACCTATTTCGGCTTGTTCGCACTTCAGCATCGCGGTCAGGAGTCGGCAGGCATTGCCGTAAGCGACGGCGACCGCATCATGGTCTTCAAGGACATGGGCCTCGTCAGCCAGGTGTTCGACGAGCCCACCCTGAACAGCCTCACCGGCCACCTCGCGATCGGCCACACCCGCTACTCGACGACCGGGTCGAGCGAGTGGAGCAATGCCCAGCCGACGTTCAGAGCCACTTCGGGTGGAGGGCTCGCTCTCGCACACAACGGCAATCTCACCAACACCACCGAACTTGAGGCCTTGCTTGCCGACCGGGCGGGCGAGCCCGTCGCGCCGAAGAAGCGGATGGACTCGACTTCCGACACGGCCCTCGTCGCTGCCCTGCTCGCCACGCACGCCGACGCCGGTTTGAAAAGTGCCGCGCTGCAGTTACTGCCGCGGTTGAACGGGGCTTTCAGTTTCGTGTTCATGAACGAGCAGAGCCTCTACGCAGCACGCGACCGGCACGGCTTCCGTCCTCTGGTTTTGGGACGCCTGGAGCGGGGCTGGGTCGTCGCCAGCGAGACCGCGGCGCTCGACATCGTCGGAGCCACCTTCATCCGCGAGATCGAGCCCGGCGAACTCGTCATCATCGATGCGGGCGGGCTCAGGTCGCAACGCTTCGCCGATGCCCAGCCAAGGGGGTGTTTGTTCGAGTATGTCTACCTGGCCCGCCCCGACACGTCGATCGCCGGGCGCCGCGTGCACCCCGCCCGCGTCGAGATCGGGCGGACGCTCGCCACAGAATGCCCCGCCGACGGCGACATGGTGATGCCCGTCCCCGATTCGGGAACGCCCTCCGCCATCGGATTCGCCGAGATGTCCGGCATCCCGTTCGGGCAGGGGCTCGTGAAGAACGCCTACGTCGGACGCACGTTCATCCAACCCAGCCAAACGATTCGCCAGTTGGGGATCCGGCTGAAGCTGAACCCGATTCGGAACGCCATCGAAGGCAAGCGCCTAGTCGTGGTCGATGACTCGATCGTCCGCGGCAACACCCAGCGGGCACTCGTGAAGATGCTGCGCGAGGCGGGTGCCGCTGAGGTGCACATACGGATCGCGTCCCCGCCAGTCGAATGGCCGTGCTTCTACGGGATCGACTTCGCGACGCGCGCCGAACTGATCGCGCCGGGCCTGTCGGTGGCAGAGATTCAGCGGTCGATCGGCGCCGACTCTTTGGGTTACATCTCGCTCGAGGGACTGGTGGCCTCGGTCGGCATCTCGCGCCGATTGTTGTGCACGGCATGTTTCAGCGGCACCTACCCCGTTGAGATCCCGCAGGACAGGGCCAGGGAGATGGGGATAGAGGAGACATGGACATGAGCCGATCTGCCTATGCAGCGGCCGGAGTCGACATCGACGCCGGCGACCGGGCCGTCGAACTGATGAAACGGCACGTGGCAACCACGCGTCGGCCCGAGGTGCTCGGCAGCCTCGGCGGCTTCGCGGGGTTCTTCGACGCGGCAGGGCTGGCGCAGATGCGGCACCCTGTGCTTGCCACCTCGACGGACGGCGTGGGCACCAAGGTGGCGATCGCGCAGGCAATGGACATCCACACCACGATCGGCTTCGACCTGGTCGGCATGCTCGTGGACGACTTGGTGGTCGTGGGTGCCGAGCCACTGTTCGTGACCGATTACATCGCGTGCGGAAAGGTCGTCCCGGAACGCATCGCGGGCATCGTCGAAGGAATCGCGGCTGCCTGTCGCGTCGCCGGGTGTGCCCTTCTCGGCGGCGAAACGGCCGAACATCCTGGGCTCCTGCAGGCCCACGAGTACGACATTGCGGGTGCTACCACGGGTGTGGTGGAACGGGACGAGATCTTGGGCCCGGAACGCGTGGCTGACGGGGACGCCGTACTTGCCCTTGCGAGTTCGGGTCTTCACTCCAACGGCTACTCTCTCGTGCGGAAGGTCTTTGCCGACGCCGGATGGTCGCTGGACAAGCAGGTCGCTGAGTTGGGTCGCACTCTGGGGGAAGAACTGCTCGAGCCGACGCGGGTCTACGCCCGCGACTGCCTCGATCTGATCAAGTCGGTCGAGGTTCATGCCCTGAGCCACATCACCGGGGGCGGGCTGGCCGCCAACCTGGCGCGGGTGATCCCGGCGGGCTTCGATGTGGTGCTCGACCGGTCGACCTGGACCCCTCCTGCCATCTTCGGGCTGGTATCGGAACTGGGCAGAGTGTCCGAGGGCGATATGGAAGCCACCCTGAACATGGGCGTGGGCATGGTGGTGGTCCTTCCCACGGCCGGCGTCGAAGCCGCCGTGAGACTGCTGGGCTCACGCGGCGTGCCTGCTTGGCAGTTCGGTACGGTCACCGTGAACCCCCATAGCAGTTCTGTCCGGCTGGTGGGGCACCATCCACCCGTCGGTGGGTAGCACTTTGCCTGCTTCGGTTCATTGGGTAACCTGTCCCTCACGAACGAATACACCAGATGCCGCGGCTCAGACCGCGAACGAGTGCGAGGGGGCTGACCCGACACATGGGGCGCGGCCGTGCGAAAGCGAAGCAGACGCGAGTTGCTCGCGATCTCAAGTACCGTCCGATGAACACCGACTTCTCGGCTCTCGAGCGAGAACTCCGCGGCGCGGACGAACACTCTGACATACCCGAGCGGTATGCCGACTACGAAGCCTCCGACGAGGACGAGTACGGCGAGGCGGGTGGCGACGCCGCCGCCGACATCCCTTCAGTGCGCTTCGGCTAGGGCCTTCAAGTTCGTTCCCTTCCATGATCCGGTAACATGCGGGTCATGACTTGGCGCCCGGACATACTGCCGGGCTACTCGGCGTTCGACATCCCGCTCGACGATGTCTCACCGGCAGAGGGTGAACCGACAACCGATCGGCTCCGCGCGACCCTCGTTCGCCGCGAAGGTCCGCCGCACCGGCGGGCGGCGCTCTCGGTCCACGGCTGGAACGACTACTTCTTCCACACCCACGTCGCGGACCTGTTCGCCGACCTGGGGTTCGATTTCTACGCGCTCGATCTGCGCAGGTACGGCCGCAGCCTCATTCCCGGCCAGTTCCCTGGGTACGTGACCGATCTGCGCGACTACTTCGCCGAGTTGGACGCAGCGGTCGAGATGATCGAGGCCGACCACGACGAACTGATCCTGATCGGGCACTCCACCGGTGGGCTGACGTGTTCGCTGTGGGCCCACGAGCGTCCCGGACGCCTCACGGGCTTGATTCTCAACTCACCGTGGCTGGCGCTGCAAGGCAGTTGGCTTGTGCGCGCAATCGCGGCGCCGCTGTTGGCGTCCCTGGCCCAGCGCAGCGCGACCATGCCCATTCCGATCCCGGAGATCTCCCTCTACTCCAAGTCCATCCACGCCAAGTACGGGGGAGAGTGGAACTACGACCTGTCCTTGAAGACGGAGACCGCGCCGATCCGGGCAGGGTGGGTGAACGCCGTCCTCAGCGGCCACGACGCCATCGTGTCCGGCTTGGAGATCACGGCACCGATCCTTGTGCTGTGCTCGGCTCGAAGCGACTTTCGCGCGAAGTGGGATCCGGTGCTACGGAGCGTGGATTCGGTGCTGGACGTGCCGCAGATCGCCGCCCGGGCGACGAAACTCGGATTCCACGTGACAGTGGTGCGAATCCCGGGAGCCGTTCACGACGTCACCCTGTCATCCGCGCCGGTGCGGGCTCGCATCTGGGGAGAAATCCGACGCTGGGTGGAGGCGTACGCCGTCGGCGGTGAAAACACGTGAGCAGTGAGGCGGCTGAGTACGCGCTGTTTTCTGGACCTGACGTGTTACGCCTGCTGCAACTGGCTCTGACCGGCTCCCCGGAAGTGGAACTTGAGGGGTTCTCTGCGCAACTGCACAAGTTGCATCACCGTCCCGGCACGGACGTGAGCGCCGGCTACGAAGTGACCTACGTGTCGGACGGCAGCCAGGTCACCGAGTACCTCGTCGCGACCACCAACAAGCTTCCGGCGGATGCCCGGGCCGTGCGACTTACCGGTGATGGGATGTCGCTTGCCGTGTGGAAGCACCCCGACGACCCCTACCTGCCGGGGCTGGCCGCCGCTTGCGACGCGACGGTGGTCGCGCAATGGTTGGGTGCACCCGCCGCCCCCGGCGTGGACATCGTCTCCTACCGGCCCATGCGGAGGGCCGTCCTGCGGTACGTGCAAGACAACCGCGATATCTTCGCGAAGGTCGTCCGGCCTCGAAGGTTGCCGGACCTGACGGCTCGGCATCGGTTGCTTTCCGAGGCGGGGATGGCGCCGGCCGTGATCGCTGAGCCGGCCCCTGGGGTCGCTCTGGTCGACTCGGCGGCGGGGGAATCGCTGGCAACGGTACTGGCCGCAGCGGTCCGCGGTGCCGGGGTCCTGCCCGAAGCCGAGTCCTTCATCCGGTTCCTGGATCGGCTCCCGGCAACTGCGATGTCGTTGCAGCGGCGCGCATCGTGGTCTGAGCGGGTGGGTTTCCACGGGGCTGCGGCGGCCGCGGCCCTCACACAGCGGGAGGCGGAGGTCGCCGGAGTGGTGAGGGACCTGCAGCGACTGCTGGCCGTGGCCCCTGTCGGCCCCGAGGCTCCCACGCACGGTGACTTCTACGAGGCCAACATCTTCGTCAAGAACGGGCAACCGCACCACCTGATCGACGTCGACTCGGTGGGACCGGGATTTCGCGAGGATGACCTGGCCTGCCTGATCGCTCACATGGTTGTGCTGCCGACCTTGTCTCCGACTCACTACACCGGGCTCGACGGCGTGATTTCGCGTTGGGCTGAGGCGTTCGAGCGGCACGTCGTTTCGGTTGTTGCTCTGCGCGCCCGGGTCGCGGCCGTCGTTTTGAGCCTCGTTGCTGGCGGCAGGGGCGATCAGCGCGGGATCAGACTCGATCTCGCCCAGAACTGGATGCAGCGCGCTCGCGCCGGGCAGCCCTGACAAGCCGCGCATGAGAGTTTTCTCATCCCAGTCTCCTGCTCGTCGCATCGGGCTGCGGTTGCATGGAGTCGAGAGGGAGGGCAAATGAATCTGGCCAAGCCGACTGCCGTCTGGGCGGTGACCGGGGCACTCGGGCTCGCCACGCTGGCGGGAGGTGCTTACGCCGTGTTCACCACCCAACCGGAGGAGGGAAACCGTCCTGGCATCACCCTGCCATCCAGCGCTCCTGCAGCGGCGCCGGGCCAAAATGGCACCGTGGAGTCGCAGGCCCCGACAAACCCGACTCGCCCAACGCCATCGAGCCCAGCCACAAGCACGGCGCCACCCACCGGAGTCGCGACACCACGGACGACAAAGCCGGTGCCGAGCGCCGAGAAGCAGACGCTCAAGCGCACAACTTCGACCTATCGCAACCCGGCCCCTGTGCCCGCCGACTCCCCCCAGAGCGCAGAATCGGGTGACTGAGAATCCCTCCCAAGTCGCTTTGGCACACCAGTCGCCAGGTTGAGACTTTCATCGAGGTCTTAACTACCGCCTCAGCTGATTTTCTCAGCGATCCCGCGGCCCGATGCAGCCTTCACGCCCACCCCAGATCGTGCAATCTCTCGTCGTCGATCCCGAAGAAGTGCGCGATCTCGTGGACGACGGTGATCTCCACTTCGGCGGCCACATCCTCCACGCGCGAGCACATGGCCAGTATCGGCTCCCGGTAGATGTAGATGCGGTCAGGAATTCCCATGAAGCTCGCGGAATCTCGCTCTGGTAAGGGGATTCCCTCATAGAGGCCAAGCGCTCCCGCATGTTCGGGAGGTGGGGTGGGCTCGATCAGCAAGACGCAGTTCTCCACCAGTGCGAGCAGGTCCGGCGGGATCGTCTCGAGAGCTTCGTCCACCAGGCGTTCGAAGTCTGCGGCACTCATCTGCACGGGCACGCTCCCACCATAACCAATCGGATGAGAAACGAATCACATCGATGTATTTTTAGTGAAACGCACGGCGTGGCGGCTTGACTCCTAGCGCTGAAACTCTCAACCAGACTGTTCTCAGGAATCCCGGATGCATACAGTCCTGTGCCAAGTGGTGCGTTTGTGACGCGCAAACTTGCCGCCTCTCGCTGTCCGGGAGGCCATGTGCGCTGTCCGGGAGAGGAAAGCAATGAATGCTGGCCGAGCGTTAAAGGGATTGGCCGCGGCAGGGCTCTCGGCAGGGTTGCTGGCCGGCGTCTCGGGCATCATCGTCAGCGCTCCCGCCGTCGCGGCCGGCCAGACGCTGTCCGCCACTACCGCTGTCAACGTCAGGTCGGGGCCGAGCACCAGCACGACCGTCCTCGCCGTGTTGTACCAGGGACAACGCATCCAGTCCACGGGGGGAAGCTCCAACGGATGGACGCCCGTGACGTTCGACGGACGCACGGCTTACGTCTTCTCTCGTTATCTCACCACCCCGGGAGCAGCGGTGGGTGCCGGGCCCGCCAACCCGGCCGCGACGGGCAGCAAGATGACCACGACCGCCGCACTCAACGTCCGGACAGGCCCGAGCACCAGCTACACAGTGGTGGGTGTGCTGCCGTCGCGGCAGGAAGTGTCCCTGACCGGCGCGACTCGTGGCAACTGGTCCCAGATCGTGTACAAGGGAATCCAGCGGTGGGTTGCCTCCGGCTACCTGACGGCCGTCAGTTCCCTCCCCGAGGTCACCGGGCAGGGAATCGCGACCGAGGCACTCACTCTGCGCGCGCAGGCCTCGTCCCAGAGCGCCAGCCAGGGCGTCGTCCCCAAGGGGACCGTACTTCAGCTGACCGGAACCCAAAGCGCTGGGTACACGCAAATCGTGTGGCAGGGCCGCGGTCTGTGGGTGAGCACGCAGTACTTGCAGCCTTATCGAGCGACCGCTCCGGCGAAACCGGTTGCGCCGCCCGCCGTCAAGGCCGTTCGCTACACGACCGAGGCACTCAATATCCGCGCTTCTGCCGACCCGGCAGCCAGAGTGGTCGCCGTCGCTCCCAAGGGGAGCGCCCTTGAGCTGACCGGCGTCGTCAGGAACAACCGTGCCGAGGTGCTGTACAACGGAACGCGACTGTGGGCGTCCATGACGTACCTGTCGACGACCAAGCCCGTCGCCGCGCCGAACATCGGCTACTCGGAGGGACTGTCCGGACTGCGCCCCAGCGCCCAGGCGATCGTGAGTCTCGTGCGGACGCGCTACCCGCAGATTCAGACGATCTACGGCGTGCGCAACGATCCGCTGCCGGATCACCCGTCGGGGCGCGCGGTCGACCTCATGATTCCGAACTGGAGTTCCAACACCGCTCTTGGCTGGCAGATCGCTCACTACCTGCAGGCCAATGCAGCCGGGTTGAACGTCCAGTACGTCATCTATCAGCAGCGGATCTGGCACATCAGCAGGCCGGCCGACGGTTGGCGGTACATGGCCGACCGGGGAGGCAGCACCGCCAATCACATGGACCACATCCACGTGACGACCCAGTCCTGACGATCCAGTTTGGGTGCGGACGCACCTGTTCGCTATCGTTGCGGGGGCTCGTCCCCATCGTCTAGCGGCCTAGGACACCGCCCTTTCAAGGCGGCAGCGCCGGTTCGAATCCGGTTGGGGATGCCATGGCCACGGCAAGTGAGCGGGTTCGTTCAACGGATTCGCACCACTCAAGTGGCTACGATATAGTTTCTCGGGCTGGTCACAACCAGTAGGGCCGTGAGGCCCCGTAGCGCAGTTGGTTAGCGCGCCGCCCTGTCACGGCGGAGGTCGCGGGTTCGAGTCCCGTCGGGGTCGCTGAGTCGTCAGACTCTTGCAGAAGGCCAGGTAGCTCAGCTGGTAGTAGCGTTCGCCTGAAAAGTGAAAGGTCGCCGGTTCGACCCCGGCCCTGGCCACCCCAACCTGCCAGACTGTCGAAATGGCCGGAAGTTCGCGTCCCAGCGTCAGCATCCGGATGCGCGTCATCATCACCCTCGTCGTGCTGGTGGCTTTCGCGCTCGCGACGTCCGGGTTGACCGCCTTCTTGCTGGAACGATCGACGAACTCGACAGGATGAACCGCCTTGTGGCGGATCTCCTCGTCCTTGCCAAGAGTGGCCGTCCGGATTTCATCCAGACTGGGGAAGTGGACGTTGCAAGGCTCACAGACGAGACGCTCGACAAAGCACGCCCGCTGGGTGACAGGAAGTGGCTGCTCGATGGCGTCGCCGACGTCACGATCAGGGCCGACGAGCAGCGTCTGGTCCAGGCCATGCTGCAGTTGGCGTCCAATGCGGTGAAGTATTCCGCACCCGGCACCTCGATCTGGCTCGGGTCTGCGGCCGATGCGAACCGGGTCCGCCTGTGGGTGCGGGATGAGGGCACCGGCGTGTTGGCGGAGGATCTGGAGAAGGTGCTGGAGCGCTTCGGGCGCACCGACAGCGCGATCACGGGAAGGATCGACGGTGCCGGCCTCGGGTTGGCTATCGTCTCGTCCATCGCCGCTGCGCACGGGGGCACTGTCGAGATCAAGTCCCAGATCGGCCGCGGAAGCGTCTTCCAGTTGGTCATTCCCCGCACCTACAAGGAGCTTGCCAGTGAGCCAGATTCTGATCGTTGAGGACGAGGACCTGATCGCGGCTTTCATAACCAAGGGTTTGAGAGCGGCAGGGTATTCCACAGTGCGGGCCACCACAGGCAGCGAGGCGATCGGTTTCGCCGTCACCGACGACATCGCCCTTATCGTCCTCGACATCGGGCTGCCCGACATCGACGGGTTCGAGGTGCTGCGTCAGTTGCGCGGCCAGGGAGTCAGGACCCCGGTAATCATCCTGACGGCTCGGTCGTCGGTCACGGACAAGGTGGCTGGGCTGGACGGCGGTGCCGATGACTACATGGCCAAGCCCTTCAGCTTCGAGGAGTTGTTGGCACGGATCCGGTCACGGCTGCGTTCAGAGCCGGCTGCGCCCGCCGGAGGCACTCCCAACCGTCTTGTCCACAAGGACATAAACCTTGACCTGCTCACGCGTCGAGTAAGCGTCGAAGGACGCGAGGTGGACCTGTCGGCGCGGGAGTTCAGCCTCGCCGAGACATTCTTCCGCAACCCCGAACAGGTGCTGAGCCGTGAGCAGTTGCTGTCGCAGGTTTGGGGATACGACTTCGACCCGGCTTCGAACGTTGTGGACGTCTACGTCCGTTACCTGCGAAAGAAGATCGGCGCGCAGTATTTCGAGACAGTGCGGGGAATGGGTTACCGACTTAGGTGACCAGAGCGCCGCGGACGTCAGTCCGTGATGACCCATGAGGCGTCGCGGCTGCTGACCCACTGTGACGCTGTGCCGAGCGCTTCGCGTGGCAGGTAACCGGCCTGCATGTCTTGGGCTGTCACGACGTCGCCGCCGGTGGCGGTGATGATCCTGGTGAGGTTGGCGGAGGTCGGAACTGGGACGACCCGAAGTTTCCGCTGGATCTTGTTCACGCGCAGGGTGTCGACCACCTCGTCGGCGAATCCCGGTGCCACCACGACTAGAGACTGCGACACGGCGTCCAGTAGTTCGAGAACCGGCAACAGTTCACGCATGGATGTCACCCGCTCGGCGACGTACAGAATCAGCGGGCTCGGCAGCACGGCCCACCCGGTCACCGAGTCGGTCGCGAATGCGCGATCCGGGTACCCTGCGGCGAGCTGGATCGCCTTTTCGGAAGCGACGAGCCGCCGCAGCGCGGCGCGGGCGGCGGAATCCAGTTCGGTGCTCGGCGCGCCGGTCGGCTCCTGGCGAGCCACTGTTTCGGTGACGTACTCGGGGGCTGGTGTCGCCGGGTCGAGGCGCGGGATTTCGCGATCGGGGACGCTGTGGATCGCGACCTCTCGGCGTGCGGCGGATCGCCTGTCAGCGCGGTTGGCCACGATCAGGGCTATCAGTCCGGCCACGGCAAGCGCGATGAGGCCGATCTGCCACAGTTCCATGGCGCTCAGCCTGCCACAGGGGGTTGACGTCGCCGCGGGCACCGGTCCGCGCAGGGTAAGGTTTGTCGCGGGGCCTCTAGCTCAATCGGCAGAGCAGCGGACTTTTAATCCGCGGGTTGTGGGTTCGATTCCCACGGGGCCCACCCTTTGTGTCAGGCCGTGGTTGATGCGGTGATGCTGGCCGAGCCGGAGACCAGGCTCTTGACCCCATCCACGATGCGGTAGGCGCGCACGCTGAGAACATAGGTTGTAGTCGGCGCGAGTCCACTGAACTTGTACCCAACGGCATTGCTGGAACAGGCAGCGGTGAACCCACCCGCGTCCTGCCAGTCGAGCGATGCTCCGCCTCGCACCTCGTAACCGATGTCGGCCTGGCATACTCCCGCCGAGTCCGGCGTGCGGAAGATCCGAACGCTGATCGAGGTAGCCGTGCGGCTGGTCGGGGTCGCGGCCATGGTCGGCGCAGCCAGCGTGGACCCACCTGTGGGTGGAGTGGTTGTGGGTGGTGGAGTGGTGGTCGTGGGTGGTGTGGTCGTGGGAGGCGGAGTTGTGGTTGCGGCCAGCGTGGATGCGGTGATGCTGGCGACCGTCGAGGTGCCGCTCTTGACCCCGTCGATGATCCGGTAACCACGCACACTGAAGGTGTATTCAGTGCCGGGGGTCAGGCCGCTGAACTTGTACCCGACCACATTGCTGGAACATGACGCCGTCAAACCGCCGACGTCGGTCCAGTCGGCGAAGGCGCCGCCCCTGACTTCGTAGCCGATGCCGGGATGGCACACCCCGCCCGACTCCGACGACCGGTAGATGCGGACGCTGATGGAGGTTGTGGTGCGACTGGAAGGGCTGGGGGCAAAGGAGGGTGGAGCCAGTGGAGGGGCATCGCTTGATGTGGCCGCGGTGATGCTGCTGGCGGCTGAGAACTCGGTCTTCACACCATCGACTGTTCGGTAGGCACGCACACTCAGCGGATACGTCGTCGCCGGGAACAAGTTCGCGAACCTGTAGCCGACGGCGTTACTGGCACATGCGCTACTGAATCCACCGACGTCGCTCCAGTCGGCGAAGGAACCGCCGCGCACCTCGTAACCGATATCGGCCTGGCACACGCCACCAGACTCGGTGGACCGGAAGATCCGGACGCTGATCGAGTTCCAAGTGACACTCGTCGGAGTGCTGGCGAACAGCGGCGCCGACAGTGGGCCCCCGGTGGTCGGGGGAGGAGGTGTGGTCGGTGGAGGTGTGGTCGGTGGAGGTGTGGTCGGTGGAGGTGTGGTCGGGGGAGGCGTGGCGGAAGTTCCGGCCGCAGTGGACGCCGTCATACTCGCGGCGCTGGAGAAATCGGTCTTGACACCATCGACGAGTCGGTAGGCCCGCACGCTCAAGGTGTATGTGGTGGAGGGCGCCAACCCGCTGAACTTGTACCCGACGTCGTTTCGAGTACATGCGCTCACGAATGCGCCTGCATCGGCCCAGTCCGCGAAGGTGCCGCCGCGGACCTGGTAGCCGATGTCGTTGCGGCAAACCCCGCCCGAGTCGGGAGAGCGGAAGATGCGGACGCTGATCGATGTCTCGGTGAAACCGGTCGGCGCGCTCGCCAGGGTCGGCGCTGCCAATGGCGACCCGCCGGTCGGAGGAGGTGTGGTCGGGGGAGGCGTTGTCGGAGGAGGTGTGGTTGTGCCACCCAGCGTGGTCAGGCTGAGACTGGCTGCGGCGGAGAAGTCGACCTTGACGCCGTCCACGATCCGATAGGCGCGCACACTCAACGTGTACGTCGTCCCAGGGGTCAGGTGGCTGAACTTATAACCCGGATCCGGGTCGTTGCACGGGGCATTGGGGAAACCGCCCACATCGTGCCAGTCCGAATAGACCCCGCCCCGGAACTCGTACCCGATGTCGGGCTGACATACCATGCTCGACTCGGCCACGCGGTATATTCGCACGCTGATCGTTGTCTCGGTGCGATTGATGGGACCGACCAAGACTGGTGTGGACAAGGCCGCCGCGTGGGCCGTTGGCATCGCCACAACCCCCGAAACGAACCAGACCGTCGAAGCCACGATGATCCCCGCCCACAGCCGCAACCACGGGAAGCGGGTTCGGGGACGACGCCCCGATTCGCTCCGGACAACCTGAGCTGATGAGACGACGTGTTGCATGAGTCCCCCGTAACGTCGAGAAGGCTGCTCGGCAACCCCCCGGCGCCGTGATCTGCTCCTCTCCAGAAGCGTAGCGCTGAAAGAGGTCTGGGCACAGAGGTCGACGTCGGCAGTCACCCGCCGGTGGACTACGGCTCGAAATAGATGCTTCCGCCGATGAACTCCCTGATCAGGGAGTTGAACGGGACCTTGGAGGCGTCGATGGGGTCGAAGAACGTAAGCAGGTTGAGCAGTCTGTCGCGGGTGCCGCGGAACTTGCTGTCGTCGGGGATTCGGCTGAGGGCGGCCTCGGCCGCCGGCCGCAGCGCATTCAGTTCGTAGACCATGCTGGTGTTGAACATGACGTCCGCGTCCTCCTGGAAGCGGAAGATGAACTCGTACTCCCCACGGCGCACGCTGGCCCACTGCTCCAGCGTCTGTTCCGGGGAGATGCCCCGCGTCCGGTCGTCGCGCACGAGGCGGCGGATGAGCCGGATCTCCGTCGTCGGGACGCGATTGACCAAGTCGATGTTGAGGCCGCTCAGCGCGCTGATGTGGATCTTGAACAACTGGTTGCGGTTGACGTCGCCGGCGAGTTGCGGGTTGAGGGCGTGGATCCCTTCGATGACGAGGATCTCCTTGGGGCCTACCTGCAGCGGCGTGTGCTCGGCCAAGCGGCGTCCCGTGACGAAATCGAAGATGGGGACTTCCACCGGATCCCCCTCGACGAGTTTGGAGATCTGGTCTTGAAGCAGCGGCAGGTCGAGCGCTTGCAGAACGTCGAAATCGTATCTGCCGTCGGCGTCGCGGGGCGTCTGCTCGCGGTCGACGAAGTAGTTGTCGAGCGATAGCGGCACGGGCTTGAAACCGTTGACGAAAAGTTGAGTGTTCAGCCTGCGAAGGAAGGACGACTTCCCTGAGGACGAGGGCCCGGCGATGAGAAGGACGCGCAGCGCACGCTGTTGGGCCATGATCATGTCGGCGATGCGGGAGATCTTCTTCTCGTGCAGAGCCTCGGCGATTCCGATCAGTTCGAGGTGCCGCCCCGAGCGAATGAACGCGTTGACATCCGCCACGACCTCGATGCCGACCCGGTCCAGCCAGCGGTGGTTCTCGTCGTACGTCGCCTGCAACTGGACTGGGGGGATCAAGGGGGAGCCATCACCCTTGTCCACATCGCCGAAGTCCACGATGAAGCCGTCGGAGAACGGGATCAGGCTAAAGGGCTCCACATCCGAAGGTCTTTCCAGCGCCGGGTACAGCGCCCGGACGATCTGTCCCTCGACGTTGTACACATGGAAGCCATTTTCGCGGCCCAGCAACTGAATGGGCTTGTCCCTCCCGACCCATGCGAGCAGTCGGTCACGGATCTGGGCAACCTCTCGAGTGGACAGCGCCGAGCCGTCCAGGTTGCAGAACACCCCCTCGAGGATCGAGTAGGACGTCTTCAGGCGCTCTTCCGGGAAGAGATCCTGCACGACCTTGATCAGGCCGAGTTTCACGGTCTGGCGTCCTTGCCGCAGATGCGTCTCCCGCATTTCTGGCCCCCATCACGAGGTTCTGATCTGCCCGAGCCTAGCCCTTGCGAACGACGGCCCGACAGGCTGGCGCGCTCAGGCCACCAGCACCACGGGGCACCGCGCGGACGCCAGGACACGCTCCAACATCTCCGCCTGCCCCGTGACGGACGCCAACGGCACCACCAGCACACGCGGGGCGGGGCCACGGAGCAGATCCTCAAGCTGGATTCGGGAGATGGCATCCGCCCCGGCGAACCTGAGGGCAATGGCCCAGATGCGGTCGGAGGGGGTGGTGGTCCCGGTCGACTCGGTCGCAGGCTCTCGCGCCGAGCCCGCGACGGTGGCAGAATCCAGCACCGCCACCCAGGACCCGCTGGCTGAAGTAGGTAGCTTGCCCACGGAGTGAGGCACGGCGCTGCGCGGCGGTGCCAGCAGAACCGGTGCCGCGGCCGCGGCTGCCACAGCCTCGCGCAGAAGGTTGCCGCGTGCCACGGAGAACGACCAGCGCAAGCCCAACTCGTCCGCGTGTTGGGCAACGAGAGCCCGCAGCGTGTCGGCGCTGCGCTCCAACAGTCGGCGAGTGGCTTCGAAGTCGGTGGCTCGCACCGCGCCGGACACCAGCCCGACCTCCACGCTGAACGGGAGCGCCACGCAGCGCAGCAGGTCCGACTCCTCAACGAACATGGCCGCCAGTTCTGCGTCCAGAGCCCGGGCGAGCGTTGCCGCCTCTGTGAGCAGGCGGCGCGCGTCCACGGAAGCGCGCGGCGTGAGGACGACGCGTAGGGTCTGGCTCATGATGTGGACTCGGGCTGTGGAGTGGGCGGGTTGATCGGCGCGGGTGGCGGTCCGGGTGAGGGTGGGACCGGTGCCGCGGGAGGTGTCCCGGGTGCAGGCGACGGCTCGGCGCCACGTTCGAGGTCAGCGGCGCGGCGCAGGTAATCGAGCCGCTTGGTGGACAGATCCTCGAGCCTGGCGGCGACCAGTGAATTGGCGGAGCCTGCGGGGTACCTGCCCTCGCTGTCGGGTGTGCCCGGCTCCAGGCGGGACAGCACACCGAGCGCGTCGTCGAGCGTGGCCGCGGCGTACACCCGGAACCGGCCTCCGGCCACCGCCTCGACGACGTCGGTGCGCAGCATGAGGTGCGGAACGTTGCTGGACGGGATGATGACGCCCTGGTCACCTGTAAGCCCGCGTTCGCTGCAGACGTCGAAGAACCCCTCGATCTTCTCGTTGACTGCGCCTATGGGAAGGACGCGGCCGTGCTGGTCGACGGCGCCGGTGACCGCGATCCCCTGGGAAATAGCGAAACCGCCCAGTGACGACAGCAGCGCGCACAGTTCCGCGACCGAGGCGCTGTCACCGTCAACCGCACCATAGGTCTGCTCGAACACGAGCGTCGCCGACAGCGACGGCGGCCGCTCGGGCGAGTACCGGGTTGCGAGCAGCGACCCCAGAATCAACACGCCCTTGGAGTGGATCGGCCCGGACAGCGCGATCTCGCGCTGAATGTCCACGACACCGGCGTCGCCCATCCTGGTGTTCGCGGTTATCCGCGTGGGGAAGGCGAATGGCTGGTCGGCCGACAGGCTGACCGACAACCCGTTGATCTGCCCCACGACTGCGCCGGTCGTGGCGATGTGCAGTTCCCCACGGCGGATGGCGTCGTGGACGCGTTCGCGGATGCGCCCCGACCGCCGGCGCCGCGCGTCGATGGCGCCCTGGACGTGGGCGTGCGTGACGACCGCGTCCGCGTCGTCCCGGGCCCGGTGATCAGATTCGCGAAGGAGGTCGATGAGATCCTCCAGCCGAGCCGAGATGCGTTCGGCGTCGCCGGCCCAGCGGGTTGCTTCCTCGATGACTCGGGCGACCGCGGCGCGGTCGAGCGGAAGCCACCCTTCCTTGCGGGCGATCGTTGCGATCAGTTGGGCATAGAGCCCCTCATGTTCGGGGGTGCGGTCGACCTCGTCCTCGAAGTCGGCGGGCACGCGGAACAGTTCGCCGAAGTCGGCGTCGTAGGCGACCAGCAAGGAGTGCAGCAGTCGGGGCCCGAAGAGGAACACCTTGACGTCGAGGGGTATCGGTTCGGGCTCGAGCGCGGCGGTGCTGATGACGCCGTACGCCTGGCCGAGCGACTCCGTGCGGATTTCGCGAGTGCGCAGCGCGCGCTTGAGTCCCTCCCAGGCGAACGGTTGCGAAAACAGGCGCTGGGCGTCGAGTAACAGGTAGCCGCCGTTGGCGCGGTGCAGGGCGCCCGGTTTGATCTGGTTGAAATCGGTCGCGAGGGTGCCGAACCGAGCGACGTACTCGATCCGCCCGAGGAGGTTTGAGTAGGTCGGATTATCTTCGCTCACTACGGGTGCGCCGGACTGGGCATCGGGTTCACCGATGACGACATTGACGTCATACCGGCCGAAGAAGGCGTCCTCGTCGCCCAAGGACAGCGGACCGGGTTCGGCGTCCGCCGGGCGGCGGAACTGGTCGAGGTTCTCCATCACGTCGGCCTGGAGGTTGTCCAGCCAGCCGAGAACCTGCGGAAGTTGGACGCAGTCGCGACGCAGGTCGTCGACGAGGGCCGCGACCGTGGTCTGGCACATGTCGCGCCCGAGTTCCTTGATGCGGCTGCGCTTCTGCTTCTGGAGTTGCTGCACCTGGCGGATCACCTTCTGCAGGCGTTCCTGCAGCCCCTTCATCGTTGCCTCGATGCGGGCCTTCTCGTCGTCTGGCAGTTGCCCGAACTGCTCCGGCGTCATCACCTCCTCCTTGACCACCGGGGCCATCGAAAAGCCCACTGGGGTCTGGATCAGGGCGACGTTCTGCGCGGCGGCGTCCTTGCCCAGGGCTTGAAACGCGGAATGCTGTTGTTCGGAGACCTCGCCGTCGATCTGTTCGGCGCGATTGCGGTACTCCTCGCTTTCGAAAAGGGCCGGGATGGACGCGCGCGCCTCCTCCTTGAACTGCCGCACCTCGTTGCGGAAACCGGTCGCGGTACCGTGCGGCAGGCGCAGCGCGTGCGGACGGTGGGGTTGGGCGAAGTTCTGGACGTACGCCCAATCGTCCGGGGCGGGTTCGCCTGCGGCGCGTTCCGCCACGAGGTCCTGGACAAGTGTGCGCTTGCCGACGCCGGGCGGGCCGAGCACGAACACGTTGTAGCCGGGCGACCGAAGACCGATTCCGAACTCGATGGCCTCGCGGGCACGGTCCTGGCCGGGGACGCCTGCATCCCAAGTGAGGCCGACCAGGTCGGCCGTGGTGGTGAACTCCATCCCCTCGAGGGTGCACGGAGTGCGCAGCGACTCCGCACCCAGAGGCTTCATCAGCGCCATGAGGCAATTGTCCTCGCCCTCACCGCCGTTTCCTAGGGGCGGCGGGCCGATACTGGAGGTGTACGACCACGAGGAGGTGCCATGAAGGCGGACGCGGGGGTGGTTTCCGCCCTGCCCGCCCCGCGGTACTCACCGTTATGTGTTCGCTGTCCATGCGCTCGACAGGGAGATAGTGGCGCCTGCGAGCGAAGAGGCGCTCGCCCAGATCGGTGTCCACACCATTGCATGGGGCACACTGACCGGACTCGTCGCGGCACCCTGAGCGAACGGGCGGCTCTACTCGGCGCGTCATGTGGGCGCGCCGAGTAGAGCGGTCAGGCATCACGGGCGCGTGATTGCGATCTTGGTCGGCGCTTTGATCTGCGGTTCCGCTACCGGAATCCTGATCTCGAGGACGCCGTCCCTGTACGTCGCGGTCACGTCCGCCTCCGTCGCATCGGGAGGCAGTTTGACCGTCCGCTGGAAGGAGCCGTACCGGAACTCCGAACGGTACGAGTCCTTGTCCTTGTGCTCCGACTTGGCCTGGCGTTCGGCTTTGATGTGCAACTCATCGTTGACGACAGAAATGTCGACATCCTTGTCCGGGTCGATGTCCGGCAACTCGGCGCGGACGACCAGGGTCTTGTCGTCCACGAACTCCTCGACGCGCAACCATGACTTGTCGACGTCGCTCTCGAACAGTCGCTGGACCAGATCCGAAAAGTCCGGCCACTCGCGGCGGACCAGTGCCATCACGAACTCCTCTCTCCCTCCGGGTGACCGGCCAGCCACCCGGTCACCACCTCGTTGTTCGAGAGTGGTCTGATTCCAGAGTCCGCCCGACCGCAACCCTTGTCAATGGAGGACGCGGGGTGCCTCACTCCTCGCTCCGGACCCTGTCGGCGTAGGCTCGGTGCATGAGCAAGACAAGTCATGAGGTGCGCGCGACCACCGCGCGCCGGGCGTACGAGGCCATCGGCCCCAGCACCAGCAAGAATGCGGCGTTGCAGGTGCAATGCAACTCGGCACACCATGTGGCGACGGTGTACAAGACCGGCGCCGGGCTCGTCTTCCGGTCCGTTCTCCACACGAAAGCACACGGTCGCCGCGACTACTCCGACGTCGGGCACCACGGGTCACAACTCGGTCGCGACTGGTTCGACCTGCTCGAGCCCGGCGATGATCCCTTGGTGTCGGACGACTTGGCCGCCGGGTGCGAATGCGGTCCGTACACACTGTCGAGGAGACTATTGATCGACCAGGTGGCGCAGGGACTCACCCGCGTCAAGATCGGCTGAGGGCCGTCCTATCGAAGGGTTTTGAACGGATGCACAATCGGCTGGGAAACGCCCTGAGCCCGTACCTGCAAGCCCACAGTTCCAATCCGATCGCGTGGTGGCCGTGGTGTCCGGAGGCGCTGGCCGAGGCCCGTGAACGGGACGTGCCGATCCTGCTGTCAGTGGGGTACGCGTCCTGCCACTGGTGCCACGTGATGGCGCACGAGACCTTCTCGGACGTGGCCACGGCCGACTTCGTGAACCCGCACTTCGTCGCCATCAAGGTGGACCGGGAAGAGCGTCCAGATATCGACGCCATTTACATGCTCGCGACACAGGCGCTCACTGGGCAGGGCGGGTGGCCGATGACGGTCTTCTGCACGCCGACCGGAGAGCCGTTCTTCGCCGGCACGTACTATCCGCCCGTCCGGCGTGGTGACATGCCGGGGTTCGGTGAGGTTCTGGCTGCGATCCACGAGGCATGGAAGCACCGTCGTCAGGAGGTGTTGGACAGCGCGGCCCAGATCGTGGCTGCGCTCGCCGACATCGGCGGCGTCCCCGAGCGCCATGAGAAGGTCAACTACCGCGCGGCGGTGCAGACGGTACTGGACGATTTCGACGCGATCCACGGCGGGTTCGGCGGGGCGCCGAAGTTTCCGAACCCGATGGTTCTCGACGCGTTGCTTGTGAAGGGTGAGCCCGCCAGCCTCGACGTGGTGCAGCGCACGCTGGACGCCATGGCCCGCGGCGGCATCCACGACCAGGTCGGCGGCGGGTTTGCGCGGTATTCCGTCGACGCCGGGTGGGTGGTTCCGCATTTCGAGAAGATGCTGTCCGACAACGCCCTGCTGTTGGGCACCTACACCCGCGCGTGGTGCCGCACCGCCGACCACGACGGCGCTCTGCGGACCATGTTCGAGCGCGTCGTCCGCGGAATCGTCGGGTGGGCGGAGCGCGAGATGCTTCTTCCGGGCGGGGCGTTCGCGGCGAGTCTCGATGCCGACAGCGCCGACACTCGCGGCGCTGCCCATGAAGGCATCTTCTACGTCTGGAACCCCGATCTGCTCACCGACGCTCTGGGTGCCGAGGACGCCGGGTGGGCGGCCGAGGCGTTCCACGTCACGTCCGCGGGCACCTTCGAGCACGGGCTGTCGACGCTGCAACTGCGCGGCACACCAGACCCCGAGCGGCTCGCGCGGGTCAGTGCACGGCTGCTGGAGATCCGCGGACTGCGCTTCCGCCCCGCGACCGATGACAAAGTGGTCGCGGCGTGGAACGGCTGGCTCATCGAGTCCTTGGTGCGGGCGGCTCTCGTGTTCAACGAGCCCGGCTGGTTGGATCTGGCGGTGGCGGCGGCAACCTATCTGTGGGACACCCACTGGGTGGACGGACGCCTCCGGCGGGTCTCTCGTAGCGGAATGGTCGGCGAGGCCGCGGGCACTCTCGACGATTACGCGGGTGTGGCCGGAGCATTCATCAAGCTGTCCGGGGCTGTGGGTGAGCCGGAATGGCTCGACCGGGCACGCAGGATCCTCACAGTGGTACGGGACCAGTTCGCGGCGCCGGGCGGGGGTTTCTTCGACACCGCCGCCGACTCCGAGCCACTCTTCCGGAGGCCGCGCGATCTCACCGACAACGCCGTACCCGCCGGCAGCAGCGCGGCGATCTCGGCGCTGCACTGCTTCGCGGTGGCGAGCGGAGAGTCGGAGTGGCACGACCTGGCTGTCGCCGCGGCCGCAGCCGGCAGCGGTTTGATCGCCACATCACCCCGCTTCGCGGGCGCGGCGCTCACCGAGGCCCTGATCAGCGACGAGGCGCGAGCCCGCCTCCTCCGAGCAGCAGTGGTAGTCGTCACCCCAGACCCCTTATCCGACCTTGCTCGCGCCGCCTGGCGTATGGCCCCCGCCGGATCGTGGGTGCTCACCACGAACGAACCCGGCCGGTTCGGTGAGCGCTTCGCCGAGTGCGCGCCCGCCGCCTCGGGGGCGCTCGCCTATGTCAGGCGCGGCGACCGGATGCTCGGGCCCGCGACCTCGGTCGACGAGTTGCGCACCGTCCTGTGGACCCGCGTGTGATGCTCGGAAACCGCGATTTTGACCAAGTCGGTCGCCTCGACTAGCCTTATCGCTCGGGTCCAGGTGACTGGACCGTGTGCGCGCGCTCACTCGGCCAGTTTTGCCGCAGGCGTGCGTTCAGGCACTGAATCCGTCTCGAGGACTTATCGGCCGGTGCAGTTGCCCCATCACTAGTTGCGTCCGCTGGGCGCACCTGGAACCACGACGGAAAGAGATAGCAGCCGGTGCCAACCATCCAGCAGCTGGTCCGCAAGGGCCGCACTGACAAGGTCAACAAGAACAAGACGCCCGCGCTCAAGGGCTCACCACAGCGCCGCGGCGTGTGCACTCGCGTCTACACCACGACCCCGAAGAAGCCGAACTCGGCCCTTCGCAAGGTTGCGCGCGTTCGGCTCTCCTCCGGAATCGAAGTCACTGCGTACATCCCCGGTGTCGGTCACAACCTGCAGGAGCACTCGATGGTGCTTGTGCGCGGGGGCCGCGTGAAGGATCTTCCGGGCGTGCGTTACAAGGTCATTCGCGGGTCACTCGACACCCAAGGCGTCAAGAACCGCAAGCAGGCTCGCAGCCGCTACGGCGCGAAGAAGGAGAAGTAATGCCTCGGAAGGGTCCCGCTCCGAAGCGGCCGGTGGTCGCAGATCCGGTTTACGGCTCGCCACTGGTTTCGCAGTTGGTCAGCAAGATCCTGCTGGACGGCAAGAAGACCACTGCCCAGCACATCGTCTACACGGCGATGGAAGGCACCCGGGAGAAGACCGGCATTGATCCCGTGCAGACCCTGAAGAAGGCCCTCGACAACGTGCGGCCCGCGATCGAGGTCAAGAGCCGCCGCGTCGGTGGCGCCACATACCAGGTGCCGATCGAGGTCAAGCCTGCCCGGGCCAACACCCTCGCCATGCGGTGGCTCGTCAGCTTCTCTCGGCAGCGGCGCGAGAAGACCATGGCCGACCGGCTCATGAACGAGATGCTGGACGCCAGCAACGGTCTCGGCGCCGCGGTCAAGCGCCGCGAAGACACCCACAAGATGGCCGAAGCGAACCGTGCGTTCGCTCACTACCGCTGGTGATCGCCACCTTCACTCGCCAGTTTGTCATTGGGTGGCTCAACGCTGCCTGCACCCGTAATCAGATAAGAGGTTAGACGCGCGTGGCCATCGATCTACAGACTGACCTGGCCAAGGTTCGCAACATCGGAATCATGGCCCACATCGATGCGGGCAAAACCACCACGACCGAGCGCATCCTGTTCTACACAGGCAAGAACTACAAGATGGGTGAAACCCACGACGGTTCGGCCACCATGGACTGGATGGAGCAGGAGCAGGAGCGCGGCATCACGATCACGTCCGCCGCCACGACGTGCTTCTGGAAAGACCATCTGATCAACATCATCGACACCCCCGGTCACGTCGATTTCACCGTCGAGGTCGAGCGGTCCTTGCGCGTCCTCGACGGCGCCGTGGCGGTGTTCGACGGCGTCGCGGGGGTCGAGCCGCAGTCGCAGACCGTCTGGCGGCAGGCCACGAAGTACGGCGTTCCCCGCATCTGCTACATCAACAAACTCGACCGCACGGGCGCCAGCTTCGATTTCTGTGTGAAGACGATCCGCGAGCGGCTGAACACGGCCCCTGCTCTGCTGCAGTTGCCGATCGGGTCCGAGTCCGAGTTCATCGGCGTCGTCGATCTGATCAGGATGCGTGCCCTCACGTGGCGCGGCGAGACCCAAAAGGGCGAAGACTACGCGGTCGAGGAGATCCCTGCCGATCTGCTTGAGCGCGCGCAAAGTGAGCGCGTGAAGCTGATCGAGGCGGTTTCGGAGCATGACGAGGAACTCCTCGGGCTCTACGTCGAGGGCATCGAGCCCACAGTCGATCAACTCAAGGCCGCGATTCGCCGTGCGGTCATCTCGAACCAGATCACCGCGGTGGTTTGTGGCACGTCCTTCAAGAACAAGGGTGTGCAGCCGATGCTCGACGCGGTTGTGGACTACCTGCCGTCGCCGCTCGACGTCCCTGCGATCGAAGGCTTCAAGCCAGGCGTGCCCGATGTCGTGGTGGAGCGCAAGCCGTCCAACGACGAGCCGCTGGCGATGTTGGCCTTCAAGATCGCGGCCGATCCCCACCTCGGCAAGCTGACCTACATTCGCATCTACTCCGGCGTGCTCAAGGCCGGCATGCAGGTGCTGAACACGACGAAGGGCAAGAAGGAGCGGATCGGCAAGATCTACCAGATGCATGCCAACAAGCGCGAAGAGATCGACTCTCTCGGTGCCGGCATGATCTGCGCGGTCATGGGTCTCAAGGACACGACCACCGGTGAAACGTTGAGTGACCCGAGTAAGCCCGTCGTCCTCGAGTCGATGGACTTCCCGGCGCCGGTCATCGAACAGGCGATCGAACCGCGCTCGAAGGCCGACCAAGAGAAACTCGGCATGGCGATCCAACGGCTCGCCGAAGAAGACCCGACGTTCCGGGTGCACACCGACGACGAGACCGGCCAGACGATCATCGCCGGCATGGGGGAGTTGCACCTCGACGTTCTGATCGATCGCATGAAGCGTGAGTTCCGGGTAGAGGCCAACATCGGCAAGCCGCAGGTGGCCTACCGCGAGACCCTGCGGCGGGTGGTCGAGAAGGTCGAATACACCCACAAGAAGCAGTCCGGCGGCTCCGGTCAGTACGGCAAGGTCATCATCTCGCTGGAGCCGGCGGAGACGGGCTCGGGCTACGAGTTCGTCAACGCGGTAACCGGTGGGCGCATCCCCCGTGAGTACATCCCCGCGGTCGATCAGGGAATTCGGGACGCGATGCAGTTCGGGCCTCTTGCGGGCTACCCGATCGAGGACATCAAGGTGACGCTGCTGGACGGTGCCTACCACGATGTCGACTCGTCCGAACTCGCCTTCAAGATCGCGGGCTCAATGGTCTTCAAGGAGGCCGCGCGCCGGGCTGACCCTGCCCTGCTCGAACCGATGATGGCCGTCGAGATCACAACGCCGGACGAGTACCTGGGCAACGTGATCGGCGACGTGAACAGCCGGCGAGGCCATGTTCGTGAGATGGACGAGGCACACGGAGACCGCATCGTGCGTGCAGTCGTCCCGCTTTCGGAGATGTTCGGCTACGTCGGCGACCTGCGGTCGAAGACCTCCGGGCAGGCGTCGTACTCCATGGAGTTCGACTCCTACCACGAGGTGCCCAAGTCGATCGCCGAAGAGATCACCGCCAAGGGCCGCGGGGGAAGCCAGTAAGCTGATCCCCACGGCATCCGGGTGGCGCTGGTTTGACTGAACTGCCCGGGTGCACAAAACTGGTCAGGTCCCGATCGGGGGCGTGACCGAGAGTCAACCACCTGATTAGAAACACAAAGAGCGCCCCGCGAATGCGTGGCGAACATCCAGAAGGAGCCCAAGTGGCAAAGGCCAAATTTGAGCGCACTAAGCCGCACTGCAACATCGGCACCATCGGGCACGTCGACCACGGCAAGACCACGCTGACCGCGGCGATTACGAAGGTGCTCCACGAAAAGTACCCGGATCTGAACGCCGTCTCCGCTTTCGACTCGATCGACAAGGCGCCAGAAGAGCGCCAGCGCGGTATCACGATCTCGATCGCGCACGTCGAGTACCAGACCGAGAAGCGGCACTACGCCCATGTTGACTGCCCCGGTCACGCTGACTACGTCAAGAACATGATCACCGGTGCCGCCCAGATGGACGGCGCGATCCTCGTTGTTGCCGCCACCGACGGCCCCATGGCCCAGACGCGTGAGCACATCCTGCTCGCCCGGCAGGTCGGCGTGCCCGCCATCGTGGTTGCACTCAACAAGTGCGACATGATTGCCCCCGAGGACGAGGAGCTCATCGAACTCGTCGACATGGAGGTCCGTGAGCTGCTGACGGCGCAGGGCTTCGACGGTGACAATCTGCCCGTGGTTCGGGTGGCGGCATTCCCGGCACTGAACGGCGATCCGAAGTGGTCCGAGTCGATCATGGAGCTGCTCGACGCCGTCGACGAGTCCATTCCGCAGCCGGTTCGCGACACCGACAAGCCGTTCCTGATGCCGGTCGAGGATGTCATGACCGTCACCGGCCGTGGCACCGTCGTCACCGGACGCATCGAGCGCGGCATCATCCGCACGGGTGAGCCTGTCGAGATCGTCGGCATCCGTTCGAAGCTGAACAGCACCATCACCGGCGTCGAGATGTTCCGCAAGATCCTCGACGAGGGTCGGGCGGGCGACAACGTCGGTCTGCTGCTGCGCGGCACCAAGCGCGAAGAGGTCGAGCGCGGCATGGTCGTCATCAAGCCGGGTACGACCACCCCTCACACCGATTTCGAGGCCAACGTCTACGTGCTGACGAAGGAGGAGGGTGGCCGTCACAAGCCGTTCTTCTCCAACTACAGCCCGCAGTTCTACTTCCGCACCACCGACGTGACCGGCGTGGTTCAGCTCCCCGAGGGACGCGACATGGTCATGCCGGGCGACAACACCGACATGACGGTTCACCTCAACAAGCCGATCGCCATGGAAGAGCAGCTCAACTTCGCGATTCGCGAAGGTGGCCGCACTGTCGGCGCCGGCCGCGTCACCAAGATCATCAAGTGATCTGACGCCACCGTCCGCAAAGGGGGGTCCGCACCACTGGTGCGGACCCCCCTTCGCATGCAGGCACGACCAGCGCGCGTCGGCACAGCGACCGGCTAGCCGCCTCGGCGCTGGATCGCGGCCCACTCGTCTCGCAATCCAACGGTCCGGTGAAACAGCAGCGGCTCGCTTTGGTCGGCCGCGAAGTACCCGAGCCGCTCGAACTGCACCACCTCTCCAGGAGCCGTTTCGGCCAGCGCCGCCTCCGCGAACCCGCGGAGGATCTGCCGCGAGTCCGGGTTGAGGTCGTCCAGCGGGTCGCCTGTCGTCTCTCCTGGAATCTCGGCACTGAACAGCCGGCCGTACAGCGCTGCGCTGATCTCCACCGCGTGCGCTGCGGATACCCAGTGCATCGTCGACTTGACCTTGCGGCCGTCGGAGGAGTTGCCACCCAAGGTCTCGGGGTCGTAAGTGACATGCACTTCGGTGACAGTGCCGGCGTCGTCCTTGACGACGTCCGTGCAGACGACGAAGTAGGCGCCCCGCAGCCTCACTTCACGCCCGGGGGACAGCCGGAAGAACTTCGGCGGCGGGACCTCCGCGAAATCGTCCTCCTCGATGTAGAGCACCTTGCTGAACGCCACTTCGCGCACGCCGTCGGCGGGGTTCTCGGGGTTGTTCGCCACCTCGAAGTGCTCGACCACCGGGTTGCCCGCGGCGTCGTCGGGCCAGTTCGTGATCACTACCTTCAGGGGCTTGATCACCGCCATGCGGCGCTGGGCTGTTGTGTTGAGTTCGCGGCGCACGTACGACTCGAGAGCCTCGATGCGCTGCCTGCTGTTGGTGCGTGTGGTGCCGATCTCGCGGCAGAACGCCCGGAGGGCGGCAGGCGGGTAGCCGCGGCGGCGCAGGCCGCGCAACGTGGGCATGCGGGCGTCGTCCCAGCCGTCCACCGTGCCGTCGGCGACAAGCTGTGCCAGGCGCCGCTTCGATGTCACCGTGTGGGTGAACTCGAGCCGCGCGAACTCGATCTGCTTCGGCTTGTCGGAAGGCAGTGGCAGGTGCTCGAGGTACCAGTCGTAAAGCTGCCGATGCGTGTCGAACTCGAGCGTGCAGATCGAATGCGTCACCCCCTCGATCGCGTCGGACTGCCCGTGTGCCCAGTCGTACGTGGGGTACAGACACCACTTGTCGCCGGCCCGATGGTGGTTGGCGTGGCGGATGCGGTACATGATCGGGTCACGCATCTGCATGTTCTCGTGCTGCATGTCGACCTTCGCTCGCAGCACGAGCGAGCCGTCGGGATAGTCGCCCGCAGCCATGCGGCGAAAGATCTCGAGGTTCTCGGCGCTGGACCGGTCGCGGAACGGGCTCTCGACGCCGGGCTTGCCGAAGCCTCCCCGCTGAGCGGAGATGGTCTCCATGTCCTGCTCGTCGACGTAGGCGAGCCCCTGGGTGATCAGGTATTCGGCCCATTCGTACAACTGCGGGAAGTAGTCGGAGGCGTGAAGCACCTGCGCGGGCTTGTAGCCGAGCCATTCGATGTCGTCGACGATGGACTCGACGTACTCGGTCTCTTCGGTGTCGGGGTTGGTGTCGTCGAACCGGAGGTTGCAGATTCCACCGAAGTCCGCGGCGATGCCGAAGTCCACCACAATCGCCTTCGCGTGCCCGATGTGCAGATAGCCGTTGGGCTCGGGCGGGAACCGCGTTTGCACCCGCTGCCCGAAGGTGCCCTGCTCGTTGTCCGCCCGGACGATGTCGCGGATGAAGTCGGATGCACCAGGGGAAGCGGGTTGCGTCATGAGCGACAGGCTATCGAATGCGCGCCTGCGCCCGCGCCCGTGACATTTCGTGCCGAGGTTGTCCGGCAAACCCACGATTTGTGCTGCGATCGGGTGACCTCGCATCACTTTGTCACGCCAGCCCCCGGTCGAGCGCCGTCGCGGCCCGAGCCGGATAGGGTGGTCCCTCGTGACCGACCTTGCTCCCGCCCGACTGCGTGTCGCGCCGTCTCCGACCGGGGACCCGCACGTGGGAACCGCCTACATGTCGCTGTTCAACCTCGCCTACGCTCGCAAGACGGGTGGCCGGTTCGTGCTCCGCATCGAGGACACCGACCGCGCCCGCTACGTGGCCGATTCCGAGCAGCAGATCTACGACACCCTCAAGTGGCTGGACCTCGACTGGGACGAGGGTCCGGACATCGGCGGTCCCTACGCGCCGTACCGGCAATCCGAGCGGCTGGACACCTATCGCCCGTACGTCGACAAACTCCTCGCCGACGGCAACGCCTACCACTGCTGGTGCTCACCTGACCGGTTGGCCCGACTGCGCGAGGAGCAGGCTCGCCAGAAGCTGAGCACTACCGGGTACGACCGGCTCTGCCTCGGCAAGAGCCGGGACGAGCGCGCCGCGCTGCCGGGCTTCACCGACACCCCTGTGGTGCGCATGCTCGTCCCCGACGACGCTCCGCTGGAGTTCACCGACATCATCCGCGGGTCCGTCAGCGCTCCCTTCCCGGACGACCAGGTGATCCTCAAGGCGGACGGCTTCCCCACCTACCACCTGGCCGTCGTCGTCGACGACCATGTGATGGGGATCACGCACGCGGTCCGCGGTGAGGAGTGGATCTCCTCGACTCCCAAGCACCTGCTGCTCTACCGGTTCCTCGGCCTTGAGCCACCGGCATTCGCCCACATGCCGCTGCTGCGCAACACCGACAAGTCCAAGATCTCCAAGCGCAAGAACCCGGCGGCTCGGCTGGCGTGGTTCCGTGAGCAGGGCTACCTGCCCGAGGCGCTGCGCAACTTCCTGCAGTTGCTCGCCTACCCGCCCGTGCGGCCCGACGAGGAAGTCGCTACTTTCGACGAGTTCGTCGCGGCGTTCGACTGGGCGAAGGTCAACACGGTCGGTCCGGTGTTCGACCTCAAGAAGCTCGACTGGCTGAACGGCTACTACATCCGGTCTCTCACGCCGAACGAGTTGGCGGCGCGGATCGTCGCGTTCGCCCGTGAGTCCGGCCAGTGGCAAGACACGGACGACGCCCGGATCGACCTCATCACGCGCGCCACTCCGCTCATTCAGGAGAGGTTGGTGCTGCTCAGCGAGGCTCTCCCGAAACTCGAGTTCCTGTTCGCCCCCGACGACGCGCTGCCTGTCTCCCCGGACGCCCTCGCGACCCTCGGCGCGGACGCCGCGGTGGTTCTGGATGCCGCCGCGGGTGCCCTGAGGCAGGTGGAGGACTTCACCGCCGAGCCGATCCAGACTGCACTCCGGGTCGCGCTGGTGGAAGGCCTGGGGCTCAAGCCGAAGTTCGCGTTCGGTCCCGTGCGTGTGGCAATCAGTGGGCTGAGGGTGTCGCCGCCGCTGTTCGAGTCGATGGAACTGCTCGGGCGCGAGTCGTGTCTCGCCCGGACCGCCGCGCTGCGGCAGCGGGTGGGCTGATCTCAGCCCTGCCGGGCGGCCTCGTCCACAGGAGTGGCCTCGTCCACGGGAGCGGCGCCATCGGGTTTCGGCCCATCCAGGCGGGGCAGTTCCGGCACGACCAACTGATCGTCGGCTGGGGTGCACCCATCCACGGTGCAGACCTCCGCCTGGCTCGACCCCGCAACCCGGACGAGGTCGCCGAAGTCGATGCCGAACACGTCGGCCAGTCTGGGGGCGTCGTCACTCATCTGTGCCTTCCCTGTGCTTCACGACCTCGGTGAGCGCCTGCAGGAACACCGCGGGATCCTGTGCCCCGGACACGCCGAACCGGCCGTCGAACACGTAGAACGGAACTCCCTGAACGCCGATGCGCTGGGCCAGTTGGATGTCTGCTGCGACGGCGTCCGCGTACCGGTTGTCCGCCAAGACGTCCAGGACCTGGGCGCGGTCCAGCCCGACCCGCTCGGCGATGCCCGCGAGCGCTTCGGCATCGCCCACGTGCTCGCCGGAGACGAAGTACGCCCTGAACAGTTCCTCGACCAGATCGACCTGAAGGCCCTGCGATGCGGCGAAGTGCAGCAGTTCGTGGGCGGCCAGCGTCTTGGTCGTGATCACGGAGTCGAAGTCGTAGTGCAACCCGTCTTCGGCGGCGATGGCGGTGACATGGTTCAGCATCTCCGCGACGTCGGCACGGCTCATGCCCTTGCGGTCCACCAGCCAGTCCACCTGGGAGCCGGTGAAATCGCCCGGCAGGTCGGGGGACAGTTCATAGCTGTGGTAAACGAGCCTGACGTCCGGCGCTTCCGGTTCGGCCGCGAAGGCGTCCAGCGCCCGTTCGAGACGGCGTTTGCCTATGTAGCACCAAGGGCAGGCGATGTCGGACCAGATGTCGACCTGGATGGGTTGCGGCACGTGGCTCCTTTCGTCATCAATCGAACCCCTGTGGGCGCACGAACATTCCCCAACTTTTGCGAACGCCGACGAGTGCGGCACGATTGCCGCATGTCAATTCAGGAGATTCAGGCCAGCAGTCTGTCCGACGACGCCGTCGTCCTCGACGTCCGCGAGCAGGACGAATGGGACGCTGGTCACGCCCCCAACGCCGTCCACGTCCCCCTGGGCACGGTTGGTGAGCGACTCGCCGACGTGCCGCAGGGAGCGCCACTCGCGGTCATCTGCCGTGGCGGCGTTCGCTCCCTCAAGGCGGGAGAGGTGCTGGCCGCGGCGGGCCGTTCCGTGGTGAGCGTCGCCGGCGGGATGAACGCCTGGGCCAAGGCAGGAAAGCCGGTAGTCACCGACGCCGGGAACGCCGGCACCATCATCTGACGCACCGAGCGCGGGAGGCGCGCCCGCTCGATCCTGGATCAGGCCCCGACTTGTTGTTTTGCGCTCTGCGCCCAAATCTGACACACTTTTCAGGTTGCTCCGACGGGGGCGGCGCGGGCGTGCCCAGTGTGTGCGCTGCGGGCCGGTTCCTGCAACCGAGGCCAGGCGGCGTCGTCGCGTGGATCCACAGGTCACCAGTTTGATGTCACTTGTGCGGTCCTAAACGCATCCGACACGCCCGACCGCGGGGGTCGGAGAAGCCGTGGGGGATCGCAGTGATCTTCCACACCAAAGCCGGCTGAGCCGGGCTTAGCAGGACGAGAAGAGGACGAACTGTGGCGGGACAGAAGATCCGGATCAGGCTCCGGGCCTATGACCATGAGGTCATCGATTCGTCGGCGAAGAAGATCGTCGACACCGTGACTCGCACCGGTGCCAAGGTTGCCGGTCCGGTGCCGCTGCCGACCGAGAAGAACGTGTTCTGCGTGATCCGTTCTCCTCACAAGTACAAGGACAGCCGCGAGCACTTCGAGATGCGCACCCACAAGCGGCTCATCGACATCCTCGACCCCACGCCGAAGACCGTCGATTCGCTGATGCGCCTCGACCTGCCGGCCGGTGTCGACATCGAGATCAAGCTCCCGTGAGGTCACTGATGAGTAACGAACGCAAAGTCAAGGGGTTGCTGGGCACGAAGCTCGGCATGACCCAACTCTGGGACGAGAACAACCGCGTCGTGCCGGTGACTGTCATTCAGGCCGGCCCGTGCGTCGTCACCCAGGTTCGCACCCCCGAAACGGATGGCTACTCGGCCGTCCAACTCGGCTACGGCGCCATCAAGGCCAAGAAGGTGACCAAGCCCGCCGCGGGTCACTTCGAGAAGGCAGGCGTGACGCCCCGGAAGCATCTGGTCGAACTTCGCACCAGCGACGCTTCCGAGTACACGATCGGCCAGGAACTGTCGAGCGAGGTGTTCGCCGCCGCCGACATCATCGACGTGACCGGCGTCTCCAAGGGCAAGGGCACGGCCGGTGTCATGAAGCGGCACGGCTTCGGTGGTCTGCGCGCCAGCCACGGCACGCACCGCAAGCACCGCGCGCCGGGCTCCATCGGCGCCTCCGCCACACCGTCCCGCGTCTTCAAGGGTTTGCGCATGGCCGGGCGCATGGGCGTTGAGAAGGTCACAGTGCAGAACCTCACAATCCACGCGGTGGACGCCGAGCGCAACCTGATTCTCGTGAAGGGCGCTGTCCCGGGCCCGAAGGGGTCGCTGGTAGTGCTCCGCACCGCGGCCAAGAAGGGGGCGCAGGCATGAGCAAGGTGAAGGTTGTCGGATCGAACGGCAAGTCAGTCGAGCTTCCGGCCGAGATCTTCGATCGTCAGACCAACGTCGCGCTGATCCACCAGGTCGTCGTCGCGCAGCAGGCCGCGGCCCGCCAGGGCACGCACTCCACCAAGACGCGCGGTGAGGTAGCCGGTGGTGGGGCCAAGCCCTGGCGCCAGAAGGGCACCGGACGGGCGCGTCACGGCTCCCGTCGCGCTCCGCAGTGGACCGGTGGCGGCGTCGTGCACGGCCCCAAGCCGCGCAACTACGCCCAGCGCACTCCCAAGAAGATGATCGCGGCCGCGCTCGCCGGGGCGCTGTCCGATCGGGCTCGTGACGGTCTGGTCCACGTGGTGGAGAATCTCGGCGTCAGCGACGTCCCCTCGACGAAACTCGCGCTCGCGGCGCTCGTCGACGTGAGCGATGCCCGCCTGTTGATCGTGCTCGATCGCACCGAGGACATCGGCTGGCTGAGCCTGCGTAACGTGCCTTCGCTGCACGTGCTGGCCGTTGATCAGTTGAACGCCTACGACGTGCTGCGCGCCGACGAGGTCGTGTTCACCTCCGCTGCGCTTGAGACTTTCGTCGCCTCCCGAGGCCTTGTGGCCGAGGTCGAAGAGAGCACCGAGGCCGCGGCCGACGACGCTGAGTCAGATGCCGAGGAGGAGAGCAAGTGAGCACCGTCAAGATCCGCATGCCGCACGACATCCTGTTGGCGCCGGTGGTGTCCGAGAAGAGCTACGGGCTGCTGGATGAGAACAAGTACACGTTCCTGGTGTCGCCCGACGCCAACAAGACCGAAATCAAGATCGCGGTCGAGCAGGTGTTCGGGGTCAAGGTGCTGAGCGTCAACACCTTCAATCGCGCCGGCAAGCGCCGCCGCACCCGCTCCGGGTGGGGCAAGCGTCCCGACATCAAGCGTGCGATCGTGGCCGTCGCCGATGGTCAGCGCATCGACATCTTCGGAGGACCGGTCGGCTGACCGGCGGAAGTTGAGATTAGGAAACACTGATGGGTATCCGTAAGTTCAAGCCGACCACGCCGGGAAGGCGTGGCTCCTCCGTCGCTGACTTCGCCGAGCTGACAAGGTCGACTCCCGAGAAGGCCCTACTGCGCCCGAGCCCCAAGACAGGCGGCCGCAACAACCAGGGCCGCGTGACCACTCGCCACATCGGCGGTGGCCACAAGCAGTCCTACCGGCTCATCGACTTCAAGCGGTACGACAAGGACGGTGTCCCGGCCAAGGTCGCGCACATCGAGTACGACCCGAATCGCACCGCTCGCATCGCACTGCTCCATTACCTGGACGGCGCCAAGCGCTACATCATCGCGCCTGACGGTCTCAAGCAGGGCGCGAAGGTCGAGTCCGGTGTCGGAGCCGACATCAAGCCCGGCAACAATCTGCCCCTGCGCAACATCCCCGTCGGCACGATCGTTCACGCCGTCGAGTTGCGCCCAGGCGGCGGGGCCAAGATGGGCCGCGCTGCCGGTGCCGGCGTGCAACTGGTCGCCCGCGAGGGCAAGATGGCCACGCTGCGGATGCCGTCCGGTGAGATGCGCATGGTGGACGTCCGCTGCCGCGCCACCGTCGGTGAGGTGGGCAACGCCGAGCAGTCCAACATCAACTGGGGCAAGGCCGGACGCAACCGCTGGCGCGGTGTCCGCCCGACCGTCCGCGGTGTCGTGATGAACCCGATCGACCACCCGCACGGTGGCGGCGAGGGTCGCACCTCCGGCGGCCGGCACCCCGTGACCCCATGGGGCAAGCCTGAGGGCCGAACCCGTGACAAGAACAAGGCGAGCAGCCGCTTGATCATCCGGCGGCGCAAGTCCGGCAAGAAGCGCTGAGTGGGAGTTGAGAGGAAACCATGCCACGTAGCCTGAAGAAGGGTCCTTTCGTCGACGACCACCTGGTGAAGAAGGTCGACGCTCAGAACGCCGCCAACACCAAGCACGTCATCAAGACGTGGTCGCGACGGTCGATGATCATCCCCGACATGATCGGGCACACCATCGCCGTGCACGACGGCCGCAAGCACGTGCCCGTGTTCGTGACCGAATCCATGGTTGGTCACAAGCTCGGTGAGTTCGCGCCCACGCGCACCTACCGGGGCCACGTCAAGGAAGACAAGAAGTCGCGCCGCCGGTGAGCGGAACGAGAAGAGGGTAACCAGAATGAGCGAAACCAAACAGCGGCCGACGCGCCGTGCTGCATTGCTCGGGGATCGTCCTGGCTCGTACGCGATCGCGCGGCACATCCGGATGGCACCGCAGAAGGTCCGCCGGGTCGTCGACCTGGTCCGCGGAATGGACGTCACCGAAGCGCTGGCCGTCCTGAAGTTCGCACCGCAGGCCGCAAGCGAGCCCGTGTACAAGGTGGTCGCCAGCGCGGCGGCCAACGCCGAGGCGACCGAGACTTTGCGTGCGAACGACCTGTTCATCTCGCAGGCTTTCGTCGACGAGGGCATGACCCTGCGTCGGATCCGGCCGCGAGCGAAGGGTTCAGCAAGCCGCATCTTGAAGCGCGCCAGTCACATCACCGTCGTAGTCGAGCCGAAAGAGCAGAAGGGAGCCTAGATATGGGCCAAAAAATCAACCCCCATGGCTTCCGCCTCGGGATCACCACAGACCACAAGACCCGTTGGTACGCGGAGAAGCAGTACGCGGCCTACGTGGGCGAGGACGTCAAGATCCGTGAGTACCTGACCAAGAAACTCGAGCGCGCGGGCATCTCCTCCGTCGAGATCGAGCGCCGCAGCGAGCGGGTGACGATCTTCCTCTACGCAGCGCGTCCGGGAATCGTCATCGGGCGCAGCGGCGCCGAGGCGGAGCGCGTGCGTGCCGACCTCGAGAAGCTGACCGGCAAGCAGGTGCAGCTGAACATCCTGGAAGTCAAGGATCCCGAGATCGACGCGCAACTCGTCGCTCAGGGTGTCGCCGAGCAACTGGGAGCCCGCGTGGCCTTCCGCCGCGCGATGCGTAAGGCTCAGCAGACCGCGATGCGGGCAGGCGCTGCCGGAATCCGGATTCAGTGCTCCGGCCGTCTCGGCGGCGCCGAGATGAGCCGTTCGGAGTTCTACCGCGAGGGCCGCGTGCCGCTGCACACCCTGCGGGCCGACATCGACTACGGGTTCCATGAGGCCAAGACCACCTTCGGACGGATCGGCGTCAAGGTTTGGATCTACAAGGGTGAGGTGTCGGGCACCCGCGCCGAACGGGCAGCTCAGAAGGCCGCCCGGCAGAGCGCCGGTGGTCGCGCCCGTCCCAACCGTGGACCACGGCGTGAAGGCGGTCCTCGTGGTGACCGCGGTGACCGTGGTGACCGTGCCCCGCGGGGCGGCAGCCGGCGCGCCGAAAGCGCGGCCGTGGAGACCGCAGCGCCCGAGGCCCAGAACGCAGGAGCATAGGACATGCTGATTCCCCGTCGTGTGAAGCACCGCAAGCAGCATCACCCAGACCGTCGCGGCAACGCGAAGGGTGGGACGAAACTGGCATTCGGCGATTTCGGCATCCAGGCGCTCGAATCGTCCTACCTCACCAACCGGCAGATCGAGAGCGCTCGTATCGCCATGACCCGTCACATCAAGCGTGGCGGCAAGGTGTGGATCAACGTCTACCCCGACCGGCCGATCACGAAGAAGCCGGCCGAAACACGGATGGGCTCCGGTAAGGGCTCACCCGAATGGTGGGTCGCGAACATCAAGCCCGGCCGGATCCTGTTCGAGCTGTCGGGTGTCCAGGAGGACGTCGCTCGCGAGGCATTGCGGCTGGCGATCCACAAGCTGCCCTTCAGGGCTCGGTTTGTCAAGCGTGAAGCAGGTGATATCTGATGGCTAAGGCTCTGATTGCCGCCGACCTGCGTAGCCAGTCGCGCGATGAGCTGAACAAGCTGGTGCGCCAGCTGAAGGAGGAGCACTTCAACCTCCGCTTCCAGGCCGCAACCGGTCAGCTGGAGTCCCACGGACGGCTCCGCGCCGTTCGCAAGGACCTGGCCCGCATCTACACGGTGCTGCGGGAACGCGATCTGGGCATCGTCCCGGACATCGAAGACAAGGATGATGCTGAATGAGCACCGACCGCACGAGCGCACGCAAGGTTCGAGAAGGGATCGTCGTCTCGGACAAGATGGACAAGACCGTCGTCGTCAACGTCGAGTCCCGCATCAAGCATCCGCTGTACGGCAAGGTCATGACCCGCTCCGAGCGGCTCAAGGCCCACGACGAGACAAACTCGGCCGGCGTCGGTGACAGGGTGCGTGTGATGGAGTGCCGTCCGCTGTCTTCCACCAAGCGGTGGCGGCTGCTCGAGATCATCGAAAAGGCCAAGTAACAACGAGTTCCGCCAGGCCAGCACAACTGGAACCGGCGAGACAGAGGAGAATGCAATGATCCAGCAGGAGACGCGGCTAAAAGTCGCCGACAACACGGGAGCCAAGGAAATCTTGTGCATCCGTGTACTCGGTGGCTCCAGGCGTCGTTACGCAGGCCTCGGCGACACCATCGTGGCCACCGTCAAGGACGCGATCCCGGGCGGCAGCGTGAAGAAGGGCGACATCGTCAAGGCGGTCGTCGTTCGCACCAAGAAGGAGCGGCGGCGCGCCGACGGCTCCTACATCAAGTTCGACGAGAACGCCGCCGTGCTGCTGAAGCCAGACGGGGAGCCCCGAGGCACCCGCATCTTCGGTCCGGTCGGGCGTGAACTGCGCGAGCGGCGCTACATGCGCATCATCTCCCTCGCGCCGGAGGTGCTGTGATCATGGCGAAATCGTTGCATGTCAAGAAGGGCGACAAGGTCCAGGTCATCGCCGGTAAGGATCGCGGCGTGGTCGGCGAGATCATGGCGGTCTACCCCGAAAAGCAGAAGGTTCTCGTCCAGGGCGTCAACATCGTCAAGCGGCACCTCAAGGACCGGCAAAACCTGCAGACCCAAAGCCGCCAGACGAAGGGTGGCATCATCGCGTCCGAGGCGCCGATCCACGTGTCCAACGTGCAACTGGTCGTGAAGGTCGACGGGAAAGAGGTCGTCACCCGCGTCGGTTACTCACCGCGCGAGGAGACCAGGAAGCGTGCCGACGGCACCGAGTACACGGTGACCCGCAGCGTCCGCATTGCGCGCAAGACCGGGAAGGAAATCAAGTGAGCACGGCCACCAAGCAAATGCCGCGCCTGAAGCAGCGTTACCGTGAGGAGATCCGGTCCGCGCTCGCGGAGGAGTTCAAGTACGGCAACGTCATGCAGATCCCCGGCCTGGTCAAGATCACGGTCAACATGGGCGTCGGCGAGGCGGCTCGCGACTCCAAGGTGATCGACGGGGCCGTCAAGGACCTCACTGCGATCACCGGTCAGAAGCCCGTGGTAACCAAGGCACGCAAATCCATCGCCCAGTTCAAACTGCGCGAAGGCATGCCGATCGGCTGTCACGTGACGCTTCGCGGTGACCGGATGTGGGAGTTCGCGGATCGCTTGTTGACCTTGGCGTTGCCGCGCATCCGCGACTTCCGGGGTCTTTCCGCCCGTCAGTTCGACGGCAAGGGCAACTACACCTTCGGGCTCACCGAGCAGGTCATGTTCCATGAGATCGACCAGGACAAGATCGACCGGGTTCGGGGCATGGACATCACGTTCGTGACGTCGGCCAAGACCGACGACGAGGGCCGCGCTCTCCTGAAGCGGCTCGGGTTCCCGTTCAAGGCTCCCGAGAACGACCCGAAGAAGATCGTCGTGAAGAAGCGGGGCTCCATCCCCGGCAAGAAGAAGAAGTGAGCTGAGGACGACAGATGGCAAAGACAGCGCTGAAGGTCAAGCAGGCCCGCAAGCCGAAGTTCGCGGTGCGCGGGTACACCCGCTGCCAGAAGTGTGGCCGGCCGAAGTCGGTCTACCGCAAGTTCGGACTCTGCCGCATCTGCCTGCGGGAGATGGCCCATCGTGGCGAACTCCCCGGCGTGACGAAGTCCTCCTGGTGACGAAGACGCCCAGCGTCACGACCGCAATCCCTAGTTTGACCGAATACGCGAAGGTCACCGGCACCGGTGAAACCGCGCGAGAAAGAGGCTGACGCAGCCATGACAATGACCGACCCGATCGCAGACATGCTGACCCGTCTGCGGAACGCCAACCAGGCGCACCACGACTCGGCGACCATGCCCCACAGCAAGATCAAGGTGGGCATCGCCGAGATTCTCAAGCAGCAGGGATACATCTCGTCCTACGAGGTGACCGAACCTGGCGAGGGCCAGGTGGGCAAGAGCCTGACGATCACACTGAAGTACGGCCAGAACCGGGTGCGGTCCATGTCGGGCATCCGCCGGATCTCGAAGCCGGGCCTGCGTGTCTACGCGAAGGCCAACGCGCTGCCCAAGGTCCTGGGCGGCATGGGGATTGCCATCATCTCCACGTCGCAGGGTCTGTTGACCGACAAAGAAGCCAAGTCCAAGAGCGTTGGCGGGGAAGTCCTCGCCTACGTCTGGTGAGTGAGAGGGGATAGCAAATGTCTCGAATCGGCAGGCTCCCCATCGACGTCCCTGGCGGCGTCGAGGTCACCATGGACGGTCAGCACCTGTCCGTGAAGGGCCCCAAGGGCACCCTGAGCCATACGGTGGTCGAACCGATCACGGTTTCCCGGAACGATTCCGGGCAGATCGAGGTCACTCGTCCCAACGACGAGCGGCAGAACCGGGCGCTGCATGGACTGACCCGCACCCTGGTCAACAACATGGTGATCGGCGTGACGCAGGGCTACGAGAAGAAGCTTGAGATCGTCGGGGTCGGCTACCGTGTCATCTCGAAGGGGCCACAGCAACTGGAGTTCGCGCTCGGCTACAGCCATCCTGTGGCGGTTTCCGCCCCCGATGGCGTGACGTTCACCGTCGAGTCGAACACGCGGTTCACCGTGCTGGGCATCGATAAGCAAGCGGTCGGTGAGGTCGCGGCCAACATCCGCAAGCTCCGCAAGCCCGAGCCTTACAAGGGCAAGGGTGTTCGGTACGCCGGCGAGCACGTCCGGCGCAAGGTTGGAAAGGCCGGTAAGTAATGGGCATCACGCTGACTGTTCCCAAGAGCACGTCCGACAGGATCGCGGCGCGAATCCGGCGCCAAAACCGTGGTCGCAAGCGGGTGTTCGGTTCGCCCGAACGGCCGCGGCTGGTGGTGACCCGCTCGTCGAGGCACATTCTCGCTCAGGTGATCGACGACTCGCGCGGGGTCACCGTCGCGGCGGCGTCCACCATGGAGGCCGATCTGCGGGTTGCCGAAGGCGACAAGTCCGCCAAGGCCAAGCAGGTGGGTGCTCGTATCGCCGAGCGCGCCAAGGCGGCTGGCGTCGACCAGGTCGTCTTCGATCGTGCAGGCAACAAGTACCACGGCCGCGTGGCCGCCCTCGCTGAGAGCGCCCGTGAAGCCGGTCTGGGATTCTGACGGAAGGTAATGATTGTGACGAATGGAACCCAGCGGCGCTCAGGCAGCGCAGTAGGCGGTGGCGGCGAACGTCGCGGCCGTGACGATCGTCGTGGCCAGCAGGCGCAGGAGAAGGACAAGGGCAACTACCAGGAGCGCGTCGTGGCCATCAACCGCGTCGCGAAGGTCGTGCAGGGTGGTCGACGGTTCAGCTTCACGGCACTGGTCGTGGTGGGTGACGGTGACGGCACCGTGGGCGTGGGCTACGGCAAGGCCAAAGAGGTGCCGGCTGCGATCGCCAAGGGAGTCGAAGAGGCCAAGAAGAGCTTCTTCCGCGTCCCGCGCATCCAAGGCACCATTCCGCACCCGGTTCAGGGCGAGCGGGCGGCAGGCGTCGTCATGCTTCGGCCCGCGTCTCCCGGTACCGGCGTGATCGCCGGTGGTTCGGTGCGGGCGGTGCTGGAGTGCGCAGGAGTCAGGGATGTGCTCGCGAAGTCGCTCGGGTCGCCCAACGCCATCAACGTCGTCCACGCAACCGTGGCCGCACTGCAGATGCTCGAGCAACCCGAAGACGTGGCCGCCCGGCGCGGCCTGCCCGTGGAGGACGTTGCCCCGGCAGCGATCCTGCGGGCACGCAAGGAGGGGATTTCCTGATGGCGAAGCTGAAGGTAACCCAGATCAAGTCGCCCATCGGCGGCACGCAGAACCAGCGCAACACTTTGCGGTCACTGGGTCTGAAGCGCATCGGTGACGTTGTGGAGAAGGAGGATCGTCCCGAGTTCCGTGGGATGGTCGCGACCGTCACCCACCTCGTCACCGTCGAGGAGGTGGAGTGAGATGCCGCTGAGGCTGCATGAACTGCGTCCGGCACCGGGCGCCAAGACCCCCAAGACCCGCGTCGGTCGCGGTGCGGGGTCCAAGGGAAAGACCGCCGGCCGTGGCACCAAAGGCACCGGCGCGCGCAAGCGGATGCCCGAGAACTTCGAGGGCGGGCAGATGCCGCTGCATATGCGGCTGCCGAAGCTGCGGGGGTTCAAGAACCCCTTCCGCGTGCCCTACCAGCCGATCAACCTCGCCAAGATCGTGGAGTTGTTCCCCGACGGCGGCAAGGTGACCGTCGCGGACCTGGTAGCGAAGGGTGCCGTCCGCAAGGACCAACTCGTGAAGGTGCTGGGTGCCGGCGATGTGTCAGTCGCGCTCGACATCGATGCTCACGCGTACAGCGCGAGCGCGAAGTCCAAGATCGAAGCGGCCGGAGGCACAGCCAACGAGTTGTGACGAACAAGCCGTGAGGGCGGGACGGGCCGGGTGCTCGTCCCGCCCTTGTGATTTCACCCGCGGGCAGCCCCGAACAGTCGTGCCCCTGCCCGCTCCCATGCGGAACCGAAGTGATGATCTGTGACCATGTAGGTCCAGGTCGCGCCGGGACGCCGCGCCTCCAGATCGGCGGCACTGATCCCCGCGGCCAGGTCCGCGGCTACTTGGGCCCGGATCTGGCTCTCCAACTCAGAGAACGCCACCGCTACCCGGTCGTTGAAGACCGTTAGAGGGTCTTCGCGCCCGAGTTGCTGGAGGTGGATCCCGTCGCGCAGTTCGAGCGCGAACGCGAGGTGTCCAGACCACGCTCTGTCGATGGCAAACAACTCCACGCTCCGGGCAAGGCCGGGGTCGGTGCCCAAGGTTCGCTCCCGCGCCTGGAGCACGGCGGCGCGTTGCGCGGTCAGTTCGGCGTTGTAGCGTCGGGTCAAGCGGAACAGATCCGCGCGGGCTGCTTCGCTGAACCGCTGGGCGGCGTCCACCTGGGCCTGTCTCTTCTGGGGCGGAGGCGGTTCGACCGGCGAGTTGTAGCTTCGCACCAGGTCGTCTTCGAGACTGGTGCAGAACACCGAACTCCCGGGATCGCCCTGTCGGCCGGCGCGGCCGCGCAACTGGTCGTCGAGGCGTCCGGACCCGAAGCGCCCCAGCCCGATCACGAGCAGGCCTCCCGCCTTCTCGGCCGCGGTGTCCAGACGGATGTCGGTGCCTCTGCCTGCCATCTGGGTCGACACCGTGATCCGCCCGGCGCGTCCGGCCTCGGCCACGACGGCAGCCTCGTCCGCGTCGCGACTCGCGTTGAGCAGAACCGAGTCCAACCCTGCGGCCGTGAGGGTGTCGGCGAAGCGTTCGGATTCCCGGACCGATTGAGTTGCGACCAGCACCGGCCGGCCGCTCTGGTGTGCCTGCGCGATCATCCCCACCGCCGTCTCGTCACGCTCGGCGAGCGTGAGATGGACGAGATCGGGCGCGTCCGTGCGGATGCACGGGCGATTGGGTGGGATCAGGCCCACCTCGAGGCCGTAGAACTCCAGCAGTTCCGGTGCGACGGCGAGCAACGTGCCGCTCATCCCCACGACCTGCTCGTAACCCTTGACGAGATCGGCCACCAGAATCTGGTCGAGCACATGCGCCGCGTCGGACGGGTCCACGGACTCCTTGGCCTCGACCGCTGCCTGCAGCCCCTCGGGCCACCGCTGCAGCGCGGCTAGCCGCCCGCGAGCCTGATTCACGATGTGGACCTCGCCCTCGCGAACCACGTAATCCACGTCGCGGACGAGCAACGCCCGCGCGTGCAGCGCCACTTGGGCCTGCGTCAGGAGTTCGCTGTCCGCGCCGAACAAGTCAATCCCAGGGAAGCGCCGCTCGATCCGCCGGAAGCCCGCGTCGGTCAGATGCACCGTGCGCCGATCGCTGTCCGTCTCGAAGTGGACCCCATCGCGCAGTGCCGCGATGACCGCGGTCATCTTCTTCACATCCGGGAACGGCGGTGGCTCGTCACCCGTCGCCAACACCAAAGGCACTGCGGCCTCGTCGATCAGGACGGCATCGGCCTCATCCAGGATCGCCACCTCGGCAGTGCTGAGGACGCGGTCTGCGCGGTCGGTGCACAGCCGGTCGCGCAAGACGTCGAAACCCGCCTCGGACACCGGCACGTAGACCACGTCGTGCCCGTACGCCGTGCGCCTATCGTCGTGGTTCGTGCGCGCCGTGACGGCAGCGACCGTGACGCCGCAAGCGGTGAACAGCGGCGACATCCAAGTGGCGTCGCGCTGGGCGAGGTAGTCATTCACGGCGAGCACGTGGACCCGGCGTCCGCTGAGCGCCCAACTTGCCGCCACCACCGCGCCGACAAGGGTCTTTCCCTCGCCGGTCGCCATCTCCACCGAGACTCCTCTCAGCATCGCGGCCGCGGCAAGCAACTGCACGTCGAATGGCCGCATCTGCACGGTCCGTGCCGCGATCTCGCGAATGATCCCGAGATAGGTCCGCAGGGCGTCGTCGTCGGCGGGCGAGCGGGGAAGTCGCTGGGCGAGTTCACGATCGGTGAGCGCGGTGAGGTCCTCCTCGACCGGTAGGAGCGCTCCGAAGCGGCGTTCGATGCCGACACTGCCGGGAGTGCCCATCAGTCGGTGCCACCAACCTCGCATCAACCCAGGTTAGCGACGCGTTGGATAAGGTCACCTCGTGTACGACTTCGAGAACATCGTCGACAGGTCGAAGGACGGATCATCCAAATGGATGCGCATGCTCCGGGCCAAACCGGACGTGCCTGCAGGCATTCCGCCGCTGTCGACCGCCGACATCGATCTGCCGCTGGCACCCGAGATCGCCGCCGGGCTGCAGGAGTACCTGCAAAGGGCGGTCATCGGATACTCGTTGCCGACGCCCGAATACCGCGAGGCGGTGTGCGCGTGGCTGGCGACCAGGCACGGGTGGGAGATCGAACCGGGCTGGATCCTCGACGTTCCCGGTGTGGTGGCTGGGTTCTACACCGCGATCAACGCCTTGACCCGGCCGGGTGACGGCATCATCATCCAGACGCCGGCGTACAACCCCTTCTTCAGCGCCACGAGCGGAAACGAGCGTGTGCTGCTGGAGAATCCGCTGCGCCCGGTCGGCACGAGCTATGAACTCGACCTGGACGGCCTCGCCCGGTTGGCCGCGGACCCGCGGGCCAAGGTGCTGCTGTTCTGCTCGCCGCACAATCCCACCGGACGAATCTGGCGCCGAGACGAACTCGAGGCCGTCGCCCGCATCTGCCGCGAGCACGACCTGATCGTGATCTCGGACGAGATCCACTTCGACCTCGTCCAGCCCGGCAATGTGCACACCGTCATGAACCGTCTCGGTCCCGAGATCTCGGCCAGGACGATCTTCATGTCCGCGCCCAGCAAGAGTTTCAACCTCGCCGGTTTCAACCATGCCTACGCGGTGATCCCCGACCAGCAACTGCGCCGCAGTTTCCGCAGCGAGCAACGCCGGACCGGATTTCACCAGTTGACCCTGCTGGGCTACGTGGCGACGCGCCTGGCCTATGAGCGCGCCACTCCGTGGTTGGAGCAACTCAACACGCTCGTGGGAGCCAACCACCTGATCCTCAAGGAGGCGCTGGCAGCACGCCTGCCCGATGTCGTGGCGTACGACGTTCAGGGCACCTTCCTGCAGTGGCTGGATCTGCGTGCTTTGGAGATCCCGGCAGAGGAGGTCGATCGGGCGTTGCACGCCGCGGACGTCTTCCTCGAGCCCGGGCACGCGTTCGGCGAAGTCGGAAGCGGGTTCCAGCGCATGAACATCGCGTGCCCCACCGACATCATGCTCGCCGCCGTCGACCGGATGGCGCGTGCCTTGCGGCCGTGACGCCCTCACGCCAGTAGCGCTGCCCGGACGAATTCGCTGACGTGGGCGACGGCGTCCTCGACGCTGCGTGTTCCTTCGCCGACGGGCATCCGCTGCGACCCGACGGCAGCCGCTACCAACTCCACCAGGATCCCGACGTCGTCCACTTGGCGGAACTCGCCGGACGCCACGCCGTCGGCGACGACCTCTCCGAGCAGTCGGTGAACCCCAGCCAGGTGGGTCATGAGGGTCTCGAACACGGCAGGCGGCAGGGACGACCCCTCCAACATGCCGATGGGTGACCCTGCTCCGGGCTCGTCCCGAAACGCCCGGATCTGGGAGGCGACCAGGTGATCGAGTCGAGCGCCGGCGGTGGGGAGGACTGTCAACTCGGTGCGAGTGCGACGCAGGTAGTGGTCCACCGAGCGATCGACGAACCGGAGCATCAACTCGTGCTTGTCGTTCGCGTAATGGTAGATGCTGCTGCGAGCCAGCCCAGCCCGGGCAGCGACGTGCGCGAGCGTCAGATCGCTGAAGCCCCGCTCGTGCATCTCTGCCCCGAAGGCGTCCAGGATCCGGCCGATCACCAGCTCGCGGTGTTCGGCCAGAGTCGCAGTCTCGATGCGCGGCACTGTCCGATTGTGACAGATGCCCCGTCCACCGATTGGAACTTGTCGACGGACTGTCGTAAAGTTCTCGCGTGTTCTTGGCTGTAAAAGAGATCCTGCGGGCGAAGGTCCGCTTTGCGGGTTTGGTGACAGCAGTCGGGCTATTGATGTACCTGATCCTGGTGCAGCAGGCGCTGGCTGCTGCATTGGTGCTCTCGTTCAACGGTGCCATCACGTCCCAAACCGCGCCTGTCCTCGTGTACTCGACCGAGGCGCTGCGGGCGCCGCAGGGCAGTGTCATCACCCCGCAGATGCAAACCGCGGTCGACGGATCGAACGCGGTCGCGTCGGCTGCGGCCATCGGCATCAGCACCGTCACCCTCGAGAAGACGGTCGCCTCTCCCACGGAGCAGGTGATAGCCACGCTCTGGGGGTACGAGGACGCGGCCACAGGCGGGCCGGGCACGATCAGCGAGGGGGCCCTCCCGGCTGCCGCCGACGAAGCCGCCGGCAGTGCGGGCATTTTCACCCTCGGTGAAACCGTGGCCGTCGTCGCACCCTCCGGTGTGCGCGAGGTGCGGATCGTCGGGCTTGTGCCCGACTCCCAGATTTCGGTGACGCCGACGCTATTCATGCCCTGGACCGCCTATGAGCAGATCGCGAAGGCAATCAACCCCCGCATTCAGACGGTGCTGCCCACCTTGCTGGGCGTCCAGCCGACGGGTTCAGAGCAGGACGCCGTCGCAGCTCTGCAGGAGTTGTCCAGCGATCTGGACCCCCTCCCCAAGGCGGAGGCCGCGGCGGAGTTCCCCGGTGCCGCCCAGGTGGGGCAGAGCTTCCTGATCATTCTCGGCCTGTTCGGCGTGGTGGTTCCCCTCGTGACCGGGCTGTTCTTCCTCATCACCACGCTGCAGAAGGCGCGCTCCCTCACACTGCTTCGGGCTGTGGGTTCGCGGCCGGGTGTGTTGGTGACGTCAGTGCTGGCACAAGTGCTCTTCGTGCTCGGGTTGGGAATCGGGCTCGGAGTGGGCTTCTACGCGCTGACGACGCTGATCGAGATCGGGTCCCTGCGGATTCGCTTTGATTGGGCGGCCGTGTTGGGTTGGACCCTGCTCGTCACGGCGCTGAGCATGATCGCGGCGGTGGGGTCGGTGCGGCGAGTGCTTGCCATCGATCCGGTCGCGGCGACTCGCACGGGAGGAATGGCATGAGATTGGGATTCCGGGAACTCGTCCGGCGTCCGGGACGCTTCGCTGTCGCGACCATCACGCTGACGCTGATCGCCATCCTGCTGATGTTCCTCGGCGGTCTCGTCGAGGGCCTGCTGCGCCTGGCGACGGGGTCGTATCTCGCGCAGCCTGCACAACTGCTGGTGCTGACCGACGACGCCAAGGGGTCGCTTGCCGCGAGTTCGATCAGCGGTGAGCAGCGCGCGGCGGTGTCCGCCACGGCCCCGGACGCCAAGGTCGGCGGAGTCGCCGCCATCACGCTGGGTGCGCGGGTAGGCGACGAGCAGAGTCGCGACATCACTGCCGTCCAGTTGCGCGGCTACGAACTGGCGCCCAAGGGGCTGCCGGAGACGCCCACCGCCGGTGAGGTCTGGGCTGACTCCGACCTGGAGGCCAGGTTCGATGTCGGCCAGACGCTGCTGCTGGGCGCGGGACGCTACCAGGTGAAGTTGGCCGGATTCGTTGCTCAGGACGCCAACCCCGCCCTCGATGGACTGTGGGCATCCATGGACACCTGGCGCGCGGTCGCCGAGTCGGCGCGACCGGGGCAGAGGCTGCCGGAGGACTTCGTGCAAGGCTTGGTCGTCGCGACCTCGGACACCGATCTCAGCGGTCTGGCCGCCCGCATCGACGAGGCCACCGGCGCCACCCTCACCCTCACGATCCCGGACGCGGCTGCGGCCATCCCCGGGGTCGCGGATCAACAGTCCACCTTCGGGCAGATCATGGGCATCACCGTCGTCGTAGGACTGCTCGTCGTGGCTTTGTTCTTCGCTTTGCTGACGGCCGAGAGAAGGGGCCTTTACGGCGTCCTCAAGGCGCTGGGAGCAACCAACCGTGCCCTGTTCTCGGGCGTGATCGTGCAGGCCCTCATTCTGGCGCTCATCGCGTCGGCGATCGGAGTAGCTGCCACGATCCTGAGCGCCGTGTTCATCCCCGCCGGCACGGTGCCGTTTGCACCGTCCATCGCGGGAACCGCAAGTTGCGTCGGTTTGATCGCGGGCGCAGCCGTTCTTGGCAGCGTGTTCTCGCTGCGCACCGTCCTTCGGATCGATCCGGCCGCGGCCATTGGAGGCAACTGATGAGTCAACCCGTCGTCCACCTCGAACAGGTGAGCAAGGTCTACCGGATGGGCGACCAAGACATTCACGCGATCGAAACCGTCGACTTCAACGTTGCGCCCGACGAGATCATCGCGCTGGTCGGGCCTTCCGGGTCGGGCAAGACCACCCTGTGCTCGATCGTGGGCGGAATCCTCACGCCCACGTCCGGGAGTGTGGTCGTGGCGGGCGAGGACATCTCCGGGTACAACCAGCGCAAACTGACCGAGTTCCGGCGGACGAAGGTCGGGTTCGTCTTCCAATCGGTGAATCTCGTGCCGTTCCTCACGGCGCGCGAGAACCTGCTTGTCGTGGACGAGTTGGGGCCGCGCCGTCGCTCGCGCGCGGAGACCGCGAAGCGGGCCGACCAGTTGCTGCAGGAGTTGGGCTTGTCCGATCGGGCGAGCAACTTGCCGGGACAGTTGTCGGGCGGGCAGCAGCAGCGGGTGGCGATCGGGCGGGCGCTGATGAACTCGCCCGAGATCGTGCTGTTCGACGAGCCCACCTCCGCGCTCGACACCAAGATCGGCGATCAGGTCGTCCACCTCATCCGGGATGAACTCAAACAGCGCGGCACGTCGGCGATCATCGTCACTCACGACGAGCGCATCACTCATTACGCCGATCGCACCGTGAACATCATCGACGGCCAGATAGACGCCGACGGCCCGCAGTCGGTGGCGGGCGTGGGAGCCTAGCCGCGCTGGGCAGCGACTGATTCACACGTGGGCGTCGGCCCAGCGGGTTCCCATGTCCGTGAGCCGGCCGCCGCCGCCTGTGATCTGCGCGACGAGGGCCGTGAGAGCGTCCAGTTCGGCGGGGGAGTCGGGGATCGCGAGGTTGAGGCGGACTCCCGTCGCCCCGTCGTCGACGCCCACAACCGCCACGCCGGTGCTGCGCAGAACTGCCTCGTCGTGGCCCGCGGTCGCGTACGGCAGTTCGAGCCCGTACTCGTGCAGCAGGCTCCGGCGCACGAGGCGAGCCGCCGCCAGCGTGTTCGTCACCGCCTCGGAGTAGGCCCGAGTGAGCCCACCGGCCCCGAGCAGGATCCCACCGAACCAGCGCGTGACGACCGCGACAGCGTCCGAAATGTCCGGTGCGGAGTGGTACTTCGTCAGCGCCTCCAACATCGGCATACCGGCGGTGCCTGCTGGTTCCCCGTCGTCGCTCGACCGCGCGATGCCTCTGTCGGGGCCGATCACGAACGCCGAACAGGTGTGACGAGCGTCGTGGAAGACGCGCCTGCGTTCGTCCACGAAGGCGCGCGCCTCCTGCTCGCTCTCGACTCTGCGCACCGCGCACAAGAACCGTGATCGTTTGGCGATCATCTCGGTTTCCGTGGTGCCCGGCCCGGGCACGGTGTAGGACGTCACCCGTCCACCGTAGTCGGACGTCGCGTCCGGGCGGTCGGGACCGCCCCCGCGTCGGCGGCGGGCAAGGGCGCGTGTGACAAGACGCGCCGAGGTCACGTGATTCAAGCTCGATCATGCGACTCAGGAGGCGACCTCGCCACGATTTGTCACACGACGGTTCCGGGCGTCGGCGGGCGCTGTGGTACAAGGTCACGGTCTGGCCACGATTCCCACTCACTCGGGGCCAGTTGCTAGAGTTCAGGCGGTTGCCGCTTGGCAATGCCTTGTTCTGCCCGAAACCCAGAGAGGGCTTAGATGCTGTCGGCCTTCGCGAACGCCTTCAAGAGTCCGGAACTGCGCAAGAAGATCCTGTTCACCCTTGGGATCCTGGCCGTGTTCCGGTTCGGTTCGGTGACGCCCACCCCCAACGTCGATATGGGCCAGATCAACTACTGCCGCACTTTGGCAGCGGGTGGGGAGCAGGCCGGCCTCTACTCGATGATCAACCTGTTCTCGGGCGGGGCGCTGCTGCAACTGTCGATCTTCGCGCTGGGCATCATGCCCTACATCACCGCGTCCATCATCCTGCAACTGCTCACGGTCGTGATTCCGCGGCTGGAGACCCTCAAGAAGGAGGGTGGCGCCGGACAGGCGAAGATCACCCAATACACGCGGTACCTGACCTTGGTTTTGGCAGTGCTCAACGCGACGGCCTTCGTGACCCTCGCCGCCAATGATCAGTTGTTCCCCGGGTGCGGGGGCGTTCTGCACAGCAAGGGGCTGTTCGAGATCGTCGTGATGATCCTCACGATGACCGCGGGCACCGGCCTCATCATGTGGATGGGCGAGTTGATCACCGAGCGCGGAGTCGGCAACGGCATGTCCGTCATGATCTTCACGCAGATCGCAGCGAGCTTCCCGGCCGCACTGTGGGGCATCAAGGAAGCCCGCGAAGGCGCCCAAGGCTGGTTCGTGTTCGGGCTGGTGATCGCCATCGGCCTGGTGATCATGGCCGTGGTCATCTTCATCGAGCAGGCTCAGCGGCGAATACCCGTGCAGTACGCCAAACGCATGGTCGGCCGCCGCTTGTTCGGGGGCAGCACAACCTACATCCCGATCAAGGTCAATCAGTCGGGCGTCATCCCCGTCATCTTCGCGTCATCGATCATGTACGTGCCGGTGTTGTACTCCCAGTTCGTGCCCGAAGGGCCGGTCTCTGCCTGGATCGCCGCGAACCTCGTGCAAGGCAACACGCTCTGGTACAACGTCGTCTTCTTCCTCCTCATCGTGTTCTTCGCCTACTTCTACGTCGCCATCACGTTCGACCCGGTCGAGATCAGCGACAACATGAAGAAGTACGGCGGCTTCATCCCCGGCATTCGGGCGGGCAAGGCCACCGAGAAGTACCTGGCGTTCGTGATCTCGCGCCTGACTGCTCCGGGTTCTCTCTACCTGGCGACGATCGCGATGATTCCCGCCCTCGCCTTCATCTTCATCGGGGCCCAACAGAACTTCCCCTTCGGCGGCACTTCGATTCTCATCATTGTCGGCGTTGGTTTGGATACGGTTAAGCAGATCGAAAGTCAGCTCCAGCAACGCAACTACGAAGGATTCTTGAAATGAGACTGCTCATCATGGGCGCCCCCGGCGCAGGCAAAGGCACACAAGCCAAGGGCATCGCAGCCCACTACGGGATCCCGGCAATCTCAACCGGCGACATCTTCCGCGCCAATGTCAAGAACCAGACGCCGCTCGGCAAAGAGGTCCAGCGGATCATGGAGGCCGGCGAGTACGTCCCCGACGAGATCACCGACCAGATCGTCGCCGACCGGCTCGCCGAATCCGACGCCGAGGGGGGCTTCCTGCTCGACGGATACCCACGCACGGTGGGGCAGGTCAAGGCACTGGACGAGATCCTGCAGAAGCTCGGCGCCCAACTCGACGCCGTCGTCTCGCTGGAGGCCGACCCAGAGGTGCTGGTAGGGCGACTGCTGAAGCGGGCCCAGATCGAGGGCCGCGCCGACGACAACGAAGAGACGATCCGCAATCGGATGAACGTCTACACCGCGGAGACCGAGCCGCTGCTGCAGATGTACCGCGAGCGCGGGCTGCTGGTGGGGGTAGACGGTCTGGGTGAGATCGACGAAGTCGGCCAGCGCATCACCAAGGCTCTCGACGAGAAGGTCGGCTGAGAGTTGACCCGCGGTCTGGAGCGGAAGCGGACCAGCCAGCTACTCCAGATGCGGAAGGCCGGTCTCGTCGTGGCCGGTGTGTTGGCGGCGTTGCGTGACCACGCAGCGCCAGGCGTGACCACCTCAGAGTTGGACACGATCGCGCGCGAACTGCTGGATGCTGCCGGTGCGAAGTCGTCCTTCTACCGCTACGGGTCCGGCTTCGGCGTCCCCCCCTATCCGGCGGTCACTTGCATCTCGGTGAACGAGGAGGTGGTCCACGGCATCCCAGGCGAACGCGTGCTGCACGCCGGTGACTTGGTCTCCGTCGATTTCGGCGCGATCGTGGCGGGCTGGCACGGCGATTCGGCCATCACCTTCGGTGTCGGCGACGTGGCGCCGGCGGCGCAGGCGTTGTCCGAGACCACACGTGAGGCCATGTGGGCGGGCATCGCAGCCGGGGCTGTGGGTGGACGCGTGGGCGACATTTCGCACGCGGTCGAGAGCCACGTCCGGGCCCAGCCAGCGGGCTACGGGATCGTGGCCGACTACACCGGGCACGGTATCGGCTCGGCGATGCACCAGCCCCCCGACGTCCCCAACATCGGGCGTGCCGGTCGGGGTGACCGTCTCGTGGCAGGAATGTGCCTGGCGATCGAGCCGATGGTGACGAGCGGTTCGGCCGAAACTGTCGTCCTGGACGACGAGTGGACCGTGGTGACCCGCGACCGGTCCATCGCGGCCCACTGGGAACACACGGTCGCTTACACGCGCGGTGGGCTGTGGGTCTTGACCGCGGAGGACGGCGGAGAAGCAGAACTAGCCGCCCGGGGAGTTGCGTTCGCGCCGCTGTCCGATTAGCTGTAGATGCGAGTGCGGGGCCCGCGACTGCAGGTCCCGCACCCTTCTGGTCACCCGAACCGTCTACACCTCACACCCGGCCAGGAAACCCTCGCGCACAGCAAGGACGGCGTTGCGTGCCTCATTCGCGTCACCCACCACGGTGACGGGTACGACCCCGTCCAACTCTCCCAGCAGCGTCCGGACCGGTGTCGTGCCCAGGGCCAGGACCACGCTGTCGGCGGGCAGCGTCGTGTTCTTGCCAGCGGCGTCCCTGACCTCGACACCGTCGGTCGTGATGCGCGTGATGGTCGTCGAGGTCAGCAACTTGACGCCTTGCTCGGCGAGCATTCTCATGAGGAACATCCGCCTTGTTACGTCCTCCTCAGCCGCTACTTGAGGCAGCATCTCGACAATGGTCACGTCGCGTCCTGGCAGGGACCCGACCCAGGACGCCGTCTCGCTGCCGATCATGCCGCCGCCGGCGACCACGACCCGCGTGCCGACGGTCGCACGTCCCATCAGCAGGTCTGTCGCGGTTACAACATGCGGCAGGTCCAGACCAGGGATGTCCGGCGTTGCGGCAACGGCCCCGGACGCCAGAATCACGCGGTCGGGCTGGAGTTGTTTGCAGATCTCGACCGTGAACTCGGTGCCTAGATGCACTCGGACGCCAGCCTGTTCGGCCATCCGAGCCGCCCACGACAGGTAACTGGTGAACTCCCCCTTATTGGGCGGCATCGCGCCTGTGAGCAGTTCACCACCCAAATAGTGAGCCTTCTCATATAGGTGCACCGTGTGACCACGTTCGGCAGCCACCCGGGCGGCCTCCAACCCAGCCGGGCCGCCCCCGACGACAGCGATCGTCGTCGGCCGGGAGGCAGGCGCCATCTCGTCGAGGTATTCGAAGCCCAACCGCGGGTTGACCATGCACCGGATGGGTTTGTTCTGGAACAGTTCGCCCAGGCAGCCCTGCTGGCAAGCGATGCAGAACCGGATCCGGTCGCGGTGCCCTTGCGCGTACTTGTTGGGGGTCTCGGGATCGGCCAGGGACTGCCGACCCATCGCGACCATGTCGGCTTGGCCCGCCTCCAGGATGGCTTCGGCCATCGCTGGGTCATTGATCCGGCCCACAGTCATCACGGGGATTCCCACCACCGCTTTGACTGCGGCGGCATGATCTGTGATCCACCCCTGCCGCACGTTCAGCGGAGGAATGATCGACCAGGTGCTGCCGTAGGTTCCGGCGGACACATGCAATGCGTCGACGCCGGCGGCCTCCAGGAGCCGTGCGATTTCCAAGGTCTCGGTCAGGCCGCGGCCGTCGGAAACATGCTCGTCGGCGGAAATCCGGAACGTCACACAGAAGTCCTCACCGCAGGCGTCTCGGATCGACCTGACGATCGCCAAGGCGAACCTCATCCGGTTCTCGAACGAACCGCCGAACTGGTCGGCCCGCCGGTTCGCGTGATACGACATGAATTGGCTGATCAGATAGCCGTGCGCCCCGTGGATTTCCACCCCGTCGAAGCCGGCCTTCTTGGCCCGGGCGGCGGTCTGGCCGAATTGCTCGATGATGTGTTCAATCTCGGGAATCTCCAGCGGACGCGGCACCTCACCGGATGCGGGATCGGGGATCCCGGACGCCGACACGGGCTGGGATCCGATCAGTGCAGCCGCCGTCTGGCGTCCGCAGTGGTAGATCTGGGCCAGGACCTTGGCCCCATGGGCGTGGATGCGCTCGACCAGTTCTCGATGGGGCTCGATCTGACTGTCGTCCCACAAACCCGCCGTCCAGAATCCGCGGCCCGCTGGGTCGACGGCGTAGTCCTCGATGACGATGAGCCCCCAGCCTCCCTTCGCCTTCTCCTCGTGGTAGCGGATGAATCGTTCGGTGGGCATGCCCTGGTCGTCACAGAACACGGTCACCATCGGTGCTACTGCGAGCCGGTTCTTGATCTCGACCCCGCCGATCATGATCGGGGAGTAGAGAAGAGAACCCTGTTCGATTGCAGTGTCAATGGACATCACAGCCTCCTTCTGGCCGCGGCCCGGACAGGGACGTCAGCGGCCTAGTTGTCCTCATCTGCTCTTTGCACGCTAGCACCGTGGCTTTGCCCATGCGTGAGGAATGGGGACCACGCCTCCCCGGGCCCTGAACGGGACGCCGTGCTTAGAGCTTCGACTCCCACACGCCTTCCCAGCCGCCTGGTTGGAAGCCGAGGGCCCGGTTGATCGAGAGCATGGGGTCATTCTCCCCGGCGTTCCAGGTGTGGATAGCGGCTACAGCGGGCGCCTCGCGCGCGAGGAACTCGAGGTTCGCGAGTTTGCACACCAAACCCAGCCGGTGGCCCCGGTGGGCCCCGACGACGAGCGTGTCCTCCTGGTAGGCGTGCGCAGGGTTGGAGATGATCTGACCGATCTCCGTGTACGCGACCAGGTCACCCGTCGGTTGGTGCTCCACCGCGGTGGTGAAACGGCGTGTCCCTATGGTGGCCATGGCATCCCACTTGGAGATGCGCTCCTCGTCCCACTGCTCCTTCTCCACCTCCAGCGCTCCGCTCGGGATGTCAGTGCTCATTGCTTCTCGGAGGCGCGCGAGATGGGTCCGCAGTGCGGGTGGGGTCGCACCCTCCCATTGGACCACGCGGTAGTCGGAGTCGGCGGGGACCCCGGCCTGCAAACCGGAGAGTACGGACGGGGGAACTGGAAGCCGCAGGATCGAGCGCTGCTCGGCCTGCTCGAGGTTGAAGCCCCGACGCAGCAGGAAGGTCGCGGTGGCGTCACGGGGGATCTCTCCGACTCCGGTCGCCGGTCGCAGTGGTTCGCCGCCCGCGAGCACGGGTCGATGCGCGCTCCAGCCAATGAGCGTTCGGCGACCGTGCGCCGCGGCTATCTGCCGGGCGACACCCAACAGTGACGTTCCGATGCCACGCCGACGGTGAGCGGCGGAGACCTCGATCGTGACCTCCATGAGGTGCTGGTTGTCCTTGAGCGGGAGTTGGGCGTACAGGTAGCCGAGGACGTGCAGCGGGGCCTGCGTGCCCGATGACGCGATGAGCGGAAGGCCGAGTTCGCCGGACTCGGTCGCGGGTGTGGACGCCAACGCAGCCACGAAGAACTTCCGGGCGGAGTCCTGGTTGCCATACTTCGCTACGAGCGTCTCTGCGGGGTCGGTCAGGTCTACTCCGATCGTTTCCTGGCACACCTGCGTCGCGATGGCGGCGATGGCCCGCATCGCGGGGGAGGGGTCGCCCGCTGCGGGTGGGGACAGTTGTGCGAGGTGGATCGTCACGGTGAGAGTCAACCGCCTGCCGATCCGCAATGGCAACCCTTTTACGGAGGGGCTGGCCCGTGTGACATCTGGTGCCGAGGTCGCCTTCGAATGGTCGAATTGTGGCGCCAACCGCGCGACTTCGGCGCACTCTGTCACGGCCGAGTCGGGTTTGGCCGGTGCGGGCGGCGGCGTCAGTGTGGGCATGGGATGCTGAACCCATGCGCGCGACGATCCTGAATGCCCCGTACGACATCTCGCTGCAGGAGGTGCCTGACCCCGTAATCGAAGCCCCCACCGACGCCATCGTGAAGGTCGTCGCGTCCTGTGTCTGCGGCTCCGACCTCTGGAGCTACCGCGGCGTCAACAAGGTTCCCGAGCCGCGCCAGATAGGGCACGAGTTCGTCGGCATCGTTCACGAGGTGGGCGCGGACGTCAAGAGCGTGAGAGTCGGCGAGTTCGTCGTCGGTCCGTTCTTCTACTCAGACAACACCTGCCCCAACTGCCGCGCCGGCTTCACCTCCGTGTGTGTGAATGTGGGCGGCTACACCGGCTGTCAGGCCGAGTATGTGCGGGTGCCGTTGGCGGACGGGACACTGCTGGCGACGCCCGACTTCCCCAGCCCGGAGCAAGTGCCGGACCTGCTGACGCTGTCCGACGTGATGGCAACCGGGTGGCACGCTGCCGTGTCAGCGGGGGTCAAGCCGGGCATGACGGTCGTCGTGGTGGGGGATGGCGCTGTTGGTTTGTGTGGAGTGCTCGCCGCTTCCGAACTGGGCGCGGGCCGCATCATCGCCATGTCCCGGCACGCGGCGCGGCAGGAACTCGCCCGCCAATTCGGCGCTACGGACATCGTGGTCGAAAGAGGGGACGACGGTGTAGCCGCCATCCACGACATGACTTCCGGTATCGGAGCCGACGCAACCCTCGAATGCGTGGGCACGGACGCGTCCATGCGCCAGGCGATCGCCTCGACCCGCGCGGGCGGCACGGTCGGCTTCGTCGGCGTCCCGCACGGCATCAAGGTGCCAGTAGGGGAGATGTTCACACGCAACGTCGGTTTAGTGGGTGGCGCTGCCCCGGTGCGCTACTACCTACCCGGCCTAATGCAGCGGGTGTGGGCCGGCAAACTCCAGCCCGGCAAGGTGTTCGACCTCACCCTCCCGCTCTCCGAAGTCGCCGAGGCTTACAAGGCCATGGACGAGCGCCGCGCCATCAAGGTGCTGCTGGAATCGTGACGCAGTCCGTGGCGGCAGCCTGATGGACATTCCGTGGTGGAGCATCCTCCCGTTCGTGCTGATGCTCGCGTGCATCGGGGTCTTGCCCCTGATCCCGGTGACGGCGCACTACTGGGAGTCTCCCCGGGTCCAACTGGCGGTGGCGCTGACCCTCGGCCTCCCCGTCGCCGCGTGGCTGATCCTGGGAGGTGAGGGCACGGCGGTCGTCCATTCGCTTGTCGAGTACGGGCAGTTCATCTGCCTGTTGCTCGCCCTGTTCGTGGTCAGCGGCGGGATCTTCCTCTCGGGCGACATCCGGGCGACCCCGCGCAACAACCTGCTGTTCCTCGCGTTCGGGGGCGTGATCGCGTCCTTCGTGGGGACGACGGGGGCGGCGATGCTTCTGATTCGGCCGCTGCTGCGGACCAACTCCGAGCGGCAGCACAAGGCACACACGGTCATCTTCCTGATCTTCATCGTCGCCAACTGTGGTGGCATGCTGACGCCGCTGGGCGACCCGCCTTTGTTCATGGGCATGCTGCGCGGAGTTCCGTTCGCCTGGACGTTCAACCTGACGTTCCACTGGCTGTTCGTGAATGCCGGCCTGCTGGCGACCTACTTCGCACTCGACCGCGTCCGTTACGGGCAGGAGTCCTCCGCGAACGTCGCGTGGGACGACACCAACGTCACCCCGCTGGGGGTCAAGGGCAAGATCAACTTCGTCTTCCTCCTCGTGATCATCGCGGCAGTCGCCTTTGTGCCGTCCATCGATTTGCATGCCGTCGAGTCCGGACATGCAGCCTGGCAATCGTTTGTGCCGTGGCGCGAGGTGGCCATGCTGGGGGCGGCGGCGGCGTCGCTCACACTCGGTGACAAGGTGGCCCGCTATCTCGACAACGAGTTCAGATGGACGCCGATCCTCGAGGTGGCGGCCATCTTCATCGGGATCTTCCTCACCATGGTCCCGGCCCTGAAGTACCTGGCGAAGATCGCGCCGAAGTTGCCGCTGAACGAAGTGACGTTCTTCGTGTTCACGGGGTCGCTGTCGGCCATCCTGGACAACGCCCCGACCTACCTCACCTTCTTCGAGATGGCCCGGACGCTCCCGGGGGAGCCGCGCATCGCCGACGTGCCCGAGGCATACCTGGTGGCGATCAGCGTGGGTGCCGTGTTCGGGGGCGCGATGACGTACATCGGAAACGGCCCGAACTTCATGGTGAAGGCGGTGGCGGAGAACGGCGGCGTCCGGATGCCGTCTTTCGGTGGTTACGTCGTGTGGGCGCTGAAGTACCTGGCGCCGACGCTGGTGGCGATGTGCCTGGTCTTCATCGCCGACGGCTGGCTGACCACCGTGCTGGGCTGGGCGCTGTTCGCCGCGCTGCAGGCCTGGAACATCAGGACGATGGTGAGCGCCCGTCCACAGCAGCACGCCGCGCTCGAAGCCAAGCGTCGGGCAGAGGCTGACCGCCTGCGAACAGAACGCGCCCGGCGTTCCGACGAGGACGCCGCGACAGGCGCCGAATAGCTACCAACGCCGCCGGCTAGGTGAGGAGCGTCTTGTCCGAGAGGGTGGCGCCCTTGGTGTTTTCGAACTCGGCCAGCAGATCGGAAACCTGGGCGCGTCTCTTGGAGCCGCCCGCCAGTTCGAAGATCACCTGACCCTCATGCATCATGATCAGCTTGTTGCCGAGGCGCAGGGCCTGCTCCATGTTGTGCGTCACCATGAGCGCGGTGAGGCCGTGACGGTCGACGGCGGCCGCGGTGAGCCTGGTGATCAACTCCGCGCGCTGGGGATCGAGGGCGGCCGTGTGCTCGTCCAGCAGCAGAATCCTGGGCTTGGAGAAGGTAGCCATCAGCAGCGACAGCGCCTGCCGCTGACCGCCGGACAGCAAGCCGACACGAGTCTTCAGCCGACTCTCCAACCCGAGTTCCAATTGGACGAGTTCTTCGCGGAACACCTCACGCAGCTTGCGGGTGACGCCCAGCCTCAACCCGCGCGTGGTGCCGCGCCGGTACGCGATCGCGAGGTTCTCCTCGATCGTCATGTGGGGCGCGGTGCCCGCCATCGGGTCCTGGAAGACGCGCGCCAGGTAGCGCGCCATCTTGTGCTCGGGAAGCCTCGTGACGTCCTGCCCGTCGATCCAAACTGTGCCCGAATCGGGCCGGTAGCGGCAGGCGACCACGTTCAGCAGCGTCGACTTGCCCGCTCCGTTCGACCCGATGACCGTCACGAAGTCGCCTTCGTCGACTTCGAGACTGATGCGGTCGAGGGCGATGCGCTCGTTGACCGTGCTAGGGAAGAAAGTCTTGGTGACGTTGCGGATCTCGAGCATCAGTGCACCCCGGTTCGAAGTTCCTCGCGGGCGAGTTGACTGGCGCGGCGCCGGGAGCGTAGCTGCCGCAAAACTCCCCAGCGTGGCAGGAGCAACGCGACGATGACCAGGACGGCCGACATCAGCTTCATGTCGTTGGGGTCGAAACCGTAGGTGATCGCCAACTGGATCACAAGCCTGTAGACGACCGAGCCGATGATCACCGCCCCCGTCGCGACGAAGATCTGACGGCTCGAGAAGATGGCTTGACCGATGATCACGGACGCAAGTCCGGCCACGATGAGCCCGATTCCCATGCCGATGTCGGCGAAGCCCTGGTACTGCGCCAGGAGCCCGCCTGACAGTCCGACCAGGCCATTGGACAGCGACAGTCCGAGGATCTTGGTGTTGTCGGTCGAGACGCCGAACGACCTGATCATCAACTCGTTGTCGCCGGTCGCTTGGAGCGCGAGCCCGTAGTCGGTCTTGAGGAACCAGTCGAGAGCCAGTTTGAAGACCAGGACGATCGCCAGGAACACCAGGACCGAGGTGAGCGTGCCGAACAGGCGGGCGTCGCGCATGGGGGACAACAGCGTGTCGACGCGCAACATGGACAGGTTCGCTCGCCCCATGATGCGCAGATTGATCGAGTAGAGGGCGATCTGGGTCAGGATTCCCGCGAGCAGGGGGTTGATCTTGCCCTTAGTGTGCAGCAACCCGGTGACCAGTCCGGCCACCATGCCGGCCGCCCCGCCGAGCAGCGTGGCCAGGAGGGGCGGCTGGCCGAGGATGATGAGTTGCGCCGTGACCGCTGCTCCGGTCGTGAAGCTTCCGTCGACCGTCAGGTCGGGGAAGTCCAGGATCCGGAAGGTCAGGTACACACCCAGGGCCATGAGCCCGTAGATGAGTCCCAGATCAATGGCAGCGATCACGGCGGCAGCTCGCTTCTTGAATGGTCAGCCGACGTCTGTGGCGTCCCGCTTGAGGTCGTCGGGAATGGTGACACCCATTCGCGCGGCGGCCTTGGAGTTGATGACGAGCTTCACCTCGGACTGCTTCTCGACCGGCATCTCGCCCGGGTTTTTACCTTCTTTGAGGATCTTCACTGCCATCAGGCCGGTCTGGTAGCCGAGCTTCTCGTAGTCGATGCCGTACGTCGCCACTGCGCCGTTCTTGACGGAGTCACCCTCGCCGGCGACGACTGGGATCTTCTTCTGCTCGGCCACCTGGATCACCGAGGACAGCGCCGAGACGACGTTGTTGTCGGTGGGGATGTAGATCGCGTCGACGTTCAGCGACTCGGCAGCGGCCGAAACCTCGCCCGCGTTCGTGACGGCCTTCTCGACGAGCGTCAGGCCCTCTTTCTGGGCTGCCTCGCGAGCGAGCTTGACCTGCACCTCGGAGTTGACTTCGCCGGAACTGTAGATGATGCCGACGGTCTTGGCCTCAGGCTTCAGCTTCTTGACGAGGGCGATCTGCTCGGCGACCGGGTTGAGATCGGTGGTGCCGGACACGTTGCCGCCCGGCGCCTCCATCGACTTCACCAGTTGCGCGCTCACCGGATCTGTGACGGCGGTGAACAGGATCGGCGTGGTGGTGATGACCTGGGCGGTGGCCTGCGCTGTCGGCGTTGCGATCGCCAGGATCAGGCTGAGGTTGGACGATGCGAACTTGTTCGCGATCGCCGTTGCCGTCGCCTGGTCGCCCTGCGCGTTCTGTTCGTCGTAAGTCACGTTCTGGCCCACGACATAGCCGTTGTCGGCAAGTGCCTTCTTGAACCCCTCGCGAGATGCGTCGAGCGAGGAGTGGGAGACGATCTGGGTGATTCCGATCTTCACGGCGGCGGGGGCGCTGGCGCTCCCCGTGGGATTGGCGCTGGTTGCCGGCGCGGCACACCCCGCCAGGGCGACTGCGGCCGCCGCGACGGACGCAGCGAAGGCTCGCCGGGTAAGTGGCTTCATGGTCGTTCCTTCCTTCGGCGGCGGAACACGTCGTCGGGCCGCCCGTTTGGCGCCAAGATATCCAGCGCTGCCTCGGAAGCGGGGTTGGTCTCAGGAAATGCCAGAGAGAGCCACTGTCGCGGCGGAACGCCCGGCCTGTTCAGCTTGGGTGGGTCTCCGTGCCCGCAAGGTGAGCCAGTTGTGCGGAAAGCGGTGCATAAATCTCTAAATCCCGTAACATTGTGCCGGTGCAGACCCTAGCGAGCGCGCGGACTCAGCTCCTTGCCGACCGGTACGAGCGGATCGCGCGCGACCTTCGTGTGTCGTTGACCGACCGGTGCAACCTGCGATGCACGTACTGCATGCCGGCCGAGGGCCTCGAGTGGTTACCCACCGAGCAGACCCTGACCGACTCCGAGGTCAAACGCATGATCGGCATCGCCGTCGAACTCCTGGGCGTGCGGAAGGTGAGGTTCACAGGCGGTGAACCCCTGCTGCGAAAGGGCCTCGAAGGCATCATCGCGGCGACCAAGCAGTTGCGCACCGACGCGGGCACGGCGCCCGAGACGTCCCTGACCACCAACGGTCTGGGGTTGGACTGGCGCAGCGAACGGCTCAAGGCCGCGGGGCTCGACCGGGTCAACGTCTCCCTCGATTCTCTCGATCCACAGCGGTACGCGTCGCTCTCACGGCGCGACCGGCTGCATGACGTGCTGCGGGGCCTGGAATCCGCATCTGCCGCAGGTCTGACTCCGGTCAAGGTCAACAGCGTGATCATGAGGGGTGTGAACGAATCAGATGTCGTGCCGCTCGCGCAGTTCTGCCTCGAGCGGGGCTACCAGTTGCGGTACATCGAGCAGATGCCTCTGGGGCCGAAGCACAGCTGGGAACGGCTCGACATGGTGACCCAGCGCGAGATCCTCGGGCTGTTGCGTTCGCGCTACGAGATGTCCGAGCACAGCGAGCCCCGCGGCGCGGCGCCGGCCGAACTGTGGCGGGTCGCGCCCGACGAGACGCAGCCCGGTGGCGTGATCGGCGTCATCGCGAGCGTGACCGCGCCGTTCTGCGGCGACTGCGATCGCACGCGGCTCACTGCCGACGGTCAGATGCGCACGTGCCTGTTCTCCAACACCGAGACCGATCTGCGGGCGCTGCTGCGCGGCGGGGCGTCCGACGCCGACATCGCGTCCGCTTGGCGCTCCGCCATGTTCGGCAAGCCCGCCGGCCACGGCATCGACGACTCCGACTTCGAGCAGCCAACCCGCACCATGAGCGCAATCGGGGGCTGAGCCGTGTTGGTCAGGTACTTTGCAGGGGCGGCCGAAGCCGCGGGCAGGACGAGCGAGACCATCGCCGCCGCCGACATCACCGGCGAGCAATTGGTCGCGCGGCTGGGTGCCGAGCGGGACGACCTGGCGGCCGTACTCGCGGTCTCGACGCTGCTGGTCGACGGACGTCCCCTGTCCGACCTCGGCAGCACGGTTCCCGGCGGTGCCCAGGTCGACGTGCTGCCCCCCTTCGCCGGCGGATAGGCGTCGTGCGGTTCGACGCGGTGATCTTGGCGGGCGGCCGGTCGCGACGCATGGGCACTGACAAGGCCGCCCTCCTCTTGGCCGATCAGACCTTGCTGCAGCGCGCCGTGGCGGCGTGCGCCGACGCCGGGGACGTGGTCGTGGTCGCACCAGCCGAGATCTTCGCAGCCGGTGCAGGCACGAGCACCCGGGCGCGTCAGGTAGTCGAGGACCCGCCCTTCTCCGGGCCGCTGGCGGGCATCGCCGCCGGGGTCGGCGCACTGCGACCCACCGGTGTTCCGGTCCTCGTGCTGCCCTGTGACCTGCCGCAAGTCGCGGAGGTCGCACGGCTCCTCACCGCGAACGAGATTCCGGACGGGCCAGCGGGACGGTGCCTGGTCGACAGTTCGGCCTGGGCGCAGCCACTGGCGGCCGTTTATCAGCGCGGGCCGCTGCTCGCCGCGCTGGCAGCGCTCGGGGATCTGGCGGGCGTCCCCGCGCGGGCGCTGCTGCGCCAGTTGCGCATGGAAGAGGTGGAGGCGGGCGAACTGCCGGCCGACGTCGACGACCCGGCAAGCGCGGTGGCGGTGGGAATCGTCGTGCCGCCGACAGGGTTGGCTAGGGTGAGGCGATTCGATAAGGGGAGAGAAGATGGCTGATCTTGAGGTGCTGGACGATTTCCAGGAGAAGTTGCGCGCCGATTTGGGTCTCAGCGATGCACCGATCGACGTCGCAGCGCTGTTGAACATGACGGGTGTGGTGGCTCGCCAGGTCGTCCGGCCGGGAGCCCCGATCGCGTCCTACATCGTGGGGATGCTCGCCGGCGCAGCCTGGGCGAGGGGCGAAGACGGACAGGCTGCTCTGCATGATGCCCTCGCCAAGACGGTGGAAGTGGCCACCAACTGGGAGTGAGAGCGCGTGGCCAACCCTCACACCGAGTCTGAAGAAGTCCGGGCGAGTTTCGCGATTCTCTCGAATATGACGGAATCTTCCGGAAGTATTGCGACATGTCTCACGTGATCGACGGTCCGGCATCCAATGCGCTGCTGCAACTGGGGCGGTTCTTCGGGCCCGGGCAGGCCAGCCCTGACAACCGCGTTGTCTACCGCGAAGGCGGCCGAAAGGGCGACGTCTTCTATCGGGACCGCTGGAGCCACGACAAGGTGGTCCGCTCCACGCATGGCGTCAATTGCACTGGGAGTTGCTCGTGGAAGGTGTACGTCAAGGACGGCATCATCACTTGGGAGGCTCAGCAGACCGACTATCCGTCCACCGGCGCCGACCGTCCCGACTACGAACCGCGGGGGTGCCCCCGCGGCGCGGCGTTCAGTTGGTACACGTACTCGCCGACGCGGGTGCGCTACCCCTACGGTCGCGGCGTCCTCGTCGAGATGTACCGGGAAGCAAAACAGCGGCTGGGCGATCCGGTCGCGGCCTTCCGCGAGATCTCCACGGATCCCGATAAGCGGCGCAAGTACCAACGGGCTCGCGGCAAGGGCGGGCTGGTTCGCCTGACGTGGGAAGAGGCAGTGGAGATCGCGGCGGCGTCCTACGTCAACACCATCAAGCACTACGGCCCGGACCGGTGCGTCTCGTTCTCCCCGATTCCGGCCATGTCCATGGTCAGCCACGCGATCGGCACCCGGTTCACCCACCTCATCGGTGGCGCGATGACCTCCTTCTATGACTGGTACGCCGATCTGCCCGTCGCGTCCCCGCAGGTGTTCGGGGACCAGACCGACGTGCCCGAGTCCGGCGACTGGTGGGATGCCACGTACCTGCTGATGTGGGGCTCCAACGTGCCGGTCACCCGCACACCCGACGCCCACTGGATGGCCGAGGTGCGCTACCGCGGCACGAAGGTCGTCGCGGTGTCGCCCGACTACGCCGACAACGTCAAGTTCGCCGACGAGTGGCTCCCGGCGCAGGCCGGCACCGACGCGGCGTTGGCGATGGCGATGGGGCACGTGATCCTCAAGGAGAACTACGTCGACCGGAACGTCGACTTCTTCACCGACTACGTCAAGCAGTACACCGACCTCGGCATGCTCGTGCGGCTCGTCGACCACCCCGATGGGCACGGTCTCACCGCAGGTAAGTTCTTGACCGCCGCCGACCTTCCCGAGTTCTCCGGACTCACGGACCCGGCTTTCAAGACGATCATGTGGGACAAGGCGACGGGCGCCCCCGCCGTCCCCAACGGCTCCATGGGCTTCCGCTACTCCGAGGACGGAGCGGGAAGTTGGAACCTCGACCTGGGAGACATCGATCCCGCGCTCAGCCTCGTGGATGTCGAGCACGAGGCCGTGGAAGTCGCGCTGCCGTGCTTCGAGGATCCCCGCGGGGTGGGCTCGATCATCCGCCGCGGCGTGCCTGCCCGGCGGGTGGGTGACCATCTCGTCACGACCGTCCTCGACCTGATGCTGGCGCAATACGGGGTCGGTCGCGACGGGCTGCCGGGAGTCTGGCCCACCGGCTACGACGACGCGGACACCCCCTACACCCCGGCTTGGCAGGCCGCCATCACTTCGGTCCCCGCGGAGGCGTGCATCCGGATCGCGCGCGAGTTCGCCAAGAATTCCGAGGAGTCGCAGGGCCGGACGATGATCATCATCGGCGCCGGCGTTTGCCACTGGTTCCATGCCGACGTCGCCTATCGCGCGATCATGGCCCTGTTGATGCTGACGGGCTGCATCGGGCGGAACGGCGGCGGATGGGCGCATTACGTCGGGCAGGAGAAGTGCCGCCCGATGACCGGCTGGTTCAACATGGCCAACGCGCTCGACTGGTCCCGCCCCCCGCGGACGATGATCGGCACGGCGTACTGGTACGTCCACACAGACCAGTGGCGCACCGACGGGTTCTCGGCGGATCGCATCAAGTCGCCGTTGTCTACGGGCTCGCTCGACGGCCTCCACACCGCCGATGCGCTCGCGCTGTCCAACCGGCTCGGGTGGATGCCGTTCTATCCGCAGTTCGACCGGAACCCACTCGACCTTGCCGACGAAGCCGCGGCAGCGGTGGCGGAGGGCAAGGCGGCGACCCCGCAGGCCTACGTCGCGGACCAGTTGAAGTCGGGCAAGCTCGCCTCGGCCATCGAGGATCCGGACGCCCCCGAGAACTGGCCGCGGACGATGGTCGTGTGGCGGTCGAACCTGTTCGGTTCATCGGCCAAGGGCAACGAGTACTTCCTGAAGCACCTGTTGGGCACCCATCACAACCTCATGCCCAACGAGCACGGGGCCGATCAGTTGCCCACGACTGTCAAGTTCCGCGACGACGCGCCCGAGGGCAAACTCGACCTGCTCATCAGCGCGGACTTCCGGATGACGTCCACGACACTGCTTTCGGACATCGTGTTCCCTGCCGCCACGTGGTACGAGAAGCACGACCTGTCGAGCACCGACATGCACCCGTTCGTGCACGCGTTCACCCCGGCCATCGACCCGCCGTGGGAGTCGCGGACCGACTTCGACCTGTTCACCGAACTCGCCCGCCGCATCTCGGCCATGGCCAAGACGCACCTGGGCACCCGTCAAGACCTCGTGGCAGTGCCGCTGCAGCACGACACCCCTGGCCAGATCGCACAACCCGGGGGCGTGGCCCCCGATTGGAAGGACACGGAACTGCCGCTGGTGCCGGGCAAGAACGCCCCGAACCTGATGGTGGTGGAGCGAGACTACACCGCGATCGCGGACAAACTCGCGACCGTGGGCCCACTCGCCGACCGGCTCGGGTTCACCATCAAGAACATCACCTACGACGTCAACAATGCCGTCAAGCGGCTCTCGCGGCTGCACGGCGTCATGTCCCACGGGGCCGGCGCGGGTCGTCCCGCGATCGACACCGACGCACGATTGGCCGAGGCGATTCTGACGTTCTCGGGTACCACGAACGGGGAGTTGGCCACCCAGGGCTTCAAGACGCTCGAGGCGAAGACCGGCCGCAAGTTGGCCGACCTCTCGGAAGGGTCGGAGGAGCGGATCATCACCTTCGCGCAGACCCAGGCGGCGCCCCAGCCCGTGATCACGTCTCCCGAATGGTCCGGTTCGGAGACCGGGGGACGCCGGTACGCCGCGTTCACGATCAACACCGAGCGGCTGAAGCCGTGGCACACCTTGTCGGGGCGGATGCACTTCTTCCTGGACCACGACTGGATGATCGACTCGGGAGAGCAACTGCCCATCTACCGGCCCCCGCTCGACATGCAGCGAGCCTTCGGCGAGCCGGAACTCGGCCTCGACGGCTCGAAGGCGATCACGCTGCGCTACCTGACCGTTCACAACAAGTGGTCGATCCACTCGGAGTACCAGGACAACCTGTTCATGCTCTCCCTCGGACGCGGCGGACCGCAGGCCTGGCTGAGCGTGGACGACGCGAAATCGATCGGCGTGAAGGACAACGACTGGATCGAGTTCACCAACGCCAACGGCGTGTTCGTGGCGCGGGCGGTGGTGTCGCACAAGCTGCCGGAGGGCATCGCGTTCGTCCAGCATGCGCAGGAACGCACGATCGACGTCCCGAAGTCGGAGGCCACCGGCCGCCGCGGCGGCATTCACAACTCAGTCACCCGGATTCTCGTGAAACCGACGCACCTGATCGGCGGTTATGCACACCAGGCTTACGCGTTCAACTACATCGGCCCCACCGGCGTCCAGCGGGACATCATCTCCACCGTGCGCCGGCGGTCCCAGGAGGTGCAGTACTGATGAAGGTCATGGCGCAGGTCGCGATGGTGATGAACCTCGACAAGTGCATCGGTTGTCACACGTGCTCGGTCACCTGCAAGCAGGCCTGGACCAACCGAGCAGGCACCGAATACGTCTGGTTCAACAATGTCGAGACGCGGCCGGGGCTGGGCTACCCGCGCCGCTACGAGGATCAGGAGAAGTGGCAAGGCGGCTGGACCGTCACACGCTCCGGGCGGCTCCAACTCAAAGCGGGCGGACGCTTCAAGAAGCTGCTCAGCATCTTCGCGTCCCCCGTCCAGCCCGAGTTGGACGACTACTACGAGCCCTGGACCTACGACTACGACAACCTGATCCAGGCACCGCTCGGGGACGACTTCCCGGTCGCCCGGCCGAAGTCGCTCATCACGGGTGAGAACACCAAGATCACGGCATCGGCCAACTGGGACGACTCCCTGGGGGGCGTCTATGAGACCGGTGCCTTCGACCCGATCGTCGAAAAGCTGCGGAAGGAAGCGAACCAGGAGATCAAGTTCAGCTACGAGAAGAGCTTCATGTTCTTCCTGCCCCGCATCTGCGAGCACTGCTTGAACCCTTCCTGTATGGCGTCCTGCCCGTCGGGCGCGATCTACAAACGGGCCGAGGACGGGATCGTGCTCGTCGACCAGGATCGCTGCCGTGGCTGGCGGCAGTGCATCACCGGCTGCCCGTACAAGAAGATCTACTTCAATCACCGCTCCGGCAAGGCCGAGAAGTGCACCATGTGCTACCCCCGACTGGAGGTTGGCCTGCCGACGGTGTGCTCTGAGACCTGCGTGGGGCGGCTGCGCTACATCGGGATCATCTTGTACGACGCGGACGCCGTCACTGCGGCCGCGTCCGTCAAGGACGACAAGTTGCTGTACCAGGCGCAACTCGACCTCATGCTCGACCCGCACGACCCGCAGGTCATCGCGGCCGCGCGGGAAGAGGGGATTCCGCAGGACTGGTTGGACGCGGCGGCGAAGTCCCCGGTGTACGCGCTGATCAAGCACTTCCGGGTGGCGCTGCCGCTGCACCCGGAGTACCGGACCATGCCGATGGTCTGGTACATCCCGCCGCTGTCTCCGGTCGTAGACCTGCTCAAGGCGCAGGGGCACGATGCCGAGGCTGCCGGCAACCTGTTCGGCGCGATCGACGCCCTGCGGATCCCGGTCGAGTACCTGGCGGAACTGTTCACGGCGGGCGACTCGCAGATCGTCACCGAGGTGCTCCAGAAACTGGCGGCCATGCGGTCCTACATGCGGGGGGTGACGCTCCACAACGAGCGCGACTCCGAACTGGCGGCCGCGGTCGGCATGTCGCCGCAGGCGATGGAACAGATGTACAGGTTGCTGGCAATCGCCAAGTACGAAGACCGGTACGTGATCCCGAAGGCGCACGCCGAACAGGCGCACAACCTGGAAGAGATCGGGTGCTCGCTCAACTTCGAGGGCGGACCGGGCATGTACGAAGACGAGGTCTTCGGTCAAGGCTCTGGCCGGCCGGTCCCTGTGGCGATCGAGACGTTCGAGGACCTCAAAGCCCGCGCGACGTCGACCGAGGGGGCATGATGAGCCGCGAAGCGGTCATCTACCAAGCCGCAGCGCTCGTGCTGACCTACCCCGACGAGTCCCTGCTCGAGCGGTTGCCGACGATCCGGGACGCTGTCACCGAGGTGGGTGCCCTGGCGCAGTTCGCGCCCGTCCTGGCCCACCTTGAGGGTGAGGGTGAGCCGATCGCCGAACGCCTCATGAGGTTGCGGCCGTTCCACGTCCAGGAGTTCGACCTGTCGCGGCGGCATGCGCTGCACCTGACCTATTGGACCGACGGGGAGACCCGCCGTCGCGGCGAAGAGATCGTGTCCTTCAAACGGGTCTACCGCGAATCGGGGCTCACTTTCGCCGGTGCGGGCGAACTGCCTGACTACCTCCCCATCGTGCTCGAGTTTGCCGTGGCCAGCCCGGCCGGCAAGCAGTTGCTGGCGAAGTACCGCGGCTCCGTCGAGTTGCTCCGCCTCGCCCTTGAGGACGACAACCTGCCCCATGCGGGTGTCGTCGCCGCCATCTGCGGCACCCTGCCCGGACCAGCGCCCAAGACGCGCGCAGACGTCCACGCTTTGGTCAAGCAGATCGCCCCGACCGAGTCGGTCGGCATCGAACTTCTCGGCTACCCCAGCCACCCGACAAGGAGCTGAAATGGACATCGTCCTGTGGGGGATCCTGCCCTATCTGACCGTGCTCGTCCTCATCGGTGGACTCGTCTGGCGATACCGGTACGACCAGTTCGGCTGGACGACGCGCTCGTCCCAGTTGTACGAGTCGAAGCTGCTGAAGGTGGCGTCGCCGCTGTTCCACTACGGCCTCTTCGCCGTGCTGTTCGGGCATCTGATGGGCCTGCTGATCCCCAAGTCGTGGACCGACATGGTGATCACGCAGGAGATGTATCACTGGGGCGCGGTGATCGGTGGCGGTCTGGCCGGGATCGCGACCATCATCGGGCTTGGCGTGCTCATCTACCGGCGCCGGAAGACCGGCGCCGTCTTCAAGGCCACAACTGTCAACGACAAGGTGATGTACGTCATCCTGGGTGGGGTGTTGCTGTTCGGCATGGTTGCGACACTCACGGGCGACACGACGCCGGATGGTGGTCATCACAACTACCGTGAGACCGTCTCGATCTGGTTCCGGTCGTTGATCGTGTTCCAGCCCGATGTCGAAGCGATGGCGGCTGCCACCTGGCAGTTCAAGGTGCATATCCTGATCGGTCTGGCGTTGTTCATGTTGATCCCGTTCAGCCGGCTCGTGCACGCGTTCACCGCTCCCTTCCACTACCTGTTCAGGCCCTACATCGTCTATCGCAGCCGCGACAAGCAGGAGGCGACGGCGTCCCGTGGCCGCGTGCGCGGCTGGGATCCGGTGGGTACCCCGGACCGTGACAGGAGCAACCGATGACTCAGTCCACCCAAGAGCCAGCGGCGTCTCCCGCGCTGAAGGGCCAGTTGGGCCAGGTGATCCTGGCCACACTGGCGTCGACCGTCGGATTCTGGGCGTGGATGTCGATCGCGCCGCTGCAAAAGACCTACGCCCAGTCTTTGGGCCTGTCCGAAGGTCAGATCTCTTTGATGATCGCCACGCCGGTGCTGGTCGGATCGCTGGGTCGTGTCGTCACCGGTGCGCTGACGGACCGGCTGGGCGGGCGGAAGATGTTCACGATCGTGCTGCTCGGGTCCATGCCGGCGGTGCTGCTCGTCGCCCTTGCCGGGACCCTGAAGATCTACTGGCTCCTCATCGCGTCCGGCTTCTACCTTGGCGTCGCCGGCACGATCTTTGCCGTCGGGATCCCCTTCTCGAGCCAATGGTTCGAGCCGCACCGGCGCGGCTTCGCGAACGGCGTGTTCGGCATGGGCATGATCGGCACGGCCGTGTCGGCCTTCCTGACGCCGCAACTGGCCAAGAACGTCGGTTACCTGCAGACCCACTTCATCATCGCCGGCGTGATGGTCGTGATGGCAGCCGCCGTCTGGTTCTTCATGAAGGAATCGCCCGCGTGGAAGCCCCAGCGGCAACCGCTGATCCCCCGTGTCATGGGGGCGTTGAAACTGCCGCTCACCTGGGCGATGTCGTTCCTCTATGCGGTCGTGTTCGGCGGGTTCGTGGCGTTCTCGACGTTCCTGCCCAAGTACCTGACGACGATCTACCCCGAACAGGTAGACCAGATCGGCGCCGGCAACCGGATGGGATCGTTCGTGATCGCCGCGGTCATCGCCCGGCCGATCGGCGGCGTCCTCGCCGACAAGGTCGGCCCGAAGTTGATCGCAGTGATCTCGCTCTCCCTGATCGGAGTGCTGGCATTCGTTGTGAGCCTGGAACCCGCAGAGGGCATCGTCACCGGGGTGTCGTTCCTCGCCATGGCCGCGGCGCTGGGGCTGGGTCAGGGCGCGATCTTCGGGTGGGTGCCACGCCTGGCGCCGCCCGACAAGGTCGGATCCGTCAGCGGTGTCGTCGCCGCTGCCGGTGGGCTCGGCGGCTACTTCCCACCGCTGGTGATGGGGGCCACCTACAACGCCGCGACGAACTCGTACTCGCTGGGGTTGTGGCTGCTGGTCGTCACCGCCGTGTTGGCCCTGCTGCTGGCCCTGGTGCTCGGTCGTCGCCCGGCGGCCGAGGAACGGACGGCCGCAGCTTAAGGTCGGGGCTGCGCCGTCAGGGGCAGCCTGTCCAGTGGTGGGTGCCGTCTGTGTAGAGCTGGCGTTTCCAGACCGGCAGTACTTCCTTGACGCGGTCGACGATGTCCGCCGCAGTGCCGAAGGCCTGCTTGCGATGGGAGGCGGCGACACTGACTGCCAGGGCGACATCGCCGACATGCAGGACGCCGACCCGGTGGACTACCGAGATCGCGTGCACTCCTTCGCGGTCGGCGAACTCGGCCGCGACCTCGCGCACGATCCGGTCGGCCGTGGGGTGACCGACGTATTCGATCTCCGTCACGCCGCGTCCGGCATCGTGGTTGCGGACGACCCCGGTGAAGGTCACCGTGGCTCCGGCCTTGTCGTCGCCCACGCCCGCGGCTAATGCCTCCACGTCCAGCGGCTGATCGGACACCCCGGCGGCAGTGATGCGCGCCGCCGCGGGCGGGTCTGTCTGTGTCATAGGTGCCTCCTGACGGGCGATCCTACGCGAGGCGTCCGCGAAGGCCGCAATGGGAGTCTCACCGAGAGCGACCCCTCCAAGATTGTCCGGTTTTCGTGTGAGATATCGCCGAGTCGGATACCTTCGGCCTATGCCTGGATCTCCTCTTGCCGCGCTCGGGCCCGAACTGTCGCCCGAGCAGATCTCTCGCTATCGGCGCAACATCGACATTCCGGGCATGGGTGAACTGGGGCAGAGGCGGTTGTGTGGCGCCCGCGTCTTGGTGGTGGGCGCGGGTGGGCTCGGATCCCCCGTGCTGTTGTACCTCGCCGCCGCCGGCGTCGGCCACATCGGTGTGATCGACGGCGATGTGGTCGAAGTCATGAATCTGCAGCGGCAGGTGTTGCACACGGTGTCCGGCACGGGCACCAACAAAGCCTTGTCTGCGAAAGCAAGGCTTGCCGAACTCAACCCCGAGGTCGACGTCACCGCCTATCCCTTCATGCTGACGGCCGAGAACGGGCGCGAGATCGTCGCGGGCTACGACATCGTGCTCGACTGCTGCGACAAATTCGAAGCGAAGTTCCTCGTGTCGGATCTGGCACGGCACACCGAGCGACCGCTGGTCTGGGCCGCCGTCGTCGGGATGAACGCGCAGTTATCGGTGTTCGGTGTTCCCACCGCCGACGGCGAGATCCTCAGCCTGCGTGACCTGTATCCCGAGGTGCCTCCCACCGGCACCTACCCGCTCGCGGTGGACGTCGGCGTCCTCGGCGCCACGGTGGGTCAGATCGCCAGCGTCCAAGCGACGCAGGCGATCCTGCTGCTGGCCGGCTTCGGTGAGCCACTGGTCGGCCGAATGCTCGTCATGGATGCCGCGCAGGGTCGCTACGACGTACTGCCCCTATCTGCCCGCCTCGGAACGAAACGGATCTGAAAATGCAAACCGTCGAATCGTACTTGGCCGAGATCCTGTCCCTGGGTTCCGCTACTCCCGTAGCCACCAGGTCATTGAACGACAGCATCGGCCTGACCCTCGCCGAGGACGTCACCGCGCGCTTCCCGGTGCCTGCCTTCGTCAACTCGGCGATGGACGGATTCGCCCTCCGAGCAGCCGACGTCGCAGCAGCCACCCCGGCGGCACCGGTGACCTTGCGGGTCGTGGGCGACGTCCCGGCCGGTGGGTACACCGACGACCAGGTCGTCCCCGGCGCCGCCATCCGGATCATGACGGGAGCCCCCCTGCCGGGTGGGGCGGACGCGATCGTCCCGGTCGAGGACACGGATCAACCCGCCGGTCCCGCGGAAGTGCCGGCGTCGGTCCGGGTGCGTGCTGCCGTTCCTCCCGGACGTCATGTGCGGGAGGCCGGCGAGGACGTTGCCATCGGGGAAGTGGTGCTGCGCGCGGGCACCGTGGTGAACCCGGCCGCCATTGCGGCCGCCGCCGCCATCGGATACGGGTCGCTGGCAGTCCACCGGCGGCCCCGGGTGGCGATCCTGGCGACCGGGTCGGAACTAGTACCGCCCGGTCACGATCTGGATCGCGGCAAGATCCCCGATTCGAACTCGTTCATGCTGGCGGGCCTCGTCGCGGAGGCGGGGGGTGAGGTCTGGGCGCAGCGGTCTGTGAGCGACGATGTGACGCAGTTCACCCTTGCCGTGAAGGAGGCGCTGGGTGCCGACCTCATCATCACCAGCGGTGGGGTGTCAGCAGGAGCGTTCGACGTCGTGAAGCAGTTCGGAGGGGGACTGCAGTTCACGAAGGTCGCCATGCAGCCGGGCAAGCCGCAGGGGTACGGGAAGTTGGCCACCACCGACGGCCGCCAAGTCCCGGTCCTGGCGCTGCCGGGCAATCCGGTGAGTGTCTTCGTCTCGTTCCACCTGTTCGTGAAGCCACTGCTGGCCGTACTGGGGGGGACCACAGCGTCCACTGCCGGGCAGCGGGTGTTCGCGGCCGCCGCCTGGAAGTCGCCGGCCGGCCGCAGGCAGTTCGTGCCGGTCGCGCTCACCGCGGCCGCCGACGGCGGACTCGCCTGCACTCCCGTGCATCGCCTGGGGTCGGGTTCGCATCTCATCGCGTCCTTGCACAAGGCCGACGGTCTCGCCGTTGTGCCCGAGCAGGTCACCGATGTGACAATCGGCGACGAAGTCACCGTCATCGAAGTCTGAGGAGCCATGGAATTCACCCACCTCGACGCATCTGGTCACGCCCGGATGGTCGACGTCACCGGAAAGCAGCCCACCGTCAGACAAGCGCGAGCGGTCGGTCACGTCACGTGTTCACCCGCTGTGCTCCAGGCGCTTCGCGACGGCACCGTGCCGAAGGGGGACGTCCTTGCGGTCGCGCGGGTGGCCGGAATCGCCGCGACCAAGAAGACTCCCGACCTGCTGCCACTGGCGCACGTGATCGGGATACACGGGGTGACCGTCGACCTTGAGGTGCTGGACGACAGGGTCGCCATCGCCGCCACCGTGCGGACGGCCGACCGCACGGGAGTCGAGATGGAGGCGCTCACTGCGGTCACCGTGGCCGCATTGGCGGTCGTCGACATGGTCAAGGGCGTCGATCGTTCTGCGGTTATCCGAGACTGCCGCATCGTGGCGAAGTCCGGCGGCAGGTCGGGCGACTGGGTGGCCATCGACTAGGGGACCGGTCCCCTCAGGGGTGCATGGCCCGCATCTCCTCGGCAGTCAGGGTGCCGCCCTTGGCGGCGGCGGCCACGAACAGCGGCAGATGGCTGTCTTGGGAGGCCGCCCGAAGATTCCCCAGCACCTTGGTCAGCCGGGAGTCAGTCGTGACCGCGCGCAACAACCGGTCATACAGCGCGACATTGTCCCGCTCGCCCTCGGCCCAGGCCAGTGCGGCCTCCTTGAGGCTCGCCGGCGCCGGAATGACCCCCAGATAGGGGTTGGCCGGCACGGTGACGTCCGTCCGCGACAACTGCCTGACCAGGGCATCGATGTGGCGCTGCTCGGCGGAGCGGATCGTCACATAGGGCTCAACCTGCCCGTATTTGTCGATCACCGCCGAATAGGCGGCGTAAGCGGCATACTCGCCGTCGGGCGACATCAGCGCCTCCCAGGCCGCCTTCTCGGCGGCGGTGTCGACATTCGCCGGAGCGGCGGGCGTGCCACTTGCGGCCGGGGATGTCGTCGTCCCGCTTGCGGCAGGAGACGTCGTCGTCCCGCTAGCTGTGGGCGTTGCTGCCGTCGTGGCAGCGGTGACGGTGGGCGTAGCAGGTGAGGCCCCGGGTGTCGTGGAGACCGTGGGGGCAGTGGCGCAGCCGGCGATGGCTGCGGTCAAGGCCAGTGCGACTAGTCCCGTTCGGATCGTGGTCATGGGTATCTCCTTCGCTGCACACACAGTTGCTGGTGCTTCTTGATGCACCCATGAAAGCCCGGCTCGTTGTGAGGCGGCTGTGCAAAGTCTGTGTCTTGCATTCTTACTCCATGTCGCTCAGCCAGGACTACCCGGATCGGGTTAAGGGGGTATAACTGGTCGCGAGGACGGGAGCGGATTGTGCCGGACGAACACATCTTGGCAGCGGTGATCACGGTGTCCGACCGAGCTGCGGCCGGCGTCTACGCAGACAGGTCCGGGCCGCTGGCCGTGCAATTGCTCGCCGGCCATGGAGTTGTGGCATCTGCGCCCGTGGTCGTCCCCGATGACCCCGAACTCATCGCGGCGGCCGTCCGGGACGCGATAGCGGCCGGTGCCCGCTTCGTCCTCACCACCGGTGGCACCGGAATCGGACCTCGTGACCTCACGGTGGACGTCGTCGCGAAGTTGTGCGTGTACGAGGTGCCGGGCATCGCCGAGGAGATCCGGCGGATGAGCGCGGGCGCGGTCCCAGCGGCGTTGTTGTCGCGTGGCATCGCCGGCGTCGTGGCGGGCGCGCGGCGGGCACTGATAGTGACCGCCCCTGGGTCCACGGGGGGCGTGCGGGATGCGGTCGCTGTGGTCGGACCGCTGATCGCCCACGCTGTCAGCACTCTGGACGGCGGGTCCCACTAGGGTGGGAAGCGTCCCGATTTGGGTGCGGGGCACCGGTTCCCGTAAAGTGAGCGGTCGGTCACCTGTGCCGGGTGGCTGACGTTTGCGGCCTAACGGGCAGATCGGAAGTAATGGCTAGAAAAGAAGGAGCCCTCGAACTCGAGGGGACCGTCGTCGAAGCCCTCCCGAACGCTATGTTCCGCGTTGAACTGGCGAACGGGCACCGGGTACTCGCGACCATCAGCGGCAAGATGCGGCAGCACTACATCCGCATCCTCCCTGCCGACCGTGTGGTCGTCGAGTTGTCACCCTACGATCTCAACCGCGGTCGCATCGTCTACCGGCACAAGTAATCGGGACCCGCAAGAAGATTCCCATCCACGTCTGGGCAATTGTCTGCCCGGACAAGAGTCAGAAAGTTGCTCGATGAAGGTTCAGCCGAGCGTCAAGAGGATGTGCGACAAGTGCAAGGTGATTCGCCGGCACGGTCGCGTGATGGTGATCTGCGAGAACCCGCGCCACAAGCAGCGCCAGGGCTGAGAGCCCAACGGGGTTCGCAGACCACCGCTGGAGCGTGCTCCGGCATCAACTGAACAACGTGATCGCAACTGCCCCAATGGGGCAGACACCCTTGGACGAAGGCCAAGGCCCGGCCCAGGCAGCCGGGACGCATCACGCCAGACACCTTCGCGGTTCGGCCAGCCAGCCGCACCGATCACCTGAAAGGGACCCGCCACATGGCACGCCTCATCGGTGTAGACCTGCCGCGCGAGAAGCGCCTCGAGGTCGCACTAACCTACATTTTCGGCATCGGGAAGACCCGCGCTGCCGAGACCCTCGCCGCTACAGGTGTCAGCGGCGATCTCCGCGTCCACCAGCTCACAGACGAGCAACTTGTTGCTCTGCGTGACCACATCGAAGCCAACTACGAGGTCGAGGGTGACCTGCGGCGCACCGTCGCCGCCGACATCCGCCGCAAGATCGAGATCGGCTCCTACCAAGGACGGCGCCACCGCAGTGGCCTGCCCGTCCACGGGCAGCGCACCCGGACGAATGCCCGCACGCGCAAGGGCCGCAAGCGGGCCGTCGCTGGCAAGAAGAAGAAGAAGTAGTAGGCGCGGGACAGGGAGAAACAGACACATATGGCTACTGCAGGCCGCGGTTCGAGCGCCAAAACCAAGGTGCGCCGCAAGGAAAAGAAGAATGTCGTCGCCGGTCAGGCGCACATCAAGAGCACTTTCAACAACACCATCATCACCATCACCGATCCTACGGGCGCTGTGATTTCGTGGGCGTCCGCCGGCACGGTGGGCTTCAAGGGGTCGCGCAAGTCGACTCCGTACGCCGCGCAGATGGCCGCCGAGGCGGCTGGTCGCCGCGCGATGGAACACGGCCTCAAGCGGGTGGACGTGTTCGTCAAGGGTCCCGGATCGGGTCGTGAGACCGCCATCCGGTCACTCGGTGCCATCGGCTTGGAGATCGGCCCAATCGCCGACGTCACGCCGGTGCCGCACAACGGTTGCCGTCCGCCTAAGCGCCGCCGCGTCTAGGCCCGAGTTAAGAGAGGACTAACCCATGGCCCGTTACACAGGTCCAATGACCAAGAAGTCTCGCCGGCTCGGCACCGACCTCGTCGGCAACGACAAGGCGTTCGAGCGGCGTCCGTTCCCCCCGGGGATGCACGGCCGCGGCCGCACCAAGGACTCGGAGTATCTGCTGCAGTTGCGCGAGAAGCAGAAGGCCCGTTTCGCTTACGGCGTGCTGGAGAAGCAGTTCCGCCGCTACTACGAGATGGCCAACCGGCAGCCCGGCAAGACCGGTGACAACCTGCTGATCATCCTCGAGTCCCGGCTCGACAACGTGATCTACCGCGCCGGCTTCGCCGCGACGCGGCGCCAGGCTCGGCAACTCGTCGTCCACGGGCATTTCCTCGTCAACGGCAAGGCGGTCAACGTCCCGTCCTACCGCGTCAGCGCCTACGACATCATCGATGTGAAGCCCAAGTCGCTGAACCTGCACCCGTTGGTCATCGCACGTGAGACGTTCGACGCCAACACCGTGCCCGCGTGGCTCACGGTGCGGCCCAACAAGATGCGGATCCTTGTCCACCAGCCTCCGGTGCGCGATCAGATCACGGTCGACGTCGCAGAACAGCTGATCGTCGAGCTCTACTCCAAGTAACCCTCGCGGTGGGCCGGGCAATCCGTCCGGCCCCCGACATCAGCCGTCAAATAGCGGGCGGCCGAAAGGAACAACATGCTTATCGCACAGCGTCCGACGCTGACGGAAGAGCCCGTGAGCGACTTCCGCTCCCGGTTCGTCCTCGAGCCGCTCGAGCCCGGCTTCGGCTACACGCTCGGCAACTCACTGCGTCGTACCCTGCTCTCGTCGATCCCCGGGGCGTCGGTCACCAGCATCAAGATCGCCGGCAATCAGCACGAGTTCTCGACCATCGACGGCGTCGTGGAGGACGTCACCGAGATCATCCTCAACCTCAAGACCTTGGTGCTCTCGAGCGAAGAGGACGAGCCCGTCGTCATGTACCTACGCAAGGCAGGCCCCGGCGTCGTCACCGCGGCCGACATCGCACCCCCCGCGGGTGTCGAGGTCCACAACCCCGAACTGCACATCGCCACGCTCAACGAGAACGCCAAGCTCGAAATGGAACTCGTCGTCGAACGCGGCCGTGGGTACGTGTCCAGCGTGCAGAACAAGTCGGCCGACGCCGAGATCGGACGCATCCCGGTCGACTCGATCTACTCGCCCGTGCTGAAGGTCACCTACAAGGTCGAGGCCACCCGTGTCGAGCAACGCACCGACTTCGACCGGCTCATCATCGACGTCGAGACCAAGCCGTCCATCCAGCCGCGTGACGCCGTGGCATCGGCGGGACGAACCCTGGTCGAGCTCTTCGGGCTGGCCCGGGAGCTGAACGTCGAGGCTGAGGGCATCGAGATCGGCCCGTCGCCCGTCGATGAGCGACTGGCCGCTGACTTGGCGCTGCCGGTCGAGGACCTGCAGTTGACGGTGCGGTCCTACAACTGCCTCAAGCGCGAGGGCATCCACACCGTGAGCGAGTTGGTGTCCCGTTCTGAGCAGGACCTGCTCGACATCCGCAACTTCGGCTCGAAGTCGATCGAAGAGGTCAAGGAGAAGCTGGCCGAGATGGGGCTCGCGCTGAAAGACAGCGCTCCCGGTTTCGACCCGCTCACCGCGATCGGTCGGTATGACGGCGATGCCGAGGCTGATTACTCCGAACCCGAACAGTTCTGAATCCTGGAGACCCAATGCCTAAGCCAACCAAGGGAGCCCGGCTCGGCTCCAGCCCCGCGCACGAGCGGATCATCCTGGCCAACCTGGCCAGCCAACTGTTCGAGCACGGCCGCATCACCACGACCAAGACCCGGGCCAAGCGCGTGCAGCCGCTGGCCGAGTCGCTGATCACCAAGGCCAAGAAGGGCGACCTGCACAACAGGCGCCTCGTGCTGCGACGCATCACCGACCCGGGGATCGTGCACACGCTGTTCACCGAGATCGCCCCGAAGATGGCGGAGCGTGATGGCGGCTACACCCGCATCACGCAGGTCGGCGTTCGCCAGGGCGACAACGCGTCGATGGCCGTCATCGAGATCGTCACCGAGACCGTCGAGGAGGGCCGGGCCCGCAAGGCCAAGGCCTCCGGCAAGAAGGCGCCGAAGGCTCCCGAGTCGACGTCCCTTGCCGCTGCTGCGGCAGTGGACGAGACCGAGGTCGAGCAGGTCGGGCCGGACGAGACGATCGGTGCCGCAGAATCGGAGTCGCCGGAGTCTGCGGAGTCCCCTGAGGATTCCGCCGAGGTCGAAGGGGATTCGTCCTCCGACGACGTGTCCGAGGACGACGCCAAGTAGGAGCGTGACGCAAGGGAGGGGCGGGGTGATCCCGGCCCCTCCTTTGCATAACTGCCCGCTTTTCGCTACAACTGTCCGCCCCGGGGGGTGCGGCGTCCGCTGACGTTGGGGCGTGTCGCTGACGTTAGGGCGCGGTTGCGGACGTTCTACCGCCCGCAACCTATCCCCAACGCCCGCGACGGCGCCCCCGGCGGTCAGCTGTCACTCAGTACAGACACCGCCGACGCAGTGCTCTCCCCTCGCGATCATGTTGGCGATAGCGTGGACTCGCGGCCGCCCGTTTGGAGTGAGCCGCGGGTCAACGCTCAAAGGAGAGATCATGGCCGTCTTCACAACCAACGATGGGGTGTCGCTGCATTACGAGGTCAAGGGCGAAGGTCCCACCCTGCTGATGGTCCCTGGTTGGACCTGCACCATGGGGTTCTTCCGGCACAACGTCGACGAACTGGCCACCCGCTGCCAGGTGATCACGCTTGACTATCGCGGACACGGCGAATCGGACAAGGTCCTGCACAGTCACCGGATCGCGCGCTACGCCATGGACATCAGGAACCTGCTCGATCACCTCGATGCGCGTGACGTCACCGTGCTGGGCTGGTCCATGGGCGCCGCGATCCTGTGGAGCTACCTCGAACTGTTCGGCACCGACCGAGTCTCCAAGCTCGTTTGCGTCGACCAGTCGCCTGCCCAGTACACCGGCCCGGACTGGCGCTGGGGTCAGAACGGGTGCTACGACGTGGAGATGTTCATCCGGGTCTGCTGTGCCGTCGAATCCGACCCGCGTGGCAACGCAGAGGGACTTGTCTACGCCTGTCTACATCGGCAGCCGACGGCCGATGAAGTCACCTTCCTCGCCGATGAGATCTCGAAGTGCCCGCCCAAGGTGCGCATCGAGATCATGCGCGATCACACCAACCTCGATTGGCGCGACTTCCTGCCCCAGATCACGGTACCGACCCTGGTTTGCGTGGGGCGACACAGCCTGGTCTTCGACTGGGAAGGAAGCGCGTACGTAGGCGAGCAGATCCCCGATGCCACGACGGTGTTCTTCGAGAACTCGGGGCACATGCTGTTCTGGGACGAACCGGAGAAGTTCAACCGCGTTGTCGCTGACTTCGTCGCCGGGTAAGACGGCAACGGACGGGCTAACAGCCCCGTCCACCGGGGACGGGGCTGTTGCGCGATGCTCAGCTGGTCGCTGACTTCTTCACCGGCCTGGGCGTGCAAGCCCCGTTCCGGGAACGGGGCTTGCACGGAGCAGACTCAGATGAGGCCGGACGCTGCCTTGGCCTTGGACAGCCGCTGGGCGACGTCGTCCCAGTTGACGACGTTCCACCAGGCGTCCACGTAGTCGCCCTTCACGTTCTTGTACTGCAGGTAGTAGGCGTGCTCCCACATGTCGAGTTGCAGGATCGGCAACTGGCCGACAGGGACGTTGCCCTGCTGGTCGAAAAGCTGGTTGATGTTGAGCCGCTGGCCCAGGACATCCCACACCAGCAGGGACCACCCGGAACCCTGGAGACCGTTGGCGACGGCCACGAAGTGCTTCTTGAACGAGGCGAAGGAGCCGAAGAACTCGTCGATCGCGGACGCCACGTCACCGGTGGGCTCGCCGCCGCCGTCCGGCGACATGTTCTTCCAGAACACCGAGTGGTTGATGTGGCCCCCGAGGTGGAAAGCCAGGTCCTTCTCGAGCTTGTTCACGGCGCCCAGTTCGCCCTTCTCGCGGGCTTCCGCCAGCTGCTCGAGGGCAGTGTTGGCGCCCTTCACGTAGGCCGCATGGTGCTTGCTGTGATGCAGCTCCATGATCTCGGGGGCGATGTGAGGAGCAAGTGCTCCGTAGTCGTAGTCGAGATCAGGCAAGGTGTAGACCATTGTCACTCCTAAGTCAGGTCGCTTTCGGCACCGGGCCGCTAGCCGTCGCTTTTCCCAACCTAGCGAACGTCGCCTCTATTCCCGAGAGTCTCCGGCGTCGCTCCCACCGGGATCCTGACGCGGTCGCCGGGCACGAAGTGCGCCCTGTGGACGACTCGCCGCAGGATGCCCAACAGCGGACCGCCCAGGACGGCGATGGTGATGACGTTGGTGATCGCCCTCCCGAGATTCCACCCCATTGAAGTGGCCAGGTTGTAAAGCACGAAGACGCGCAGGTTTTCCGCGGGTCCGGCGGCGGCGTCGAAGCTGAACTGGGTCTGCGGGCCGATACCGAAGGGCCAGAACGCGAAATCCATGAACCAGCCGTACGCGAAGGCCGCGAACGCGCCGTACCCGGCCACCAGGGCGAGTTCCGCGCGGCCGCGCAGGCGTGGCAGCAGACCCGCGAACATGCCGACGAAGCCACAGGCCACCATCTGGTAGGGCAACCACGCCCCGACCCCGCCGGTGAGCAGGGCCGACGCGAAGAACGTCAGATTGCCAAGCGCGAACCCGAACCCGGGACCGAAAACCCGGGCGGCAATGATGATGGGGAAGAAGATGAGTTCCAATCCGGCCGTGCCCGCTCCCAACGGTCGCAGCACGGCCCCGATGGCCGTCAGGACACCGAGCATGGCCAGCGACTTCGCGTCCATGCCCGAACTTCCGAGCTCGGACAGGATCACCGCCAGCACGAACGGCAGAACCAGCGCGAAGATGAGCGGAGCTTGGATGGCGGGCATCGTGGACTCCGGTGGAATCACCAACGGCCACGAGAACGCGATGAGCCCCGCGATCGCCGTGACCACCAGGGTGAGGCGGCTCATCCAGGTGATGCGCACCAAATCGACCTGATCGTTCATGCCCGCACCACCTCCTGCGCGGTCAGTACGCGCAGCGGCGCGAACACCTTGGCCAGTTGCGGCGCGAAGGTCGGCGATGCCGCGCAGACGTCCCGCGTCGTCCCGTCTGCCACGATCTCGCCCTCGGCCATGAGCACGGCGCGCTGTGTCGCCAGGGCCGCGAACTCGACGTCGTGAGTGACCACGACCACGCATTTGCCTGCGGCGGCGAGGCCGGACAGGATCTGCGAGAGTTCGGCCTTCATGTGGTAGTCCAGGCCGCGCGTCGGTTCGTCGAGCAGGACGACGCCGGGCGCCGCGGCGAGTTGGATCGCCAGCACCAGCGACAGCCGCTGGCCCTCGGACAGGTCGCGAGGATTTGCGGCGGCGGGCATCTTCGAGCCCAGACGCGCCAGCAAGGCCTCGGTCGTGCCGGGCCGGACGCCCGACTCGCGGTCGGCCTGGGCGCACTCGGCGGCCACCGTCGGCAGGTAGAGCAGATCGCCGGCCGATTGCGGGACGAGCGTGATGAGCCGGCGCGCCTCCCGCGCGGTGAGCGTCCGTGGGTCTTGACCGGCGACGTCGACCTCGCCGGTACTGCGGACGACTCCCTGCACCGCGTGCAGGAGCGACGACTTGCCCGAACCGTTGCGGCCCATCAGCGCTGTCACCTCGCCGGTGCGGAATTCCACGGTCACCTGTTTCACCGCACGGACGTCGCCGTAGGTCACGGTCAGATCGCGCGCGGTCAGCCTGATGTCGCCGGCTGTGGACACATCCGGTGCGGGCGGTCGGATGGTGATGCCGGCGGCGGCGATCCGGCGGCGCGCTTCGCGCACCGACAGCGGCACCTCGGACCAGCCGAGACGGCGGGCGAGCGCGGCCAGCGGCGGGACGACGTCGGAGAGGGCGAGCACCGAGCGCGGGTCGCCGGACATGACAGACCCGTCTCCGGGTAGCCAGAGCACCGTGTCGGCTGCGTGCATGACGCGCTCGAGTCGGTGCTCGGCGAGGATCACAGTGAGCCCGACTTCGTGCACGAGAGTGCTGAAGGCGGCGAGGACGTCCTGGGCCGCGGTGGGGTCGAGAGCGGACGTCGGTTCGTCCAGCACCAGGATTCGCGGCTGTGCGGCGAGCACGGACGCGATCGCGACCCGCTGCTGCTGGCCTCCCGACAGGTCGGGCAATGGCCGGCGGCGGAGGTCGGCGATCCCCATAAGGTCGAGCGTTTCCTCGACTCGTTTGCGCATCGCGGTGGGGGAGATGCCCAACTGCTCCATGCCGTAGGCGATCTCCTCCTCGACGGTGTCGGTCACGAAACCGTGAAGTGGGTTCTGCCCCACATACCCAACGACGTCGGCGAGATCGCGGGGCCGGTTCACCGAGGTTCGCCGCGTTCCGACCGAGACGTCACCGCGCAGCGTCCCGCCCGTGAAGTGGGGGACCAGACCGTTCAGCAGCCCCAGCAGCGTGGACTTACCGGTGCCCGTGCGGCCGACCACCAGAGCAAGGTCGCCTTCACCCACGTGACAATCGACCCCACCGAGGGTGGGTGCGGCGCCTTCGTAGGCGAACGTGACGTCGGCGAGCCTGATCATGGCGCCACCACCGGTTCGAGGGTCGGCGTCGGCGCGGTCTGCGCGGTTCCGGGAGCCCGCGTGAACGCTATGGGGGCGGCCGCAGCCGCGGCGGAGACCAGCATCAACGGATGCAGTTCCGGCCATGCGGGCGGGGCAGTGGGGGTCGTGAGCAGGGACGGTGGGCCCACGAACTGCAGCGCCAGCACGGCGGCGAGGGCCATGAGCCCGCAACCTGTCACGATCCACTCCTGCAGCCCCCACGGATCGGGCCGGTAGCGGGTGACCGCCTGCCGGGTGCCCGACCGCCGCAGCCCGATCACCACGCCGGTGATCCCGAGTGCGAACAACGGAAGGGAGAACATGGTGGAACCGCTCGCCGAGAGCATCAGGAAACCCGCGAAGGTCAGCACCATGAGCGAGGCAAGCAACAGCGCATTCGTGGACCTGCGGACGGCAGTGGTTGTGCGGGTGCGTCCGAAGCCGCGCGCCTCCATGGACGTTGCGAGCGCCAGTGAACGGTCGACGGCGTCAGCGATGATGGGCACTGCCAGTGCAGTCACCACCGACAGCCCTCGGCTGCCACCGCGCAGCCTGCGAGCCCGCCGCACCCGGGCGGCGCTCTCCACCAACTGCGGCGCCACGCTGAGTGAGATCACCACGGCCACGGAAATGTCGTGCAGCGCCGCCGGCACACTGCGCAGGGCCCGGCGCGGATTGGCGAGCGCGTTGGCGGCCGCGATGCACAGCAGCATCGCGGCCAGTCGCAGCCCGTCGTACAGGGTGTAGAGCAGGCCCTCTGCCGTGACCGCCCCGCCGAGCCGGATGCCGGCGGCCCACTCGGGCAGGGTCACCTCGGGCAGCCGGAACACCACGATGGATCCGCCGCCACCGCCCAAGACCATCTGGGCGATCATGCGCATGACGATCACGAACCCCGCCAACCAGAAGTACGCTGCGATGGACCGGGCCCACGGGGCGTCGCTGCGTCGCAGCAGCACCACCGAGATCACCGCAAGCATGACCAGGGTGAGAAGCAGCGGGTTGAGCGTGAGGTTGACCATCGCCGCGAGCGCGATGGCCCATGCCCACCAGGCCCACGGGTGCAGGATCTGATCGGCAGGCCGCGCAAGGGACTGGTTCAGTGCGACCGCCCCTTCCACACCCGCCAGCCGACCAGCGCACCGCCACCGGCGACGAGTACGCCGACAGTCGCGAGCAGACCGATGGGGGCGCCCTCACCGCCGGACGCAGGCGCCGGCGCCTCCTGGCCGGACGCGGCCGTCGCCGGAGCGGACACCGACGGGCCGGTGTTCTCCCCGGCGGGGGGTGCTACCTGCGGCGGGATCGCTTTGTTGGTGGTGATGAAGCGCCACCCTTCGGCCGTGCCCTGTTCGGGGCGGGTCCCTGCTGCTCCGAGGTTCGAGTACTTCCAAGCGGCGTAGCTGCCGTCGGAGTTGCGGGTCGACTGCCAGTAGGACCAGTAATGGTCGTTGCGGATCGCGCCGTCGGCGGGAAGCCCGTCGATCCTGTGGAGCATCTGTGCCCGGAAGTCGATCGTGAAACCGGCCCCGACGAGGGCATCGCGGCCGGAGCCGTGCGTGCCTGCTGGTGCACAGGCGGTCCGGGTACCGCCGCCGAGGTCACCGAAGTCGACCACCAGCCAGACGCCGCTGCAGGACTGAGCGTGCCCCTGGAGGAGGGGCGCAGCCGCGGCCGTCGCCGGGGCCCCCGCGAGGAGGAGACCGGCGACGGCCGCCGCGAGTTTGCGCCGGGCGCGCATCGTCAGACCTTCGCCCGCCCGGTCAAGAGCAGCAGGCCCACACTGAGCAGCGCGGCCACCGCGGCTGCTGCCAGACCGGCGCCGACCGCAACGCCGGAGGTCGAACCGCCCGCAGTACCGGTCGTGGTGGCCGGTTCCTGATTCGGCTGGTAATCCAGCGAGAGGTAGGTCTTGTTGGTCAGGGCCAGAATGCCTTGCACGGTGGCCAGAAGGTTGGCGTCGTCCTTGCCCTTCTCTCCGGTCTTGAACGCACCCGACGGCAACTGTTGCGAGACGACGTACTGAGCGGCCTTTTCCCGGGCGGTGTCCGAGGTCAACGGCGCCGCGACTCCGGTGGAGTTGACGGGCGCGTAGCCGGCCCACGAGCCGTCCGCCTGCTGATTGGACTCGAGCCACGCGATCCCGGCGGCCAGCGCCGGGTCGGACGACTTCGCAGCCTGCAGACCGAGGACCGCCAGTGCCGTGTTGTCTGCGTCCCCGGTGGTCTGCTTCTGCATGTAGGCGAAGCTCTTGTCCGGTGCCTGGTAAGTCAGCAGGTAGGCGGTCATGGACGTGGGGATCTCCTCGTCCGCGCGGGCCAGCGCGACCATCGCCATGCCGGACGCGAACGGTCCGGGGTAGGCCCCGAAGGAGCCGTCGGCCTTGATGCCGGCCTTGACCTTGGCGACCAGATCCACGCCGCCGAAGGACTTCGGGTCTTTACCCAGGGCGGCGGCGACGATGACGAGTTTGGCGGCGCCCGTCTCGCCGGACGTGGTCACGAACGCCTGGGCCTGAGCCTCAAGGAAGGCGACTCGCGTCTGGACTGCCTCTTGGTACTTCGCGTCGTTGGTCGAGGCGAGCGCGAGGATCTCGTCCGCGACGGCGCCGGCGCCGTCCGCGGTGGGTGCGGGAGCGTTGGCGACTATGTAGTCGGCAGCCTTCACCGCCTCGGGGGTCGCGGCGTGCGCGGGGGCGCTGATCGTCACGAAGGCCAGCGCGGAGACTGCCAGCGCGGCCAAGAGTCGGTTACGGATCATCTGGAACCCTGTCCTTTCTATGCGTCGCATCAAGGACTGGGCAGACCTCGGCGCGTAAACGGTCCGGACGGACAGGCATTCCGACTTTACGGCTGCGCGTCAGCCCCGGAGTCTCACCGGGTTCCCCTGTGCGTCCAAGCGAACCATAACCTAGCCGGGCCCGTGTTGTGCCAGTTACGCCGGGGAAAGAACTTCGGTCAATCTCTCTTCGGACGAACCTGAAGGACGCGGAAGCCCTTCGCGCTCGCGACGCGCTCACATTCCCAGCCGTGGTGGCGTAGCCACGTCTGGAGCGAGTCGGCTCCGAGATTCTTACCCACCACCAATTTGGCCACCCCCTCCGGAGCCAGTCGTGTCAGCCATTCGTCGAGCAGTCCGTGCAACGCCTGCTTTCCGATGCGGATCGGGGGATTGGACCAGATCTCGTCGTAGGTGGCCGACCAACTCACCTCCTGGGGGCGCAGAACCCGGATCCGGTCGCCGAAGCCGTGCCGAGCGGCGTTGTCGCGGCAGAGCGCGAGGGCACGGTCGTTGACGTCGACGGCATCGATCACGGCGTCGGGCAGCGCCGCCGCGAGCGCCAGCGCTATCGGGCCGTAGCCGCAGCCGAGATCCAGAAGGCGGCGCGAGGCGGGTGCCGGGGTCACCTCGCGCAACAGGACGCTCGTCCCCAGATCGAGTCGGTCGCCGGAGAACACGCCGGCCGCGGTCTCGACATCGAAATCGGTGTCCCAGAGACTGATCGTGATCGTCCGCCGCGGCGCATGACCGGCTGGGGTCTCGAAGTAGTGGCTCACGACTCCTCCAGTTTCCGGACTGCCCGCGACTCGACAGCGCGGGCGGCCAACTGCTCTGTCGGCGGGTAGCCGACCTCTTCCAACACGAGTCCGTGCGCGGGCATGACCCGAATCTGGTTGCTGCGCGTCCGCGCTGCCAGAGTTCGATCCAGCCAGGCGACGTCGCGGCGGTGTTCGCCCACGGCAACAAGTGCGCCGACGAGGGAGCGCACCATCGAGTGGCAGAAGGCGTCGGCCTGCACCTCGACGGTGATGACGCCCGTCTCGTCCCGGGTCACGTCGAGCCGTTGCAGGGTCCTGATCGTCGTCGCCCCTTGCCGTGCCTTGCAGAGCGCCGCAAAATCGCGCAACCCGAGCAGGTGGGGAGCGGTGGCTGCCATCGCGGCCACGTCCAGTTCATGGGGGTGGGCCACCACGAGCGTCCGCAACAGGGGATCGGACGCCACCGAGGGGTCGGTGAGCCGGTAGCGGTAGCGCCGCCAGACGGCCGAGAATCGTGCGTCGAACCCTGGGGAGGCAACTGTGACCGCGCGGACTGCGACGTCCGCGGGCAGGGCCCGCCGCAGGCGGCGCAGCAACTCCGCCGCGCTGGCTTGGGGGTCCGAGGTCGAGACGTCGCAGTGAGCCACCTGCCCGCGGGCGTGGACGCCGGCGTCCGTGCGGCCGGCGCATGTCAGTTCCGCAGGGGCGGTGAGTCGGAGGAGGCGGGTGATCCACTCCTCAAGTTCGCCCTGCACCGTCCGTAGCCCCGGTTGACCAGCCCAGCCATGGAAGGCGGTGCCGTCGTAGGCGATGTCCAACCGGAGGCGGGCGGATCCAGCGAGATCAGTCATGAATGCGCTCGAACTCGAGATCGTGGATCGTGTGCCCCGCGGCGAGTCCACGCTGCTCGTACTTGGTCAGGGGGCGGCTGTCGGGGCGCGGCGCCCATCCAGGATGACGGTTGCGCAGATGCGGACACCCCTCCAAAGCCACGATCATGGCGGCGGCATAGTCATCCCAGTCGGTTGCCAGCCGCCACGTGCCGCCAGGCACCAGCCGCGACGCCACCAGATCGGCGAATGCGGGGCTCACCAGGCGGCGCTTGTGGTGTCGGGCCTTGTGCCAAGGATCCGGGAAGTAGGTCACCACTTCGGTCACCGACTGGTTCGCGAACAGGTAGCGCAACCCCTGGACCCCGTCGCACTGGACGAGTCTGACGGTGCTGACGTTCGCGCTCTCCAGACGCATGATCGTCGCCGCCAGTGCGGGCTCGAACACCTCGAATCCGACGATGTTGAGGTCGGGGCGGGCGCTGGCGACCGCGACGAGGTTCTCACCGGTCCCCGGCCCGATTTCCACGTACAGGGGTGCCGAGCGGCCGAACTCCTGGGCCCAGTCCACGTCGGCGGTCGGCTGCACAGACGTGGACAGTTCCGCGGCCGGCACCTCCACGACGTACTGAGCGCGGCCTCTCGCGAGCGCGAGTCGTTGCTGCGGACGCATCCGGGCGCTGCGCCGGACGTACGACACGACCTGCCGTTGGACCCTGGGCATAGGGGCAAATCTAGCGATGTCCCTGATGTGTCGGCGCACTGGGGCTGCTTCACTTGATGGTGGAGGACACATGCGCACATTGCTCAATATCATCTGGTTCCTGTTCGGCGGGCTGTGGTTGGCGATCGGCTACATGCTGGCCGGGATCGTGGCATGCATCTTCATCGTCACGATCCCGGCGGGCATCGCGTCTTTCCGCATGGCCAAGTACGCCCTGTGGCCATTCGGCAAGGCCGTCGTCGAAAAGCCGGGAGGCAGCGGCGTGATGAGCGGGATCGCCAACATCATCTGGTTCCTGATCGCAGGTATGTGGCTGGCCATCGGTCATGTCACGACGGCAGCGGCCCAAGCGGTGACCATCATCGGGATCCCTGTGGCGATCGCCAACCTGAAGATGATCCCCGTCACCTGTTTCCCGTTCGGGAAGGTGATCGTCGACGCCGATGACATCCCAGCCGGTTCCCGCCCGCTGCATTCGATCTAGGCCTACCCCGGTTTCACCCTGACCCTTGAGCCGCTCTGCCCTTCCACTGAACTGACTAGACGAACAGCGCCAGCGTGGTGGTGAAGATCAGGACGTCCTGGCAGACGTGGATGATCCATGCCCAGCCGATGCCGCGGACGTCCTGGATCGAGCGGGCCAACAGCCAGCCGAGGAAGCCCGCCATCAGCGCACCGATCGGCCCCCCCGGGACACCGAACCAGTGCACCGAGCCGAACACGAGCGCCGATACCCACGGCGCAAGGCGAGCCCACGCGCCGCTCAACGATTCCACGATCGCCCACCGGGTTATCAGTTCCTCGGTCAGGGCGTTTGTAACCGACAGCGGGACCGCGATGGCCAGCGCGAGCAGCCATGAGTTCCAGCTCACGGCACCCAACTGCGAGCGGTAGCCGAGGAACAAGAAGACTGCAGTCACCGCCGAGATGATCACCGTGAAAGTGATGCCCACCGTCCGCCAGTTGTCGGTTGCCTTGACCTGCAGCAGCGTGATCGGCCGGGTCGGGGCACCGAGCCGCCCCCAGCGCAGGAATTCAGGACGCCTGCCCGTGATCAGCACCACACCCACCGTCACCAGAGCCGCGATCGCGAGTCCGGCCGCCTGATAGAGGACGTATCTGCCCAAGTCGTGGGCTGTCTGCTGACCGATCGCCAGGGTCAGCGCGAGCAACGCCGCCGTGCCGATAACGGCGATCGCCACCCCAACCAAGCCTCTCGGGGACGGGCGGTGATGCTGAGTCTCAAGCTCGAGGTCGGGCTGTGCGGTCATGCGTGCTCTCCTTGGGGTGACGGCAGATCGCGGGCCAGGTGGGCCCGGGCATTCCCGATCAACTTGTCCAGCTCCCGCTCCAACGCGACGACATCGACACCGCGGTCGATCCCGTCCTCGTACGACTCCAACCCTTGCCATGCCGCCGCGAGGAGGGCCCCGCCCTGCGCCGTCAGCGACACCTCCATGGCTCGGGCGTCCTGCTGGCTGGGGGTCACCCGCACCAGACCACGAGTGGTCAACGACGACATCCGCTGCGTGATCGATGCTCGCGAGACACCCAGGTGGTCGGCGATAACGCGCTGGCTCGGATGGTCCAACACCCCCACCGACAGCAACACGACGAGGAGCGAGTAGCTGATGTCGTGATGGACGTGCAGGTAGCGGTCTGCCGCCCTGTCCACCAGCACCGTGGCCTGGTGCAGTTTGTAGGCGAGGCTATTCGAGATCGGGGCCGGGGCTGCTTCCATATTGTTAACTAGTTAACTGAATGGCCAGGGCGGTGTCAACTCCGCCTCTGCGGTGGTCGCACCCACGTTTGGGGCAGCAGTACCCGCCGTCCGTCGGGCGGCGTCTGAACCTCCATCATCGGAAGATCCCCTGACCCTTGACGCTGCTCTGCCTCTGCTCCTCCTGGAGGAGCAGAGGCAGAGCAGCGTCAAGCAACCTCGGTCAATCCTTCTTGAGGTAGGCGTCCATGACGTTGGACGGCAGCAGTTCGTACCCGTGGAACTGCCGGGTGAACGTGCCTGATCCGTGGCCGATGCCGCGCAGGTCGATCGCGTACCGCGCCAGTTCGGCTTGGGGCACGAAGGCCGTGACGGTGACCTTCCCGTCGCCGGAGGAATCAGAGCCCAAGACCTGGCCGCGGCGACCGGACAGATCTGTCATGACCGCCCCCATGTACTCGTCTCCGACGGTTACGGTGACCATGTCGATCGGCTCCAGCAGAGCCGCGGTCTTGCCGGGCACTGCCGCTTCCTTGATCGCCAGCGAGCCGGCGAGTTGGAACGCCATGTCGGACGAGTCGACGGAGTGGGCCTTGCCGTCCACGAGGGTGACTCGGACGTCCACCATCGGGTAACCGGCGATGACGCCCTTCTCAAGTTGATTGCGGACACCCTTCTCGACACTGGGGATGAACTGTCGCGGAACGGCGCCCCCCACGACCTTGTCGACGAACTCGAAGCCGGCGCCGCGTTCGAGAGGCTCGACCTCGATGTCGCACACGGCGTACTGCCCGTGTCCCCCGGACTGCTTGACGTGGCGTCCCTTCGCAGTCGCCTTGGCGATGAAGGTCTCCTTGAGGGCGATCTTCAACTCTTCCTGCTGCACGGAAACGCCGTAACGGTTGGTGAGCCTGTTCAGCAACAGGTCGGCGTGGGCCTGGCCTGCGGTCCACAGCACGATCTGGTCGGCGGTTCCACGGTCGAGGCGAACAGTCGAATCTTCCAGGGCCAACCGCTGCAGCGCGGCGGGGAGTTTGTCCTCGTCGTTGCGCGTCGCCGCATGGATCGCCAACGGCAACAGCGGCTCGGGTAGATCCCACGGCTTGATGGTGACGTAATGGTCTGAGGCCGACAGCGTGTCGGCGGTCTCGGCCTTGTTGAGCTTGGCGACCATCACGATCTCGCCGGCGATGGCGAAAGGACGGGATCTGAGTTCGGTGCCGAAGGCGGCCGAGATCTGCCCGACGCGTTCCTCGTCGGCGCCCTTCATATTGGAAACCCGGACCACGTCGTCACTCTTCAACCTGCCGCTGAACACGCGAACCATCGAAAGGCGTCCGGCGAACGGGTCGGTGGTGGTGCGGATCACCTGCGCGACCAAAGGCGCATCGGGATCCGCGGGGGCCGGCTCCAACGCCTGCGCGTTGGGGTCGTACATGGTGGGGTTCGGGTGCAGGCCCGGTGTCGGGAAGCCCTTCTCGACCAGGCTGAGCAGTTCCTCGACGCCGACGCCGTTGGCTGCCTGCACGGGCACGACCGGGAACAGGTTAGCGCTGGCGATGGCCCGGCAGGTCGCGCCGTAGAGCGACGCCTCGTCGATCTCTTCGCCGCCCAGGTAGGCCTCCATCATGACGTCGTCCTCGGCCTCCTGGATCACGCCCTCGATCAGGGGCGGACGCAGCCGCTCAAGTGCATCTTCCTGCGCGGGGCCGGCAGGCTCCGTCGTGCGGTTGCCGGAATCGTAGCCGTGCATGTTGGTGCTGACCAGGCTGAGGACCGCCTGGATCTGGCCATCCTCGGTCACGTAAGGGAAGTGACTGGCCTGCACCCCGTCGCCGAACACGTCTTGGCAGTTGGCGAGCGCGGCGTCGAAGTCGTTGCGGCCCGCGTCCAGTTTGGTGATTGCGATCGCTCGCGGCAGGTGCGCGGCTTGCGCCTCCTGCCACAGCGTCGCGGTCGCAGAATCGACGCCGTCGGCGGCCGAAACCACGAACACCGCAGCGTCCGCGGCGCGCATACCGGCGCGCAGCTCCCCCAGGAAATCGGGGTGACCGGGGGCATCGAGAACGTTGACCAGGACGCCCTCGCCCGTGACGAATGACGTCAGGAAGAGAGCAGCAGCGCGTTCGGGCGTCTCCTTCTCACCGCGATACCCGGGGACTCGGGACTTCAGCAGTTGCTCCAACAACGTGGTCTTGCCCGAGCCCGCCGCGCCAATCAGGACCACGTTGCGAATCTTGTCGGGGTTGTTCACCCACTGTTGTTCGTTCACCCTTGAACTCATGTCTCCCACCTCGCTGTTCACGTCTGGTTCCAGCAATCTAGTGCTTCGCGGCGTTGTCCGGGGGAGTGCCCGGGAGAAACCGTGCCTCGGTGTGTCAGTCGTGGTTTTGCGGTGGTCTGGCAGCTTGAGCACCATCCAGCTAGGCTCAAGCAGTCAAGATCAACGTTGATTGAGCAAGGAGCTCCGATGGCGGAAAGCCTCATCCAACAGGCACTGAAGACCGCGACCGACACCAAGGCGATCGTCACCGGGCGCGGCGTCGTCACGGAAACGGGACGGGTCTTCACCGAACTCTGGCCAGCCAAGAAGGCGATCATCATCGCCGACGAGAACCACTGGAAGGTCGGTGGGCGCCAAGTCGTCGAGTCGCTCACCAGTGCGGGCGTCGACCTGCTCGATCCCTATGTGTTCCCTGGCACCCCCACCCTGTACGCCGGCTACCACAACGTCGAAATCGTGCGCGACTTCCTCCGTGACGTCGACGCCATCCCGGTCGCGTTGTCGTCCGGCACCCTCAACGACATCGTGAAGCGAGCCGTCGGTGAGCTCGAACGGCCCTACATGTGCGTGGCGACTGCGGCTTCGATGGACGGCTACGCCGCGTACGGCGCTTCGATCACAAAGGACGACTTCAAGCAGACCCTCACCTGCCCGGCCCCGGCGGGGATCGTGGCCGATCTGGACCTGATGGCAACGGCACCGGTCCGGCTCACGGCAACCGGCATGGGCGACCTGATCGAGAAGGTGCCGGCCGGCGCCGACTGGATCATCTGCGACGAGTTGGGCATCGAGAAGATCGACCCGTACGTGTGGGGTCTGGTGCAGGGCCCGCTGCGGGAGTCGCTCTCGAACCCCGAGGGCTGCAAGGCCGCCGATCCCGTGGCACTGGCTGGGCTGGCCGAAGGCCTGCTCATGTCCGGCCTCGCGATGCAGGCCTACCAGACCTCCCGGCCGGCGTCCGGCGGCGGCCATCACTTCAGCCATCTGTGGGAGATGGAGAAGTGGGGCCTCGACTGGGAGCCTCCCCTGTCCCACGGCTTCAAGGTCGGACTCGGCACCATCGCGGTCGCGTCGCTGTACGAGGTCGTCCTGAGCAAGGACCTGGCCGCACTCATCGACGTCGACGCAGCCGTCGCGGCCTGGCCGACGTGGGAGCAGACCGAGGAGGCGCTGCGCGCGGCCCTGACTCCCGACCTGCACGAGCCCGCCATCGTCCAGACCAAGGGCAAGTACCTGCAGCCCGACGAACTGCGCGCCCGCCTGGAGTTGGCCAAGGAACGTTGGCCCGTCATCGCCGAGCGGGTCAGGGCGCAACTCCTGCCGGCCGCCGAACTCAAGGCAACACTCGATACCGTCGGCGCGGTCACCCACCCGTCGCAGATCAAGATGCCGATGGAACGTTTCCGTGACACGTACTACCGCGCCCGTTGGATCCGCACCCGCTACGTGCTCACCGATCTCCTCACGCAGGCCAACCTCATGGACGAGATGGTCTCCCCACTGTTTGCTCCCGGCGGCTTCTGGGCCGAGAACTGAGTAAAACCCCTATCCGACCCGCCCCCGGCGGGTCGGCCGAAAAGCGGCCTCGATGGTCTGAGAAAGGAAACCCACAGGTATGTCAGAAGACAAGTACGTATGCGGTATCGACTTCGGTACCCTGTCCGCGCGGGCCGTCATCGTGCGTGTGAGCGATGGCGAGGAGATGGGCAGCGGTGTCAAGGAATACACGCATGCCGTCATGGACCGCACCCTCACCGCCGGTGACAATCAGGTACTGCCGCCCGACTTCGCGCTGCAGTACCCCGAGGACTACATCGAGTGCCTGAAGATCGCGATTCCCGAGGCGATCCGTCAGTCCGGTGTGAAGCCCGAGGACATCATCGGTGTCGGCACCGACTTCACCTCCGCCTCCGTCATGCCCACCGACGACAAGGGCTGGCCGCTCTGCATGCGAGCGGAGTACAAGAACCGTCCCCACGCGTACGTGAAGCTGTGGAAGCACCACGGCGGCCAGGAGCAGGCCGACCGGATCGTTGCCCTGGCCACGGAACGCAAGGAACCGTGGTTGAAGCGGTACGGCGACACGCTGTCGTCCGAGTTCGCGATCCCGAAGCTGCTGGAAACCCTCGACAAGGACCCGGAGATCTACCACGAGATGACTCACTTCGTGGACGCCGTGGACTGGATCGTGTGGCAGTTGACCGGCAACTACATCCGCTCCGCCGGCGCCACCGGCTACAAGGCGATGTTCCAGGACGGCAAGTTCCCGCCCAAGGATTACTTCGCGGCGCTGAACCCCGCGTTCGAGAACGTCGTCGAGGAAAAGCTGACCGCTCCTGTCGGCCAGTTGGGCGACAAGGCCGGCGAGATCACGGCCGAGGCTGCCGCCTGGACCGGCCTGAAGGAGGGCACCCCGGTGTCCGTCGGCAACATCGACGCCCACGTCACCGCACCTGCCTGCCAGGCGGTCGAGAACGGCCAGATGACCGCCATTCTCGGGACGTCGTCGGTGTTCGTGGTCTCGGGCCCCGAACTCCGCGAGGTACCGGGCATGTTCGGCGTGGTCGACGGCGGCCTGGTCAAGGGCGCCTGGGGTTTCGAGGGTGGCCAGTCCGCCGTCGGCGACATCTTCGCTTGGTTCACCCAGAACTGCGTTCCCCCGGCCTACCACGACGAGGCCGCCGGTCGCGGCATCTCGATCCACGAACTGCTCACCGAAAAGGCGGCGCAGCAGGAGATCGGCGAGCACGGCCTGGTCGCGATCGACTGGCACAACGGCAACCGTTCCATCCTGGTCGACGCCAACCTGTCCGGCGTGATCGTCGGGCAGACCCTGACCACCACGCCTGAGGATCAGTACCGCGCTCTCATGGAGGCGACGGCCTTCGGCTTCCGCGAGATCATCGACGCCTTCCACGAGAACGACGTCGAGATCACCGAGGTGGTCGCGGCCGGTGGTCTGCTGAAGAACAAGTTCCTGATGCAGATGTACGCCGACGTCATCCGCAAGCCGCTGTCGCTGGCCGTGTCCGCCTATGCCGGTGCCCTCGGCTCGGCGATCCATGGGGCAGTCGCCGCCGGTGCCTACCCCGACGTTCCCACCGCTGCCGCGGCGATGGGCAAGAAGATCCCGAACGCCTACCTGCCGAACGAGGAAGCGTCCGCGGAGTACGACAAGCTGTATGCCGAGTACAACACCCTGCACGACTACTTCGGTCGGCATGAGAATGAGGTCATGTACCGCTTGAAGGACATCAAGCGCGCTGCCATGTCCCGGCGGCACGGTCACTGAGAGGAAGCGAAATGGGGATCCGGCTCGTCGATTTGCCTTCGAAAGTGCAGGATGCTGTCCAGAAGGCACGCGAGGAGGTCAGCGAACTTCACAAGGAGCTGACCCGGTACGAACTGGTGGTGTGGACTGCCGGGAACGTCTCGGCACGGGTCCCCGGGGCTGATCTGCTTGTCATCAAGCCGTCCGGCGTCTCCTACGACGAACTCAGCCCCGACGTGATGGTGGTCTGCACCCTCGACGGCGAAAAGATCGACGACGGGACGCCGGCACGACTCACCCCGTCCTCGGACACGGCCGCGCACGCCTACGTGTACCGGCACATGCCCGAAGTCGGAGGGGTGACCCATACCCACTCCACCTACGCCACGGCGTGGGCGGCAAGAGGGCAGGAGATCCCGTGCGTGCTGACGATGATGGGTGACGAGTTCGGAGGCCCGATCCCTGTGGGGCCGTTCGCCCTCATCGGCGACGACTCGATCGGCCGGGGAATCGTCGAAACGCTGCAGACGTCCCGGTCGAAGGCGGTCCTGATGCAAAACCACGGACCGTTCACGATCGGCCGGGACGCCCGGGCGTCGGTCAAGGCCGCCGCCATGTGCGAAGAGGTGGCCCGCACGGTCCACATCGCTATGCAATTGGGGGACGTAATCCCAATCCCACAAGAGCAGATCGACCATCTCTACAACCGGTATCAGAACGTGTACGGACAACACTGAACGACGCCGAACCGGCCGTCACCTTCAAAGGTGGCGGCCGGTTTGCGTTACTGGAGCGACAGGCGTCAGCGCTCACCGAGATGCGCGTAGTCGCGGGTGCGGATCCCGGTGTAGATCTGCTTGGGGCGGGAGATCTTCGCCTCGGGATCCGTCACGCCCTCTTGCCACTGCGACAGCCAGCCGACCGTGCGGGGCACCGCGAACAACACGGTGAACATCTCGGGCGGGAACGTCAGGGCCTCGTAGATCAGGCCCGAGTAGAAGTCGACGTTGGGGTACAGCCGCCGCTTCACGAAGTAGTCGTCCTGCAGCGCGATCTTCTCCAGTTCGATGGCGATCTTCAGCAGGGGATTGTCGACTCCTACCGCCTCGAACACCTGCTCGGTGGCATGTTTGATGATCTTGGCCCGCGGGTCGTAGTTCTTGTAGACCCGGTGGCCGAACCCCATCAGGCGGCCCTTGCCGTCCTTCACTCCGGCGATGAACTCGGGCACCCGGTCGACGGTCTTGATCTCGCGCAGCATCCGCAGGACGGCTTCGTTCGCTCCGCCGTGCAGCGGGCCGAACAGGGCCCCGATTCCCGCACCGCATGACGTGTACGGGTCGTTGCCGGCGGACGCTACGGCGCGGACCGCATTCGTGGAGCAGTTCTGCTCATGGTCTGCGTGGAGAATGAACAGCACCTCGAGGGCTCGCACGAGGCGGGGGTCTGCCTCGTACTTCGGTTCGGCGCCCTGGAACAGCATGGCTAGGAAGTTCTCGCAGTAGCCGAGGCTGTCGTCGGGGTAGACATACGGACGACCGACAGAATGCCGGTAAGCGAACGCTGCCAGGGTCGGCATCTTGCCGATGAGGCGGACGATGTTGAGTTCGCGTGCCTCGGGGTCGGTGATGTTGCGGGAATCGCGGTAGAACGTGTGGAACGACGCGACGGCCGACATCATCATGGCCATCGGGTGGGCGTCGTAGCGGAAGCCGTGAATCAGCGTCTTGACGTTGTCCGGCAGGAGGCGGTGGGTGTTGACGAGGTGCTCCCAGTCAGCGAGTTCTTCAGCTGTCGGGAGTTGGCCGTTGAGCAGCAGATAGGCCGTCTCCAGGTGGGTCGAGTGTTCTGCCAACTGCTCGATGGGGTAGCCGCGGTATTCCAGGATCCCGGCATCGCCGTCGATGTAGGTGATGGCTGAACGGCACGCAGCGGTATTGACGAACCCAGGGTCGTAGCTGACCAAGGGCTCGTCGTCGGCCGTGATGCGCAGGAGGTCCACCGCACGGATGGTCCCATCGGAGATCGGGAGTTCGTACTCAGCATTTGTTCGGTTGTCGCGGACGCTGAGGGAATCGGTCATGCGCCTTACCCTAGGTGAGACCGCGGACGGGCATGTCGCGAAATCGGACAGCGCAGGCGGGTTTTGACCGACTTCCACCCACACGGTAATGTTTAGCGCTGTTGCGTGTCGGTCCTTCTCTGCGGCCGATCACCTGATGTCAACTCACTAAGGAAGATGGTCCGCGACCGTGTCTACATACAGCCCCAAGCCGGGCGAGATTACCCGGAACTGGCATGTGATCGACGCCAGCGACGTGGTGCTGGGTCGGCTCGCCGTGACCGCTGCAACTTTGCTGCGCGGCAAGCACAAGCCCGTGTTCGCCCCCCACGTTGACACCGGTGACTTCGTCGTCGTCGTGAACGCTTCCAAGGTCGCGTTGACGGGCAACAAGGCGCAGACCAAGCTCGCGTACCGGCACTCCGGCCATCCGGGAGGCCTCAAGAGCATCTCCTACGGGGAGTTGCTGGCCAAGGATCCGCGCCGAGCGGTCGAGAAGGCTGTCGCCGGCATGCTTCCCAAGAACAAGCTGTCACGCCAGCTCATCAAGAAGCTGAAGGTGTACTCCGGTCCGGAGCACCCCCACAAGGCGCAGCAGCCCCAGCCGTACACCATCACCCGGATCGCCCAGTAACCGAGGGACCAAGGAAGCACAGTGTCTGAAGTCGTTGAAGAGATCACACCCGAGGTCGCTCCGTTCGTAGAAGGGGAGCGCGAGATCGCGTACCGTGCCGAGGCGGCGCCGACCGTCGCGCACCCCGGCGGGCGTCCCGCCGTTGTCACCGACACCTACGGCACCGGCCGTCGCAAGGAGGCCATCGCGCGTGTGCGGTTGGCTCCCGGCAGCGGCAAGTGGACCATCAACGGCCGGAGCTTGGAGGACTTCTTCCCCAACAAGATCCACCAGCAGGTTGTCAACGAGCCGTTCGAGACGGCCGTCGTCGTGGGTTCCTATGACGTCGTGGCGAATGTCCACGGCGGCGGCACCACCGGTCAGGCCGGCGCGCTGCGGCTGGGCATCGCCCGGGCCCTGAACGCCGCCGACAAGGAGGCGAGCCGTCCGGCCCTGAAGAAGGCGGGACTGCTGACGCGTGACTCGCGCATCAAGGAACGCAAGAAGGCGGGTCTCAAGAAGGCCCGGAAGGCACCTCAGTACAGTAAGCGCTGATGGCGCGACTCTTCGGCACCGATGGCGTGCGGGGCAAGGCCAACGTCGAACTGACAGCGGAGTTGGCCCTGTCCCTCGCCGTCGGTGCCGCCCGCGTCCTGGGCGAAACCGGCGGCTTCGGGGCCGGGCGTCCGGTTGCTGTTGTCGGGCGTGACCCCCGTGCGTCCGGCGAGTTCCTCGAGGCAGCCGTGGTGGCCGGCCTCGCCAGTGCCGGTGTGGACGTCGTCCGGGTCGGCGTCGTCCCGACTCCAGGGCTCGCCTTCTTGGTGGCCGACACCGGAGCCGATCTCGGGGTCATGCTGTCGGCCAGCCACAATCCGATGGCCGACAACGGCATCAAGTTCTTCGCACGCGGCGGCAACAAGTTGGACGACACGGCCGAAGACGCGATCGAACAGCGCCTCGGCGAGCAGTGGCAGCGCCCAGTCGGTGCGGACGTCGGGCGTGTGAGTGAGAACCCCGGCGCGATCGACAGCTACATCGCGCATCTCGTCGCCAGCCTGGGCGGTGAGCGGGCAGTCAACCTCGACCCGATCAAAGTCGTCATCGACTGCGCCAACGGAGCCGCGTCCGTCACGGCCGTCGCGGCCTTCGAGGCTCAGGGAGCCCAGGTGGTCGCGCTGCACAACACTCCCGACGGCAGCAACATCAACTACCGGTGCGGCTCGACCCACATGGGTGACCTCCAGGAGGCCGTCGTGGCCCATGGAGCCGACCTCGGGATCGCCCTGGACGGCGACGCCGACCGGTGCCTGGCCGTTGATGCGAACGGCGACATCGTCGACGGCGACCAGATCCTCGCGATCTTGTCGCTCTCCCTGCGCGACGAGGGCAAGTTGGCGCGCGACACTGTCGTGGCGACCGTGATGAGCAACCTCGGCTTCACGATCGCGATGGCGGAACAGGGAGTGAACGTCGTCCAGACCAAGGTCGGCGACAGGTACGTCCTGGAAGAGATGAGCGCCAACGGCTACACGCTGGGCGGCGAGCAGTCCGGGCACGTGATCCTGAGTGACTTCGCAACCACCGGCGACGGCGTCCTCACCGGTCTGCACTTGTCCGCCCAGGTCGTGCGTTCCGGCAAGCCCCTCGCCGAACTGGCGGCGGTGATGCGGCGACTGCCGCAGGTGCTCATCAACGTGCCCGGCGTCGACAAGGCGCGCACCGACACCGACCCGGTGCTGCAAGCCGAGGTGGCCGCGGTCGCGTCCGAACTGGGTGCCACCGGGCGCGTGCTGCTGCGGCCGTCGGGCACCGAACCGCTCGTCCGCGTCATGGTCGAAGCCCCCACCGCAGAGGCAGCGCAGCACCAGGCGGAACGCCTGGCCCAAGTCGTCGCTGCCCGCCTGGCACTGGGCGGCAGCTAGACAGCCCTCCGCTGGCTGTCGATCTCGGCCTTGCGGCTCGCGACCAGTTGCCGGATGCCCTCTTCGGGCACGGGCGTTCCGGGTGCCAGGCGCACTGTTCCCTTGGCGATTTCGCAGCCCTCGAGTTGGTTCGCCGCCGCGGAAACGGCTGCAGGGCTGAACGGATACAGCCCGAAGTGTTTCTTGGTTCGCATGACAGACAGCAACGGCTTGCCACGATAAACGAGCGCCGGCATGCCGTAGCCCGTCCCCTGTTCGGCGTCGGGCACGACGTCGCGTGCGACCGTATAGACGGCCGTGACCGTCTCGCGGTCGGCCAAGTCAAGGCCCGCGAGGTAGTCGTCCACGGTTCCCATTGCCAGGTCACACCTTCCTGATCCGGACCCACTCCACCTGATGGTTCTCGCCTTTGCGCAGGATCGCCGTCGCGCGCCCGCGGGTGGGACGGATGTTCACGACCAGGTTGGGCCCGTTGATGGTGTCCCAGATGCCCATGGCCGTCTCGCGCGCCTGCTCGTCGGACAGGTGCGCGTATCGGACGAAGTACGACCGCGGGTCACGGAAGGCCGTCTCCCGCAGCGCCAGAAACCGGGAGATGTACCACTGTTTGATGTGGGACGTCGCGGCGTCTACGTAGATCGAGAAGTCGAAGAAATCGCTGACTGCCAGCGACGTGGAGCCGTCCATGCGGCGGCGTGCGGGCTCGAGCACGTTGAGCCCCTCGACGATCAGGATGTCGGGCTGGCGAACCACGATGCGCTCGCCCGGGATGATGTCGTACTCCAGGTGTGAGTACACCGGTGCCGAGACCTCCGGTTCGCCGGATTTGACGTCCATGACGAACTTCAGGAGCCCCGACCTGTGGTAGGACTCGGGGAAACCCTTGCGCTTCAGCAGTCCTCGCTCCGTGAGGACCTTGTTCGGGTAGAGGAACCCGTCGGTGGTGACAAGATCCACCTGCGGACGGCCGGGGCCCTGAGCGAGCAACTCGCGCAGCACGCGCGCCGTGGTCGACTTGCCGACGGCGACCGACCCGGCAATCCCAATGACGAAAGGCGTCCGGCGCACCCTCAGTCCGAGATAGGCGTGACTGGAAGAATGCAGCTTGACCGTGTGCTCCAGGTACAGGTTCAACAACTCGGTCAAGGGCAGGTACACGTCGCGCACCTCGGGGATGTCCGTCGCGTCACCCACGCCCCGGAGCTTCGCCAGCACCTGCGGGCTCACCGTCACCGGCAGCGTGGCGGCGATCGCTGCCCAGTCGGAGCGCGTGCGGGTGATGTAGGGCCCGGTCGGTTCCTCGAACTCGTCGCTGTCGATCAGCTGCTCATTCATCGCATACAGCGTTACATACCAGGCAGGCGCTTGGGCAGCTGTAACCTGACACCCATGTGCGGAATCATCGGTTACCTCGGGCCTCGGTCCGCAACGACGGTCGTGATCGCGGGCCTGCGGCGGATGGAGTACCGCGGCTACGACTCGGCCGGAATAGCCGTGGTCGACCACGGGCATCTCGCGGCGCGGAAGAAGGCGGGCAAGATCGCCAACCTCGATGCGCTGCTGGCCGAGAGCCCTCTTCCCGCCAGCACGCTGGGAATCGGCCACACGCGGTGGGCGACCCACGGTGGCCCTACTGACGAGAACGCGCACCCGCACCTTCACGGTGACAGGGTGGCGCTGATCCACAACGGCATCATCGAGAACTCCGCCGTGTTGCGCGCCGAACTGGAGGCCATGGGCGTGGAGTTCAGCTCCAGCACCGACACCGAGGCGGCCGCTCACCTCCTCGGGATCGAGGTCGAAAAGGGGGCAGACCTGGCCGACGCCATGCGGGTCGTCACCAACAGGTTGCAGGGGGCATTCACGCTGGTCGCGATCGATTCGGCCGAACCCGACCGGCTGGTCGCCGCCCGCCGCAACTCCCCGCTGGTTGTCGGCTTGGGTGACGGCGAGACCTTCGTCGCGTCCGACGTCGCCGCTTTCATCGAATACACCCGGGACGCGCTGGAACTCGGCCAGGATCAGGTCGTCGACGTCTCGCCCGCCGGCGTCCTTGTGACCGACTTCGCCGGCAACGCGGTCGAAGCCAAGCCGTTCCGCGTGACCTGGGACCTCTCGGCCGCAGAGAAGTCGGGTTACGACTGGTTCATGCGCAAGGAGATCTACGAGCAGCCCAAGGCCGTCGCCGACACCCTGCTCGGCCGGCTCACCGAGACCGGTGAACTGCGCCTGGACGAACTCCACATCAGCGAGGCGGAGTTGCGCTCCATCGACAAGATCATCATCGTGGCGTGCGGGTCTGCGTACTACGCGGGGATGGTGGCCAAGTACGCCATCGAGCATTGGACGCGGATCGCCTGCGAGGTCGAGATCGCGTCCGAGTTCCGCTACCGCGATCCGATCATCACACGTTCGACTCTCGTCCTGACCATCAGCCAGTCCGGCGAAACCGCCGACACCCTCATGGCGATCCGGCACGCGCGTGAGCAACACGCCAAGGTGATCGCCATCTGCAACACCAATGGCGCCACGATCCCGCGCGAGTCCGACGCGGTTCTCTACACCCACGCCGGCCCCGAGATCGGGGTTGCGTCCACCAAGGGCTTCCTCACCCAGGTTGCGGCCTGCTACCTGCTGGGCCTCTACCTCGCGCAGGTGCGGGGCACCAAGTACGCCGACGAGATCCAGGTGGTCCTGGCGGAACTGCACCGCACGCCCGAGAAGATCCAGCAGGTGCTCGACTCTCTCGATCCCATCAAGGACCTGGCCGCCAAGCTGATGAACCACCAGTCCGTCGTGCTGCTCGGCCGGCACACGGGCTACCCGGTTGCGCTCGAGGGCGCGTTGAAGCTCAAGGAGTTGTCCTACATTCACGCCGAAGGCTTCCCTGCCGGTGAACTGAAGCACGGACCCATTGCGCTCATCGACCAGGGGCTGCCGGTTTTCGTGGTGGTGCCGCCGCAAGGCCGTGATCAACTGCACGACAAGGTGGTTTCCAACATTCAAGAGGTGCGGGCGCGGGGCGCGTTCACCATCGTCCTGGCCGAAGAGGGGGACGACGAGGTCGAGCCCTACGCCGACGTCCTGTTCCGGCTGCCGCGGGTGCCCACGCTTCTGCAGCCGCTGGTGGCAACCGTCCCGTTGCAGATGTTCGCGTGCGAACTCGCGACGCTGAAGGGCTACGACGTCGATCAGCCCCGCAACCTGGCGAAGTCGGTCACGGTCGAGTAGTCATGATCCGCGGGGTCGGGGTCGACGTCTGTGCGATCGAGCGGTTCGCGAACCCGCGTCCGGGCGTCCTCGAAAGGGTGTTCAACGAGGCTGAGCGCTCTGGATCCGCAGCGACTCTGGCGGGGCGATTCGCGGCCAAGGAGGCGGTGGCCAAGGCCTTGGGAGCCCCCGCCGGGCTGGTGTGGCGCGACTGCACAGTGACGCGCTTGCCGTCGGGGCAGCCGGTGCTGGAGTTGTCCGGGTCGGTGGCCGCCCGTGCCGCGGAACTCGGCGTCACCAAGACGCACCTGTCCATATCCCACGACGGAGGAGTCGCCGTCGCGATCGTCGTCTGCGAGGCCTGATGTTCGGCGTGTACACGGTGCGGCAGATCAGGGACGCCGAGGCCGCAGCCATGGCGGGTCGCCCCGAGTTGGAGCTGATGCGCCGGGCGGCGACCGGGCTCGCGCACGCGACCGCGCGTGAGTTGCGGCGCGTGCGGGGGGCGGTGTCCGGGGGGCACGTGTTGGTGCTGGTGGGCGCGGGCAACAATGGCGGCGACGCGTTGTTCGCGGCGCAATGGCTGGCCCGTCACGGGGTCGGGGTCCGGGCTTGGCGGGTGTTCGGATCGGCGCACGAGGCAGGCTGGCGAGCTTTCCTGCGTTCGGGAGGCAGCGAGGTGTCCGCGGCGCAGGCCGTCGAGGCGTTGTCGTGGGCCGATCTGGTGCTCGACGGAGTCCTCGGCATCGGCGGGCGGCCGGGGCTGCCGCCCGTTCTGTCACGCTTCGAGCACGAGCGCTCGCGCCGCGGTCTCCCGGTCGTTGCGGTCGACCTGCCGACCGGTCTGGATGCCGACTCGGGGGTGCTGCCGGAACCTGAGGCGGCCGATCCGCCGCCGGGGGATCGGTCGGGCGGCCGCGATGTGACAATTCGTGGCGAGGTCGCTCGCGCAGAGGCAGAACGGGCCCCTTCTCACCTCACCTCGACACTTTGTGTCACATTCGGAGCCCGCAAGTCATGTCACGTGCTGCAGCCCGCGGCGGGGGCTTGTGGGCGTGTCGAGGTCGTGGACATCGGCCTAGACCTGCCGGCCCCCGCGTTGGGGTGTTGGGAGCCGGCCGACGTGGCTGCGGCCTGGCCGCTGCCCGGTGCCGCGAGTGACAAGTACAAGCGGGGGGTGGTCGGAATCGACGCCGGCTCGGCCCGCTACCCCGGCGCGGGGGTGCTGGCGACGCTGGGGGCGGTGTATTCCGGGGCGGGGATGGTCCGGTTCATGGGGTCCGAGCCTGCCGTGGTGCGGGCGGTGGCGCCCAACGTGGTGTTCGGTGACGGACGGGTCCAGGCGCTGGTGCTCGGCCCTGGGTGGGGCGACCGGCCGGACGGTGCCGACGTGATCGCCCGCGCCGCCGCGCACCCCGAGGCGGGGCTGGTGATCGACGCGGACGGCCTGCGATACCTGCCGACGGCACGGCTGACCGGTCGGGCGGTCCTGACCCCGCACGCGGGTGAACTCGCCCGGCTGTTGGACACCGACCGGAAGAGCGTCGAGGCCGACCCCGTCGGGTCGGCAAGGGCGATGGCAGCCCGGTGCGGGGCGGTGGTGCTGCTGAAGGGGGCCGTGCAAGTGGTGGCGTCCCCTGACGGGCGGGTGCAGGTAGCTGTCGCCGGCCCCGCCTGGACAGCCCAGGCAGGTTCGGGAGATGTGCTGGCGGGGGTGATCGGGACGCTGCTGGCGGCCGGGTTGCCGGCCGCCAGTGCGGCCGTGTGCGGTGCCTCGCTCCAGGCGCTCACCGCATCCGCCCACCCCGGGCCGCTGCCACCCCAAGACCTGGCCCGTCACTTTCCGGATCTGATCGCAGGGATGAGCGCTGGGCTCTTCCCCCTATCAGCGGGTGATGGAGTCCATCAGGGTCGACGCCATGGGTGGTGATCGTTCCTGCGTCCGGGGTCGGTCCGATTGCGCGCCGAGGGCGGCCCGCAGGATAGGTTCTTTCGCAGAGTGACATCCGTCGCCCCTTGCGCACTGGAAGGTTGGAGGCCGAGAGTGGATCGACGTTTGTTCTTGGCAGGCTTGGCAGCGCTGCCGTTGTCCGCATGCTCGGCGCCTGCCGCTTCGAGCCCCGCTGGCAGGGTAACTGGCACCACATCGGCTCCGCCTCCGTCCGCGGCCACTTCCCGGACACCACTCCAATCTGCAACCGCAGCGCGGACCTCACCGCCAATACCCACTCACTCGTCCCGGGCGTCAGAACTGGCAGCGGGCCTGACTCCGCGTCAGCGAGCAGGACAGACCATCTCGATCGGTGTGGTTCCGGCTGACGGCCCGTCGTACATCGCCGGGCTGATCGAGAAGCTCTGCCTCGGCGGCATATTCCTGCTGGGGCACTGGCAGGATCAGAAGCAGCTGGCACGGATGTTGGCGGCCGTGCATGAGGCGACCCCGAACGGTTTGAGCGCCATCATTGCCACCGATCACGAGGGTGGACAGATCCAGAACCTGCGCACCCCGAACATCACGCGGATCCCGTCGGCAGCGTCGTTGAGCAAAGGCACGGTCCAGAACGCGAAGAGAGTGTCGGCGCTGGGTGCCAAGGAGTTGGCCGGAATCGGCGTCCACATGATCTTCTCGCCCGTGGCGGACGTTGTTGATCCGCGCATGGTGGCCAAGAACCGGCCGATCGCCCGGCACGACCGCGGGTTCGGCACCGATCCGGCGAAGGTTGGCCCGTTCGTGGAGGCGGTTATCCGCGGTCACCGTAGCGCTGGCATCATCAGTACCGTCAAACACTTTCCGGGCATCGGCAGGATCACCGAGGATACGGATCACCGAGACAACGGCATCACCGACCCATGGACGACGGACGACGACGACTACCTCAGCCCCTTCTCCGCGGCGTTCCGGATCGGCTGCGAGGCCGTGATGATTGCCTCCGCCTACTACACGAGAATCGACCCCGACAACCTGGCGCTGTTCTCGAGGAAGATCATGGTCGACATCCTGCGCGGCAAGCTGGGTTATCAGGGTTTGATTGTCGCGGATGACCTGGGAAGTTCTGTCTCAGTCTTCGGTGTCCCCGTACGGCAACGCGCCCGGAAACACATAGAGGCGGGTGGTGACCTCGCGATCACCGCCAACCCCGAGCAGGCGGGGGCGATGGTCGAGGAGACTCTGGCCTGGTCCAACCGGAGCGAAGCGGCCGCGGCTCGTCTTCGGGACGCAGCGACGCGGGTTCTGACCGTGAAGGTCGCCCACGAACTCGCCGCGTAGCGCCGGACATCGTGTCCAATGCCAGGGATCAGTGCGGCGGCGTGGCCATGCGTGTCAGGCAGACGTTGTCGAGCGCGTCGCCTGACAGGCCCGGGAAGTTGGCCGTGCACCAACTTGCCACCGAGGCCTTGGTCGGGAACGTGCCAGGGTCGTACACCGTGACCCAGATCTCCTCCGTCGGCGGCTTGTTTCTGTTGACCGTCTGCTTGCCGAACGTGCGGGAGTCGAACATGTGGACGTCCGGGCCGAACCGGTTGGCAAGTTCCAGGTGCTCCGCGACGATGTCCGTCGCGTAGAAGGTGTGGGTGCCGTTCTGCGCGGTCAGTTGCGGGTCGTAACAGCCGACGAACTTCGCCGACAACTCGACCAAGTAGTGCCCGTCGGTGGTGAGACTGTGCCTAGTGCTCAGTTCCCGCAGTTGCGCCCTAGCGCGGGTCTCGGGATCGACCTGGGGTGATGATGAGTACGTTGTCGTGACCGTCCGGGACGTCGGGGCGGGGGGCGGCGCCTGGGTCACGGGGGAGTAGGTGGTGTTCGGAACGGTCGCGGTTGAACCGTCCGATTTCAAGAGATTCGACGCGATGATGAGCGTCGCCAGCGCAAGCACAACGACCGCCATGCCTGCCACTCCGAGCCCGATCCACAGCCCTCGACCCGGGGCGGTGTTTGACCGCTGCGGCGGTGCGACCGACGCCGCCCGACCGACCTCGAATTGACCGGGTGTAGGGCGGTAAGTCCCTACCGGCGGTGGCGGTGGCGGTCGTTGGGGCAAGGGCGGTAGCTGGGTACCCACGGCGCCGGACCAGGCCCCGGGGCGGGGGGGCACCAAAGGCGGCGCGACCGTTGAGTCGATACTGCCCATGGTTAAGGTGGCGTCGAGGCTGGGTGACGGGATGGTCGTGTCCGGGCCCGAGGACCAAACGGCATGGTCTGCGGCCGGGGCAGGAGGGGGTGGAGCGGGGGTTGTGGGCAACAGATGTGATGGCACCGCGATGAGAGGCGGGTCGATTTCCCCAGCCCCGCCGGTTCCTGGCAGGTCCGCAACCGTGGCGTCCAGAGAACCATCCGGAAAGGGCAGATCAGCAGTCGGGGCGGGGTCGTGCTCTTGACCGCGATCCGGGGTGCTGATTGTATGGGGGCTCGGTAGTGGCTCCTGGGCGTCAGGCGTCCAATGGGATCCATAGATTTTGGACACTGTTCCCCCGACCTCGACCTAGCTACGCTGCCCGTGAGCTCACGAGCTAACTTACCCCGGTTCGTGCCTGGGCAATGCCGTCCAGCGGTCGTTTCTATGGGTGGAAGGACCCATGGCAAAGCGCCGCATCCCGGGTCACGATAATCAAGTCAATTCAAATGGGGGACTGCCGGAGCGCTCCCGACCGGTCGTTCGCCTAAGTTATGCGGCAGTGGTCTCGTCAAAGGGCTTAGGAGTGGGGCATGTATGAATGGAGATGTCTGGCAATCGTCGACGGAACGGACGTCGACGACGGCTTGTCCCCGATCCTGTCAGAGACCGGGACCACGCTTCCGGTTGGCCTCACGCCCGCCGACGGACGACCCAGGATGTTCACGGCCACCGGGATCGAGATCCTTGAGTCAGGACCGGAAGGTCTTCGAACGGCCTTGGATGTGCCCTCCGGCATGGAGTTTCACGTTCTGCTGACCGATTGCCGGCTAATCCTCTACTGCGCCAAGTACGACAAGGGCAGCACTTGGATCGGTTTGGGCGCGGCCGGAGTGGTCTTCGCCCTAGGTGCTACCGCCGTCAGTGCAGCCCGCGCGGCACACCGCCGCAAGGGCAAACTGCTCGCGGGGCACGTTCGGTACCAATGGGTGAGTTGGGTCCTGGCGAAGAGGAAGGGCGGGCGGGGAACCGGTCAGATGATTCGGCTCGCGGTCTCCAGGCCGGATGACCTCGGTGGCTCGCCTTTCGTGATCCAGTTCTCGCCGAACAAGATGCACGACTGTGCCGAGATTGCAGCCGACATCGTCCAGCGGATCAGCAAGTTCCGGCTCGGATTCGACCAGGAGTTCACGGCGAAGGAGTTGGCCGATTTCCAGTCACTCACGACCATTGAGCGCTTCTGGATTCCGCACGACAATTCTGATTGGGGCGAGTGCGAACTACCGTCGAGTTGGCCGGTGCCCACATTGACGCCTGCGGCGCCCCTTCCCTAATGGTGTGCTGGGTCCTACCAGTTAGATGCAGAAATCGGCTATCTGGTCAGCCGACGCCCGTCAGACCCGGTCGCCGACACTGTGGGTGAAGATCGCCCGCTCGTAGTGGCTGAGAAGCTGGTCACAGACCCTGTCCCAGGTCAGGTCGCGAGTGGTGGCACGAGCGGCACGGCCGAACGCTCGCCTTTTCGATTCGTCCCCGATGAGGTCCAGGACGCTGGCACGCAGCGCGCGCAGATCACCGGGCGGGTAAAGCCACCCCGTGTGCGAAGGCCGGACTATGTCCAGAGGTCCGCCCCTGGCCGGCGCGATCACCGGGACACCGCTGGCCAGGGATTCCTGCAGCGACTGGCCGAATGTCTCGAGTTCCCCGGGGTGGACGAACACGTCGAAGGATGCCAGCATGCGTGCCAGGTCATGTCCCACGCGCTGACCCATGAAGGTCGCCCGGGGGAGCAGGGTCTCCAGGTCTGGGCGAGCCGGACCGTCTCCGATGACCACGGTCGTCGTGGCCGGGATGTCCGACAGCACCCTCAGATCGGCCACCTGCTTCTCCGCTGCGAGACGTCCGACATAGCCGATCAGCTTCCTGCCGGGGGCGATCGCGGCACGCCACGCCTCGTCCCGGTGGGCGGGGTCGAAGCGGACTGTGTCCACGCCGCGACCCCACAGCCCCACTGCGGGAACCCCGTGGTCGAGCAGTTGTCGTCTCGCGGCCGAGGACGGCGCGAGCGTGACGGTTGCCAGGCGATGCATCTGCCGGATCCGCCACCACAGCAGAGGCTCGGCGAGCGGCATTCCGTAACGGCCTGCGTAGGAGGGGACGTCGGTCTGGTAGACGGCGACGGTTGGCAGGTCGAGGCGTTTGGCCGCAACCAGCCCCTTGTAGCCGATGAGGATCGGAGACGCGAGATGGACAACGTCCGGCTTGAATGCGGCCAGCTTCGCCTCGACTGTGAAGGAAGTGCTTGTCGTGACCTGAACCTCGCGGTACCCCGGAAAGGGGAGGCACGTGAGAGGTTCCACGGGAAAGCCTGCGTACTCCCTTGGCGCCTTCCCTTGCGTAGCGGGTGCCAGGACGAGAGCCTCGTGTCCGAGCCGGCGAAGATGTTCCAGGACTCGGAGAACTGAGTTGGCGACCCCGTTCACCTGCGGGAGGAACGACTCGGTGACGATGGCTACTCGCACACACTCTGTCTAGCCGGAGAGGTTACGGGTTGTGTTCCTGCCACCTGTCGCGGAGACGAACCGCGAGTGACATCCTGCCTGCGCGCCGGGGGCAGCATCCATTCCCGAGCCTGACCCACGCGGGCATATTCACATGAGTCAACGACTCCAGCCACGCGGGCATCTTCAGATGAGTCAACGACTCCAGCCACGCGGGCATCTTCAGATGAGTCAACGACTCCAGCCACGCGGCATCTGCGCTGAGTCAACCGGCGATTTCACTGCAACGCGCAGGGCCGGTAAAGTCCATGGCGCTCGCAAGCAGCAAAGGATGTGGGCATGGTCGCCGTCAGCAACGAATCCATCGGTGATCTCAACGACGAGGCCTCACTTACGACACCGCCGGGACTGGCGGCGATTTCTCCTGCCCTGACCATCCGCCCCGCCGAGGTGTCCGACGCGCCGGCGGTGCTGGACGTCGTCCGAGCGGCTTTCGGGGCACGCCCCCCTGCGGGGCCGCAGCCCGCAGCGCTGTCCGAATCGGCGGACTCGATCGCGAACCGGATCTCGGGCGGTGGCGGCACCGTCGCAACGGTGTCCGGCAAGGTGATCGCCGTCGTCCTCACTCGCCGCACAGGCGCCACGGCCCGGCTTGAGCGCGTTTCCGTGCTTCCCGAGTGGCAGCACCACGGCGTGGCGACCGCTCTCGTGCGGGAGACCGCCATCGCGCTGGCGCTGGACGGCGTTGAACGAGTGTGCGCACTGGTGCGCAAGGAGTTCCCGGCCTTGCGTGAGTGGTGGGAGCGCCACGGGTTCGAGGCCGGCGGCGAAGAGGCGGGGTGCGTCCTCGTGTGCCGGACGTCGCCGCAGGTGTTCGAAGTCCCGGATGCGGAGGAAATGCGTGCCCTTGGGCGTCGCATCGCGCAGAGCCTGCGCGCGGGCGATCTCATCATCGCCGCTGGTCAACTCGGAGCAGGCAAGACCACATTGGCGCAGGGAATCGGCGCGGGGCTGCGCGTGGACCGGCCGATTATCTCGCCAACTTTCGTGCTGTCGCGCGTGCACCCGTCCCTGACCGGAGGGCCGGCATTCGTCCACGTGGACGCCTACCGGCTCGGGTCGTCCACCGAACTTGAGGATCTGGACCTGGCCGACACACTGGCCGACGCGATCACGCTCGTTGAATGGGGCACCGATATCGCCGAGGGACTCAGCCCCGACCGGCTTGAGGTCGCCATCGAGCGCGACGACCCCACTACCGATGTCCGGTGGGTGATCGTCACCGGAGTCGGTGGCAGGTGGAAGGGGGTGCGGCTGTGAGCATCGTGCTCGCGATCGACACGGCCGTCGCGGTTGCCGCCGGGATCGCCGTCGACGGCAGGGTGGCGGCCGCGACGACTCTGCGGGGCGACCGCAACCATGTAGAGCAACTTGCCCCCGTCGTGACCCGGCTCGCGGCCGAATGCGGCGTTGAGTTGAGTGAGGTCACGGACGTCATCGTGGGCATGGGTCCCGGCCCGTTCACCGGCCTGCGGGTCGGGATCGTGTCCGCCCAAGTGATCGCGGCGACACTCGGTGTGCCGCTGCACCGGGTGTGCACGCTGGATGCACTGGCGGCGCAATGGGACGACGCGCCGGCGGAGTTCGTCGTGGTCACGGACGCCCGCCGCAAGGAGGTCTACTGGGCTCGCTACCGCGCAGGTGTGCGGGTGGAGGGTCCGCTGGTAACGGCGCCGAGCGCGGTGCCGAATCTTGCGGCCGCGGGGCCGGGCGTCGCACTGTGCCGACAACTCACACCGGCCACCGATTCCTTGGGAAGCGTCGATGCGGGCGCCCTGGCCGTGCGCGGGCTGGGGTTGCCGGACGTCGGGCCTGCGCCGCTGTACTTGCGGCGCCCGGACGCTGCCGTGCCGAAACACACCAAGTCAGTGCTTGTGACAACGCGAAGGGGGCGGCGATGATCATCACCCGCGGCCAGTTGGTGGACCTGCCGGAGATCCTCGCGATCGAGCAGGCCGGCTTCGCTTCGGGTGCGTGGAGCGACACGTCCTGGCGCGGGGAACTGGAGGCAGACGACAGGCTCGTGCTCACCGCGCGCGGCTTCGACGGTGCCGTGCTCGGGGTGGCCGCCTTCCAGTCCGTAGCCGAGACGGCCGATCTGAATCGCGTGGTGGTGCATCCCGTTGCGCGCGGCCAAGGTCTCGGCAGGGCCCTTGTGAGGGCTGGGTGCGACTGGGCGCTGACGAAGGGCGCCGAGCGCATGGTGCTCGAAGTGGACATGGACAACGCCCCCGCGCTGGGGCTGTACCGCTCCTTGGGGTTCACCGATCTCGCCCTGCGCAAGGACTATTACGGGCCCGGAACCGACGCCCTGGTGATGGAGCGTGATCTCGTCGAGGTCGACGAGTGGCAGTTGGTCGGCGGGTTGCTGTGACGGAGCCGCTGATTCTTGGTATCGAGTCTTCATGTGACGAGACAGGGGTCGGCATTGTCCGCGGAAGCACGCTGCTGGCGAACGAGGTTGCTTCGAGCGTCGAGGAGCATGTCCGGTTCGGGGGTGTCGTGCCGGAGGTGGCCAGCCGCGCTCACCTGGAGGCGCTCGTCCCGGCACTGCAGCGGGCGTTGGAGACGGCCGACGTCGACCTGAGTGAACTGGACGGCATCGCGGTGACTGCCGGGCCGGGGCTCATGGGTGCGCTGGTGGTCGGAGTGGCAGCGGCGAAGATGCTGGCCGCCGTGACCAACAAGCCGCTTTACGGAGTGAACCATCTCGTGGGCCATGTAGCCGTCGATCTGCTCGACCATGGGGACCTTCCGGAGCAGTTCTGTGCGTTGCTGGTGTCAGGAGGTCACACTTCGCTGCTGCGGATCGGTGACATCGTGACCGACGTCACCGAGATCGGCGCCACGATCGACGACGCCGCCGGAGAGGCCTATGACAAGGTCGCCCGGATCCTGGGCCTCAGCTACCCGGGTGGGCCCGTCATCGACAGGGTCGCGGTAGATGGTGATCCGGCTGCCATCGCGTTCCCCCGCGGGCTGACCGCGCCACGCGACCTGGAGCGGCACCGCTACGACTTCTCGTTCTCCGGATTGAAGACAGCGGTCGCCAGGTATGTCGAAGAGCGGCGGCGTGACGGCGAGGAGGTCTCGGTGGAAGATGTGGCGGCCTCCTTCCAGGAATCCGTGTGTGATGTGCTGACGGCGAAAGCCGTAGCCGCGTGCCAGTCGCAGGGCATAGACCAGTTGCTCATCGGCGGCGGGGTTGCGGCGAACTCCCGGCTGCGCGGGCTGCTGGAAGAGCGCTGTGCCGCTGTGGGCATCACCTTGCGACGGCCGCGTCCGGGGCTGTGCACGGACAATGGGGCGATGATCGCCGCCGTCGGGTCCGAGGTGGTCAGACGCGGGCTGCGGCCGTCACCCGCGGACCTGGGCTGTGACTCGGGCCTGCCGGTTTCGACCGTGCTCGTCTGAGCGCATGTTCACGCCGATCCTCGGGACTCTCGCCTATGTGGTCCGCGCCGGCAAGGTCCTGCTCGTGCATCGCACCGCACGCGGGGCCGACAACCACTTCGGCAAGTACAACGGCCTCGGCGGCAAACTCGAGCCGGGAGAGGACGTGGTCGCCGGCATCCGCCGTGAGTTGCGCGAGGAAGCCGGGATCGAGGCGACGTCGATCCGGTTGCGTGGAACGATCTCCTGGCCGGGCTTCGGCGCCGGCGGTGCGGACTGGTTCGGGTTCGTGTTCCTGGTAGACGGATTCACCGGCGAGCCGCCGAGCCGAAACGACGAAGGCGATTTGCGCTGGGTGCCTCTGGCTGACATGGGCGATCTGCCCATGTGGGAAGGAGATCGGCACTTCCTGCCTCTGGTGTTCGATGAGTCGGTCGGGCAGTTCCACGGAGTACTGCCGTATCGAGACGGGCGCCCCCTGTCCTGGGACGTCACCCTCTTGCCCTCCTGAGAAGGGCCGTGCGTGACAATCTGTCCCGGCATCGGTCTGGGAGGGCTGATTTGGTGCCCATTCGGGCGATCCGGGGACAATGCGTCACACCCGCCCGTCCTGGGTGCGAGCCCGCGGGGCGGCGAGTCATGATCGGTGTGACATTTCGCCGCGAGGTCGGCCTCAGACGGGCGATTCTGGGTATTCCGGGAACGACCTCGGCACCTGGTGTCACAGGCGAGGGCTCTCGGCACCTGGTGTCACAGGCGAGCGCTCTCGGCACTGCGCAGCCCGCGCTGAGAAGCGCGCCTACAGTGATCACGTGGACGTGGCGACGGCTGAGTGGTTGGTGTCGGACGATGCCGCGGCAGTCGTGGCCATGGCTGCCGGAGAGGCGAACCCCGAGTCCCTCGCCGCGGGCAAGCGCATCAGGGAGGCGGTGGATGGAAACCGCGCGGCGGCCGTCCTGAACCAGGTCGCCCTCCGCCGTCGGGCTGCCACCAAACTCGGCGAGATCGCCGGACGCCTGTGGTTCACCTCGGGCGGCCTCGAACAGGCGACGCGGTGGAGCGTGGCCCGGTGGCGGGCCGGTGCGCTGCGTGACGCCGGTGTCAGGCGGGTTGTCGACCTCGGTTGCGGCCTCGGCGTGGACGCCTTGGCGTGCGCCGAGGCCGGAATCGAGGTCGTCGCCGTCGAACGGGACCCAGTGACGGCGGTGCTGGCGCGAGCCAACCTCCGGGACCGGGGCCAGGTGCTGGTCGGGCCCGCGGAGGATCTGGCGGGGGAGTTGTTGGCCGATCGAGAGGCGGCCGTGTTTGTGGACCCGGCTCGGCGCACCGCACGTGGCCGGACGTGGGAAGTCGCGGACCTCTCCCCGTCGTGGGAGTTCGTGTCGGAGTTGCTGGCATCAGGCAGAGTCGTCGTGGCCAAACTCGGCCCGGGCATCCCGGACTCGCTGCTTCCGGAAGGGGCCGCGGCCGTGTGGGTCAGCGATGGCGGTGATCTGGTCGAGTGCTCTCTCTGGACTCCCGGCGCGGGTCCCGGCGGCCTGGCCGCCGGGACCCGCGCCGCCTGTCTGCTGCCGGGGGAGCACACACTCCTGGCAACCCGGGCAGCGGCGGCCGCTCCGCGGCCGCCGCTGCCCGGGGACTTCCTGTACGAACCCGATCCGGCGGTCATCCGCGCCGGCGGCGCGGATGACCTCGCCAGGACCCTTGAGGCGGGACGCGTAGCACACGGTGTGCCGTACCTCGTGGCGCGGCAACTCGTGACTACCCCCTTCGCTGCCGCGTTCCAGATCGCCCAGGTGCTGCCGTGGGACGAGCGGGTGATCCGCCGGTGGGTCGAGCACGAAGACATCGGAACGCTCGAGATCAAGAAGCGCGCGATCACCCTCGACCCCGCCACTTTGCGGAAGCGACTGCGGCCCCGTGGCCGCCGGGCAGCCACCATCGTGATCACACCGACTGCTTCCCGAGCGGCCTGCCTCGTGGTGCAAAGGGTGTGAGTCGCAGTTGGGGGTTCGTGTCCACCCTTGGCACTCAGCTTGATCGAGTGCTAACTGAGGTATAGATTCTGGTTAGCACTCGCGACAAGAGTGTGCCAAGTGGGGCGGCACCGCGACGACGTCCGATTTGGAATGACCGAGCAAATCATCCGGCAGAAAGCCGGCGAATGACCTATTCAGAAAGGGTTGAACGTGGCAGTCACGATCAAGCCGCTTGAGGACCGCGTCCTCGTCCAGCCGCTGGAGGCCGAGCAGACCACCGCTTCCGGGCTCGTGATCCCCGATACCGCCAAAGAGAAGCCGCAAGAGGGCAAGGTCCTCGCTGTCGGCCCGGGCCGTGTCGATGACAAAGGCAAGCGCATCCCGGTCGATGTCGCCGAGGGCGACGTCGTCATCTTCAGCAAGTACGGCGGTACCGAGGTCAAGTACGGCGGCGAGGAGTACCTCCTGCTGAACGCTCGCGACATCCTCGCCGTCGTCAGCAAGTAAGGAACCGATCACATGCCCAAGATCCTTCAGTTTGACGAGGAGGCCCGGCAGTCGCTTGAACGCGGCGTCGACGTCCTCGCCAACACCGTGAAGGTGACCCTCGGCCCCAAGGGTCGGTACGTCGTCCTTGATAAGAAGTGGGGAGCCCCCACCATTACCAATGACGGCGTCACCGTCGCCAAGGAAATCGAGCTGACCGACCCCTACGAGAACCTCGGGGCGCAGCTGGCCAAGGAAGTCGCCACCAAGACCAACGACGTCGCAGGCGACGGCACCACGACGGCCACTGTGCTGGCTCAGGCGCTCGTGCACGAAGGACTGCGCGCTGTCGCCTCCGGCTCCAACCCGATCGAGCTCAAGCGAGGCATCGAGGCCGCAGTCAAGGCCCTGACCGAGGAGTTGGCCCGCGTCGCCCGCGACGTCGAGACCACATCCGACATGGCGTCCGTGGCCACCATCTCGGCGCGTGACGAGCAGATCGGCGCCCTGATCGCCGAGGCGTTCGACAAGGTCGGCAAGGACGGCGTCATCACCGTCGACGAGTCCAACACCTTCGGCACCGAACTCGAGTTCACCGAAGGAATGCAGTTCGACAAGGGCTACCTGTCTCCGTACTTCGTCACCGACGCGGACCGCATGGAGGCCGTGCTCGAAGACCCGTACATCCTGATCCACTCCGGCAAGATCTCGGCGATGGCCGACCTGCTGCCGATGCTGGAGAAGGTAATCGCGGCTTCCGGCACGCTGTTCATCGTGGCCGAGGACGTCGACGGCGAGGCGCTGTCGACCCTGGTCGTCAACAAGATCCGTGGCACCTTCACGTCCGTGGCCGTCAAGGCGCCGGCGTTCGGTGACCGGCGCAAGGCCATGCTTGAGGACATCGCGGTCTTGACGGGCGGGCAGGTCGTCGCCCCCGAGGTCGGCCTCAAGCTCGACCAGGTCGGACTCGAGGTGCTGGGCCGCGCTCGGCGCGTAGTGATCACCAAGGACGACACCACGATCATCGACGGCGCGGGAGATCCTGCCGCGGTCGAGGACCGGGTTGCCCAGATGCGCGCCGAGATCGAGCGGACCGACTCCGACTGGGATCGCGAGAAGCTCCAGGAGCGGGTCGCGAAGCTGGCCGGCGGTGTGTGCGTGATCAAGGTCGGCGCTGCCACCGAGGTCGAACTCAAGGAGAAGAAGCACCGCATCGAGGACGCCGTTTCGGCGACTCGCGCGGCCATCGAGGAGGGCATCGTCGCCGGTGGCGGCTCCGCCTTCGTCCATGCCGTACGGGTGCTCAAGGACGGTCTCGGCCTGACGGGCGACGAGAAGGTCGGCGTCGCTCTTGTGGCGAAGGCTGCAGTCGAGCCGCTGCGCTGGATCGCCGAGAACGGCGGTCAGCCGGGCTACGTCATCGTGGCGCGGGTTGCCGAACTGGAGCCAAACATGGGCTACAACGCGGCCACCGATGTGTACGAGGACCTGGTTGCGGCCGGTGTCATCGACCCCGTCAAGGTCACCCGGTCGGCGCTGGCAAATGCGGCGTCCATCGCGGGGCTCATGCTCACGACAGAAACCCTGGTCGTCGAGAAGCCTGCCGAGGAAGACGACAACGGCCACTCGCACTGAGCGAACAGGCTGAAGCGGGGGGTTCGGGCAAGCGCCCGGGCCCCCCGAACTTCGTCTGCGCTGCACGCACGCGCCGGGAGAACGGGCCGGTTCGCCTCGGGTCGCGGGCGCGGGCGAGCACCCCTTGGTTGCGGGCTACAATCAAGCTTCCCCGTGGAAAGGTGCATGTTTTGCCGATCGACACTCCGAACGCCGTCCCTGACAAGTTCGCGACCCTGGGGCTCACGTTCGACGACGTGCTGCTCCTGCCCGGCGAAAGCGACGTGGTTCCGTCCGAGGTCGACACCAGCACTGCGATCAGCAAACGCGTCCGGGTGCAGATCCCGCTCCTGTCGGCCGCCATGGACACCGTGACCGAGCACCGGATGGCGATCTCGATGGCTCGCGAGGGCGGAATCGGGATCCTGCACCGCAACCTCGCCATCGAGGACCAGGCGCACCTCGTCGACCGTGTGAAGCGGTCGGAGGCAGGCATGATCGATGAGCCGATCACAGTGTCGCCGGACGCGACCATCGGCGAGGTCGACGAGTTGTGCGCCCAGTACCGCATCTCGGGCCTGCCCGTCGTCGCGCCGGACGGCAAGTTGCTCGGCATCGTTACGAACCGGGACATCCGGTTCGTGGACGACCCCGACCAGCCGGTCCACGAGGTCATGACCCGAATGCCGCTGGTCACCGGGTACCCCGGCATCAGCGCGGACGCCGCACTCGCGCTGCTGGCCAAGCACAAGATCGAGAAACTGCCACTGGTCGACGCCGACGGCAGGCTCACCGGCCTCATCACGATGAAGGACTTCGTCAAGTCCGGCAAGTACCCCCACGCGTCCAAGGATCCCCAGGGCCGGCTGCGCGTCGGTGCCGCCATCGGGTTCTTCGGGGAATCGTGGGAGCGGGCGATGGCCCTCGTCGAGGCGGGCGTGGACCTCATCATCGTGGACACCGCCCACGGCCACACCCGGGGTGTCATCGACATGATCCGCCGCCTGAAGGCCGAACCGCGAGCCGCCGAAGTCGACGTCGTCGCCGGCAACGTGGCCACGTTCGAAGGCGCGAAAGCCCTTGTCGAGGCCGGAGTTGACGGCGTCAAGGTGGGAGTGGGGCCGGGCTCCATCTGCACGACTCGCGTCGTGGCAGGGGTCGGCGTCCCCCAGGTGACCGCGATCTACGAGGCAGCGCGGGCCTGCCGCGAGGCGGGCGTGCCCGTCATCGGGGACGGCGGCCTGCAGTTCTCCGGCGACATCGCCAAGGCGTTGGTCGCAGGGGCCGACTCGGTGATGCTGGGCTCACTACTCGCCGGCTGCGACGAAAGTCCCGGTGAGCTGGTGTTCATCAACGGCAAACAGTTCAAGTCGTACCGCGGCATGGGGTCGTTGAGTGCCATGGCCGCTCGGGGCCGGAAGGCGTCCTACTCCAGGGACCGTTATTTTCAAGGCGACGTCACGAGTGACGAAAAGTTGATCGCCGAAGGCGTCGAGGGGCAAGTGCCGTACCGGGGTCCGCTCGCGGCCGTCGCTTACCAACTGGTCGGCGGGCTGCGGCAATCGATGTTCTACTCCGGCGCGCGCACCATTCCGGAACTACACGAACGCGGACGCTTCGTGCGCATCACCGCATCCGGATTGCGCGAGTCGCACCCGCACGACATTCAGATGACCGTCGAGGCGCCCAACTACTTCGGCACCAACTAACCACCGGCACCACCCGAACCAAAGGAGCAGCGATGATCGAGATCGGCCGCACAAAGCGCGCCACCAAGGCCTACAGCCTGGACGACGTCGCGATCGTTCCCACCCGGCGCACCCGGGGCACCGAAGAGGTGGACCTGACGTGGCGCATCGACGCCCTCAACCTCGAATTCCCGCTCGTCGCCGCGCCCATGGATTCGGTCATGTCGCCCGACACGGCGATCGCCGTCGGGCAACTGGGCGGCCTGGGCGTCCTGAACCTCGAGGGCCTCTGGACCAGGTATGAAAGCCCCGAGGCTCACCTCATGGATCTCGCGGGCATCGAGGACGACGTCCTGGCCACCAGACGGATGCAGGAGTTGTACGCCGAGCCGATCAAACCCGAGTTGATCACCGAACGCCTGCGCTACATCCGGGACGCCGGCGTGGCCGTCGCCGGGGCTCTCTCGCCGCAACAAACGCGGGAGTTCGCCCACGTGGTCGACAAGGCCGGTGTCGACCTGTTCGTCATCCGGGGCAGCCTGGTGTCGGCCGAGCATGTGTCGTCGGTGGCCGAGCCCCTCAACTTGAAGGATTTCATCTACAGCCTCGATGTCCCGGTGATCGTGGGGGGCTGTGCAAGCTACCAGACTGCGCTGCACCTGATGCGCACCGGCGCGGCCGGGGTGCTCGTCGGGTTCGGCGGGGCCGCCACACGGCGCACCCGCAGCGTCCTGGGTGTCGAAGTGCCCATGGCCACGGCGATCGCCGACGTCTCCGACGCCCGCCGCGACTACCTCGACGAGTCGGGCGGCCGCTACGTGGCTGTCATCGCAGACGGTGGCATGGGCACCTCCGGTGACATCGCGCGCGCGATCGCTTGTGGGGCGGACGCCGCCATGGTGGGCACGCCGCTGGCGAAGGCTGTCGAGGCCCCCGGCCAGGGATACCACTGGGGCGCGGAAGCGTGGCACGAGACCCTGCCGCAGGGGCGCCGGGAGAAGTTCGAGACGGTCGGAACCCTTGCCGAGATCCTGGTGGGGCCGTCCCGGATCGGCGATGGCACGATGAACCTGGTCGGCGCTCTCCGCAAAGCTCTGGCCACCACCGGTTACACCGTGGTCAAGGAGTTCCAGCGAGCCGAGTTGGTCGTCCACTGAAATGCAGCAGAACCCCGAGTTGGAGCGGCTGCGGGCGTCCATAGACAACATGGACGCCGCGATCATCCACCTGCTCGCGGAGCGGTTCAAGATCACGCAGCAAGTGGGGCAACTGAAGGCCCGCGAGGGGCTGCCACCGGCGGACACCGACCGCGAAGCCGAGCAGATCGGTCGGCTTCGGAGGCTGGCTGCCGTGGCCGACCTTGATCCGGAGTTCGCCGAGAAGTTCCTGAACTTCATCGTGGCCGAAGTCGTCCGGCACCACGAAGCAATCGCCGAAGGGGAGTGACCCCCGCGGCGACGCGTCGTGGCCGACTAGGCGATGATGTCGCCCGGCTTGGTGTTGGCCGGAATGCCGGTGACGACGGAGTCCGGAGGGACGTCCTTGACGACCAGGGCGTTGGCCCCGATCTTGCTGCGGTCCCCGATGGTGATGGGGCCGATGATCTTGGAGCCCGCGCCGAGAAGGACGTTGTTGCCGATCGTCGGGTGCCGCTTGAAGCGGCCCCGCGACCGCCCGCCTAGCGTCACTTGGTGGTACATCAGCACGTCGTCACCGATCTCGGCGGTCTCGCCGATGACGACACCCATGCCGTGGTCGATGAAGAATCTGCGGCCGATGGTGGCTCCGGGGTGGATCTCGATCCCGGTGATGAACCTCGAGACCTGAGAGATGATCCGGGACGCCGGCCGCAGGAAGGGAACCTGCCACATCTTGTGACACAGGCGATGCACCCAGACGGCGTGAAGACCCGGGTAGGACACGGCCACGACCAAACGGTTGATCGCGGCTGGGTCCTCCCTCATTGCCGTGGCGATGTCCTCGCGGAACCGGGCCACCGCGCTGGATGCCAGTCGGGTAAGCGTCATGCGTCCATCAGATCGGAGTACAAGATGGTTGACAAGTAGCGCTCACCGAACGACGGGATGATCACGACGATGGTCTTCCCGGCAGCCTCGGGTCGCGCCGCGATCTCACCCGCGGCGGCGAGCGCCGCCCCCGACGAGATGCCCACGAGCAGCCCCTCTTCGGCGGCCGCGCGGCGAGCGAACCGGACTGCCGTCTCCGCGTCCTGCGGCAGGATCTCGTCGATCACGGAACGGTCGAGGATCTCGGGGACGAAGTTGGCGCCGATGCCCTGGATCTTGTGCGGACCGGGCTTGCCGCCGGACAGGATCGGCGACTCCTTGGGCTCGACCGCCACGAGTTTCAACTCGGGCTTGCGTGGTTTGAGGGCCTGACCGATGCCGGTGATGGTGCCACCGGTGCCGATGCCGGCCACCACGTAGTCGACGCTGCCGTCGGTGTCGTTCCAGATCTCCTCGGCGGTGTGCTCGCGGTGGGTTTGCACATTGGCCTCATTAGCGAACTGCCGGACCAGGACGGCGCCTTGTTCCGCGCCGATCTCCTCGGCGCGGGTCACCGCTCCCCGCATGCCCTCCGGGGCCGGGGTCAGCACCAGTTCGGCACCGAACGCGCGTAGCAGCGCGCGGCGTTCCTTGGACATCGACTCGGGCATGGTGAGCACCACGCGGTACCCGCGGGCGGCGCCGACCATCGCCAGCGCGATGCCGGTGTTGCCGGACGTGGCCTCGACGATCGTCCCGCCCGGCTGCAACTGGCCGGTGCGCTCGGCGGCGTCGATCATGGACACGCCGATACGGTCCTTCACGGAGTTGGCCGGATTGTAGAACTCGAGTTTGGCGAGCACGGTGGCCTGGGTGTCGCCGAAGAGGCGGTTGATCTTGACCAGCGGTGTCCGCCCGACCAAAGCGGTCACGTCGTTGTAGATGTCCATGTACTCGCCAACCGTGGCGGCATCGCCGTTTATTCCGCTCACGAGCAGTCTTCCTAGGTGCTCACCAGACCGGACCACCCGCGCGTCGCCTCTAGAATGCCGCCATGCACGCTGCTCCTGCTTTCACCCGTCCGGTGCTGGTCGTCGACTTCGGAGCCCAGTACGCGCAACTGATCGCCCGGCGGGTGCGTGAGGCAGGGGTCTACTCCGAAGTGGTGCCGCACACGCTCAGCAGGTCGGACCTCTTGGCCCGCGACCCTGCGGCGGTCATCTTGTCGGGTGGGCCTGCTTCGGTCTACGCGCCCGGCGCCCCCCAGGTCGATCCGCAGTTGTTCGACGAACAGGTGCCCGTGTTCGGAATCTGCTACGGCTTCCAAGCCATGGCGCAGGCGCTCGGAGGAGAGGTGGCGCACACGGGCGTCAGCGAGTTCGGCCGGACCACGGCTGTGGTCATCGAGCCGGGCCGGTTGCTCGCGGGAATCAGTTCGTCGCCGCAGGTCTGGATGAGCCACGGTGACGCCGTGACCCGCGCTCCATCCGGTTTTCTGACTCTCGCCAGAACCGCAGGTGCGCCCGTGGCCGCCTTCGAGGACGTCGGACGCCGGTTCGCGGGCGTCCAATGGCATCCCGAGGTGATCCACACGCCCGCCGGGCAACAGATGCTGGACCATTTCCTGTTCGACATCGCCGAACTGGAGCCGAACTGGACCCCGGCCGGCATCGTGGACGCGGCGGTCACCGGAATCCGTGAACTCGTGGGGCACAAGAAGGTGCTTTGCGGCCTCTCGGGCGGCGTCGACTCGGCGGTAGCGGCGGCCCTGGTGCAGCGGGCGATCGGCGATCAGTTGACGTGCGTGTTCGTCGATCACGGCCTGCTGCGCAAGGGCGAGGCGGGGCAGGTCGAACGCGACTTCGTCGCGCAGACGGGTGTCTCGCTGGTTGTCGTGGATGCAGCGCAGGTGTTCTTGGACGCACTCGCGGGAGTCACCGATCCCGAGGCGAAGCGCAAGATCATCGGCCGGGAGTTCATCCGGACGTTCGAGGCAGCCGCTCGTGACGTGGCGGCCGGGGGCGACGTGGAGTTCCTCGTCCAGGGCACGCTGTACCCGGATGTCGTGGAGTCCGGGGGCGGAGAGGGCGCGGCCAACATCAAGAGTCACCACAACGTCGGCGGGCTGCCCGACGACCTGCAGTTCAAGCTGATCGAGCCCCTGCGGACACTGTTCAAGGACGAGGTCCGTGCGGTAGGGCTGGAACTGGGGCTGCCCGAGGCGATGGTCTGGCGGCACCCATTCCCCGGTCCGGGGCTGGCGATCCGCATCGTCGGTGAGGTGACCGCCGAGCGTCTGGAGGTTCTGCGTGAGGCCGACGCGATCGCGCGGGCCGAGTTGACGGCAGCCGGCTTGGACCGGGAGATCTGGCAGTTCCCGGTGGTGCTGCTCGCCGACATCAGGTCGGTCGGGGTGCAGGGCGACGGCCGCACCTACGGCCATCCGGTCGTGCTGCGGCCAGTCACCAGTGAGGACGCCATGACGGCGGATTGGGGCCGGTTGCCGTACGACGTGCTGGAGCGGATCAGCACCCGCATCACCAATGAGTGCCCGCAGGTCAACAGGGTCGTCCTGGACGTCACCAGCAAGCCGCCCGGCACCATCGAGTGGGAGTGATCGGACGCAGCCGGTCCCGGCACCCTTATGGGTGCCGGGACCGGCTGCGCGTGGCTCAGGACTCGGGCTTGGGGTCCTGGGGGCCCTGCGTGTCGGCCGGGGGCTGGTAGTTCTGGTAGTGCTGGTCCTGCGTCTTGCCGAACTGCTCCTTGAGGGTGTCGACGCCGGTGCGCCCACTGTTCTCCTCGGGCGCGATCAGCCAGACCACGAGGTAGATGATCAGACCGGACGAAGTGAAGACCGTCAGCAGCACGATGATCAGCCTGACCAGTGAGACGTCCAGGTTCAGGTACTTGGCCAAGCCGGTGCATACGCCGGCGATCATCTTGCCCTCGGAGACTCGGGTGAGTTTCTTGTCCATGTTTCCTACTTTCTGTTACGGGGTGTGCGGGAGAATACAAGCCCGATCCCGCCGATGACGACGAGGGTCAGGGGCGCGGCGATCCCGAGTAGCCGCCAGTCGACGGAGCCGAAGGCGTTCCAGAGGGCCACGATGGCGACTTCCGCCAGCAGCAGGCCCATCACGAACGCGACCAGGTCGATCCGCTGCCGGGTTCTCATGTTGTCACCGTCACATCACCCAGGTCGATTCGCACCTGCAACCGCAACACCGAGTTCGGGTGGTCAGTGTCCGGTTGGTGGGTGTACTTCCCGGAGATATTGGAGCCGTCGAACTTGCCGGTCGGAAGCTGGGCGGTGCCCAGCGCCAGATCCCAATCGATTTCGACGTTGGCGTCGGCGGGCACGTGGACCATCATCTGGCCCAGTCGCATGTCAACGAACACTGTCCGGGACTCATCCACGGCGAGGTCCGTGAGGTCGAGGGTCAGCTCACCGCCGTCCTGGTCGAACCTGGCTGGCAACTCACTGGCGAGCGTGTATTTGTGAACGGCCGTTGTGAAGTTCCATTCGCCGATATCGCGGGGGATCAGCGATCCCAGACTCGTCGCAAGCGCCAGGATCACGGCGACGGCGATCATGCCGCGAGGGCGCGCGAACCACGCGCTCGCGATCAGGGTCGCAGCCAGGCCCAGCAGCGCCACGGCAGGGAAGGCTGGGCCGGGCACTGCCACACCCGTTGCGGCGAGTGACGCCAGGACTGCCAGTCCGAGGCCGGCCGTGAACAGCCCGATGCGCCAGCCCGGCCAGCGCCGAGGCTCTGCCACGGGCGCTGGTGTTACCCTGACGAGGCTTTGGTACTGCCCGCCCGTAGGTTCGGGGCGCGGCGCGGCCGCTGTGACAAATTCGTGCGTTTGGGTCGCCCCATACGTCTGCGGAGGATTGGCCGGAGGCGTACCGAACGCTGCCAACGGCACCGGTTCTGGTGGCGGTGCTGTAGCTGACGCCTGTCTGTGGTCTTCCACGCGGCCGATCCAGGCCGTGGCCGCCTCATCGAAAGCTGCCGTCGTCGGGCTCACTTCCTGCGGTGGGGCGGCCTGTGGGTTCCGGCCGGTGTCTCTGAGGCCGAAGAACCAGATCGCAGCGATGACGAAGACCGGCCACAGGCCCATGGGGAACGCGCTGCCGAAGATGCCGACGAGGACGACGGTGACAACCACGGCGATGATCCACAGCGTCTCATCGCTGCGTGCCCGGGCCCAAGCCGACTTCTGCTTCAACAGGGGCAGTTGCTGATCGGATCGCGGCACCAGCAGCCAGGCGGCACCGTAGAGCGCCAGGCCGATGCCGGAACTGAGCGCGAGCACGACCGCTCCGACTCGCACGAGAGTCGGGTCGATCTTCCAGTGTTCAGCGGCGCCGCCGCACACGCCTGCCACCTTGGAATCGGTGACAGATCGGCGGAAGTCGCTGATCGCTGCCATGTGTCAATACTTCCCGTCCGCGGGACGCCACGCATCAGGGACCAGCCCCTGCGACCCCTGGGATCGGCCCGAGGACGCGACGCCTCGGTGGCACCGGGGTGCGGGGGCGTGTGAAGCTTGGATCATCATGAACGACGCCGCTGCGGTCCCGGCGCGGCCCGATCTCCCGGGCAAGCCCCGGCAGGCGAGCCGGTCGCTCGAATCTGCATGGGTGGGTGGGGTGTGCGCCGGATTGTCGCAGCACCTCGGCTGGCCTGTCTTCCTGCTCCGTCTGGGTCTCGTGCTGCTGGGCGCTGTGCAGTTCTTCGGCGTCGTCCTCTATTTGGTGCTGTGGCTACTGCTCCCGCAGGCCGCCGAGCGGAAGGCGGTGGGAATCGAGGCGGCGACCCGGACGGGGCATCGCCCCGAGCATGTCGCTCCCGGCCACGGAGCCGACGTCGGGGCGATGCTGGCATTGGGCACGCTCGGAATCGGACTGCTCACGTTTGCCACCGTCATGGGATGGGGTATGGGGTGGCAGCTCATCTTCGCAGGTTGCCTCGCCACCGTGGGCATCGGGCTCGTGTGGTGGCAAGCCGATCGGATCGAGGCGGGCCCCGTAGACCGGCAGGGAGGCAAACCCCGGTGGATGGTTCGTGTCCGTGAGGGCGGCTGGGTCGCATGGGTCGTGGTCTTGGGCGGTGTGACGCTGCTGGGCCTGGCCGGGTGGTGGCTAATCGTGTTCGCGTCGGTACCGCCTTCGACTCAGACAGTGTGGTCGGTCGCAGTCGTTGTAGTGATCCTGCTCCTGCTGGCCGCACCATTCCTGAGCAGGCTGAGGTTCGCGCTCGCGACCGCGCGCGAGGCGAAACTGATTGCCGACACGCAGGCGGATATCGCCGCTCATCTGCACGACTCCGTCCTGCAGACTCTGGCGCTGATTCAGCGGCAGGCAGACGATCCCCAGACCGTCGCCTATCTGGCGCGGAAGCAGGAGCGTGAACTCCGCACCTGGCTGTACGGTGAAATCGACCGAACCGATTCGCTCGTGACGGCGTTGAAGGCGGCAGCGGCCGAGGTCGAGGACGGTTTCGGTGCCACCGTCGAGGTCGTGGCGGTGGGGGACGCCCAACTCAGTGAGCAGTTGGACGCGCTGGTAGCCGCGGCACGAGAGGCGATCCTCAACGCCGCCAAGCACTCGGGGAAGGCAGAGGTGGACGTCTACGCGGAGGTGTCCGAGGGTACCGTCGAGGTGTTCGTGCGGGACAGAGGAGTTGGTTTCGTGGTTTCGGAAGTGCCCGCTGACCGGCAAGGGGTGCGAAGAAGCATCTTGGAACGGATGGAACGGCACGGCGGCAAGGCGGTTGTCCGGTCGACGCCGGGCGAAGGGACCGAGGTGAGACTGGAGATGAGGACCGATGACTGAGTTGGCGGAGATCACCGTAGTTGTGGTGGACGACCACGAGATGTTCCGGGCCGGCGTGAAGACCGAGATCGGTCAGCACGTCCAGGTGGTCGCGGAGGCGGGCGATGTGGACACCGCCGTGAAGGCGATTCTGCAGCACCAACCACAGGTGGTGCTGCTGGATGTGCACCTGCCCGGCGGGGGCGGGTTGGAGGTGCTGAAGCAGGTACACGGCCAGAACCCTGATGTGAAGTTCCTGGCGCTGTCGGTGTCCGATGCCGCCGAGGACGTCATCTCCGTCATCCGCGGCGGAGCGCGCGGCTACGTGACCAAGTCCATCCGCGGGGACGAACTCATCACGGCGATCCGCCGGGTGGCCGATGGGGACGCCGTGTTCTCGCCCCGTCTGGCGGGCTTCGTCCTTGACGCGTTCTCGGGCGCGATCGACGTTGCCAGCGTGGACGAGGACCTAGACCGTCTCTCGCAGCGGGAGCGCGAGGTTTTGCGGCTGATTGCGCGCGGCTTCGCTTACAAAGAGGTGGCGAAGGAGTTGTTCATCTCGATCAAGACGGTCGAGACTCATGTGTCGAGCGTGCTGCGAAAACTGCAACTCTCCAATCGGCACCAGTTGACCCGGTGGGCGACCGATCGCCGCCTGGTCTAGGCGGGCGAAGCGAAAGGGGCCCGTCCGTGTGGACGAGCCCCTTGGTGGACGACGTGGAGGTCAGACGCGCTTGCTCCGGTTCGTGATGGCCCCGTAGATCACCAGGCACAACAGCGAACCGCCGATGGCCAGCACCCAGGTCCAGATGTTCGTCAAGTCGTCGATTCCTTTACCAAGGAGCAACGCGCCGAGCGCGCCACCGACGACGGCACCGACTATGCCGAGGAGCAACGTGGCCAACCAGCCGCCGCCCTGCTTGCCGGGCAGGATCATCTTCGCGATGGCTCCTGCTACAAGACCGAGAATAATCCAACCGAAGATTGTCATGACTCCAAGTTAACCGGGTGCTCCGCCGGTGCCTATAGTGGAGCCCCCTGAGTTCCCCTGATTCTCTTTGGAAAGTTCAGGGAACTCGCCCGATCCTGTTGCCTGAGGTGAAATCATGTCAAGATGCCGGCTTGGTTTGAGTCGTTGACTCATCTTGTCCCGCTTCAGACTTCTTGGCAGGCCGTGTCAATCCCCTGAAACCGTGATGACTTGAGATTGTCTGGTCTGGCTTGCTGGCGGGATCCGCTGGTTGCCCTGGGGGCCGCGCTCGGAGTCGGGGTCAGGGCTGGCCGCAGGCCACCCGGAGGGCCACCGAGCGCTTGAGGACATCACGCTGCATCCGCAGCTCGACGATGTCCTTCCGGATCCGCTCCAACTCGACCCGCTCCGACTCACTCAACCCGGCTTCGCAGCCGGCAGCGTGACGCTGCTTGGCGCACCGGTTCCCCAACGTGCCCTCGTTGATACCCAGGTCCCGGGCCACCTGCGCGATCGGCTTGCCCGTCTGCAGCACCAACTGCACCGCACCAGCCTTGAAGTCCTCATCGAACTTCCGATACTTCCTCGTCATCGCCGGTCATCTCCTCAAAGGCGATGTCTCCACGATACGAGGGGATTCGCCCCGCGACCATGTCAGGATGAGATCAACCGAGTCTGCTCCATGATCCGAAGGAGGGCAATAGTCGACATGGATCCAAGGGATGTCACCCGAGTTGTGCAGTGGTCCGGGTTGGACCGGTTGCTCGAAGAAGGCAACTCTATAGCCCGATCTGGTTTCGATCGGGTCGCATCTGCGGTGATGAGCCAAGCGGCCGTGACAAAGGACGGATTCGAACACCTGTGCGCCGCGCTTGCCCAACAGAGCAAGGTGCTGGAAAGAATCCGCGATCTCATCCGGAACCCCAAGGCGACGGAGGCCGATGAGTTGTATCGCAGAGGACTGAGGGCGCTACGTGCGGGCTGGTTTGCGGAAGCCGTCACCGAACTCCAGCAGGCCGTCACAATCAACCCATATGCTCCCCTAGCTCAATTCTCGTTAGGCGTTGCCCTTGGTGCCCACAATGAGCCTGAGAGTGCGGCCGAAGCCTTCCGACGCGCCGTCCGCTATTCGTCAGACTCGCCTTCGCTCAATGGATTGGCTGCTGGCGCCGCCATTCTAGGTGCGCGGGCATTCATGACAGCCGGGCAGGACCACAGCGCGAGGCAACTCGCCAGCGACGTCCGCTCCAGAGTGGAAGATTGCGCTGAGCTAGAACTGCTCTGGGCCGGCCTTGACTCGAACGTGGCTTCCACCACCAAGGCGCTCAACTTGGCACCCGAACTTTCAGAACTCGCAGTGACCGATCGGATGCCGGGAGCGATAACAGCCCTAAGCAGGGTTGTGGAGTCGGGCACCATCGCCTCAGTGAACCAAGCTGAGGCGATTAGGGCACGCCTAAGCGGCGGTCGGAGCACAAGCCTCATATCCGGCAGCCCGAGGGACTTTGCTCGCGGCTACAAGTCATGGGTAGAAACTCAGGTGCCGCTCATCCGCGAGGAGATCCGCGACGCACGCGGCCGACTCGCTCAGGCGCAGGGAGAACTCACGAACGCCCAACGCACCGCCGAGCTTGTGCCGGACCGGACTGGCCCGACCCCGGCAGTTCTGTGGATGATTCTGATCCCGGGGGGACTTGTGGCGCTCGCCATTTCAGCGTTCAATCTAACCAACTACCTAAGCTTGGTGCTCACCACCATTCTGCTGCCCTTGATATTTGTTGGCCTCGGTGGCCTGCTTATCAAGTATGGCGCGAGTGGAGCGGCAAATAGAGTCAGGGTGGCTCGTGAGACCCGACAGCGGGCCGACCAGGCCCGCGGGCAAATTTCGCCGCTCCAGGAACGAGTGACGCGTCTCTCGGAGAGGAAACTCCTAGCCGACGATCTCGAACGGGCACTGGAACGTGCGCTCCCGCGCAGGACCTTTCCGCTGACCAAAAGCTCTCCGACCTATGGAATGGAGTGACTCGATTCCGGCACTGGTGAGGAGGGCCGTCGTCGGACGTCGGCCTCGCCCACCTACGCGGCTCCCCGTCCACTCGACCCAGAGATCAGCAATGGCCCTTGGTTGTCAGATCGTCGCCCCGAATCACCATTGGCCGATTCTGGCGGAGCCGTGGGAACAGGCACCAACCGTTCGCAGGCGGGCTCGTGTTGGTGTTCATTGTGAGGAGCACCGGGTTTGATGCCGCTTCTGATTGAGTTCAGGAGGATGTGTTCATGCCGAATGCCCGTGACGGGGCCGGAGACAACGACATGGGCGGATCAAGCCGCACCGGCGGGGCCGGTGGCGTCGAGGGTGTAGTGGAAGTGGCCGTTGTTGTCGCCGCCTTCGTGGCCGACCAGGTCGATTTGGATGATCCCGGGCCCACGTGACAGCCATACGTATCGCCAGCGTCAACTCCATTCCCGAGTCTGACGCACGCGGGCATCTTCAGATGAGTCGACGACTCCAGATACGCGGCATCCTCGATGAGTCAACTCGCCGATTTCAGCCTTAAGGGTGTGGGTGAATAAAGTTCGAGTATGGACTTCGTGTATCCGATCGTGGTGTTACTCCACTTCCTCGGCTTCGCCACGGTGTTCGCCGGGGCCCTGATGTCGTTGCGGCGTGCCGAACCAGGATTGGCTCCTGCTGCTTTTCACGGAGCGATAACGCAGTTGGTAACGGGTCTTGCCCTGGTCACGATGCTCGAATTCGACCCCGACGACCCAACGGTCAATCACGCCAAGATCGGAGTCAAGCTCGCTCTACTCATCATCGTCACCGTGCTTGTCGTGGTGTTCCGCAAGCGGGAATTGCCCAAGTGGGTCGTCCCGACGATCCTCGGGCTGACCGTGCTGATCGCCGCAATCGCCGTTATCTGGTGAGTGGCACTTCGCTCAGAGCAACGGGCGCAGCGGTACCAGCACCTGCTCGGTGAGTTTCATCAGGGCTGACCTGCCGTTCCACTGATCGGCGGTGAGTTCGACGCTGTTCGACAGGTCCATCTCGAAGATGTTCTCCATCTCACGGGCCAAATCGGGGCTGACGACTTCGATGTTGATCTCGTAGTTGCCGCTGAGACTCAACCTGTCGAGGTTGGCGGTGCCAATGGTCGACCACGTTCCGTCGATCGTGGCCGTCTTTGCGTGCACCATGGCGTGCTGGTAGAGGAAGATGCGCACCCCACCCTGCAACAGGACGCCATAGATACCGCGAGAAAGCCAGTCCGCCACGATGTGATTGGACTGAGCCGGCACGATGATGCGCACATCCACGCCACGGGCCACGGCGTCCAGCAAAGCCTTCGTGAGGTCATTGTCGGGGATGAAGTACGCGTGGGTGAGCCACAGTCGCTCGGCAGCCTTGTCGATCGCCTCGAGATACATGTAACGGATCGGGAACACCAGCGCGCTCGGGACATTCCGGCTGATCCGCACCGGCGACGTCCAGATTCGGTCGCGGGGGGACTCCAACTCGGGCAGGCGACCAGACCGTGCCTGGTTCCAGTAGTCCACGAACGCGTTCTCGAGTTCGGCCACGATCTCACCCGTGACCCTGGCATGGGTGTCACGCCATCGGGTCGCATAGAGGGACCCGACGTTGTAGCCGCCTATGAACGCCACCTCGCTGTCCACCACCAACAACTTGCGGTGGTTGAGGCCTGGCGCTCGCGGATGCCAGAAACCCTTGATGCCGCTCACCGGGGTGTGGCGCAGCACGTGTACACCCTCCGCGAACGAGAAAAAGCTTTGGTTCACGACCAGGTTGCCGAAGACGTCGTACACCAGGCACACTTCGACTCCACGCGCTGCCGCAGCCTCCAGTGACCGCTTGAAGCGGCTGCCGACCTGGTCGTTCTTCCAGATGTAGGTCTCGAAGTAGATCCGTTCGTGGGCACCGTCGATGGCCGTGAGCATGTCCTCGTAGACATCGGCGCCGTAGGTGTAGACCTGCACGGTCGATTCATCCGCGACGACTTCGGGTGTCTTGCGTGTGGGAAATGCGTGATCGCGTCGACTGCGTTTGCGGTGGTTGTCGATGAGCAACAGGATTGCCACCGTTGCAGCCTGCGTGGTCGCCATGGCCATGAACAGCCAGCGGATGACTCTCACCGTCCAGCCCCACATGGCCGTCAATCTAGCCTGGCCGGGTGTTGTCGCTCCTCTGTCTTAGGGTGGAGGGTGCCATGACTGACACGCTGTTCCCTGACTTCTTCGCCCAACCCGCCCACCCGTCGTCCCCCCTTGTCGCCGCGAGCGTTCCGGAGGCCGTGGAGCCCGTCCAGGTCGCACCGAACCGCGTCCGGCGGCCATCGGTCGCCGAACTGCTCTCCGGGCTCAACCCGCCGCAACTGGCGGCCGTGACTCACGAAGGTGGCCCGGTGCTCGTGGTGGCCGGCGCCGGATCGGGGAAGACGCGGGTGCTCACACGGCGCATTGCTTATCTGGTGGGGGAGAAGTCGGTGCACCCGGGTTCGATCCTCGCCATCACCTTCACCAACAAGGCAGCCGCGGAAATGCGGAACCGGGTCGTCGACCTGGTGGGCAACCGGGCGAAGTTGATGTGGGTGTCGACATTCCACTCGGCCTGCGTCCGGATCCTGCGGGCCGAGATCGGGCGGCTGGGCATCGCCCGCAACTTTTCGATCTACGACGACACCGATGCCAAACGGTTGATGACGTTGGTGGTGCGTGACCTCGGGCTCGACCAGAAGCGATACCCGGTGCGGGCGATCATGAACTGGGTGTCCAACTGCAAGAACGAGGTCATCGACTTCGAGACGGCCGCCGCTGCGGCGCAGACCGGCAATGAAGAGGTGTTCGCGGACGTCTACCGCGTGTACCAGCAGCGGCTGACTGCCGCCAACGCTCTCGACTTCGACGACCTCATCATGACGGCCGTCGACCTGCTGCGCGGCTTCCCGGACGTCCGCGAGTCCTACCGGCGCCGGTTCCGGCATGTCCTCGTCGACGAATACCAGGACACCAACCACGCCCAGTACCGACTAGTCCGCGAACTGTGCGGCACGTCGGACGCCGACGGTGTCGAACCACCCGAGTTGATGGTGGTTGGTGACTCCGACCAGTCGATCTACGCCTTCCGGGGGGCCACCATCCGCAACATCCTCGACTTCGAGGCCGACTTCCCCGGCGCGTCCACGATCATGCTCCAGCAGAACTACCGATCGACGCAGAACATCCTGACCGCCGCGAACGCCGTGATTACCCGTAATGCGGGTCGTCCAGACAAGCAACTGTGGTCCGACGCCGGTGATGGTGACCTCATCGTCGGCTACGTGGCCGACACCGAGCACGATGAGGCGGCGTACGTTGCCGCCGAGATCGACAGACTCGGTGATGCCGGGGTGTGCACGCCTGGAGACGTGGCGGTGTTCTACCGCACCAACGCGCAGTCGCGAGCCTTCGAAGAGGTGTTCATCCGGGTGGGAATGCCTTACAAGGTCGTGGGCGGGGTTCGTTTCTACGAGCGGCGTGAGATCCGCGACGCCATTGCTTACCTGCGCGCCATCGCCAACCCCGCCGACGACATCTCAGTCCGGCGCATCCTGAACGTCCCACGGCGCGGTATCGGAGACAAGGCCGAGGAGTCCATCGAGCGGTTGGCGGCGTCGGAGCGCATCTCGTTCGGGGCGGCGCTGCCGCTTGCCGACCGGGCGGGGCTGGCCACACGGTCGCTCACGCAGGTGAAGGCGTTCGCCGCACTGATGGAGCGCCACCGCGACATGGTTGCCGCGGGCCGGCCCGCCGACGAGATCCTGACCTCGATTCTGCAGGAATCGGGTTACCTGGCCGAGTTGGCCGCCTCCTCCGACCCCCAGGACGAGTCCAGGTACGAGAACCTGCTCGAACTGGTGTCTGTAGCAGGCGAGTTCGTGGCGGCCGCACACGCCGTCGACCTGGTGCCGGAAGGCGACGGCGGCATCCTGGCGGCCGGCAGCCCCGAACCGGACGATTCGCTGGCCGCCTTCCTGGAACGCATCGCGCTGGTAGCCGACTCCGATCAACTACCCGACGCAGACCAGGCCTCCAGCACCGTGACGCTCATGACGCTGCACACCGCCAAGGGCCTGGAATTCCCGACCGTGTTCATCACCGGTTGCGAGGACGGCGTTTTTCCCCACCAGCGGGCGCTCTCCGAGAAGTTCGAGTTGGAGGAGGAACGGCGCCTCGCCTATGTCGGCATCACGCGGGCCCGCCAGCGGCTGTACCTCACGCGGGCAAGCGTCAGGTCGATGTTCGGGGCTCCGCAGTACAACCCGCAGAGCCGGTTCGTGGACGAGATCCCACCCCGTCTCATCGACTGGCGGCGGGTGGCGGCGGTCGGTGCCGGGTGGGCTTCGGGTGCCGCGGCGCGCACCGCCGGTGCGAGGGCGTCCTTCTCCGGGTTCGGGGCCGGGTCCCCGAAGCAGACGGCACCGTCCGTCAAGCCGGGTGACAAGGTGCTGCACAGCGTCTTCGGGCTCGGCACCGTGGTCGCGACGTCGGGCGCCGGTGACGGCGCGAAGGCAGACGTCGACTTCGGATCGGCAGGGCTGAAGCGGCTGTCGCTGAAGCACGCGCCGATGGAGAAGTTGTGAGCGCCGTTACTGGCGGCCGCGGCGGAACCGGCGCTTGAGCTTCAGGCCGGCAGGAAGGGGCGGCGCCTCCAGGCGCTGGATCGGCCCCCGGTAGCCCGCGACGCGCCCGAAGCGGTCGTCCGGGGCCTCGTTCCACTCGGCTCGCAGCCGGACAATGTCGTCGTGGCTGCGGCCGATGAAGTTCCACCACATCACCACGCCCTCATCGAAGGGTTCCCCACCCAGCAGCATGATCCGGGCCGGCGCCCCGGTCGGGTTCGTGAGTCGCAGATGATCCAGGCCGGCGTCCCGGACCCCCAGGACGGTGTTATCCAGTCGTACCCCGTCGAAGTCCACGACCCCGGTGTCGACCAGGACGCCGTGCTCGAATCCGGGATTGGCCGCGAGTTCCCACGTCACTCCCGCGTCCAGGACGATTTCGGCGCCCAGCAGCGGGGTCTGGGTGTGAACCGGCGACGATGCGGCGTCCAGCGACCCGATCAGCACCTTGGCGTGGACGCCGGCGGCGTCGAGTGCGTCCGGTACGTGGTGCTGAAACTCGCGCACCAGGTCCTTGCTGGCGTCGGGCAGCACGACCCACAGTTGCACGCCGTGGAGCCTGTCACGCTCGGGGGTGGAGACCTCGGAGTGAGCGATGCCGTGGCCGGACGTCATCAAGTTGACTTCACCCGGCCGGACGAGGGCATGCACACCGCCGGAGTCGCGGTGCTCGATTTCGCCCTCGAACAGCCAACTCACCGTCTGGAGCCCAGTGTGGGGGTGCGGGGGAACGTCCATGCAGACGCCCTGTTCGGGCCCGTAATGGTCGACGAAGCACCAGGCGCCGACGAACGAACGCCGCAACGACGGGAGCGTCCGCCGTACGCGCAGCGCATCATCTCCACCCAGGTTGACGTCTTTCGGCTCGATCACCTGCACGGTCTCGGGGTCGTGGTGGCCCAGCGCTGCGCAGTCAAGGATCTCCGACCTCTCCTCGACGTTGCTCATGGCTCCTCCTCGGACCTGCGACGGCTCGGCCCCACCCTATCTCCGGGCGCCGACGTGCAACGCGCCCGGCCGGAGCCGGGCGCTTGGGGGGAGGGGATCGTCAGTTGTTGACGTAGGGCATGGGGTTGACGTTGGTGCCGTTCTCCCAGATGAGGAAGTGGAGGTGGCAGCCGGTCGACGACCCGGTGGTGCCGACGTAGCCGATCACCTGTCCGCGGGACACCTTCTGGCCGACGCTGACGATGTAGGACTGCGCGTGGTAGAAGCCGCTGTTGATCTGCTTGCCGTTGTAGCGGCCGTGTTCGATCTTCATGGCGAGGCCGGCGCTGCCGAGGTAGCCGTTCGACACGACGGTGCCGTCCTGGGGGGCTCGGATCGGGGAGCCGCACGAAAGCGCGATGTCCTGCCCGCTGTGCATCTCGGAGGAGCCACTGAACGGGTTGGAACGCCAGCCGAAGGGCGACGTGAGCGATCCACCCTGAACGGGCCGCAGGAACGAGGGGTTCTTGCCCCCGGGCAGCCAGCCGTCGGTCTTCCGCCGCGCGTCCTCCTGCGTGACCTTCTTGGCAGTGGCGGCGAGCACCTGGTTGCGTACGGTGGCGACTGCCTGCACCTGGACCGTGGACACCTGCTGGGCGGTGGCCGCAAGCACCGTGTTGCGCACTGCGACGGTTGCGGCAACGTCCGGTTCGGGACGATCGCCGCTGCGGCTGGCGAACGCGCCCACGCCGTCGGCGCCATCGCGGGCGGCACGAACGACTGACGCGTCGGGAGCGAGGTCGGCCGGAGCGCTCAGGTTGGCTCCGGCATTCGCCGAGGCCTCAGAGGCGGACGTGAGGCTGACGGCGGCAGCGGTGGACGCAGTGACTGCGCCGATGGCGACGGCAGCCAGGCCGACCTTCAGCGTCGATGGCTTGGGCTCCTGCGTGATGATTGCCCGTGCTGGGGCCGAGGACGGAGTGTTCTCCAAGCCGGTAGCAATGGGGGCGAGAGCCCGGCGCGGGTAAGCTGTTGCGGTCAAGTTGAGTCTCCACTGGTGTGAGTCTGAGTCAAAGCTGAGCTTCAACTAAGAACAACCTTATCAAACTCCTGAGGGATTCTCAGAATCGGGTCGACCGTCTCAACTTCTGGCGGTTTTCGGCCGGGAAGGCTGGGCGCGAACACCCGCACTGCACAGGGGCGACTTCGAGAGTGCGGGGCCCCGGTGTCCTGGACTAAGGTGGCCGCAGGCCTGAGGACGGAGTTGTCGTGGACCTATTCGAATACCAAGCGCGGGACTTGTTCGAACAGTCCGGAGTGCCGGTCCTGCCGGGTTTGGTAGCCGGGAATCCTGAGGAAGTGGCGCGAGCCGCCGCCGAGATCGGCACTCCTGTGGTCGTGGTCAAGGCCCAGGTCAAGACCGGGGGCCGCGGCAAGGCCGGCGGAGTCAAGCTTGCTCGCAGCCCCGAGGAAGCCGCCGAAGTCTCCAAAGCGATCTTCGGCCTGGACATCAACGGCCACATCGTGAAGTCGGTCATGGTTGCGGCGGGCGCGGACATCGTCGAGGAGTACTACTTCTCGTTGCTGCTCGACCGTGCCAACCGCCAGTACCTCGTCATCTGCAGCAGAGAAGGCGGGATGGACATCGAAAGGCTCGCCGTGGAGCGGCCCGAGGCGCTGGTCCGCCGATCGATCGACCCGCTGCAGGGGCTCGATGAACAGACGGCAGCCGAGATCGTCGCCGCGGCCGGCTTCGACGAGGCAGACCGCGCCGAACTCGTCCGCGTCCTCGTACTGCTCGGGCAGGTCTACCACGACAACGACGCAACCCTCGTCGAGGTCAACCCCCTGGTGAAAACCCGCGACGGCCGCATAGTGGCCCTCGATGCGAAGGTCACTCTCGACGACAACGCCGCGTTCCGCCACGAATGGGCGGGGTGGGTGGACAACTCCCGCGTCGATCCGCTGGAGCAGTTGGCCAGGGAGAAGCACCTCAACTACGTGAAGCTTGACGGCTCGGTCGGGGTCATCGGCAACGGTGCGGGCCTCGTGATGAGCACTCTGGATGTGGTGGCAAAGGCCGGGCAGGACCTACCCGGCAAGCCCCACCCGGCGAACTTCCTCGACATCGGCGGTGGAGCGTCCGCCGATGTGATGGCGGCCGGGCTCGGGCTCATCCTGTCCGACGCGCAGGTGAAGAGCGTGTTCGTGAACGTCTTCGGCGGCATCACGGCCTGCAGCGAGGTCGCCACCGGAATCGTCAGCGCCTTGGAAATGCTGGGTGATCAGGCGGCCAAGCCGATCGTCGTCCGACTCGACGGAAACGCCGTCGAGGAGGGACGCCACATCCTCGCGCAGGCGGCCCATCCACTGGTTACGGTGGTCGATTCCATGGACGATGCGGCCCGCCGGGCCGCCGAACTGGCCGTCTCGGCCGAGTGAAGGGGATGCCGCGATGGCGATCTGGCTGAACGATGATTCGCGCGTTCTCATCCAGGGCATGACTGGGTCCGAGGGCACCAAACACACCCAGCGGATGTTGAGAGCCGGCACGAAGGTCGTGGCCGGTGTCACTCCGGGAAAGGGCGGCCGGTCGGCGTCCTTCGACGAGGTGGAGGTGCCGGTCTTCGACAGCGTGGCCGAGGCGATGGCGGCCACGGGCGCGTCGGTGTCGGCGGTCTTCGTCCCGGCGAAGTTCGCGCGCGGCGCCGTACTCGAGGCCGTCGACGCCGGCCTCGAACTGATCGTGTGCATCACGGAGGGCATTCCGGTACGAGACACCGCCGAGTTCAACTCCTATGTTCAGGCAAGCGGCAGGTCGCGTTTGATCGGCCCCAACTGCCCCGGGTTGATCAGCCCGGGTAAGTCCAACGTCGGCATCATCCCCGCCTCGATTGCCGGGGGCGGCCGCATCGGTCTCGTCTCCAAGTCGGGCACACTCACCTACCAGATGATGTTCGAGTTGGGCGATCTCGGGTTTTCGACCGCGGTCGGTATCGGTGGCGATCCCATTATCGGCACCACCCACATCGACTGCCTCGCGGCTTTCGAAGAGGACCCCGAGACTGACGCAGTCATCATGATCGGCGAGATCGGCGGCGACGCCGAGGAACGGGCGGCCGCCTACATAGCCGAGCACATGACCAAGCCCGTCGTCGGGTACGTGGCGGGATTCACCGCCCCCGAGGGCAAGACGATGGGGCACGCGGGGGCGATCGTGTCCGGTTCGGCAGGAACAGCCGCGGCCAAGAAGCAGGCCCTGGAAGAAGCAGGAGTCAGGGTTGGGCGGACTCCGTCCGAGACAGCCGCGATCATGCGCCAGATCATGGCCGATCTGGCGTCGTGACTGCCCTGCAGGTCAGGGGTGCTGCGAGGCGCGCTGGCCTGCGCGCAGGGTCACCGACTTCCACTCGTCGTCCGTGAAGTCGAACGTGCTGCTCGGGTTGGAGAGCACATAGGTGACTGTCCGGCCCGAGTTCACCACCCCGACGCGGTAGCTGACCGCCGCGCTCGTGGTGAGCTTCTGCGTGATCCGGAACACCGCGCCGCCGACTGGCGCATTCGCCCCTTGGCCGTTGACGCTGACGGGTTTGGTGACTGTCGCCGTCGTGGTCCGGGCGGCGCACTGGGCGATATTGGTGCGCAGTCGCGCCGCGAACTGGGTCGCCTTCGTGGCGTCCGGGAACACGAAGAGTGCCTGGTCGACGCCGAAAGTCGGCGGGCGCTGCGGATCCTGGTCGACGATGTAGGTCTTCGAACCGCGGGACGTGGGCCCGGCGACGCTGGCCAGGTTCATGTTCTCGCACTGGGTGGTGTTGAAGGTGCCCGCGGGGTTGTCGGCACGGGCCCAAATACCGATTCCGGGGGTGATGAGGGGCAGGTCTGACGGTTGCATCCAGCCAAGGGGGACGGCGGCCGGCGGGGGAGCGACCTGCGCGCCCGGACCTGCCGGGCATCGTCCGCCATCGGCACACAACCGGGTGAGTGCGGGCGCGATCGTTGCCAGTGCGGAGGTCAACTGCGGCTGCCGGACGCCGGCGAAGTCGTACACGCTGACCGTCGCCCCCGTCAGGCTCAGGAGTACCAGGTGCTCCGCCTGAGCCTGCGTCGGGGCCACGGCCGCCACTCCCACGGCGTCGTCGGCGAGTTTGGTGAGGGTGTACCCCGAGCGCACGTAGATCGAAGCCGCGTCGCATGCGCCCAACTGGGAGCGGAGAGTGCTGAAGGCGAATTTGGCTGTCGCCGCGTCCTGATAGGTCGCGGCGATCTGCAGGACGACGGGTGTCGTGCTGCCACTCGACGCGAACACTCGCAGCCGCGCGTCGGGCGGCTGTGCGATGGCTCCAATGTCCAAGCACTGGGGTTGCAGGGACGACGCCGTGATCTCGTCCTCGCTGACCGTCGTCCGCCACTGTCCGCTCTGCAGCCGCTGCAGGTCGGCGGGGGTGAGCAGGGACTGATCGATGGCGGGCACCGGCGGCGGTTCGGAGGTCGCAGACGGCGTCTGGGTGGGAGGAACTGCTGCCTGTCTGGTGGCGAGCACGATGAACGTCACCACGAGCGCGATCACAGCGAGCAGTGCGACCGCCGCGATCACCAGCCATTTGGTCGGCGGGAGTTTGTCCCGCCACCCCGCTGCTGCGGGCACGTCCTGCTTCGCCGGCGGTGCAACCGACTCGGCCGCCTGCGTCGCTGGTAGCAGGCTGGTGGGAGCATCGTCCACCACCCCCTCGAACCGGGCGCCGCGTCGGGGCGCGTCGGCAGGACTGTCGGGGCTGCCGGTGTCGGGGGACCCGGCTGTCGCCGGGGTCACGGCGCGGCGTGGCCCGGGTGTGGGCTCGCTCACAGTGGCCCCCTCTCGCTTGGAGTGTCAGCCAACTCTATCCATCCGGATCTTCTCCGTCGGTTGACATTCACGTGATCGGGGCGCGTGTCCGGCCGCCTGTGCGGTCGCCGGTAGGCGAGCATAGAGTTGCCATGGCCAGGAAGACACGACTCCCCGACAGGGTGAACCTGCAGGTCACCACTCCTGCAGACGCCGAAACCCATCCGGATCCCGGCCCGTTCGCGTCCGTCGTTCACCCGTGGATCGTGGCCGGTGTCGTCGGTTCCTTGGCCGTTGGCCTGATCGGTTGGCTCCTCACGACCGTATGGGTGCTCAGCGGCTGGGCGACCCAGATCGACGGCACCTTCCTGGGGACTCTGGCGTTCTCCTCACGCGTCTGGCTAGCTGGGATGGGTGCCGGACTGAAGGTCGACACCGTCCTCGTGACCATCATCCCCCTCGGGTTGACGCTACTTGCGTGGGCCGGGGTGGCAATCTCCAGTTTCTACGCGGCGCGCACGGCCAAGGGGCTTGGCGACGGCACCGATTCCTTCAGCCTGCGGGTCGCGTCGCAGACGAGCGTCGCAGCGACCCTTGCCTTCGTGGTCGGCGTCACGGCCGTGGCGATCGGTTTCGTGGAAGCGGCTCAGGCGGCCCGCGTGTTCGCCGTGACGGCGATCGTCGCTGGGAGCGCGAGTTGGATCGGCGCCGGGATCGGCGCCGGTTGGCGGCCCGGACACCGGTGGCCGGCTTGGACGCGTCGCCTTCGGGCCGCCGTCGGCGCGGGCCTCGCAGGCCTCACACTGCTGAGTGGCCTGGCCTTGCTCACGGCGACCGTCGCCAACTGGGGCCGGGTGTCGGCGATCGCAGCAGCCTTACGGCTCGGTCCGGTCGAGGCCGCGGTCCTTCTGGTGGGCCAACTCGCCTTCCTGCCGAATGCCTTGCTGTGGGCAGGTAGTTACACACTTGGCGCCGGCTTCACCGTCGGAAGCGGGTCCTTGGTGACGGTCTCGTCGTCGACCGTCGGCCTGTTGCCGGCGTTCCCGATCTTCGGGCTCATCCCCGAGCCCGGTGCGACAGGGGGAATGCAGCCTTTGTGGCTGGTGGGTGGCGCAGTTGTCGGGCTCCTGGTCGGGGCGATCATGCTGACGGGCTGGACGAGCGCTCGCGATCGTACCCAGGCAGCCGCAGTGGCCGGCTTGATCGGCGGCTGCACGGGTGTGGTGACGGCCCTGGCGTGGGCCGGGCTCACCGCGACGTCGGGCGGCAGCCTCGGCACCGGTCGACTCGTCGACATGGGCCCCCGCATGCTGGAACTGGTCGCGCTGTCCGGCGGGCTCCTCGGGATCCCCGCCGCCGTTGCGGCCATCGCGATCGTGGCCCTGGCTCAGTACCTACCCCCTCCGGTCCGCGGTTGGCTGGAGAAGATGGTCGACCGCATCGCACCCGCACCCCGGGCAGCACTCAGTGATTCTGTGGACGTCGAAACGCGCGTGCTCGTCGGTGCCGGTAGCCAGTGACCAGCAACCGCGGGCGGGCCGAGAGCGCCGGTCCCACTCGCTAGTGTGAGCGCGTGGGGAAGTCAGTGGTGGTCCTGGTGTCAGGCTCCGGAACGTTGCTGCAGGCCGTCATCGATGCTGTCGCCGACGGGGAACTCGACATCAACCTCGCGGCCGTCGGATCCGACCGACCCGGAGTCGCGGGACTTACACGGGCCGAAGCGGCCGGGATCCCGACTTTCGTCGTCGAGTACCGTCGCGGGGACGACCGCAGCGCCTGGGATCGCGACATCACCGCCGCCGTGGCCGCATTCTCGCCGGACCTCGTGGTCAGCGCGGGCTTCATGCGGCTGCTGGGGCCCGAGTTCCTGGCCCGGTTCGGGGGCCGGACGATCAACACTCACCCCGCGTTGCTCCCGTCCTTTCCCGGGGTTCACGGCGTGCGCGATGCGCTCGCTCACGGGGTGAAGGTGACGGGGACCACCATCTTCTGGATCGACGAGGGGGTCGACACCGGGCGCATCATCGCCCAGGTGCCGGTGCCCGTACTGGCGGGGGACGACGAGGAGACACTCTCCGAGCGCATCAAAGCGACCGAAAGGCCGCTTCTGGTTTCCACAATTGCCGAGTTGACAAGGTGAGGGATTGCGATGACTGATCGGTTGGAGATCCGGCGCGCGCTGGTGTCCGTCTACGACAAGACGGGGCTGACGGAACTGGGGGCCGCACTAGCCGCCGCCGGCGTCGAGATCGTCTCCACAGGATCAACCGCCGCACAACTGGTGGCGGCCGGCGTGCCCGTGACGCCTGTGGAGCAGGTGACGGGCTTCCCCGAGTGCCTGGACGGGCGCGTGAAAACCCTGCATCCGCACGTCCATGCGGGGATCCTGGCGGATCGCAGGAAACCGTCCCATCGGGAGCAGTTGCGCGATTTGGGGGTCACGCCCTTCGACCTCGTGGTCAGCAATCTGTACCCGTTCACGCAAACCGTCGCATCGGGTGCCGCCCCGGACGAGTGCATCGAACAGATCGACATCGGCGGACCGGCGATGGTGCGGGCGGCCGCCAAGAATCATCATTCCGTGGCCATCGTCACGTCGCCGACACAGTACGCCGAGGTGATGGAAGCCGTCGCCGCGGGCGGGTTCACACTGACGGCCCGGCGGCAACTGGCCACCGCGGCCTTCCGGCACACCGCGGCCTACGACGTCGCGGTGGCTTCCTGGATGGGCGCGCAGTACGGCGAGGAGCGCTTCCCGGCGTGGGCCGGCGGCACCTGGACGAAGGTCGCAGACCTGCGCTACGGCGAAAACTCGCACCAGGCTGCGGCGCTGTACCGGGCAGAGGGACGTTCGGGTGGGCTGCCGACCGCCAGGCAGGTGCACGGCAAGGAGATGTCGTACAACAACTACACCGACGGGGACGCCGCATACCGGGCGGCCTACGACTTCGCAGAGCCGGCCGTGGCCATCATCAAACACGCCAACCCTTGCGGGATCGCCGTGGGAGCCGACATCGCCGAGGCGCACCGCCGGGCGCACGCCTGTGACCCGGTGAGCGCGTTCGGGGGCGTGATCGCCGCGAACCGCGAAGTCTCGGTCGCCATGGCAGAGCAGGTGGCCGAGGTGTTCACCGAAGTCATCATCGCTCCGGCCTACGAGGCGCAGGCGCTGGAGTTGCTTGCGCGGAAGAAGAACATCCGGATTTTGGTGGCCGAGCCGTACCCTGCCGCCGCCGTCGAACTGCGGACGATCGCGGGCGGCGCGCTGCTGCAGCAGTCCGACAGGATCGATGCGCCCGGTGATGACCCCGCCAACTGGCAACTCGTGGCCGGCGAGCCGGCAGCCGCGGACACCCTCGCCGATCTCGAGTTCGCCTGGCGAGCCTGCCGAGCCGTGAAGTCGAATGCGATCCTCCTCGCCGCCGGGGGTGCCGCCGTCGGTGTGGGCATGGGGCAGGTGAACCGCGTCGATTCATGTCGGCTCGCCGTCGACCGGGCCGGAGACAGGGCGGCAGGGTCCGTCGCGGCGTCCGACGCGTTCTTCCCGTTCGCGGATGGGCCGCAGATCCTGCTCGGTGCCGGCGTGAAGGCCATCGTGCAGCCCGGTGGGTCGGTGCGCGACGAGGAGACGATCGCCGCGGTGCAGGCGGCCGGTGTCACCATGTACTTCACCGGCACCCGGCACTTCTTCCACTAGAGAGGGCTTGCCATGACTGCAGCCAAGCTGGACGGAAAAGCGGTGGCCGCCACGGTGAAGGCCGAACTCACCGAGCGAGTGGCCGCGTTGCGGGTCCGTGGAGTCACGCCGGGCCTGGGAACGATAATGGTCGGGGACGACCCGGGCTCCCGCAGCTACGTTCGGGGTAAGCACCGCGACTGCGCCGAGGTCGGCATCGAGTCGATCCGAGTCGACCTGCCTGCCAGCGCCACGGCAGCCGATGTGGCGGCCGCAATCGCCGAACTCAACTCGGATCCCGCCTGCACGGGGTACATCGTCCAACTGCCGTTGCCCGCGCACCTTGACGACAATTGGGCGCTCGGCCTCATCGACCCCGACAAGGATGCCGACGGGCTGCATCCACTCAGTCTGGGCCGCCTGGTTCTCGGCATGGAAGGGGCGCTGCCTTGTACCCCCCGCGGCATCATCGAACTGTTGCGGGCCTACGACGTCGCGCTGGCGGGGGCGCACGTGTGCATTGTCGGGCGCGGGCCGACTGTGGGACGGCCGTTGGGGCTGATGCTCACGCGCCGGTCCGAGAACGCGACGGTCACTTTGTGCCACACCGGCACGCGCGACCTTGCCGCGCACACACGGCAGGCGGACATCGTCGTCGTGGCGGCAGGAGCACCCGGTCTGATCACCGGCGACCTCATCAAGCCGGGCGCGGTGGTTGTCGATGTGGGCATCACCCGCACGGACGCAGGGCTCGTCGGCGACGTCCACGAAAGCGCCTGGAACCTGGCGAGTCACATCGCTCCCATGCCCGGTGGGGTCGGGCCGATGACGCGGGCGATGCTGCTGCGTAATGTCGTCGATCGCGCCGAGCGGCTGGCCGGTGGCTAAGAAGAAGCCCCCCCGCAGACGGTGGACCAATAGAGCGTTGGTCCACAAGGTGCTGGACGAGTGGCCCCTGCTGACAGTGCTCTTCGGGCTAGTGGCCGGGGCGGTCATCATCTGGACCGGCCACTGGCGGGCCGGTTCGACGCTGGTCGGGATCGCGGTCACCCTCGGCGGCGTGCTGCGACTGGTGCTGCGTCGCGACGTCGCCAAGTTGCTGGCAGTGCGCAGCAAGTTGGCCGACGTGGCCGTCATGCTCGGCGGAGGTACGGCGATCCTGATCCTGGCCTGGATCGTGCCTGCCCAGCCCTGAACACAAAGCGTCCCCCGCAGCAGCGAGGGACGCTTTGTGTGGAACGCGGAATCAGATCAGGCCGAGTTCCTTGACGGCGGTCTGCTCTTCGACCAGTTCGGCGACCGAGGCGTCGATCTTGCCGCGCGAGAAGTCGTCGATCTGCAGTCCCTGGACGATGTGGTAGTTGCCGGACGAGTCCACTGTGCACGGGAAGGACGAGATGAGGCCCTCGGGGACACCGTAGGAGCCGTCGGACGGCACGGCCATCGACACCCAGTCGTTCGCGGCTGAGCCGAACAGCCAGTCGCGCATGTGCTCGATGGTGGCGTTCGCGGCCGAGGCTGCGGAGGAGGAGCCACGGGCCTCGATGATGGCGGCGCCGCGCTTGGCGACGGTCGGGATGAAGGTGTTCGCGAGCCAGTCCTGGTCACCCACGAGTTCGGCGGCGTTCTTGCCGGCCACCTCGGCGTGGAAGAGGTCGGGGTACTGGGTGGCGGAGTGGTTGCCCCAGATCGTCATCTTCTTGATGTCGGCCACGGGGGCGCCGACCTTGGCTGCCAGTTGCGAAATGGCCCGGTTGTGGTCGAGGCGGGTCAGGGCGTTGAAGCGCTCGTTGGGGATGTCCGGGGCGTTGTTCATCGCGATGAGCGCGTTGGTGTTCGCCGGGTTGCCCGTGATGAGGACCTTGACGTCCGCCGCGGCAACACTGTTGAGGGCCTTGCCCTGGGCGGTGAAGATGGCACCGTTCGCGCTGAGCAGGTCGCCGCGCTCCATACCCTTGGTGCGGGGACGGGCGCCGACGAGCATGGCCAGGTTGGCGCCGTCGAAGACCTTCTCGGGGTCGTCACCGATCACGACCTTGGCGAGGGTCGGGAACGCGCAGTCGTCGAGTTCCATGACCACGCCTTCGAGTGCCTTGAGGGCGGGTGTGATCTCCAGCAGGCGCAGTTCGACCTGTGTGTCGGGGCCGAGCAGAGCGCCGCTAGCGATGCGGAACAGCAGGCTGTAGCAGATCTGTCCGGCAGCGCCAGTGACTGCGATCTTCACGGGTGCGCTCATCGTTTCCTCCAGCGTCGTTGGGTTGAGGTTCACCCGCGACGTTACAGCAAACACGGCACCTAGGCGCCTGGCTGATCCGATTGCGCCGAGTGATCCGGGGCAAGTGCCCGACGCCGGGCGGATGAGCTAGTTTCAGTCGAGCGGGCCGCCGGAGGCCTCCAGGTCCGTGTGCCATCGTCGCAGCAAGGCGTCCACCGCTGCGCGCGTCTCGGGCTGCTCCCACACCGCACGAGGCATGACCAGCAGGCAGTCCGGGATTGAGCCGGCCGTGCCGGTTCGGCGGGCCAACAGCCACTTCTCGACTCGATTGGCCAGATCGAGCGGCGGCGCCGGGGCTTCGGTGAAGCCCACCTGCAGCAGCGAACGGGCGATGCCGCCCCGCGCCACGAGGGCGGTCACCGCAGCGTAGTGCGGGTCGTCGAAGGCGTCGGCCAGAGCCCGGATACCCTCATAGATCTCTAACCGCACCGTCAGACGACCGCGCAAGCCGTGCCGGCGCAGCGCGCCCATGGCCCGCAGGTTGTGGACTGCGTGAAACTCGCACACCTGATCTACACCGGTGCGCGCAAGGATCGTGCCCGCGGAGTCCTCAACGTCGGCGCTGGCCGTCGCCACCGTGGTCGAGAAGAACCGACCGTAGGAGCGCTCCTGCCTCACGGTCCGCAGCGCCAGGGCCGTCGCGGCTACGGCCACGGCGCCGAACCCGGCAGTGGCGGCAAGCGTCCAGCGAGCCCGGGTGAAGCCGCCGACCCCAGCCGCCGCCACGCCCGCGACCACCGCGACGGCGATGGCGTCTCCCTGCACCTCCGTGGACGGGTGCGCCAGGACGCGGCACCAGCGCTCCAGGTGGCCGAGGCGCAGGTCAGGTTCCTGGGGACGCTGTTCTGGAGAACCGCCGAGTTCGTAGCCGGGGGGCAATTCGCGCGCCGGCCGTCCGGCCAGGAAGCGCAACTCCGACGCCAGCGTCACGCGTGCGTAGGGAAGGCGTCCGAGCTTGAGCACGCGACGCATCGAGGTCGGGATCCTGACGTGGCGCAGGACCGCAAAGCGCCCCTGTTCGGATGCCCGGCGCGCATAATCGTGATCCTCGGCCATGGCCAGGGCCTCGTCGAAGCCGCCGAGGTGCTCGTGCAAAGCGCGGCGCACCAGGATGCAGGCGCCCACCGCGTGCGTCCGGACATGGGCGACTGCCTGCAGGCCGACGTTGACGAGCAAGTACACCAGGCGGAAATCCCAGTCTCTCTCCAGCGGCACGATCGCTGCGGTAGCAGCATCCAGCCCTCGGGCCGTGAACTCGTCCAGCGCCCGCTCAATGAAGTCGGGCCCGGGCAGAACGTCCGCATCCAGGAACAGCAGCAAATCGCCGGACGTCGCCTTGGCGCCGGCATTGCGTGCCACGCCGGGCGGTCCACCTGGGACGACGCGAGCCCCGTGGGATCGGGCGATCGCAACCGTGTCGTCCACCGAGCCGGCGTCGGCCACCACCACCTCGTCCGGCGGGTGTGTCTGCCCTGCCAGCGCGGTCAGCAGGCCCGGCAGAAAGGCGGCCTCGTTCAGCGTCGGCACGATCACCGACAGCTTTGGTGGCACGGCGGCGGGGTCACCCGCTGGGGCACTACCCTTCGTCCTGGCACGTGCCCGGGTCATGGCGGGTTTCCTCCCTCGGAAAGCTGGGTGTCGGCCTGACCCTACTAGCCGGAAGTGACACGATTGCATCCCGCCACCGGGGACGTCGGCGCTGAAACGGTCAGTAGGGTGGCTCACGTGAGACTCATCCTCGTGCGCCACGGCCAGTCGGAGGCCAACCTCGGCAACGTTCTGGAGACGGCCAGCCCCGGCACGGACCTCACCGCTCTTGGGAGGCAACAAGCCGAGGCCCTCGTCAGCCGGTTGGCGCACGAACCGATTGCCGCCGTCCACGCGTCTGATGCCCGGCGTGCAGTGCAGACAGCCTCCCCCTTGGCGGCTGCTCTCGGGTTGGAGGTCGCCATCCATCCCGAACTTCAAGAGGTTTCCGCGGCAGCGCTGGAAGAGACGCCGGACTGGGGTGGCTACCTGGGCACTGTCGACGAGTGGGTCAAGGGACGGCTGGACTTGCGGATGCCGGGTGGCGACGACGGTCACGCCGTCGTGCGCCGAGCGCAGCAGGCCATCGACAGGGTCGTGACCCAGGGAAGCGAGTGTGCAGTCGTGTTGGCTCACGGCGCCGTGCTGCGCACCTGGACCCACGCCAGGGCCGACATTCCGGCGCAGTTGCGACCCGTGTGGCTGCGCAACACCGACACCATCGTGCTTGAGGGCGACCCCGACTACGGGTGGGTGCTGGACAGTTGGGCCGACATCTGGCGCCGGGCAGACCTCAGTCGAAGATGATGGTGCGGATCCCGTCCAGCAAGACGCGATGTTCCGCGAACAGCCGCATCGCGTTGGACAACGTCGAGGACTCCTGAGTCTGTCCCGCGTCGACCAACTGCTTGACGGACATCCCGTGGTTCACGCGCACGACGTTCTGCTCGATGATCGGGCCCTCGTCCAGGCCTGCCGTGACGAAATGCGCGGTCGCGCCCACGATCTTCACGCCGCGGGCGTGCGCCTGCCGGTAAGGATTGGCTCCCTTGAACCCCGGCAGGAACGAGTGGTGGATGTTGATCGCGCGCCCCCGGAGCGCGTCGCACAGCCTCGGCGACAACACCTGCATGTACCGGGCCAGGACGACGAGTTCGATGTCCAGGGCGGCGACCCGCTCGAGGACGCGATCCTCGAACCAGTCCTTGGTTTCGGGGAACACCGGGTACTGCTCGAACGGGACCCCGTAAAAACCCGCCAGGTCGGCCAGATCCATGTGGTTGCTCATGATGAGCGGGATCTCGACGGGAAGCAACCCTGACCTCTGCCGGAAAAGGATGTCGTTGAGGCAGTGGCCGGCTTTGCTCACGAGGACGAGCGTCCGCATACGGCGTCCGACCTGGTCGAGGCGGTACTCACCGCCGACCTCGACGGCCACCGGGTCGAGTCGTGTGCGCAACTCGGCTTCGGGGACCGCCGTCTCGATCTGAATGCGCGTGAAGAAGCGTCCGGTGTCTTCACTGGAAAACTGCTTCAGTTCGGTGATGTTGCCTGAGGCCGCGACGATCGCGCCGGTGATGGCGTGGACGATGCCAGGCCTGTCGGCGCAAGTGACGGACAGCACCCAGTGCCTGTTATCGGGCATTGGCAAAGGTTAGTGCTTGCTGGTTGGTCCGAGGTGCAAGTACCAATTCGGTAGGGTTCTGCCAACCTCACGGAAGGCGCTTCATGGCGAAGATCAAAGTTGCGGGAACGGTCGTCGAACTCGACGGCGACGAGATGACGCGAATCATCTGGCAGTTCATCAAGCAGCGACTCATCCACCCGTACCTTGACGTGAACCTCGAGTATTACGACCTGTCCATCACCAGCAGGGACGCCACCGACGACCAGATCACAATCGACGCCGCTCACGCGATCAAGCGGCACGGTGTCGGCGTGAAATGCGCGACGATCACCCCCGACGAGGCGCGCGTCGAGGAGTTCGGGCTGAAGCAGATGTGGGTGTCTCCCAACGGGACGATCCGCAACATCCTCGGTGGGGTCGTCTTCCGTGAGCCGATCATCATCTCCAACATCCCGCGGCTTGTGCCCGGCTGGACCAAGCCCATCATCATCGGCCGGCACGCCCACGGCGACCAGTACAAGGCGACGAACTTCAAGGTCCCCGGCCCGGGCAAGCTCACCATCACCTTCACCCCCGAAGACGGCTCCGAGCCGATCGAGCACCACGTCGTCACCTACCCCGAGGGCGGCGGTGTCGCGATGGGCATGTACAACTTCACGCAGTCGATCGCCGACTTCGCGCGGGCTTCGTTCGCCTATGGGCTGGACCGCAACTACCCCGTGTATCTGTCGACCAAGAACACGATCCTCAAGGCGTACGACGGGGCGTTCAAGGACATCTTCCAGGAGATCTTCGACGCCGAGTTCAAGGCCGAGTTCGATGCCAGCGGGCTCACCTACGAGCACCGGCTCATCGACGACATGGTCGCCGCCGCCCTGAAGTGGGAGGGCGGTTACGTGTGGGCGTGCAAGAACTACGACGGTGATGTCCAGTCGGACACCGTCGCGCAGGGCTTCGGTTCGCTGGGCCTGATGACGTCGGTGCTCATGACGCCCGACGGCCGGACCGTCGAGGCCGAGGCCGCCCACGGCACCGTCACCCGGCATTACCGGCAGCACCAGCAGGGAAAGCCCACCTCGACGAACCCGATCGCTTCGATCTTCGCCTGGACCGGCGGGCTCAAGCACCGCGGCAAACTCGACGGCACCCCCGAGGTGACAGGGTTCGCCGAAACTCTCGAACGCGTCTGCATCGAGACAGTCGAGTCCGGCAAGATGACCAAGGACCTGGCCTTGCTCGTCGGCCCTGACCAGCCCTTCCTCACCACCGAGGAGTTCCTCGCCGCCCTCGACGAGAACCTGGCCGCCAAGCGGGGGTAGCGCGCGTGTGACGTTTTGCGACGACGTCGACCCCGTGAGGCTCAGATGTGGCCTGGACTGGCTGACCTCGGCTCGGTTTGTCACGCCCGTCAGTCGGTTCTCTGTTCCGGACCTGCGCGGGAGCGCGGATGGGCCTGGCCGCCGAGCGAGCGCAGCGAGTGAGGCTGGTTGCGAGCGCGCAAGTCCGGAATGGAGAACGGGCAGTCGGCGGGAGCGCGCATGGGCGGGGGACTCAGCGATTCGCGCCTGCGTGTGACGTTTTGCGACGAGGTCGACCCCGTGAGGCTCAGATGTGGCCTGGATTGGCTGACCTCGGCTCGGTTTGTCACGCCTGTGAGCCGGTTCTCGGTTCCGGACCTGCGCGGGAACGCGGATGGGCCTGGCCGCCGAGCGAGCGGAGCGAGTAAGGCTGGTTGTGAGCGCGCAGGTCCGGAAGGGAGAAAGGGCAGTCGGCGGCGAGCAGTCGGTGGGGTACCAGTATCGATGGGACTGGCCGCCGAGCGAGCGCAGCGAGTGAGGCCGGTCGCGAGCGCGCAGGTCCGGAACTAAGAACCCAACAAAAGAAGCGGAGCGAACCTAAGTCACAGGGTCGCGGCGCGCCCGAGTTGGATCACCTTCCAGCCCGCCCGCTGCCACCGCTCCCGGTCGAGCTTCAGCCGCCCGTCGATCAGGACCTTGTTGCGAACGAGGTCGGCGTAGTCGGCGGGGTCCAGTTGCCTGAACAGCGGCCACTCCGTGAGGTGCAGCACCAACTCGGCGTCGCGCAAGCACTCTTCAATGGACGCCGCCTGCGTGAAGTTCGGTCCTGCCACCTGCGCCTGCGGATCGAAGATCCACACGTCGGCGCCGGCCGCGGCGAGGCGGTCGGCAACGGAGAGCGCCGGGCTGCTGCGGGTGTCGTCGGTGCCGGGTTTGAAGGCAGCCCCGAGCACCGCCACCTTCCGCCCGCCGATGTCTCCATCGAACTGGCCGACAGCCAACTCGGCCACCTCGCGGCGTTGCCCTTCGTTGATGGCCTCGACATCGCCGATGAAGTCGGCCAGGACCGCGACGTCAAGCTCGCGGGCACGGGTGGCCAGTGCGCGAATGTCCTTCGGCAGGCAGCCGCCACCGAACCCGAGTCCCGCGTTCAGGAACTCCCGCCCGATGCGCTTGTCGTGCCCGATGGCGTCCGCGAGCAGAGTCACGTCGCCGCCGGCCGCCTGGCACATCTGCGCCATCGCGTTGATGAACGAGATCTTCGTGGCCAGGAAGGCGTTGGCGGCCACCTTGATCAGTTCGGCCGTGGCGATGTCGCATGCCACCACCGGGACGCCCGCTGCGATGGGCACCGAGTACACCTGACGCATCCGTTCGAGGGCGGCTGCCGATCGGGCGCCGAGCACTATCCGGTCCGGCGTCAGGGTGTCCTTCACGGCGAATGCCTCGCGCAGGAACTCCGGGTTCCACATCACCTCAACCCCCACGCCGGGGGCGAGTTCGTCGAAGCGGGACTGCAGATGTGGTGCGGTCCCTACCGGAACGGTCGATTTGCCGGCGATCACAGTCGGCTTCGTCAGCAGCGGGCCTAGGTGCTCAACGACGGCCCACACCTGGGACAGGTCGGCAGCCCCCGAATCGGACTGTGGCGTGCCCACGCAGATGAAGTGGACGTCCGCCCAGTCGGCGATCTCGGAGTAGTCAGTCGTGAACCGCAACCGCCCGGACGCCGTGTGCTTGGCCAGCAGGGGCTCAAGACCCTCCTCGAACACGGTCGAGCGACCCGAGTTCAAGACGGCGACCCGCTCGGGGACGACGTCGACGCCGATCACTGAATGGCCGAACTCGGCCATCCCGGCGGCATGGGCGGCTCCCAGGTAGTTGGTGCCGATGACGGCGACATTCATTGTCACAGCCCAATCGTGACATATGGCACTAACAAGGGGCAGATCCCGGCGGCGGCGGCGTCGTCGCTGTGTCCGCGGCCACCTCCCCGGGCTTCAGACGGCGACGCGGGCGTTAGGTACTGGTTGCGGGTGGTGGAACGTCAGCAACCGCGTCCCAACGCCCGCGACAGTGCTTACCGCCCGCGACAGGACCGCCCGCGTCCCAACGCCCGCGGCAGTCGCCCGCGTCGCTGCGTCCGCGGAACCCCCGCCGCTGAAGTCACGTATCCTGACCGCGTGGGCGAAGAGGAAAGTGGGCTGACCGCCCCGGGTGGGAATGGCTGAGGTTCTCCAGAACGTCGGGCTGATTTTCGGGTTCATCCTCATCGGCGGTGTGTTCGCGGCAGCGGAGATGGCGTTGGTCTCACTGCGGCAGAGCCAGATCGATCGTCTCTCGCTAAGGGGGAAACGCGGCCGCAGGGTCGCCGAACTGGCGGGCGACCCAAACCGGTTCCTGTCGGCGGTGCAGATCGGGGTCACCCTGTCCGGTTTCCTGTCCGCGGCGTTCGGCGGCGCCACCCTGTCGGAGAAGTTGGCCCCCGTGTTCGTCTCGTGGGGCATCCCTGACGCCGTCGCCGGCCCCCTTGCCCTCGTTTTGATCACCATGGTGATCTCGTACTTCTCGATCGTCCTCGGCGAACTTACGGCCAAGCGCCTGGCCATGCAGCGGGCCGAGGGGTTCTCGCTGGCGCTGGCCCCGTTCGTGCACCTCGTCGCGAAGGTGTTCCGGCCCCTCATCTGGTGGCTCGGCGTCTCGACGAACGTGGTCGTCCGCGTCTTCGGCGGTGACCCGGGGGCAGCGCGCGAGGAGGTCACCGACGAGGAGCTTCGCGCCATGGTCGGCCAGTCGCAAACCCTCAGCGACGACGAGCGCAAGATCATGGACGAGGTTTTCGCGGCCGGGCAGGTGAGCCTGCGCGAGGCTATGGTCCCGCGCACCGAGGTGGATTTCCTCCCCGGGGACACCCCCGCCTACAAGGCGATGCGGGAGATTCGCAGCGGTGCTCACAGCCGCTATCCGGTGGTGGGCGAGACCTCGGACGACATTCTCGGATTCGTCCATGTCAGGGACCTGTTCGACCTTGATCCTGAGGCCCGCAACGCCCCCGTCCAACAGTTGGTGCGGCCGATCCTTGCGTTTCCGCAAAGCCTCAAGGTCATCCCCGCACTCTCGGAGATGCGGCGGCAGTCGGCCCATCTGGCGGTCGTCCAGGACGAGTACGGCGGGACCGCCGGCATCGTCACCCTCGAGGATCTCGTCGAGGAACTCGTCGGCGACATCACCGACGAGTACGACGTCGCGGACACCGAACCGGCCCGCGAAGCCAACGATCTCGACGGGCTTCTCACCCTCGAGGAGTTCAGCGAGGCCACCGGGCTCGAACTCGCCGAGGGACCTTACGACACCATCGCCGGCTTCTTCATGGCCCAGGTCGGACGTCTGCCGCAGTTGGGCGACACGGCCGACGTGGTGGTGACGGTGGCGGGCAGGGCCGACAGCCACGCCCGCTGCGTGTTCGAGGTCACCCAACTCGACGGACGCCGTGCGTCCCGGCTGTCGATGCGCCTACTCGAAGCCGCGGACTGATGGCTAATAGGGTGAGGGCGTGCACGACCCGGACGGTTCACGGTTCCTGACCTCACCCGAGGTCGGCGGACTGCTGAGTGCGGCGGTCCAGCACGCCGGCGGCGCCCTCGCCTCCTGGCGCCTCGATCACGTCGACACCAACCCGCGCCACTCGACGACAGCTACGTACGGCGCCGTGGTGGACTGGGCGTACGGCCGCCGGGAGGAACTGCTCGGGGTGAGCGTCCGCGCCGGACACCTCACACCCGCCGACCACCGGGCCGAGGTGTTCTCCGATGGCGAGCGAGAGGTCGCGGTCTGGCTCTACCCGAAGGACCCGGATCTTCCGGGCCTTGTCAGAGCCGCTTACGCCGACGACATGGCGGCGATCCTGAACGAGCACGAGGTGTTCGTGCACAAGGTCCGCCCGGACGACGTCCGTCTCGACATGATCGGTTACCGTCCGCGCCGCCGGGCCGTCCTGAAGGTGACCCTGCCGCGCCACCGCGCAGTCCTGTACACCAAGGTGCTGCGCGCCAAGCCTTTCCCGCAGGTGCGGTTGCGTCACGAACTGCTGCTCAACGCCGGCGTGCCCGCCCCGGTCATCGCCGCCGCGACCAGCGACTATCTGCTCGTCCTGCGCGGCCTGCCGGGGGCGCCCCTCGCGAAGGCCATCTTCGACCCGCAGGATCCGTGCACCGCCGAGGACCTGATCGCGGTCCTGGACAACATGCCCGCCGAGATCTCCCAGCTCGAACGTCGACCCCCCTGGTCGGATGCGATCGGTCACTATTCGCAAATGGTGATGCGCGGCATGCCGAGCCTTGAGCGTCGGCTGCTGTGGATGGCCGCCCGGGTCGAGGAGGGGCTGCGAGCCACCTCGCCCGGAACCGAGCCCACCCACGGCGACTTCCACGAGGGTCAGCTGCACGTCGCGGGTGGCCGGGTGTGCGGCATCCTGGACGTCGACACCGCGGGGCCTGGCTCGCGAGTGGACGATTTGGCTTGTCTCGTGGCTCATTTGTCAACCGTGCAACGCATGAATCACCACCAGGCGACGCGGGTGCACAGCCTCATCAAGAAGTGGGTGCCCGTCTTCGACACTCGCGTCGACCCCACCGAGCTGCGCCTACGCGCGGCGGCGGTCATCATCTCGTTGGCCACGGGACCCTTCCGCGGGCAGGAGCCGAACTGGCAACGCGAGACCGTCAAGATCGTGGACGCGGCCGAGGCGCTGGTCCGCCAGGTAACCTAGCGCGACAATCGCGTCCGCCAAGCGGCGGATTTCGCACAAGGATTCCCGGGACAGTGGGCGGCGGGCGATGGTGCCCATTAGGCTCGAACCATGACCGACAACCCGCTGCAGCTTGCCAGCGACTTCGCCGCACCGTCCCAAGAGGACTGGGAGGCCGAAGTGCTGAAGGTCCTCAATCGCAGGAGACCTGAGGGCAAGGAACTGAACATCGAGCAGGCGATGAGCCGGCTCCGGACCGTCACAGTCGACGGGCTCACCGTCGAACCTCTCTACTCGCACGTCGACCAGGAACTGGGCCACCCGGGCGTTGCCCCTTATGTCCGTGGCGCGCGGGTTCGCACCGGCGCCGTCCAGGCGTGGGATGTGCGTCAGTTGCACGAAGACCCGGACGTCGCGTTCACGAACGAGCAGATCCTGAAAGACCTTGAGCGCGGCGCCACAGCGGTGCACCTGCGCATCGGTCCCGACGCGATCGCTCCCGCCGACGTCCCTGCAGTGATGAGGGGTTTCCTGCCCGGACTCGCCGCGATGTCGGTCTCTTCGAATGACGACCAGGTGGCCGCAGCCACCGCCATGCGTGACTTCTGGGGAGACACCGACAAGTCGACCCTTCACGGCAACTTCGGTCTCGACGGCCTCGCCCTGGCGGCGGTCAACGGCACCAAGGCCGATCTCGCGCCGCACGCCGAATGGGTCCGCATCGCCCAGGATTACCCGCGGGCCCGTGCGCTGACCGTCGACGTCCTGCCGTACGACTACGCCGGCGCCAGCGACGTGCAGCAGTTGGCGTACGCAATCGCGACCGGCATCGAGTACCTGCGCGACCTCGAAGCGGCCGGCATCGGCCCCGAGGTAGGCATGGCCCAGATTCAGTTCCGGGTCAGCGCCAACACCGACCAGTTCACCACCATCGCCCGGCTCCGGGCGCTGCGGGCCTTGTGGAACCGTGTCGGTGAGGTAGTGGGCGCACCCGCCAAGGTGCGCGGTGCGCTGCAGCATGCCGTCACGTCGCGGCGCATGTACACGCGGGACGATCCGTGGGTCAACGTCCTGCGCATGACGATCGCCACGTTCGCGGCCGCAGCCGGCGGCGCAGAGCGCATCACCACGCTGCCGCACGACACCGTTCACGGCCTGCCGACCGACTTCAGTCGGCGCATCGCCCGGAACGTGCAGTTGCTGGCCAGCGAGGAGTCCAATGTCGGCCGCGTCGCCGATCCCGCGGGCGGTTCTTGGTACGTGGAGAGCCTCACGCGGCAGTTGGCCGACGCAGCCTGGCAACTGGTGCAGGAACTTGACGCCGACGGCATGATCGCCGCTGTCGAGTCCGGGCGGGTGGCCGAGCAGATCGCGGCGACCACCGCCGAACGGACCAAGCGTCTGGCCACCCGCAAACAGCCGCTGACCGGTGTCAGCATGTTCCCCCAGGTGGTCGAGGAGCCACTCGACGTGCGGCCGCGCCCGGCAGCCCCGGCACGGAACGGGCTGAGGCAGATCCGCGACTCGGAGGTCTTCGAGGCGCTGCGCGACCGCGCCGGAGCCGCCGATCCCAAGCCCGAGATCATGCTGGCCTGCCTCGGCGCCCGGCGTGACTTCGGCGCACGCGAAACGTTCACCTCGGCGCTGCTGAGCGTGGCCGGCATCGCCCACCCGACCAGCGAAGGCGGAACCGCCGCCGAGATCGCAGAGCGGGTCGCCGGGCAGAAGTTCGTCATCCTGTGCTCGTCTGGCAAGGTGTACGCGGCACAGGCGCTTGAGGTCGCCAAGGCTGTGAAGGACGCCGGTGTGCCCACCGTCTACCTCGCGGGCCGCAAGGCAGAAACGAAGGACCCCGAGGTCGACAGCCTGATCGACGGCGAGATCTTCGACGGTATGGACGTGGTCGCGTTCCTCAGCACGGCCCTGGACAAGTTGGGAGTTGCGAAATGACCACGGTGCCCCGGTTCACCGACATCGACCTCGGCGCAATCAGGCCGGTGGAAGACTCGGCTGAGCAGTTCGAGAGCCTGCTTGCGGGCGTCCCGAACTACAGCAGTGGCTGGCAGACCCCAGAACATATCCTCGTCCCGCCGCTGTTCAGCGATGACACGTACGAGGGGCTCGACTTCCTCAAGACCGCGCCCGGCATCCCGCCGTTCCTGCGCGGTCCGTACGCGACCATGTACGTAAACCAGCCGTGGACGATCAGGCAGTACGCCGGGTTCTCGACTGCCGATGAATCCAACGCGTTCTACCGGCGCAACCTTGCCGCCGGGCAGAAGGGGCTCTCGGTCGCTTTCGACCTGGCGACCCACCGCGGGTACGACTCCGATCACCCGCGCGTCGAAGGCGACGTCGGCATGGCCGGCGTGGCGATCGATTCGATCATCGACATGCGGCAACTGTTCTCCGGCATTCCGCTGGACCAGATGTCGGTGTCCATGACCATGAACGGCGCTGTGCTGCCGGTGCTCGCGATGTACGTCGTCGCGGCCGAGGAGCAGGGTGTCACCCCCGAAAAGCTGGCCGGAACCATTCAGAACGACATCCTCAAAGAGTTCATGGTCCGCAACACCTACATCTACCCGCCCGCCCCGTCGATGCGGATCATCTCCGACATTTTCGCGTTCACAAGCGCGAACATGCCGAAGTTCAACTCGATCTCCATCTCCGGTTACCACATGCAGGAGGCGGGTGCGACGGCCGACATTGAGATGGCCTACACGCTTGCCGACGGCGTGGAGTACATCAGGGCGGGGGAGGCCGTCGGCCTCAAGGTGGACCAGTTCGCTCCGCGCCTGAGCTTCTTCTGGGGCATCGGCATGAACTTCTTCATGGAGGTTGCGAAGCTGCGGGCGGCGCGGCTGCTTTGGGCCCGACTCGTGCGCGATTTCGGACCGAAGAACCCCAAGTCCATGTCGCTGCGGACGCATTCGCAGACGTCCGGCTGGTCGCTGACCGCCCAGGACGTCTACAACAACATCGGCCGCACGTGCCTGGAGGCGATGGCCGCAACCCAGGGGCACACCCAGTCGTTGCACACCAACGCGCTCGACGAGGCGATCGCGCTGCCGACCGACTTTTCGGCCCGCATCGCCCGCAACACCCAGTTGTTCCTGCAGCAGGAGTCGGGCACCTGCCGCGTCGTCGACCCGTGGGGCGGCAGCGCATACGTAGAACGCCTCACCTACGAACTGGCCAAGAGAGGCTGGTCCCACATCCAAGAGGTCGAGGCGGCCGGTGGCATGGCCAAGGCCATCGAGGCCGGCATCCCGAAGATGCGCATCGAAGAGGCCGCGGCTCGTACCCAGGCCCGCATCGACTCCGGCCGGCAGCCGCTGATCGGCGTCAACAAGTACCTGGTGGAAGACGATGTCGCACCCGAGGTGCTGAAGGTCGACAACCGCAAGGTCCGCGAGGAGCAGATCGCCAAGCTGCAGCAGTTGCGTTCGGAGCGTGACGAGGCCGCGACGCAGGAGGCCCTGGACCGGCTGACGTGGGCGGCGGCCAACGCCGACCCCACCGACGCCGACCGCAACCTGCTGAAGCTATCCATCGACGCGGCGCGCGCCAAGGCGTCGATCGGTGAGATTTCGACCGCGCTCGAGAAGGTGTTCGAACGCTTCACCGCTCAGATCCGTACCATCAGTGGTGTGTACAGCACCGAGGTTGGTTCCAGTGAGAGCGTCTCAGAGGCACGCAAGCTGGTCGAGGAGTTCGAAGTGGCCGAGGGGCGCCGGCCCCGCATGCTGGTCGCCAAGATGGGTCAGGACGGCCATGATCGTGGCCAGAAGGTGATTGCGACGGCATTCGCCGATCTCGGATTCGACGTCGACGTGGGCCCGCTGTTCCAGACCCCGTCCGAGGTCGCGCGTCAGGCGATCGAGGCCGACGTCCACGTGGTCGGCGTCTCGTCTCTGGCCGCCGGACACCTGACACTGGTGCCGGCGCTCCGTAAGCAGTTGGACGAGTCGGGTCGGCCGGACATGATGATCGTCGTCGGTGGCGTCATCCCCCCGCAGGACTTCGAGGAACTGCGCCAGGCGGGTGCCGAGGCGATCTATCCGCCGGGCACCGTGATCCCCGAGGCCGCGGTCGAACTGCTGGCCAAGCTGAAGGCTCGGCTGGCGGAAGAGGAGTAGTGCGGAAGCGAATTGGGGCCGCGGAGCTGGCGGAGTTGGTCGTTGCCGGCTCGCGGCCCCACATCGCCCGGGCGATCACCTTGGTGGAATCCGGCAGGGCCGACCACCGGGTGCAGACGAAGGAACTGTTGCGGCTGCTGCGCCCCCACGCAGGCAAGTCGGTGCGGGTCGGCATCTCCGGGGTGCCCGGTGCCGGCAAATCGACGTTCATCGACGCCCTGGGCAAGCGACTCATCGACGGCGGTCACAAGGTCGCGGTGCTGGCGGTCGATCCGTCCAGCACCAAGACCGGAGGCAGCATCCTCGGCGACCGCACCCGCATGGGCGAGCTTGCCGCAAATGAGAACGCGTTCGTCCGGCCGTCGCCCAGCGCCGGCCATCTCGGCGGCGTGGCACGGGCCACCCGCGAATCGATGGTGGTCGTCGAGGCCGCCGGCTTCGACGTAGTGCTCGTCGAAACGGTCGGTGTCGGGCAGTCCGAGGTGGCCGTCGCGGGCATGGTGGACACGTTCCTGCTGCTCACGCTGGCTCGGGCCGGCGACCAGTTGCAGGGCATCAAGCGGGGAATCCTCGAGATGGCCGACGTCATCACCGTGAACAAGGCCGACGGCGATCATGAAGGCGAGGCCCGGGTAGCCGCCCGCGAGTTGCGCGTGGCGATGAAGCTGATCACGTCCGACCCCCACGCGCGCCGGCCACCGGTGCTCACGTCCAGTTCGTACACCGGTCACGGGCTTGACGACGTCTGGAACGCGATTCTCGAACACCGCGAATACCTGCAGGGTGCCGGCGGGCTCGAGTCCCGCCGCAGCAAGCAGCAACTCGAGTGGCTCTGGGCGCTGGTGCGAGGAGAGATTCTCGACGGCATCAAACGGTCCCCCCGCGTCAAGGCAATCGTCCACAGCATCGAGACCGAAATCTCCGCCGGAGACCTGTCCGCCCTCGAGGGGGCGGAGGAGATCATACGAGCGTTCGTCCTCGACGTGCACGAACTCTGGCCCGGGCAGCAGGGCGACTAGCGGTTCGCAACGATCCGCTGGGGGTAACAGCACAGGTTGGTCACGAATCCATATCGACGCTGTCGAACCAGCCCCGCGGGTGGGGGAGCGGACCTATGGTTACTGCTGGCCGACCCGCCGCGGTGTCGGCCGTGAGTTGCCTAGGAGGCTCCCTAAGTGAAGAAATCACTGTTCAAGCCAATCGGTCTAGTGGCTTTGGCTGCACTCGCCCTTGCTGGCTGCGCGACTCCGCCCGGTGCCACCTCCGCATCGCCGAGCGTGTCGAAACTCGACTACGTCGCCTGCATGGTGTCAGACCAGGGCGGCTTCGATGACAAGTCGTTCAACCAGACGTCCCACAAGGGCTTGACCGATGCTCGCGATCAACTCGGCGTTCAGATCAAGGATGTCGAATCGATCGACACCAAGGACTTCGAGAACAACATCAACTCGATGGTCCAAGCCGGATGCAACACGATCGTGACCGTCGGCTTCCTGCTGTCTGACGCCACCGTCAAGGCCGCCAAGGCCAACCCGAACATCAACTTCGCGATCGTCGACGACAACCCGGCCTCTGCGAAGGGTCTGAAGAACCTCAAGCCGCTCGTGTTCAACACCGCCGAATCGTCGTTCCTTGCGGGCTACCTTGCCGCGTCCCTCACCAAGACCGACAAGGTCGGCACCTTCGGCGGAATGAAGATTCCGACCGTCACCATCTTCATGGACGGCTTCGCTCAGGGAGTTGCGTACTACAACGGCCAGAAGAGCAAGAACGTCCAGGTTCTCGGGTGGAACGCGGCCAAGCAGGACGGGCAGTTCGTTCCTGGCTCCAAGCCGTTCGAGAACGTCGCGGGCGGCCAGCAGACCGCCAAGGCCCTGACGAGCCAGGGCGCGGACATCCTGTTCCCGGTAGCCGGCCCGGCCGGTGAGGGCGCTCTGCAAGAGGCGAAGGCCTCCGGCGGCAAGGTCTCTGCCATCTGGGTGGACACCGACGGCTGCGTGAGCGCCGAGAACTACTGCTCGATCTTGGCATCCAGCGTCTACAAGGCCATGGACAAGGCCGTGTTCGACGCCATCAAACTGGGTGTCGATAAGTCCTTCACCAATGAGGCTTACGTCGGCACGCTCTCCAACGAAGGCACCGGGCTCGCCCCGTTCCACGAGTTCGACTCCAAGGTCTCGGCCGACACCAAGAGCGAACTTGACAAGATCAAGCAGGACATCATCTCCGGCGCGATCAAGATCGAATCGAAGTCGCAGCCGAGCAAGTAGTCGGCATCACCTAAGACACGCCAACAGCTAGCCAGAGGCCCTGGCTGGCTGTTGGCGTCCATGGAAGGATCGGTGTCGTGACGGTTGAGGCGACGGAGCCCACAGGACTCGAACTGCAAGGCATCACCAAACGATTCGGGTCGCTCGTGGCGAACGACCGCATCGATCTGGCGATCAGGCCCGGCGAGATCCACGGTCTTCTCGGGGAGAACGGGGCCGGCAAATCGACGCTCATGAACGTGCTGTACGGGTTGCTGCAGCCCGACGAGGGCCGGATAGTGATCGACGGGCAGCAAGTGCAGTTCTCCGCCCCCAAACAGGCGATGGCGGCGGGCATCGGCATGGTCCATCAGCACTTCATGCTCGTCGAGGTGTTCTCGGTGGCAGAGAATCTGGTGCTCGGCCGTGAAACCGGGCCCGGCCCGCTGCTGTCGCTGCGAGAGGCGCGGGCGAAGGTCCGCGAACTGTCGCAGCGCTACAACCTCACAGTCGATCCCGATGCCCTCATCGAGGATCTGCCGGTGGGCGTCCAGCAGCGGGTCGAGATCCTCAAGGCGCTCGCCAACGACGCCACCTACCTCATCTTCGACGAACCGACGGCCGTCCTGACGCCGCAGGAAATCGATGAACTCATGGACATCATGCGCGAACTGCGTGCCGCCGGAAAGGCCATCGTGTTCATCACGCACAAACTGCGCGAGATCCGGTCGATCGCTGACCGCGTCACCGTGATCCGGCGCGGAAAGGTCGTCGGTGAAGCCGACCCGAGCACGTCCGAAAGCGGGCTCGCCGAGATGATGGTCGGACGCTCGGTGTCGCTGGAGGTGACGAAGACCGCGGCGGTGCCCGGTGACGTCCGGCTTGACATCGAAGGGCTCTACGTTCAGAACCAGGCAGGGGCAGTCGTCGTGAACGACCTCACCCTCAAGGTGCACGGAGGCGAGATCCTGTGCCTGGCGGGGGTGCAGGGCAACGGACAGTCCGAACTTGCAGACGCGATCCTCGGCAACCTCCCGGTGGTGGCGGGGCGAATCACGCTCGACGGCGTCGATGTGACCGGCGCACCCCCAGCGGCCACCATCCATGCCGGGGTCGGCTTCGTCCCTGAAGACAGGCAAGTGGACGGCTACGTCCGGTCGTTCACGGTCGCAGAGAACCTGGTCCTGAACCGGGCGGGCGACAAACCGTTCTCCAACGGCGTGAGCCTCGATTGGCCCCGGATCAACGAGTTCGCGCGCGACCGGGTGGCGGAGTTCGACATCCGCACACAGTCAATTGACGACCCCGTGTCGAGCCTGTCCGGGGGGAACTCCCAGAAGGTCGTGCTGGCGCGGGAATTGTCGCGTGACCTGGCGGCGCTCGTGGCGTCCCAGCCCACCCGCGGCGTCGATGTCGGCGCCATCGAGTTCCTTCACAAGCGGCTGGTGTCCGAACGCGACAAGGGCACCGCGGTCCTCATCGTGTCCACCGAACTGGACGAGGTGCAGGCCTTGGCCGATCGTGTCGCCGTGATGTGTCGCGGCCGCATCGTCGGCGTCGTCCCCCCGGACACTCCCCGCGGCGTGCTCGGACTCATGATGGCCGGCGTGCCGTACGAGGAAGCGATCCAGAAGGAGGCGACCGCATGAGCACCTCCGCTCGGCCCGCGGCACTGTGGCACGCAGTCCGCGCCCGCATCCCGTGGCGAGAACTCGCCACGACCGCCGCCGCCATCGTCCTGGCGCTCTTGATCGGCGCGGTGCTCATGGTGGTCTCGGACGCCGAAGTCGCTTCGCAGTTCGCCTACCTGTTCAGCGCGCCCCAGTTGCCGCTGATGGCGGCGTGGAACAAGGTGGCGAGCGCCTACTCTGCACTGTTCATCGGGGCTCTCGGCAGTCCGGCCGCCCTCGCGGAAACCAGTGCCCGGGCCGCTCCACTGATCTGCGCGGGGCTCGGTGTCGGTCTGGCCTTCAAGGCGGGACTCTTCAACATCGGCGCCCACGGCCAGGCCCTCTGGGGGGCCATCATCGCGGCCTACATCGGCTTCGCCTGGGAACTCCCGATCGTCCTTCACGTCATCGTGGCCGTGACCGCGGGTGTCCTGGGCGGTGCTTTGTGGGGCGGAATAGCCGGCTGGCTCAAGGCGAGGTTCGGCGCGCACGAGGTCATCGTCACGATCATGATGAACTACATCGCGACGGGCCTGCTGGCCTGGCTGCTCAACACGACAGCGTTCCAGCGTCCCGGCCGTGCCGACCCGATCTCGCCCGAGGTGCACGCGACGGCGACCCTGCCCAGCCTCGGACTCACCCGCTTCCACCTCGGTTTCGTGTTTGCTGTTCTGGCCGCGATCGGGGTGTGGTGGTTGCTGAAGAAGTCCGTCCTGGGCTTCCAGATCCGGGCCGTCGGCGCCAATCCGCACGCTGCCCGCACCGCCGGCATGAACGCGTCCCGCACCGTGATCCTCACAATGGTGATCGCCGGGGGGCTCGCCGGGCTCGCGGGGCTGCAGTCGACCTTGGCTCCGGGGACCTCCGGCACCCCGGTGCCGCTGACGAATGGCATCGTGGGCGGAGTCGGGTTCGATGCCATCACGGTGGCGTTGCTGGGCAGGTCGCACCCCATCGGGATCGTCTTCGCCGGGTTGCTGTTCGGTGCCATGAACGCGGGTGGTCTGGCCATGCAGTCGATGGCCCAGACTCCCAACACGCTCACCGCGGTGCTGCAGGCGCTCATCGTCCTCTTCGTCGCCGCGCCGGCACTGGTGAGCACGATCCTGCCGTTCCTGAAACGCATACGGCGGCCGCGCCAAGAATCCGTCGGAGGGGAAGCCTGATGTCCGCCTCATCGCAACTCATGACCGCGCCCGCCGACGCCGGCTCACAGATGCGCGAGTCGGTGGCCGGCAAGCGCAGCCGCCTGTCTCTGGGCGTCCTTGTGACCATCGCCGGTCTCGGTCTGTGTGCGCTGCTCCTCAGCACGTCCGGTACCGCGATGTTCGCGCTGTCGGATGCCTTCGACGACGTCCAGTTGCCGGTGGTCTCTGTGCCCGGGTTCCCGGTGGTGCTCGTCACCGGGCTGCTGTGCGTGGCGGGCGGAGCGGTGATCCTGTCCGGGCGCGTCCGTGGCTGGCTGTACGGCACGACGGCCGCGGTGGTCGGGCTGGCGTTCGTTTTCGGCTTCCTGAGCTGGGCAGCAGCGGGGCGGGGTCTACCCTTCCCGGTCAGCAACCAACTCGCAGGAACTCTCGCCGTGGCGACGCCGCTGGTGTTCGGTGCCTTGTGCGGCGTCCTGTGTGAGCGCTCGGGTGTTGTCAACGTGGCCATCGAGGGCCAGATGCTGACCGCGGCATTCGCGGCCGCAGTCGTCGGCAGTATCACCGACTCGATCCTCGCGGCGTTGATCGCCGCCATGATCGCAGCCGTCTCCATGGCCGCGCTCCTCGCGGTGTTCTCGATCAAGTACCTGGTCGATCAGGTGGTCCTTGGCGTTGTCATAAACCTGCTGGCGTTGGGATTGACGGGGTTCCTGTTCGACCAGCTCGTGCAGCCCGACTCGCGGGGCCTGAACCAGGCGCCCATTCTGGAGCCCCTGCCGATCCCGGGGCTGGTTTCGATACCGTTCCTCGGCCCGGTGTTGTTCAACCAGACGGTGCTTGCCTATTTGGCGATCCTGTCCGTGGTGGTGGTGTGGATCCTGCTGTATCGCACGAAATGGGGGTTGCGCGTGAGGGCCGTGGGCGAGCATCCGCGCGCGGCAGACACCGTGGGCATCTCGGTGGTCGGCACCCGCTGGTCGGCGGTGCTGCTCGGCGGGCTGTTTGCCGGCCTCGGCGGGGCGTTCTTCACTATCGGGTCGACGGGCGCCTTCGTGAAAGACATCACGGTCGGCAACGGTTTCATCGCCCTTGCGGCCGTCATCATGGGACGCTGGCACCCCGTGCGGGCCACGATCATGGCCTTGTTCTTCGGGTTCGTCACCCAGATGGCGTCGCAGGTGCAGACTCTCTCAACGCCTCTGCCCAGCCAGTTCCTGCTGGTGCTCCCGTATCTGGCGACGATCATCGCGGTGGCGGGCGTGATCGGACGTTCCCGTGCTCCGGCGTCCGACGGCGTTCCCTACGTGAAATGAACCCCATCGATTGGAAACTCTCACACGCCGCGGCGATCGCCGCGGCCGCGCGGGCCCACGCCACCTGCTGATCGAGACGGAGCTTCGACTGAATAGGTGCCTGCGGCGGATGGGGTGCGTAGGCTGGGAGACCTGATTCCCGACGCCTTCGGAACGACCGACCGGGCCCGGATGGAGGAGGAGCGATGAGCATCGACCTGGACACCATCCGCCAATTGCCGAAGGTAGCCCTGCACGATCATCTCGACGGTGGGTTGCGTCCCCAGACGGTCATCGACCTGGCCGCCGAGACCGGGCATGAACTGCCCACGACCGATGCAGCCTTGCTGGGGCGGTGGTTCTACGACACGTCGAGCAGGGGGTCCCTGGTCGAATACCTGCAGACGTTCGAGCACACCGTTGGCGTCATGCAGACGTCGTCGGCACTGCGACGGGTGGCGCGCGAGTTCGTCCTCGACCAGGCGGCCGACGGCGTGGTGTACGCGGAGGCCCGATGGGCACCGGAGCAGCACCTGTTGCGGGGGCTGACTCTGACCACGGCCGTCGAAGCAGTCCGGGACGGGCTGGCCGAGGGGATGGCGCAGGCAGCGGAAGCGGGCACTCCTGTGATCGCGCGGCAGATCGTCACGTCTTTGCGGCACAACGCACCGAATCGCCGTGTCGCCGAGTTGGCCGTCACCTACCGGCACGACTCGGTGGCGGGTTTCGATCTGGCCGGGCCCGAGGACGGCTTCCCGCCGACCGGGCACGCTGAGACGTTCGCCTACCTGCGGAGGCAGAACGTTCGCTTCACGATTCACGCGGGCGAAGCCGCCGGACCCGAGTCGATCTGGCAGGCGGTGCAGCAATGCGGCACCCGCAGGTTGGGGCACGGCGTCAGGATCGTCGAGGACATCCGACGCAGTAGCCATGGCTACGAACTGGGCAGCTTGGCGGCCTACGTCCGGGACGAACGGATCGCGCTCGAGGTGTGCCCTTCGTCCAACGTTATGACCGGAGTCTGCGAGGAGATCGCCGCCCACCCTGTGAAACTGCTCTTCAAGCTCGGCTTCCGAGTCACGATCAGTTGCGACAACCGATTGATGAGCAACACGACGCTGTCGCGGGAACTGCATCTGCTGAGCGACGCCTTCGGCTACGACATAGACGACCTGCGTTGGCTGACGCTGGACGCCGCCCGGAGTTCGTTCCTGCCTTACCCAGAGCGAGTGCGGCTGATCCGCGAGGTCATCGAACCCGGTTTCGACGCGATCGACTGACCCTGCTCTCGACGGCCTTTCACCGCGCTGTGACAATGCGTGCCGAAGTCGCCGTTTGCTGCCCTCCAGATGCCTGTTTCTCGGTGACCTCGTATCGATTCGTCACACTCGACGTATCGACGGCCCTTCACCGCAGGCGCTGTGACAATACGTGCCGAAGTCGCCGCTTGCTGCCATCCAGATGCCTGTTTCTCGGTGACCTCGTATCGATTCGTCACACTCGGCGTATCAACGGCCCGTCCGGTGACCACGACGGCGACTACTCTCGGGACATGAAGCGCATCCTCGCCGTGATCGTGATTGGTCTGCTGTCGTTGACGGGCTGCGTCGGCGATACGAGCAAGTGGACCTCGATCGAGGCCTCCTACTCACCGGGGTCGACCCAGCAGCAGGCCAAGGACGCCTACAACCTGGTGATCACCCCCACCTCCGCGACGCTCCGGCAGGGGGGCAATACGACCACGCGGGACGTCTCCCAGTCGTTGTGGGACACAGTCCGCAACTCGGTCAGCGCGCTGGGTGCCCGCTCGGTGCCGCAGGCGTGTCCTGGCGGGCAGACGATCACGATCAAGGGCTTCGTCGCAGACGATGAGACGCACAGGTTCGAGGCCACCTCCTGCGAGACAGACAGCAAGGTCGCCGAGGCGAAACGCATCCTCGACCTCGTGGTGCAGCTGTTCAGATAGCGCTGAAGATGCGGTGAGGGGCGCCCCCGGGCAAGTCCGTCCCGCAAAGGGAGCGGTAATCCTGGCCCTGCTGCAACCCCTAGTCTGTATCCATGAGTTCTGCCATCTTGAGCGCTGTCGCTTGGCCGTACGCCAACGGGCCGCGGCACATCGGTCACGTTTCCGGTTTCGGTGTCCCTTCGGACGTCTTCAGCCGCTACCAGCGCATGATCGGGAACGACGTGCTCATGGTGTCCGGCACCGATGAACACGGGACCCCAATCTCCGTGCAAGCCGACAAGGAAGGCGTGAGCGTCCGCGAACTGGCCGACAAGTACAACCGGGTCATCGTCGAGGACATGGCCGGGCTCGGGCTTGCGTACGACCTGTTCACGCGAACCACGACTCGCAATCATTACCGAGTCGTCCAGGACCTCTTCTTGAGCCTGTACCGCAACGGGTACGTGATCCCGAAGTCGGAGATGAGCGCGATCAGCCCGTCGACGGGCCGCACTCTGCCCGACCGTTACATCGAGGGCACATGCCCGCTGTGCGGTTTCGACGGAGCCCGCGGCGACCAATGTGACAATTGCGGAAATCAACTCGACCCTGCCGACCTGGTGAACCCCCGTTCGAAGATCGACGGCGAGACGCCGCAGTTCGTGGAGTCCGAGCAGTTCTTCCTCGACCTGCCGGCTGTGGCTGGCGCGCTCGGAAAGTGGCTGCAGACGCGCACGGATTGGCGACCCAACGTCCTGAAGTTCTCGGCCAACCTGTTGGACGACCTCAGGCCGCGAGCGATCACCCGCGATCTGGACTGGGGAATCCCGATCCCGCTGGACGGCTGGCGCGACCAACCCATGAAACGGCTGTATGTGTGGTTCGACGCCGTCATCGGCTACCTGAGCGCGTCGGTGGAGTGGGCTCGGCGTTCCGGCGACCCGGACGCCTGGCAGCGCTGGTGGTGTGACCCAGCGGCCAGTTCCTACTACTTCATGGGCAAGGACAACATCGTCTTCCACTCGGTGATCTGGCCCTCGATGCTGCTCGGCCACAACGGCGAGGGTGACAAGGGCGGCGAGCGAGGTGTGTTCGGAACTCTCAATCTGCCCACCGAGGTCGTTTCGAGCGAATACCTGACCATGAGCGGGTCGAAGTTCTCGACTTCCCGAAACACCGTGATCTATGTCGGCGACTTCCTGGCCGAGTTCGGCCCCGACGCGCTGCGGTACTTCATCTCGGCCGCCGGCCCAGAGAACCAGGACAGCGACTTCACGTGGGACGAGTTCGTGCGCCGCAACAACTTCGAACTCGCCAATGAATGGGGCAACCTGGTCAACCGGTCGATCTCGATGGCGCACAAGAACGTGGGCGCGATCCCCACCCCGGGCACGCTGACCGAGGCCGACTCGGCGCTGCTGGCGACCGCCCGCGCCGGGTTCAGCGCGGTGGGCTCCCAGTTGGCCCGGTGTCGCTTCAAGAACGGCTTGAGCGAGGCGATGCGGGTCGTGTCCGCCGCCAACAAGTACATCAGCGACCAGGAACCCTGGAAACTGAAGGACAACCCCGAGCGGCGTGACACCGTCCTGCACACCGCTTTGCAGGTGGTCCAGGACACCAACACGCTGCTGACCCCCTTCCTCCCGCACGCCGCCCAGAAGGTGCACGAGGCGCTCGGCGCCGACGGCGTGTGGGCCGCCCAACCCGAGATCCGAACCGTGAGCGAGGACGACGGTCCCGACTACCCCGTCATCACGGGCGACTACCTCGCCCAGCAGGCCAAGTGGGAATCGGTGCCGCTGGCGGTAGGCAGGCCCCTCACCAAGCCACAGCCCCTGTTCGCAAAGCTGGACGCGGCTCTCGGCGAGACCGGGCCGAGTTGGGCGCCGGTTTCCTGACCGCCGAAAGGTGTCGCGGCGCGAGCAGCAGGATCAGCGGCGCGCGAGGTCGGCAGCACCGATCATCCCGGCGGCGTTGCCGAGGGTGGCGATCCGGACAGGCGGCAGGGGCCGGTAGTCCCGTGCGGTCAGGTGCGCTTCGAAGGCGGCGGCGGCTGGTGCCCGCAGCAACTCGCCCGCTTCGCTGACGCCACCGGCTATCACGAAAACCTCGGGGTCGAGCACCGCGGCCAGGTCGGCCATCCCGCGGCCGAGCCAACCCCCGATGAACGCAAAGCACTCAAGAGCCGCCGGGTCGCCCTCGGTGGCTGCTTGGGTGATGTGAAGGCCGGTGATGGATTCGGGCCCGGACCCGCCGAGTTCGAGCAGGCGCGCCGCCGTGGCCGGTGCAACGGTCGCGATCTCTTGCGCTTCACGCACCAGCGCAGTCCCGGACGCGTAGCGCTCCCAGCAACCCCGCTGACCGCACCCGCAGCGGCGTCCCAACGGCTCGACGTTCATGTGGCCGATCTCGCCGGCCAGCCCGTTGTGACCGCGTACCAACTGCCCGCCCAGGATGAGACCGCCCCCGACTCCTGTGCCCACGGTCACCACGATCGCGGATTCGGTGCCGCGGGCGGCGCCGAACCGCGCCTCGCCCCATGCCGCAGCATTGGCATCGTTCTCGACAACGGTCGTGATCGAAGTGAGATCCTCCACCCGCTGCTTCAGCGGTTCGTTCCGCCATGAAAGGTTGGGGGCGAAGATGATGTTCGCCCGCTCGGCGTCCACGAACCCGGCAGCGCCGATCCCTATCGCCGACACCTGCATGTCCGGCCGGACAAGCGCGGCGACTGCTTCGGCGATCGTCAGCGCGACCTGGGACGCCTGAGCCGCTGGGGTGGGGAAGCGCACCGCGGCGACAATGGCGCCGGTTTCGTCCACGAGGCCGGCAGCAATCTTCGTGCCGCCCACGTCAACACCGATCGTGTAAGTCATGCTCTCAGCTTCTCTCAGTGCCGAGAGGCACGAGGCCGGCGTCCAGTTGAGCGCGCAGGCGATCGAGGTATCGCTGGGCTGCCGTCATCGACATCGGCCGGAAGCCCCGGCTCACGGCCTGACGCTTGAGGCGGGGCTGCGCTCGCCAGAGCGCGAACCCGCGGCGAAGCAGCACCGACGGTGGTTTGCGCTGGTTGCGCAGATCCCGGACGAGCCGGAGCGCAGCCACCAGGGTGCGGGGGCGGTCGAGGTAGATCGCATCGACGGTGAGTCCGGCGGCGCGGGCCGACGCGAGCAATTCGGGCGCGAAGATTCCCTCGGCGACAACCAGTGGGCAGCCCCCGAGATCCAGTTCATGGGTTCCGATCCGAGTGCTGGACTCAATCTCGTAGGTGGGCACATGCGCGCGTCCAGTCCTCGTCAGATGCTGCAGGAGCGAAAGGGCGGCGTCGGCGTCCCACGAGGCGGGGTGGTCCCAGTCGACGATGCCGAGCGTCCGCGGGAGGCCGGGAGAGGTGGCGTCACGGTAGAAATCGTCCAGGCGCAAGAGCGGCACCTGCGACGAACGGGCGAGGCGCGATTTTCCGCTCCCGGATGGGCCCGCCAGCAGGATCACCAACACCGTTTCGGTCACGGGTCATGATTCTAAGGCCCGATCACCCGCCGGGCACTTAAACTCACAGTGTCGAAGGGGGTGACCTGTGTGTAGCCAGTGTGGCCGGCTCTTGGTGGGAGTCGGCGACTTCTGTCCCTACTGCGGGTTCCCACGACCGAAACTCACCGAGGCCCTCGACCATACTGGGCAGATTCCGCGGGTTCGGCCCTCGAACCGAGGCGTCGGCGTGATCGGCAGGCGCGTGCTGGGTGTCGTCTTGGCGCTCGCGTGCATCGCGGCGCTGGTCGTGGGTGGGCTGTTCCTGTTCCGGCCCGCTGAGGCGGAGTTGGCCGGTGACGTCACGGCCGGTGTCGTGCCGGATCAGCCGAATCCGCCTGATGCCGCCTGGTCGAAGCCGCGTTCGCAACTGTTCCCCGGGCTTGTCCCGAATGCTCAGGTGAGCTACATCGAGCCGGGCCGGACCGACGCGCAGTACGCCGCGCACTTGCTGGCGACGACCTCTGACAAGTCCGGCCGCAGCCAACTCATCTCCATCAACCTGATCGACGGATCGGTGCGGTGGCGCGTTTCCGCGTCCACGCCTTTTCGCTGTGCGGAGCGGATGGTGCGAGGCGGGGTTGTGTGCCTGTTCGATTCACAACTGCGCATCCTCACCTTGGACAACGGGAATGTGGCGAGGACCTTCTCAGCCCACATAACGAGTCGGGCCGTAACGGTCGTCAACGATCATCTGGTGGCGCTGTCCGGGTCCGCGATCAACGCCAAACAGGCCAGCGTGAACCTGCAGTCGTTCGCACCGACCGGGGAACTCGAGTGGAGCGCGACTCACATCACCGCCGGTCTCAACTTCGGACTCTCCCGTTCCGGTGCTCTCATCGAGGTCACGGGGGTCACCAGGACGGACGGGACCCCGATCGTTCATCAGGCCGCAGACGGAACCGTGGTGCCGCTGCCTGCGGGCGCCGCAACGCTGCTGCCGCGAGATCGCATCGCCGTGTCGGTTGGTGGGGCCACGAAGGTGTTCGACCGCTTCGGTGCGCCTGCCGGGGAGTTCACCGGCCGGCCTGCGCTGGTTTGGCCGCGCGACCGGGCCCTCGACGGGCTACCTCTGTTCACACTGACACCGGAACCGGGGACGAAGCAGGGGCAATTGGCCGCGCACGCCGAGGATGGCAAGCAACTTTGGTCACGGGCGGTCCGCACCTCGCTGTATCTGGGGTACTGCAGCGCACATCTGGTTGTGCGTGACGCAACGCAACTCACGGTGCTGGGCGCGGCAGACGGCAAGCAGGCATGGACCCAGCAGGCCACATCGATGCAGCCTGTATGGTGCGACGGTGCGAGGGTGATCACCCTCGTGGATGCTGTGACGCTCGCCGCGTTCCGGATCGACTCCGGTGATGAGCAGTGGCGCGTTCGTCTCGGCACGGGCGCGGCTGCGCCGCGGATTATGGCCACCACTCAGGGCTTCCTCGCGGTCGGAGCCACCTGGTTCATGTACAAGTGACAGTCGGGCGTCAGAGCACGGCGACAAGACCCTGGAGCAACGCGGCCAGGCGGGGCTGGGCAGCCCGCCCGGCGGCCAGAACGTCCGCGTGGTGCAGCGGCATGGGGGAGATCCCCGCAGCCGGATTCGTCACCAGGGATATGCCCAGTACCTCAAGACCCGCCTCGCGTGCCGCGATGGTCTCAAGGGTCGTGGACATTCCCACCAGGTCCGCGCCCATCGCTCCAGCCATGCGCACTTCGGCAGGAGTCTCGTACTGAGGCCCGCGGAACTGGCAGTAGACACCTTCGGGCAGGTCCGGGGCCACCCGCCGAGCGATGTCTCGCAGCCGGGGACTGTAGGCGGCCGTCATGTCCACGAAACAGGCGCCGACCAGGGGCGTCGCCCCCGTGAGGTTGATGTGGTCCGAGATCAGCACCGGCGTGCCCGGCGCCCAGTCGGGGTTGAGTCCGCCGCAGCCGTTGGTGAGGACGATCACTTTGGCACCTAGTGCCGCAGCGGTCCGGACCCCGTGCACGACCTGGGCGACGGGCTTCCCCTCGTAGAGGTGGGTTCGCCCGGTGATCACCGCCGCGATCCGGCCCGACTGAACGCTCACGAGTCGCAACTCGCCGCCATGACCGGCCACGACAGGGGCGGCAAATCCGGGGATGTCAGCGAGTGGGGCAGCAATGAGTGTGTCGCCCAGAGAGTCTGCGGCCGCGTTCCAGCCCGACCCGAGCACCATCGCGAGATCGACCCCCTCTACCCCGCCAGCGGTGCGGACTGCCGCGGCGGCCGATTCTGCGACTGCTCGCGGATCGTCAAAGGCGTGCATGGCAGGACTGTACAAGGGGCGGAGTCCTCGGCGTGACATGACGTGTCGAGGATGGGTTCGTGAAGCCGATTCGGACCCGCTGCGAACCGACCTCGACACGAAATGTCACAGACGGTCCTGCAGGGGTCCAGGAAATCCGCAGGGCGGCCTACCGAGCCTGGCGGCCCTCGCCATCCGGGCCTTCCTCCGGTTCCTCCACGAGCCATTCATCCAGCACCCCGGCCCGGCTCACCGGACGTTGCCCTTTGAGGGCCCGCCACACCAGGAAACAGAACGACAGCCCGAGCCCGGCCCACATGAGCAGCGTTCCTGTCGACGTGAGGTTGCGCGGCCCGACGGTGAACCCGACCGTGAAGAGCACGGCCCCGGCCAGAACGAGGAGGCCACTGACCGCAAACAGGAGGCCGATCGCACGGTCACCGCGGTGCAGCACCTTGGTCTGAATCGTCATTTGCACGATTCCCGTCGCGAAGGCGGCCGAGAACGCCGGCCCGGACAGGTCCAGCAGTCTGCGCTCGGTGTCGGTCTGGTCGCCGAAGCCCGCAGCCACCAGCCCGACGCCGATGGCCGCGAATACTGTGCCGATAGCCAGGGCGATCCAAGCACTGCGAGTCACTGGCGGACCGGCCATGGGCTAGGCCGGGTCGATCTCACACAGAGTCTCGCCGCTGGCGACACTGGCGCCGACGCTGACCAGCCCCTTGATGACACCGGCTCGATGTGCCGTGATCGGCTGCTCCATCTTCATGGCCTCAAGCACGAGCACGAGATCGCCCTCGGTCACCTCGTCCCCGTCGCTGACCGCCAGTTTCACCACAGTGCCCTGCATCGGCGCAGTGAGCGAGTTGGTCGATGGCGGCTTGACATTGGCCGGTCCGCGGCTGCGCTTGGTGGGCTTGCGGCCGCTGGCCGGACGCGGCGGCGCGGTGAGGGACGACGGCAGCCGCACCTCGACGCGGCGGCCGTCGACCTCCACGGCGATCGTGGTCAGTTCGTCCGCTTCGGCTTGGCCGACGACTCCCTGGTAGGGCTCGATCTCGGTCGAGAATTCGGTTTCGATCCACCTGGTGTGGACGCCGAACTCGCCTGCAGGCGCCCAGAACGCGGGGTCGTCCAGAACCGCTCGGTGGAAGGGGATGACCGAAGGCATCCCCTCGAGTTGCGTCTCGGCGAGGGCGCGGCGAGAGCGTTGGATCGCCTGTTCACGAGACGCACCCGTGACGATGATCTTCGCAACGAGCGAATCGAACGACCCCGGTACGGACATTCCCGCCAAGTAGCCCTCGTCCACCCGCACACCGGGGCCCGTGGGGGGCTGCCACGCGGTCAGAGTGCCGGGGGCGGGCATGAAGTTGCGGCCGGCGTCCTCGGCGTTGACGCGGAACTCGATGCTGTGCCCGCGCACGGGAGGATCGTCGTAGCCCAACTCCTCACCGGCGGCGATGCGGAACATCTCGCGTACCAGGTCGATGCCCGTCACCTCTTCGCTGACGGGGTGTTCCACCTGCAAGCGGGTGTTGACCTCGAGAAACGAGATGGTGCCGTCCACGGCGACGAGGAACTCGCAGGTTCCGGCCCCGACGTATCCCGCCTCGCGGAGGATCCCCTTCGAGGCGGTGTAGAGACGCTGGACCTGGTCAGGGGACAGGAAGGGGGCCGGTGCCTCCTCGACGAGTTTCTGGTGGCGGCGTTGCAGTGAGCAGTCACGCGTCGAGATCACCACGACGTTGCCGTGAGTGTCGGCGAGGCACTGGGTCTCGACGTGACGAGGCTTGTCCAGGTAGCGCTCGACGAAGCACTCACCGCGACCGAAGGCGGTCACGGCCTCGCGGGTTGCAGAGGCGAACAACTCGGGGATCTCGTCCAGTGTCCGCGCGACCTTAAGCCCCCGCCCACCGCCGCCGAAGGCGGCCTTGATGGCGATCGGCAGTCCGTGCTCGGCCGCGAAGGCGACCACCTCGTCCGAGCCGGCCACGGGGCCGGGGGTGCCGGGCACGAGCGGAGCGCCTGCGCGCTGAGCAATGTGGCGGGCTTTGACCTTGTCACCAAGGGCGTCGATGGCTGCGGGCGGCGGGCCGATCCATGTCAGGCCGGCGTCGATCACGGCCTGCGCGAAGGAGGCATTCTCAGCGAGAAACCCGTAGCCGGGATGAATCGCGTCCACACCGGTGCGAGCGGCCACGTCCAGGATCTTGGCGACATTGAGATAGGTCTCGTGGGGTGCGCTCCCGTGGAGCGCAAACGCCTCGTCCGCGAGTCTGACGAACAGCGACTCGGCGTCCGGATCGGCGTAGATCGCCACGGATCCGATGCCTGCGTCCCGCGCTGCCCGGATCACCCTGACCGCGATCTCGCCACGGTTCGCCACCAGCACCTTTGCGAGCGCCATCGTGCCTCCTGATGAGTGTGTGACGCGAGTCTAGGGCATGGCGTCCGGCCGTCGGGGCCCGCTACTGGCTACAGTGAAACCGGATCCAGGGGGTGGCATGAGTCCAGGGCGAACACCGTGCCCACGCGGCCCAGGCGAGGCGGGATGAGCACTGTCAGGACGCGCGCCTGGCGTGACGGAGGGGAGAGCGCACGGGACTTCCCGCTGGCCGAATTGGACGCTTGGCTCGCCGACCCGGCTGCGCTCGTCTGGATAGACATCAGCGATCCCGAGCCCGAGATGCTGCGCGAACTGGCCGCCGAGTTGCAGCTTGACCCCATGGCCGTGGAGAGCGCCATGACTCCGCACGAGCGGCCGAAGGCGACTCGGCACCTGTCCCACGCGTTCGTCAACGCTCACCACACGGCGGTGGTGAGGACCGACGGCACTGCGCAGCAACTCGTCACGCGTCAGGTGTCGGCGTTCGTCGTTTCGGGCGGGCTCGTCACGGTGCGCGCCGGGGGAGAACTGGACTTGGAGGAACTCGAAGCGAGGTGGATGGAGGACCCCGAACTGCTCGTGCGCGGGGGCGTCGGCGCCCTGTTGTACGGGCTGCTCGACCAACTTGTCGACTCCCACTTCACCGCCATCGGGGTGCTGGACGAGGCAGTGGAGTCCCTCGAAGATCGGCTCTTTGACATCAAGATCAACCAGCGCGCGCTGCAGCGGGACATCTACGCGGTGCGGAAATCCCTGGTCGGACTGCGGCGGGTCGTGCTACCCATGCGAGAGGTGGTCGCGGTGATTCAGCGGCACCACGCCGGCGGCCCCGACCCCGCCCGCGAACTGGCGGGGTGGTTCACCGACTTGTACGACCACACGATCAGGGCGGCCGAGTGGACCGAGTCCTTGCGCGACATGGTGTCGAGCCTGTTCGAGACGAACCTCTCGCTGCAGGACGCCCGGCTCAACACCATCATGAAAAAGCTGGCCGCATGGGCCGCGATCATCGCGGTGCCGACGGCGGTTACAGGATGGTTCGGGCAGAACATTCCCTACCCGGGGTTCGGGACCGAGTCCGGGGTGATTCAGAGTGTGGTGGTGATCCTGGGGGCGTCGTTCGGGCTGTTCCTGCTGTTCCGCAAGGTCGACTGGGTGTAGGCATGCCAGTGCCCGGGGGCGTGGGTCGCCGCCCGGGCACCGTAAGGGGTTACGACTCTGCGGGTGTGAGTTGATCGACCGGCAGGTCGGACTTCTGGAAGATCCCGACCGTGTTCTTCAGCCCCAATGTCATGACGATGTTGACCAGGAACGCGGCCAGCGCGATGAGCAGCAGCGCGCCCGAGATCGCCGCCAGGATCATGTACGGGCCGTACTCGAAGTTGAAGTAGATCGTGCGGCGCAGCATTCCCTGCAGACCCGCCATGCCCATGAACGCACCCATGCCGATGCCGCCGATGAGGTGGCACCAGAAGTGAACGTTGGCGAGCTTCTGGCTCCAGAGTTTCGCGCCGTTCGTCAGGATCGGCAGCAACAGGTAGATAGCCGAGTACAGCGTCATGGTGAGCCCGATGAGGATCGCGACATGCACGTGCGGGCCGACGACCCACTGCGTGTTGTGCAGGATCCGGTTGAGCCCGACGTCCGCCTGGAGGATGCCTGCGGGCACCGCCAGCGCGAACCCGAGCAGTCCGCCGATCAGGAACTTCAGTTCGTTCGTCATCTTGAGCGGCCGGGCCTGCCAGAGTGTGGCCAGCGTGATGAAGAACGCAAGGCCTTGCGTGATGAGTTCGAAGGCGGTGACCATCTCGCCGGACCCCATCTTCAGCAACTCCGGCTGTGCCTGGTCGCTGAGCAGGTGATGTGACCAGACCGTCCAGGACACCACGAGTTCGACGCCTAAAGCCAGCCGCGCCCAGCGGGCCATGAAGACCTCGCGGCCGGTTATCAGTTGTGCGATCAGGTACCAGGTGCCTGCGACGAAGATCAGGACGAGGCCGTCGGCGATGAGATCAAGACCCCACCAGTACCAGTTCTTGTACAACAGGGCGTCCACCCAGGTCCGCTGGAGGGAGTTGCCGGTGAGTTCCCCGATCATGTACACGAGGATCAGCACGCCGCTGAACGTGAGAACGAGGGCGTTCAGCAGCACGTCCACTGTGCCACGGGTGATCGCGGCCGCCGGGAGCGGAACGAGGTGGTCGGTCTGCTTCTTGAAGTTGCCCGTGAAGAAGCGCTTGAGCGTCGTCAGGCCGAGCCCGTCACCGAGCAGTCTGGCCGCAGGTTGCTTCTCCCAGCCCGCGGGCGTGTAGGTCAGGGTCTTGAAGATGTTGAGGACGAACAACAACGTCCCGACCATCACCAGGGCGACGCCGACGATGAACACCGCGCCGCCGAGGGCGCTGAACTGGGTGACGTCGGCGGGCAGCGGCCAGTACAGCGTGTACATCGGCGAGTAGTGCGTGATGAAGCCCGTGAGCCAGAAGGTGAAGACACCCACGACTATCAGCCAGAGCGTCCACTGGGCGGCCTTGAACGACCACAGCGGCTTCTTGAGCAGCATGGGGAACACGAAGGTGAACGCTCCGAATACGAGCAGATAGCTCGACCCGAAGATGCCCACCAGGGGATGGGCGGTCATGATGGCAAAGAACTGGATCGGCTGGACCAATTCGAACGGTTTCACCTCGTACAGGCGCATCAGCATGCCCTCGATGGCCGCAAAACCGTAATAGACAAGACCGAAGATCACATATTGCAGCGTGAGCTTCTGCATCGGCGTCAATGACCGGGACTTGAAAGCGCCCTCATTGCCCTCGATCAGGGTCTGTGTGAACGTCGACATGACCTATTCCCCCTGTTCGCAGCCGGTGACGGAGATGGCATTCTTCACGGTCAGGGCGTTGCCCGCCGGGCCCGAGTACTCAGTGGACCGGATGGTGTACAGACCGTTACGGACGAAGGTCCAGACGAGTTCGTTCGGATGCCCGGGAACGACCTGCATCTGCATGAGCATCGAGTTGTTCTGGCGGAACAGTCCGAAGCCGTAAGTGTTGTCCTCGGTGGTGACAGAGAACTTCACCAGCTCGCCGCAAGGGACCTGGATCCGGTCCGATTCGGCGACCTCTGCGGGCATCTCACGGCCCTCGTGGTGATACTTGTGCTTCTTGACGGTGAACTCGAAGGTGGGCACATCCTTCCCGACGGTGTGGGCGTTGAGGTCGTCAGATACCCACGGGATCGTGTTGAACGTGACGATGTGCAGTGAGACCCCGGTCACAGTCAGGAATGCTACGAACCCGTAGAACAGAGCGGGCTTCACAATCGGCGGTGCATCTACGGGGCGGGTGATTCGGAGGGCGAACCAGCCCACTACCGCCAGGATGGCCAGGCAGTAGAGGGTGTAGATGATGGTTTGCCCCCACAGAACGGTGTTGGAATCGACCATGATGGAAAACCTCCGTGGCGCTCGCACGCGGAGCGCACCACGTGGACAATGTATTGCTGCGCGCCCGCTTAAGTGCGGGTTAGCACGATTCTGTCGAACAATTCCGTCCTCGGCACGCAGGGCCAATCGGACGATCGCCGCGGCACGCCCGCGGCGCGGCGAATCAGCCCGGCGAGCGTGTGACCTGCTCGCTCAGTCCTCTATCTCCGGACGGATCTGAAGCATTTCCACCATCGCTTCGTCCCCCGCCTCGAGCACGAACTTGACTGCGCGGCCGAGTGACGACGGCGCCAGGTGAGCCTTCGGGTCGTAAGGCCGGCCCATCGACTCGTACACCCTGCGCTGCATCTCGGTGTCGACGCGTCCGGGGTGGATTGAAGTCACCTTGACCTTCTCGCGCTCCTCCTTGCGGAGCGCGTCGGTGAAGGCGCGCAGTCCGAACTTCGATGCGGAGTATGCCGCCCAACCGGCGCCCGTGTGAAGACCAAGGCCGGCGTTGATCATCACGACATGACCGTGTGCTGCGCGCAACTGGGGCAGGAGCAGGCGAGTCAGTTCGGCGACTGCGATCAGGTTCAGGTTGACCACTCGCTGCCACTGGTCGGCGGAGAGGTCCTCGATGTACTGAAACGGCGCCAGGCCGGCCGAGTGCACGAGCACGTCGAGGTGCTCGATCTGGGCTGCAGCAGCAGGCAGTTGCTCCAGGTCACCGAGGTCGCAGGCGAACCCGCGCGCGGCCGGGAACCGGGATGAGACCTGCGCGGTGATCTCGGGGTCCCTGCCGCCGATGAGGAGTTCGTAGTCAGGGGCCAATGCTTCGGCGACGGCGAGCCCAACCCCACGCGTGGCTCCAGTGATAAGTGCGACACGACGATCCATGGCGCGAGACTATAGACCGGCGTGACATTACGTGTCGAGGTCGCGCCTTGTTGCGTCGATTCTGCTCATTTGGGTGCGTCCTCGCGGCGATTTGTCACGCGGGGCGGCCAACGGCGCCACCCGGGCAGCCAGCGACCCGCCGGAGAGCGGCATCCGGTGTCACACGAGTGTGGCGAACTGCACCGCTGACCGGATGCCTGACACCGAGCCCGTCATCAGGTGGTGGCTGGGGCGGCCCCGGTATCGTGACACCGTGAAACGGACCCTCCTGCTCAGCCTGGCGATCGCCGCGGCGATGGCTGTTGCAGGGTGCGGTGCGCAGCCGACCAGCGAGGGGTCCCCGAGCGTGTCACCCGTCACAGTCAGCGTCCCGGTCGGCGGCATCACTTTGCGCGAACTCGGGTTCGCGAACGGCCCGAGCGCCGCCTTCAGCATCCCGCGTGATTCGGTGCTCACGGTCCGGATCGATCAGCCGAATGTGGTCACTCTGTACCTCTCCGACCCGCCTCCCGAGACCGCCCTGGCGTACTTTCGCCGAGCGTTACCGTCTTCGGGTTTCACGGTGTCGGCTGACGGCAATTCGGCCCTGCGGTTCTCTGGCCTCGGGTGGGACGGCAGCATCGTCGGCGGCACGGACACCGCCGTCACGCTGCGGCGCATGTGACGATCCGGGAGTCACACCCGATCAGCAGGTCAAAGCCCCGAGACCGTACACCACAGCAGGTGCCACGGCACGCCCAGGTCGGCAAGCATGACCCGAACGAGCGGGAGACTGACGCCCACCACATTGTGCGGATCTCCCGCGAGTGCCGTGATGAACGCACCCCCGTAACCGTCGATGGTGAACGCTCCCGCCACGTGCTGCGGCTCTCCCGTTGCCACGTATGCGGCGATCTCGTCGTCGGTGATGTCTGCGAAGTGAACGGTCGTGGACGCGACCCGCGTTGCTGCGCGCTGCGTGTCGCCGCTCAGAACCACTATGTGGTGCCCGGTGTGGAGGACGCCTTGTCGCCCTCGCATCCGTCGCCACCGCTCGGCCGCCGCCGCCGCGGTTCGTGGTTTGCCGTGAGCCTCGCCGTGCAACTCAAGCACCGAGTCGCAGCCCAGGACGACGGTCTCGGTGCTCACCGGCGCCAGCCCCCGGGCCACCGCTCCGGCCTTCAAGGCGGCAAGCGTGGCTGTCAGTTCGCGCGGCGATGCGGCGTCGACTGCGTCCTCGTCGACACCCGACACGATCACCTCGGGGCGCACCCCTGCTCGGCGCAGGGTCTCCAGTCGCGCCGGCGACTTGGAGGCGAGCACGAACCTGATGGTCACAGTCGAAAACTGCTGCGCCAGGCCTCACGCCCGGGGACCAGGGGGTTTCGGACCGTGTGCCAATAGCTCTTCCAACCGCCCGCTAGGGGTGCCGTGGACGGCGTGTGCGGCGTGTCGGGGGAGCGACGCAAGACTGCCAGGACGGCTGTCAGCGCGGCCAGTTCTTTGTCTGTGATCTGACCTCTCACAACGGTGAATGCCGGGGCGATCGGCTCGGAGGCATTCACAGCGGGATGTTCCCGTGCTTCTTCGGCGGCAGTTGCTGGCGCTTGGTGCGCAACAGTCGCAGCACCTTGACGATGCTCGTTCTTGTCATGTGGGGCATGATCACTTGATCGACGTAGCCGCGTTCGGCCGCGATCCAGGGATTGGCGAGTTCGTCGTTGTACTGCTGAATGAACTGGGCCCGCAGGGCGTCGGGATCGTCGGCGCCCGCCAACTCCTTGCGGTGAAGGATGTTCACGGCACCCTCGGCGCCCATGACCGCGATCTGTGCGGTCGGCCACGCAAGGTTGACGTCGGCTCCCAGGTGTTTGGATCCCATGACGTCGTACGCCCCGCCGTACGCCTTCCGCGTGATCACGGTCACCAAAGGCACGGTCGCTTCGGCGTAGGCGTAAATCAGCTTCGCGCCACGCCGGATGATGCCGTTGTACTCCTGGTCCGTCCCGGGGAGGAACCCGGGGACGTCCACGAAGGTCAGCACCGGAATGTTGAACGCGTCGCAGGTGCGCACGAAGCGGGCGGCCTTCTCGGACGCGTTGATGTCGAGGCAGCCGGCGAACACCAGCGGCTGGTTGGCGACGATGCCAACGGAGCGGCCCTCGATGCGTCCGAACCCGCACAGGATGTTGCCCGCGTACAGGGGTTGCACCTCGAGGAACTCATCGTGATCCAGGACCAGGCGAATCACCTCGTGCATGTCGTAAGGCTGGTTGGCAGAGTCGGGAATGAGGGTGTCGAGCGCGAGATCATGCTCGGTGATGGTGAGATCGGCTTCGTCCTCGTCGAAGACCGGTGGGTCCTCCAGGTTGTTCTGCGGAAGGAACGTCAGCAGTTCGCGGACGTACTCGATGGCGTCGTACTCGTCCGCCGCGAGATAGTGCGCGTTGCCGGACTTGGTGTTGTGGGTGCGGCCGCCGCCCAACTCCTCCATCGTGACGTCCTCGCCTGTCACGGCCTTGATGACGGCTGGTCCGGTGATGAACATCTGCGATGTCTGGTCGACCATCACGACGAAGTCCGTCAGCGCGGGCGAGTAGACGTGCCCGCCCGCAGCCGCCCCCATGATCAAGGAGAGTTGGGGGATGACCCCCGAAGCCAGGGTGTTGCGCCGGAAGATCTCGCCGTACAGACCGAGCGAGACCACGCCCTCCTGGATGCGGGCGCCACCGCCCTCATTGATGCCGATCAAGGGGCAGCCGGTCTTGATGGCGAAGTCGATGATCTTGACGATCTTCTCGCCGTAGACCTGGCCGAGCGCACCGCCGAAGAGGGTCACATCCTGGCTGAAAACGCATACCGGACGGCCATGCACCGAGCCGACACCAGTGATGACGCCGTCGGTGTAGGGGCGCTTCTTGTCGATCCCGAATCCCTTCGCCCGATGGCGCGCGAACTGGTCGAACTCAGCGAAGCTGCCCTCGTCGAGGAGTCGTTCGAGGCGCTCCCGGGCGGACAGTTTGCCCTGTGCGTGCTGCTTTTCGATCGCCTCGGGAGCCGACGCGTTCAGAGCCTGGTCGGTGCGGTCGGCGAGATCGGCGAGCTTCCCGCGCGTTGTGTGGATGTCGATGCCCGAGTCCATGGGCAGACCCTACTGCCAACGGACGATCTGCCGTAGACCTGACGCCCTAAGCTGGCGACGTGCCCGTCAGTCCACCCGTAGACATCGCCCGGCTGCGGTCGGCGCTGGCCGGAGGGCGGTGGGATGAGGTCCGGTGGACGGCGTCCACTGGCTCGACCAATGCAGACGTCGCCGCGCTTGCCCGGGCTGGCGGTGAGGCGGGACTGGTTGTGATCGCAGAGCATCAGGCGACCGGGCGCGGGCGGCTGGGGCGGAGGTGGGAGTCGCCGGCGGGAGCGTCCTTGGCGCTGTCCGCGCTGGTGGTGCCGCAAGTGCCTGTGGAACGGTGGACCTGGCTGCCCCTGCTGACGGGACTAGCTGTGGCGGAGGCCCTCCGCGCCGTGGGAGCGTCGGGGGTGACTGTGAAGTGGCCGAACGACGTTCTCGTGGCGGAGCAGAAGATTTGCGGCATCCTGGTGGAGCGCGTCGAGCGGGCAGAGGGTGCGGCGGCGGTGATCGGACTCGGGGTCAACGTGAGTCTCGACCGCTCCGAGTTGCCGGTGCCCACGGCCACATCGCTGCTCCTGCTGGGCTGCACGGCTGACAAGGCAGACGTGGCTGCGCAGATCCTGCGCGCGCTCGATTCGTGGCTGGGCCTGTTGGAGGCCGGGAATGACCTCGCCGCGGCCTACTCGGCCGGGTGCGCGACGATCGGGCGAGATGTCCGGGTCGAGGCCGTTGGAGCCGACCCGATCCACGGGACTGCCTTCGGCGTTGACCAGACAGGTCGACTGGGGGTCAACACCGAGTCCGGGCCGCGGTGGTTCGCAGCCGGGGACGTGTTCCACCTGCGCTGAGCCGTGGTCGTGGATGGTCGGCCGCCCGGTGTGACAGAACGTGGCGAGGTCACCCACTGACCGCCGGAACCAGGCGCCCCCGGATGCGACCTCGGCAGGATTTGTCACAGTCGTGCCCGCTCAGTCATGTCACACTGGCGCCATGGCACTGTCGCGCAAACTGCTGGGAGCGAACGAGCGTGTGATCGTTCACGTCCGGACACACTGGAAGGTGCTCATAGTGCCTGCGGTCGTGGGCCTGGTGGCGATCGCCATCGGGGCTGTGGGAACGATCTTCCTGTCACAGAACCCTGGCCCGTGGGCAGTGATGGCGTTGTGGGTTCTGGTGGCCGGGATCTTCGCGGTGGGGTCGTTCCTCCCGTGGCTGCGCTGGCTGACCACGACCTACACGATCACCGACCGGCGCATCATCACGCGTCGGGGCATCCTCAACAAGACCGGTCACGACCTGCCTTTGACCCGGATCGCCAACGTGCAGTACGAAATCAGCCTCACTGACCGAATGCTCCACTGCGGCACGCTTATCCTCGAAACCGCGGCCGACGACCCGCTCGCTCTCCATGACATCCCCGACGTCGAGCAGGTGCACGTCACCATGACTGAGTTGCTGTTCGGCAACGCCGGCGCCGCCGGTGCAAATGGACGTGACTAGGCGCACGGCCAGGGAGGGGTAGTTAGAGCACCTCCACTGGCAGCGATTCGACGAGCACTCCCGAGGCCGTCGGCGAGGTGCTCGGCATCATGTGATAGACGCTGGCGCGAGGCCGTTCGGCAATCGCTCTCACGAGTTCGCCGTCCACGAAATGGACCGCTGCGCCGTCGTCGACTGCATAGCCAGCAGGTAGGGCGCCGGTGGCCACGGCTTCGGTGTAAACGGGGGCGCGCCCGGCTTCGCCGTCAAAGTGCGGGCAGAAGCTGCCGTCGAGAAGGCCAACGCCCCCCGTCCACGGACGGAAGTCCCCGAAGGTGTCAGTGATGCAGCCCTGGAACCAGCAACTGCCTCCCGCAGAGACGCCGGCCAAGACGACGTCCTTCTCGCTCGCAAGTGTGCGCAGCCGCTCGGACACCCCGTGAGCCTCCCAGAGCGCGAGCATGTTGACTGTGTGGCCGGCCCCGACAACAAGGACGTCTGCCTCGGGTAATCGCTGGACCGAGGAGCCGGCATCCTCCCAGAGGGTGAGGACCATCGTCCGCACTCCCAGACTGCCGTAGGCCGTGAGAAAGCGGTTGATGTAACGCGGATCGTCCGCTGAGGCTGTCGGTGCGAAGCACACCAGCGGGCTGCGCGCTGCACTGATGTCGAGCACGTAGCGGTCGAGCACGGTGGGCGCGCTGAACTCCGACATCGAGAACCCGCCGCCGCCCATGGCCACGATCTGTGCAGTCATGAGGTCATGATGACACGCGGCGCGAGGGGCGTGGTGGGCGGCGGTCAACCCGCGGTGCGAGAAAGCGCGCGCATCGTGGCGGCGATCGTGTCGACGACGTAGCCAGGGTCGGACAGCATGTCCCAAGTGAAGCGCAGCACGGTGTACCCGTGACGGACGAGCAGGTTGTGGCGGCGCCGATCGGACTCGAACCTGTCAGTGCCGTGGAAGGCCCTGCCATCGAACTCGATGACGAGTCCGAGACCGGGGAAAAGGAGGTCGGGGCGGACGACGTCGCGGCCCAGTTTGAGCGCGGCGTTCGCGACCCAGCCCGTGATCCGAGCAGCGGTCAGCGTGCGGTGGAGGGCGCGCTCAGCGAACGAGAACGGCTTGGTGAGGCTCGCCTTCACGACAGCGCGCCTGAGCGCGTTCCCCGGCGTGCGCCGGTGCGGGGCAAGGTGCGGCTCGAGAACGGAGGGGTCCGCGTGACTCTCGCGCAGCAGGTCGTCGATCGCCTTGCCATCGTCGCTGCCGGCCTTGTCGACGGCGGCAGCCGCCGGCACGTGGATCCGGATGCCCGAACGCCACGCGATGGAGGTCCTGTCAATGGGGCGCTGGCGGAACCGCACTCGGCCGAGGTTCCTGACACGGCCGGGATGATGCAGCACTACCTCCCCGAGTTCGCGGACGGTGGCGGGGAGCCGTCCATCGGCCACGGCCAAAGCGACACGCCCCGTGATGACTGCGTCCGGCCGCCAGGCCGACAGTGCCGCCAGCCAGACCCGCGGGTTGTCGGCCTGTGAGCGTCGGACGTAGATGCCCGGGAAAACCGCAGCCAGGAACCCTTCCCTTGCCAGACGCCAGATGGACGATCTGAGCGAGCGATGTTGCCCGGAGGCGAGCACTCCGTGGTTGTCTTCGAGGATGGCTGCGACGGCCCTTCGTCCCATCACATCCGCTAGATAGGTCCACCAGGCTGCGACGCACCAAAGTGCCGTGAGCCCTGTGGACGACACGCCGGGTCGCTGAGGCTGTGGATAACCGGGAGCAACCGGGGGGCGCCCGGGGAAGCGGCTGCTCGTCCCTCGTGGTGTGCCGTCCGCCCAAGTTCGGTTCGGTTAGGCTCGGGGCGTGAATCGGCAACCCAGGGTTGGCGTCATCGGCGGGGGCCAGTTGGCCCGGATGATGCATGCTGCGGGCATCGGGCTCGGGATCCACATCAGCTTGCTCGCGGAGGGCCCGGACGTCTCTGCTGCGCAGGTAGTCGCCGACACCACCGTCGGGGATTACACCGATAGGGACACGGTCCGGCGATTTGCCGCCGAATGCGACGTGCTGACCTTCGACCACGAGCACGTGCCGACGGCGATCCTGCAGGAGTTGGAAGCTGATTGCGCGGTGGCTGTCCGGCCGGGCACCGGAGCGCTGCTCCTCGCTCAGGACAAGGCCGTCATGCGCCGTCGGCTCTCGGCCATCGGGATCCCTTGCCCGAACTTCGAGATCGTGCGGGACGCAGTCGAGTTGGCGGCCTTCGGTGACCGCATCGGGTGGCCCATCATCGCGAAAACCTCCCGCGGTGGCTATGACGGCAAGGGTGTCTGGAAGCTGTCCTCGTCCGCCGAATCGGAAGTCCCGTTCGGTGATCTCAAGCCAGGTGTGGTGATCATCGCGGAGGAGTTCGTCGACTTCGTCAGGGAGTTATCCGCGATTGTGGTGCGGAGCCCGTCCGGACAAGCCGTCGCCTACCCGGTCTCCGAAACGGTCCAGCGCCAAGGAGTGTGCGTCGAGACCACGACTCCAGCCCCGGGCCTGGACCAAGATGTCGCCACCGCCGCCCAGCATCTGGCGCTGACCATCGCGAACGAACTCGGTGTAGTCGGTGTCCTGGCGGTCGAACTCATGGAGCGCCGATCCGGCGAGGTCGTCGTCAACGAGTTGGCGATGCGCCCTCACAACACAGGGCATTGGTCGATCGACGGCGCGCGCACATCCCAGTTCGAGAATCACCTGCGCGCCGTCCTGGACCTGCCGCTCGGCAGCCCCCACACCAGCGCCCCCTGGACGGTCATGGTCAATATTCTGGGCGGCGCCCGGCCCGATCTGGTCGCCGGCCTGCACCATTGCTTCGCCCACGACAACCGACTTCGCGTTCAGCTCTACGGCAAGCCCGTCTCGCCCGGACGCAAGGTCGGTCACGTCTGCGTTTCGGGGGACGACCTGGACGACGTCCGGCGCCGAGCCCGCGACGCGGCCAGTTACCTGATGGGAGAAAGTCGTGAGTGAAGCCGCGAACCCGGTGGTCGCCATCGTGATGGGGTCCGATTCCGACTGGCCGGTGATGGAGGCCGCAGCGATCGCGTTGCGGGAATTCGGCGTGGAGTACGAGGCCGATGTGGTGTCCGCGCATCGCATGCCCGAGGACATGATCGACTTCGGCAAGCAGGCACACGAGCGGGGCATCAAGGTCATCATTGCCGGGGCCGGCGGCGCCGCCCATCTGCCGGGGATGTTGGCGTCGGTGACGCCGTTGCCGGTGATCGGCGTCCCCGTGCCGCTGAAATACCTGGACGGCCTGGACTCGCTGCTGTCCATCGTGCAGATGCCCGCAGGGGTACCCGTAGCTACGGTCGGTGTCGGAAACGCGCGAAACGCCGGTTTGCTGGCCGTGCGCATGCTGGGAGTCGAAGATTCGCGACTGCGCCGGGCGCTGACCGAGTTCGCCGGCAACCTGCGGGAGGTTGCTCGTGCCAAGGGGGAGGCTGTTCGCGGGAAGTAGTCGGGCTGTGAGGGAGAACGTGTGAGAGGGGCAAGCGCAGGGCTGTCCGTGTTGCGGGCGGGGTTCGGCTTCGTGGCGGGGCAGCGCAAGCTGATGCTCCTCGGAGGCATCCCGCCGCTGATCACCTCCGTATTGATGATCGCCGGGTTGGTCTGGCTGGCCGTGTCCGCCGGCGGTATCGCCGAGCTGATCACGCCCTTCTCGGCCGGGTGGGACGACAGTGTCCGCGCCGGGTTCCGGTTGCTCGTGGCGGCGCTCCTCATCGCCGCTGGGCTGCTGGTGATGGTGATGGTGTTCACGGCTGTCACGCTGGCTCTCGGAGCCCCGATCTACGACAAGATCTCCGAGGCCGTAGATCGCGCCTGCGGGGGTCTCGACAACCCGGTCGAGTACCCACTGTCGGTCTGGCTCCCGAGGGCGGTCGGACAGGTTGCGCGGACTGTGCTGCAGTCCCTGGGCATCGGACTGGTTCTGCTTCTCGTCGGCGTGATCCCAGTAGTCGGGTCCTTCGTGGCTGCTGTCCTGGGAGCGCTTGCGGGGGGCTGGGTGATCACGCGGGACCTGATCGCCTCCCCACTGGAGAGGCGGGGAAAACCGAGTATGGATGACCGGACGGCGGCCATGAAACAGCGGAAGGCGCTCGTCCTTGGGTTCGGCGTGCCGGTCTACGTGCTGCTTTCGATTCCCATCGTTGCGGTGTTTGCGTTCCCGGCCGCGACTGCTGGTGGCACGCTCCTGGCGCGCCGCCTCCTGAACGAGCCTGTCCCGCCGGACCTGTGACGAATCGTGCCGAGGTGGGGTCGAACACGCGATTCCCCGGAGGGTCGGGCACCCACCTCGCCACGGATTGTCACATCGAGTCCTGCGGGCGTGTCCTCGGGCGGCGTTTGCCCGCGCCGGGTTAACTAGTTGTGAGGATCACTCCTGGAGGATGTTTGTGCCCGAAATCGCTGAACCGACAACACTGGAGCGCAGCTCCGGCGTGAAGCTGCGTCGCGGTTTCACGCTGCTGGGAATGACACTGGTGGTGCCCGGTTCCGCCCAATTAGCCGCGGGGAACAAAGCCCTCGGGCGGCTGGCCCTGCGTGTCTGGGGAGCGGTGATACTGCTGATAATCGCGAGCGTGGTGCTGGCGCTCGTGAAACGGGAATGGGCCCTCGCCCTGCTTGCGAACGGAGTCGCCCTCACGATCCTGGCTGTGCTGCTGGTGGCGCTCGCCGTCGGCTGGGCTGTGTTGTTCATCGACGCTTGGCGGATAGCCCGCCCGCAGGAGATGACGACCAAGCCCCGCATCGGGCTCACTGTCGCTGCCGGGCTTGTGAGCCTTGGACTCATCGGCGGGTCGATCGCGGGCGCAGGCTACCTGCAGGCGAGCGGACAGTTCCTCGACAGCGTCTTCGGTGGCGGCGGCGACACGCAGGCGAAGGACGGCCGCTACAACGTCTTGCTGATCGGCGGCGATGCAGGCGCCAACCGCACCGGCCTCCGCGCCGACAGCATCACCGTCGCCAGCGTGGATGCCAAGACCGGCCGCACGGTGCTGTTCGGGTTGCCCCGCAACATGGAGCGAGTGCCGTTCCCAGAGTCCTCACCCCTGCACCAGCTTTATCCCAACGGCTTTTGGTGTGAATCCCACGAATGCCTGCTCAACGCCATCTATCTGCTTGGCGAGGAACACAAGGACAAGTACCCCGGCGTCAAGTACCCCGGAGTGAAGGCGACGACCGAAGCCGTTGAAGAGACGCTCGGCATCAAGATCAACTACTTCGGGATGGTCGACATGCAGGGTTTCACCAAACTCATCGATGCCGTTGGCGGGATCCGGATCTCGACGCAACTCAAGGTTCCCATCGGTGGTGGGACGTCGCCGGTCACGGGCTACATCGGTCCGGGCAAGAACATGCTGCTGGACGGTCGCAAGGCCTTGTGGTTCGCGCGCTCCCGCGAAGGGTCCAGCGACTACGAACGCATGGCGCGACAGAAATGCGTCATGAACGCCATGTTGCACCAGCTTGACCCCATGACCGTGTTCACCAAGTTCTCCCAGATCGCGGACGCCGGCAAGGACATTCTGGCCACCGACGTTCCCTCCTCCGAGATCGGGACTCTTCTCGAACTGGCCGGCAAGGGCAAGGATCTGCCGATTCAGGCGGTCAACTTCACGCCCCCATTGATCGCCCCTGGCAGGCCCAACTTCGAGTTGATCCGGACAACCGTGAAACAGCGGATCGATCAGTCCGAGAGCCTGGACAAAACAACGACCAAACCCGTGACCACCAAGCCGGCTTCCAGCGCAAAGCCGACGACGCCTGCGTCCCGGAAGCCGACCAGCGCACCGAGCTCGCAGGCGCAGCAGACCGAGGATCTCAACGCGATCTGCACAGCGGGCTGATGCAGCACACCACGTGGCCCCCGCTCAGCGTGATCATGCCGGTGCGGGACGAGGAACAGCATCTCGCTGCGTCAGTAGCCAAGATCATCGAACAGGGATACCCCGGTCCCTACGAGATCATCATGGCCGTCGCACCCAGCAGTGATGGCACCCAGCAGGTGGCCGACGAGTTGGCTGCGCTGTATCCGCAGGTGAAGGTGGTGCCGAATCCTGTCTCCAACACGCCCGCGGGGCTCAACGCGGCGATCGCGGCCAGCAGTCACGACATCCTGGTCCGGGTCGACGGACACGGTGAACTCGGCTCTGACTACCTCCGCGTCGCAGTACGCACCCTGCAGGACACCGGTGCCGCCAACGTGGGCGGCGTGATGGACGCCCAAGGAGAGACCCCGCTCGAAGAGGCCATCGCGGTCGCGTACAACTCGCGCCTCGGGTTGGGCGGGTCCAGCTTCCACCTCGGCAAGAGCCCGGCGGGCCCGGCGCAGACCGTTTTCCTCGGCGTCTTCGACAAGGCGAAACTCCTTGCTGTGGGCGGCTTCGACGAGACGATGCACCGCGCGCAGGACTGGGAGCTCAACTACCGCCTCAGACAGGCAGGGGAACTGATCTGGTTCACCCCCGATCTTCGCGTCACATACCGGCCGCGTTCGAGCCTGCGTGCACTTGCCAGGCAGTTCTACGCGACGGGCAAGTGGCGTCGTGAAGTGGTGCGGCGCTACCCCGAAACTGCCAATCTGCGGTACCTGGCGCCGCCGCTGACGTTAGCGGCCGTCTCCGCAGGAGCTGCGGCCGGGATCGCATCATTCCTGGTGAAGGGCCGGTGGGGACGCCTGTTGCGGTGTGGGTGGCTAGCCCCGCTCGGGTACGCGACGGCCATTCTCGCCGGCATCGCTTTGCTGCGGCAGCCGATGTCCACAGCGGCCCGAATGCGCTTGCCGGTGGTGCTGGCAGTTGTCCACGGATGTTGGGGTTTCGGTTTCCTTCGCGGCTTGCCCCGCTCCGAGACCCCGCGGCTGCGACAGCACTAAGCGTTGTCACTCGGCCCGTGGGGGCGGCGGCGCGGCCTGTGACATTTCGCGCCGAGGTGGTGCCCCACCGACTCAGATTTGGTGACGCGAGCGCGACCTCGGCGCAAGTTGTCACACTCCTCCAGGAATGAGCGGAATCTCGCGTTCTCGAAGAATGTGGCGGGATCGCCGCCTTCTCGAAAGAGGAGCGGAATCTCGCGCGAGCAGCCACGCGTGCTAGGTGCGAACGGCCTTCTCCTGGGCGGCGAGGCGGTCGTGGTCGACCGCCGTGCCGTTGACGACCACGACGGTGCTGCCACGGCCGAGGAGCGGTCGGACTACGGCATCGAGGACCGCAGCCTGGGGATCGTCGGGAACGATCAGCACTCGGTCGTCGCGAGATGGAAGGGCCAACAGGTCACCGATCGTCACGGCGGTGTCGGCCCAAGCAGCAGTTGACAAAGCGGACTCGGGATCGAGCCAGGCCTCCGCGAAGGCAGCATCGGGATATGTCAGGACGTCGGCATAGTCGTAATCCGCCGGCGGGCGCCCAGAGAACCCGAGTCCGAGTGGGTGCAGGCTGCAAGCCACGCTGGTGACGTCAGTGTCCGCGCCTGCCGGCCCAGTCACCACAAGCCGGCTGGCAGCGGACTGGCCCCCGGACCTCACGGGACAGGCCGTGACCCACGCAGCCAGAGCCCAGACGGCGCCTACCCAGTGGCCAGGGTGATCCGCCAAGACGGGCAGCGCGATCTCGTCGCCGGGCTCGATGTCGAGATCAGCGATCATGTTGACCGTCTTGTCGACCCAGTTCGCGAAGGTGACCGCGCTCAGTTCGGTGCGGCCGCCGCCGGCAATGTCGTAGTAGGTGAGGAACGGCACCGGACCGGCGGTGCGAACGCGCGCAGCAATTGCCTCCGGGACTCCGTGTGGCTTCACGGTCGGATATTACTCATCGGACTAGGCTTTCTGTATGCGTTACGTGGTCATTATGGCTGGCGGTTCGGGCAAGCGGTTGTGGCCGCTGTCGCGTCAGGGAACCCCGAAGCAACTGCTGCGCCTCGTGGACGGCAAGTCGCTCTTGCGAATCGCGTTTGAACGGGCTCTCGGCGTGGTGCCTGCGGAACGGATTCTGGTGTGCACGGGAGCGGCCTATCTGGACAAGGTGGTTGCCGACCTCCCCGAACTGCCGGCAGCCAACCTGTTGGGTGAACCGGTCGGACGTGACTCGCTCAACGCCGTGGCCTGGCCCGCGGCAGTGCTTGCCGCCCGCGACCCGGATGCGGTCATCGCCCAGGTGACGGCTGATCACATCATGCGGCCGGTGGAGAAGTTCCACGATGCCCTGCGCGAGGCGTTCGCGATCGCCGAAGCCGATCCGCTGGCGCTCGTGACGATGGGCGTCGTGCCCACCGGCCCTCACACCGGCTACGGCTACCTCCAGCGGGGGCCCAGCATCCCCGGGTTCGCGACCGCCAGTCAGGTCACGGAGTTCAAGGAGAAGCCCGATCGCCTCACGGCAACCACCTACGTCGAATCGGGGCGGTACTGGTGGAACTCGGGCATGTTCGTGTGGCAGGCCAAGACACTGCTCGCACAGCTTGAGATTCTGCTGCCCGAAACGCACCGCAAGGTTCTCGAACTCGCCGCGAACCCGGACAGGTTGGACGACATCTATCCCGTTCTGCTGAAGACTTCGGTTGATTTCGGGGTCATGGAGCCCGTCTCCAGGGGAGAGGCGACGGCTCATGTGGTGGCGGTGGCGTTGGAGATCGAGTGGTTCGACGTCGGTGGGTTCGCCTCACTGGCTGAGCAACTCACACATGACCAGGACGGGAACGCTGTCGACGGGCTCGTCGTGAGCCTCGACAGTCACCGAAACCTTGTGATCAATCGCGGTCCTGCTCCGTCGCTGGTTGCCGTGATGGGGCTCACCGACACGGTGGTGGTGCGCACGCCCGAGATCACCCTGGTGTGCCCGATCGAGGAGGCCGAACGCATCCGCGAACTCGTCGACCACGTCGCTGGTACCCTCGGGCCCGAGTACTCGTGACGACGGTAGGAGTTCAGTGATCGATACGATCAGACGATTCCGCGAAGGCGCTGCCTGGCTGGTGCTGGCGCTGGTCGTAGGCCAGATCGTGTTCGGGATCGTCAGAGTCATCATCAACCTGACTACGACGGACTTCACGGTGGGTCAGTCGTTCCAACTCGTCGGCGTCGGCGTGATGGGGCTCACCTCCGCTTTGATGGTTCTGGCGGCGGTGGCGGTGTGCGCGTTCTTGAATCCTCCGAGCCCCAACTCGGCGCTGATCACGAAATCGGCCGCAATCCTTATCTCCGTCGGGACGTTGTTGACCCTGGTGTTCCTCGTGATCGGTGTCACGGCCACGGCGGGAGGTGCGATCGGCGTGGCCGTCGAGATGCTCGGCGGGCTCACGGACGTCGCCCTGAAGACCCTCGTCGCAGGGGCGCTGTGGGTGCTTCTGAGGGCCCGCAGGCGTGAGAGTGTGGGCTCGCCGCAGGCCGCCAACACCCCCTCCGCCCAGCCCTCTGCGCCCGCTGTCACGTCGCAGCAACCGGTCGTTCCGCCCGAGGCCGCCACGGGCGTGGTGTGGAAAAGCGCAGGGGACGCCGCCCGCGGCAACCCCGCGGCAGGCAAGGGCACACCGGGAACCACCCGCCAATGGCGCCCCGTAAACACCGACGGACAACCCGGCTAGATCACTACCACACTTCTGGGCTTGACTCCTGCGAACTACAGGCGTGTAATTCCATGTAAGTAGTTCACTTGAGTGCCAAGGAGGGTTACGTGCTCGAACTTCTGGTGAGCCCAGTCGAAGACGAGGGGGCCCTCGTCTGGCATGAATCCGCGCTGTGCGCGCAGACCGATCCCGAGGCCTTCTTCCCTGAGAAGGGTGGGTCCACCCGCGAGGCCAAGAGGGTGTGCTTGTCGTGTGATGTGCGCAGCGAATGCCTCGACTTCGCGCTTGCCAACGACGAGCGGTTCGGCATCTGGGGCGGGCTCAGCGAGCGCGAGCGCCGCAAACTCAAGAAGCGCGCTGTGTGATCTTCCCCCGCCGCAAGCGGGGGTACTGTGTGGGGCACTGGCGAGTGCCATGGGCGCCTGCGGGCGCCCTCGGCAATTGTGAGCGACCCGAAAGGCGGCCCGTTGAGCGTGAAACCCGGATCCGTGGATGACGCCTGGGCATGGGTCAATGAGACACGCGCGGAGCCGCGGCCGGAACTGGGCGGGGTAGCCGTGGGAGCTTTGGTGATCGCTCCTGCGGCGGGCATGGAGGCACTGGTAGCGGCCATCGCGGGCCAGACGGTAGCTCCAACTGAGATCGTCGTGTCCGCCGCGTCCGACGGCGACGCTGCCGCTCTGGCCGCGGGGCGGGTGCCGGTTCGCACGAGCGCGGCAACCGAAGTGGACGGTCTGCGGGCGGCGGTCACCATCGAGGCTTCCCACTACTGGGTGTTCGTTACGGACGGCGACCTGGACGTGCCCCCCGGCACCTTGGAGGCGCTGCTCTTGGTTGCCGAGGGTGACCCGGGCGCCGACCTCACCGCGCCCCTGGTGCTGCGGCGGGCGAGCCGCCGGGCCGATGCCTACGTCGAGTGGGCGGGAGTCACCTTGACGCCGGGAGGCCTACCAGTCAGCCCCGAAGCCGCGGGTGAGGTCGATCAGGGACAGGTCGGGACGCCCGAGGTGCTCGGTGTCCCGCCAGTCGGCATGCTGGCGAGGGTGGACGCCGTCACGCGGGCAGGTGGCTTCGGGAGCGGCCCGCTGGTGGGTCTGGAATTGGGCATGGCCGTGACGGCGGCCGGCGGTCGCGTGACAGTCGCGGGTCGCGCACCCGTCACTTGCGTCGGGCCGCCGCCGGAGGCTGCGGCCACCGAACTCAGACGCGCAGGTCTCAACCTGGCCGGCGCGATCAGCCGCGTTCCATTGTGGAATGTGGTCACCACCGTGCTCGGATCGATGGTTGCGATCCTCGGCGCGGTCCTGGCCCGGGACTGGCGGCAGGCGTCCGACACTGCCCGCGCACTGCGCGGTTGGATGAGCGACAGTGATCTGCGCGGCGACTTGCGCACACGCTTCGCCCAGGCGGCGCAGACCCCTGGCGGCGCGCGAGTCAAGCGCCTCCGCATGTCGCGTCGCGAAGTGGCACGGCACTCCTTCACGGCGGTATCCGGCCGGGTCGGGGATTGGGTCGACGGTTTCACCGCCCGCATCGACTCGGGCAGCGTGATCGATGAACTCACCTCCGACGAGACGCCACTGGGTCAGGCACGGTGGCGTCTGTCCCCGGCGGTGGCCGGATTCGTGATCCTGCTCGGACTGGCCGGCGTGGGGGGTATCCGGTTGTTCGCGCCCGGACTGGTGACAGGTGAACTCCTCCTACCCGCTCCCGGCTTCGGTGAGTTGTGGGCGTCGTTTCTCGATCCGGTCGCCGGGCAGCCAGGCGGCAGCGGACCGCCGTGGCTGGCGGTCGTCGGCCTCGCGTCGGTGCTGACGTTCGGCAGCGTCGATCTGGTAGTCGCCGCCAGTTTCCTGCTCACGGTGCCGCTGGCGTGGCTGGCGACGTACCGGCTGTTGCGGCAGTTGTTGTCCGAACAGGTGCTCGCGGTGCTGGCGGCTCTGGCGATCGCGCTGGCGCCGGTACTCGTTGGCGGGCTGAATCGTGGGTCGTTGGCCGCGGCTTGGGTTGTGCTCGTGGGGGTGCTCGGGGTGCTCGCCTCGATGCGCCTTGTGCGCGAGCCGTCCTGGCGGTGGGTCGCAGCGTGCGGCCTGACGCTGACGCTGCTGATCGCCGCGACCCCCCTGCTGTGGGGGCCTGCGGCAGCCGTGGCAGCCTGGGGTGTCGTGACCCGGCGGCTGTCCTGGCGGCACGCCGTGACGGCGGTGGTCATGCCGCTCGTGTGGCTCGCGCCCTGGGCGCCCACGCTGTGGCGCTGGCCCGGACGCCTCCTCACCGGCCCCGAACCGCTGCTGGCCTCGACGGCGTCCCCCGAGGGGTGGTGGCTGCTGCTCGGGCGTGACTCCGGAAGCGGACTGCCGCCGCTGTGGCTGGGTGCTGTCGTCGTGGGCGTCCTGTGGGTGCTGGCGATGGCGGGGCTCGTCAGGGGTGGATCACGCACCTGGCCGGGCTGGGTGCTGGCTGGAGTCGGTCTCGGTGGGGCAGTGGGTCTGGGCAAGGTGCTCGTGAGCGTCGGGCCCGGCGGGCCGGCGCGTCCCGACTTGAGCGTGTGGCTGGCCCTGTTCGTGGCCGGTTTGGCGCTGGCAGCGGTGCTCGGATGCGATGGGGTCCTGGCCGAACTGCGGGGCAGTTCTGTCGGATGGCGGCAGGTCATTGCAGGCCTCTTGGCGCTGGCAGCCGTGGGCGCCGCCGTCCTGGGGATCGGTTGGTGGGTCACGGGCGGCACCAAGGGGCTGCAACGGGACGAGTTGAGCGCGATCCCGCCGTTCGTGCGCAATGCACTGACCTCCGAGACTCCCGGCAGGGCACTGGCTCTTTCGGTGGACGGTGACGTCGCCAGATGGGCCCTCCTCGAAGACGATCTGCCGCGGTTGGGCGATGCCGAGCGGGGGATCGCGGCCGGCGGATCGGCGGCGGCGCAACTGGCGGCGGGCGGGGTTGTGACGCGCCTGCTGACCGGGACAGCCGACGACTCGCTCGTCGCCGACATGCGCAGTTTGGGCGTGACGCACATTTGGGTCGCGGGCGCGAATCAGCAGGTGCTCACGGGCATCGGGAACACGCCAGGCTTGGGAGCCGGATCCGGGGATAACGCAGGTTGGGTCTGGCAGGTGCCCGATTCGGGCAGATTGACGGTGGTCGGCGGTGCTCGACCGATCCCGACCGGTGATGGCGTCGAAGTCTCCGGTGGCGCGGCCGGACGTGAACTTGTGCTGGCTGAGCCGGCCGACCCCCGCTGGCGAGCAAGCGTCGGCGGCGTCGCTCTCGAGCCCCTGGCCGCTACCGACTGGCGGCAGCGGTTCTCGATGCCCGCCCAAGCCGGACGACTGTCGGTACACCTGGACGCGGGCCCACCGTGGTGGGCATGGTTCCAGCTTGCGGGGCTGGTGTGGGTGCTGGTGATGATCGCGCCGGCGAGTCGGGGCTCGGCTCCGATCGGGCAGCGAGGTGCGGCGTGAACAGATGGCTGCAGGTGGCGATACCCATAGTCGCAATGGCCGTGGTGGGCGCGGTGGGCGCGATGGTTCCTGCCGAGTCGGCGCCGACAGCGGCGGGCGAGCTGCCCGCCGGACAGGTGTCTGCCGCCTGCCCCGCGTTCAGCGAACCGACGGCCAAATCCACGGTGGCTGTCACCGGCACCGGGCCGGTGCGGGTTGGTCCTGTGGGCGGTGACCAGACGGAGGTCCCGGCCGGTCGCGTCGTGACCAGCACCGGGGCGGGAGCCGTCCGCTTGACGGGGCTGACGACGTCCGCACCGAGCGGCACCAGCCTCGTGACGGCGGCTTCGGGTCCAAGTCGAGGGCTAATGCTCGCGGGGTGCGTGACACCCACGACCGAGTCCTGGCTGGTGGGCGTGCGATCCGATCAGCAGCATGTCACGCAGGTCGTCCTGGTGAATCTGGACCAGGATGCGTCCGCCGTCGACCTCACGATCTTCGGCCCCGACGGGCAGGTGCTGGCAGCCGGGTCCCGCGGCATCCTGGTGGCCCCCAACTCACAGCGGGTGGTGCCGCTCGGGCCCCTGGTGCAGGCGTCCGGGCCGATCGCTGTGCGCATCCAGGCGTCCTCGGGGCGGATCGCCGCCGTTGGGCGCGAGGTGATGTGGCGCGGCGTCGGCGCGGTCGGGACGGACTGGGCGCCGGTGTCGGAGACCGGGACAACCGCCGTTCTCCCCGTCGTCCCGGGGGGTGCGGGGGCGCGCGAACTCGTCGTGACCAACCCCGGCGACCGCAGCATCCGGGTCGGGATCGACGCGCTGGCGGCGCAGGGTCCGGTCGGGCTGGTGGGGGCGGAGACCCTCGAAGTGCCGGCGCGCTCTACCCGCAGCACCACGCTTCAAGCCGGGCTGCGGGGGGAGGCGGCTGCGGTGAGGGTGAGGTCAGACTCGCCGTTCGCCGCCGGGCTGCGGGTGATGACCGCGGAGCCCGGGCCGGCGTCCGACCTCGCTTTCTCGGGAGCGGGCACGGCGCTACTGGCTGTCACGACGATCCCGTTGCCTCTGTCGGCGGGCCTGAAGGCGCAACTTTCCCTGGCGAACGCGGGGGAAGAGTCGGCGTCCGCGGTGGTGTCCTTCACCAATGCGCGCGGGGAGACGGTCGGGAAGTCCGTTGCAGTCCGGGTCGTGCCCGGGGGCAGCGGGCAAGTAGACGTGCCCGCGGGCGCCGTCGCGATCCGGGTCGAAATGACGGCCGGTGCTCTCCACGGCGGGGTGAGCGTGTCCGCGCAGCTTGGGCGGGTGTCCGTGCTGGGGAGTTACGCGGTGGCCCGGACTGGGCGAGGGTCAAGCCCGGTCATCAGCTTCGACCCGCATGTGACGCGCGCCTGACATCGGTTGGTTGCGCCTCAGTCGTCCCAGTCGTCCGGGTCGCGCTGCGCCTCCCCTGTGGGGTCGATTGTCTCGATGGACAGTCCTGTCACGGCCGACAACTGCTCCACGAGGGTGCGAAACACCAAATGCCGCAGTTCGTTGCGACTCGCGGCCCTGTGCTCGAGCGGGCGTCGATAGAGCACGACCTGGGCGGGGTCGTCGCCGGTCGGCTGCAGTGCGGCCGCCAGCAACGCCCGATCGGAGGCCCACTTGGGCTCGAATGTGGGCACCTCCTCGACACCGATTTGCACGTCGCTTAGAGCCGCCGGACACCTCCGTTCCACGCGGGCCACCGCTTCGGCCACGCACGTGACGAAGAACACAGCCTTTCGCTGGTTGTTGCGCAAGGGCACCGGCTGCACGGTCAGCGGGTTCGGGGCGGCGATCGGCCCCCTCATGCCCCGGCTATGCCGGTCCCTGGTCCTGGACATGCGGCCAGATTAGCGGCGCGTGTGACAATCGGTGCCGAGGTCGGCCTGCGCCAGGCGAATTTCGGGTCGCGCAGGCAGACCTCGACACGTTCTGTCACATTCGGCGACACAGTGGGTCAATCGGCGCTCGGCGAGCAACCGGACGGTAGCTTGGCCTGGTGAGATCACGCCGGTGTTCCAGGGCTGCCTGCTCTGCCCCCGCAATGGCGACCCTGACCTACGCGTACAGAGATTCCACAGCGGTCGTTGGTCCACTGGCGCTTCAGGCGGAGCCGGGCACCTACGATCTGTGCCGCACCCATGCCGGCAGCCTGTCTGCCCCCCGCGGGTGGGAGGTGATCCGGCTTCCGCTTGACGAAGGCTCTCGCCACCCGAGTTCCGACGATCTGCTGGCGCTCGCCGACGCCGTTCGTGAAGTGGGGCTGCGCGGCGAGACGCCGCCGCCGGCGCTCCAACCCTCGCAGGAGGGACGCCGCAAGGGGCACCTCGTCGTTGTGAGCGACCTCCCGCTAGGCTGAATCCGATGATTACGTTTGAGATCTTCAAGGCCAATGACATCCGGGGGCTGGTCGGCGGGCCACAGGCCCAGTGGGACGAGGCAGGCGCTCGGATCATCGGCGCGGCCTACGTCAAGGTCATGGGGCTGGCCGGCAAGCAGTTCGTCATGGGCAGAGACATGCGCGTGTCCGGGCCGGTCATGGGCGCGGCGTTCGCCGCCGGTGCGATGGAACAAGGCGCGAGCGTTATCGACATCGGGCTGGCGAGCACCGACCAACTCTGGTTCGCCTCCGGACACCTCGATCTGCCAGGAATCCAGTTCACCGCCAGCCACAATCCGGCCGCCTACAACGGTGTGAAGTTCTGCCTGGAGGCGGCCGCGCCGATCACGCCGGAGTCGTTGGCTGAGATTCGTGACCTCGCGCTGAACCCTTCCGGGCTGGTACCCGCGGAGGTTCCCGGCACCCGCACCGAGCAAGACCTCCTGCCCGCCTATGCGGCCTACCTGCACTCGCTCGTGGACCCCACGGGCATCCGCAGGTTGAAGGTGGTCGTGGACGCCGGCAATGGCATGGCCGGCCACACCAGCCCCGCCGTGCTCGAGCCCCTCGACATCGAGTTGATCGGCTTGTTCACCGAATTGGACGGCACCTTTCCGAATCACCCGCCCAATCCGCTCGTGCCCGAGAACCTGCTGGACGCCCAGGCAGCGGTCCGCGAGCACGGCGCCGACCTTGCCCTCGTATTCGACGGGGACGCCGACCGGTGCTTCATCATCGACGAACGCGGCGAGGTGGTGAGCCCTTCGATCATCACGGCACTGATCGCCAGCGCGGAGTTGCGCCGCGACCCCGGCGGCACCATCGTCATCAACTCGATCACCTCGCGCTCCGTCGCAGAGGTCGTGGCTGCCGCCGGTGGCAGGACGGTCGTCTCGCGAGTCGGCCACACCTACGTGAAAGCGCTGATGGCGCAGCACAACGCGGTCTTCGGCGGCGAACACTCGGCCCACTACTACTTCCGGGATTTCTGGGGCGCCGACACCGGCATGCTCGCCGCGCTGCACGTGCTGGCGCTGGTGGGCCGGTCGAGCGGCACCCTGTCCGAACTTGTCGCCGCCTATTCCACTTACGCCCCGTCTGGAGAGATCAACTCGACGGTTGCCGACGCCGAGCAGGTTATGCACCGGGTCGCGGCCGCGTTCACGGGCCGCGGCGATCACGACTGGTCCGACGGGCTGACGATCGCAGGGCCCGACTGGTGGATCAACGTGCGGGCTTCCAACACCGAACCGCTGTTGCGGCTCAACGTCGAGGCCCGGACACACGAACACATGGCGGTGCTCCGGGACGAGACGCTCGCTTTGATCCGAAAGGGGTCCGATGGCTGAACTGCTGCCGGAGTTGCTCGCCGTGCTGGCCTGCCCGAACTGTCACGGCAAGTTCGCGGTGGATTACGACCAGAACGAGTTGGTGTGCACATCGAACACCTGCGGGCTGGCGTACCCGATCCGCGACGACATCCCGATCCTGCTGGTGGACGAGGCACGGCGCCCCGAGCGTCCGGCGTCGTGATCGAGTTCGACGACGGCCGGTTGGACGATCCCGTCGCACTGGCCGCGGCCGACGCCCACTTGCGTTTCCTCGCTCAGGCCGGCGCCCGCCTTCGCACCGAATGGGAAGCGGCGACCGAACCTCTGGCCGTGCTGCCGGACATGCCGCGCCCCCGTGCGGTGATCGCGCTCGGCAGCGAGGCCCGGTTCCTGCGGGCGGTGCTCGAACCCGTGTGCCCCGTGCCGTTCGTGGCCTGGCCAGGCCCGGGACTCCCGGGCTGGGTCGGGCCGCTGGACATCGTCGCCGTCATCGGAGCCGAAGACAGCCTCCTCTCGGCGGTTCACGAGGCGTCCCGGCGCGGGTGCTACGTGATCTGGTCGGCGCCCCCGGGTACGCGCGGCACCGAACTCCTTGACCGGTCGTCGACGTTGCTGCCCTCGCAGACTGGTGATCCGCTGGCCGCCGCGATCGTGATGATGTCAGCCCTGCACGCCTGGTCGCTGGGGTCCTTGGTTCGCGTGGGGGCGATCGCCGACGCGATGGATGCCGTGGCGACCGCCTGTTCCGTGCACGAAGGGCTGGTCACCAACCCGGCCAAGTCGCTGGCTTCGGACCTGGCGGACGGGCAACCGCTGGTCTGCGGGGCGTCGGTTCTGTCGGCGCGGGCGGCTCGGCGGATCGCCGAAGCACTCCGCCGTGCCAGCGGGCGCGTCGTCCTCGCGGCCGATGCCGCCGCCCTGGCGCCGGTCGTGCTGGCCGCCAGCCCACGGGACCCGTTCGCCGATCCGTTCGCGGACGGGCCGACCGAGGAGCGGCCGATGCTGTTGGTGGTGGAGGACGGTACCGTCGAGCACGATCCCCACCTGGACTACCTGCTGAAGGCGGCCAGCGCCCAGGACGTGCGTGTCAGCCGCATCTCCCACCTCGAGAACGGACCCGTCGAGCGCTACGCGACGATCCTGCAGGAGGGACTGTTCGCGGCCGTGTACCTGCAGGTCGGCCTGGGGCGCCCATTCGCCTGACAGCGTGGCATAATCTCGGCTCGTGAGCGCTTCCAACCGCAGCCGAGGAGCATAGCTATGACCAAGGTCTATGTCTTGAACGGCCCCAACCTCGGTCGCCTCGGCAAGCGTGAGCCCGAGATCTACGGTGCGACGACCTATGCAGAACTCGCCGAACACCTCGTCGGCACGGGCAGCGGCTTGGGCCTGGACGTCGAGGTCCGTCAGACCGACTCCGAGGCCGAGATGATCGGGTGGCTGCACGAGGCCGCCGACTCCTCGGTGCCCGTCGTCATCAACCCGGCCGCCTGGACGCACTACTCCGTCGCCATCGCCGACGCCGTCGCGCAGGTCCCGGTGGTGATCGAAGTCCACATCTCCAACGTGCACGCACGTGAGGATTTCCGCCGCCACTCGGTCGTCTCCCCGTTCGCCAACGGCGTCATCGTCGGACTCGGGCTCGGCGGGTACGATCTCGCCCTCGCCCACATCGCGGCCCAGAACGTCCGCTAAGGGCTCGGTCAGGTAACCCCCACCCGCTCGGCTAGGATTCCGGACATGGATTTCCGCGTCGCCGACCTCGGCCTCGCCCCCTTCGGGAGGCAACAGATAACCCTTGCCGAACGCGAGATGCCCGGTCTGATGGCGATGCGCGCGAGGTTCGGAGAGAGCCGGCCCCTGGCCGGGGCTCGCATCGCGGGCTCGCTGCACATGACGGTGCAGACCGCGGTGCTGATCGAAACCCTCGTTGCTCTCGGAGCGCAGGTGCGATGGGCATCCTGCAACATCTTCTCGACCCAGGACGAAGCGGCGGCTGCGATCGCCGTTGGGCAGGGCACCCCGGACGACCCGCAAGGCGTCCCGGTGTTCGCGTGGAAGGGCGAGTCCCTGGAGGATTACTGGTGGTGCACCGAGCAGATCCTCACCTGGCCCGACGGACACCCGAACCTCATCCTGGACGACGGCGGCGACGCCACGCTGCTGGTGCACCTGGGCGTGCAGTTCCAGCAGACCGGTGAGGTGCCCGCCGCCGGCCCGGACGACTCGCACGAATACCGTGTCATCCTGGACGTCCTGCGGGACAACTTGGCCGAAGGCCGCCTCGACTGGGCGGGTCTGGCAGCCGCCATCAAGGGGGTCACCGAAGAGACGACAACCGGGGTGCTCCGCCTTCACGAACGTGCTCGTGCCGGGCAACTCCTCTTCCCGGCGATCAACGTCAACGATTCGGTCACCAAGTCGAAGTTCGACAACCGCTATGGCATTCGGCACTCACTCGTCGACGGCATCAACCGCGCCACCGACGTGCTCATCGGCGGCAAGACGGCCGTGGTCTGCGGCTACGGCGACGTCGGCAAGGGCTGCGCCGAGGCGTTCTCGGGCCAAGGAGCGCAGGTGATCATCACCGAGGTCGACCCGATCTGCGCGCTGCAGGCAGCGATGGACGGCTACCGCGTCGCCCGCCTGGAAGACGTCCTGGGCACCGCCGACATCTTCATCACCGCCACCGGATGCTTGGGTGTCATCACCGCCGAGCAGATGAGCCGCATGAAAGATCTGGCGATCGTCGGCAACATCGGCCATTTCGACAACGAGATCGACATGGCCGGCCTCGCGGACTGGCCCGGCGTCGTCCGCACGAACGTGAAGCCCCAGGTCGACTTGTGGAAGTTCCCCGAGGACGGGCACAGCGTGCTCGTGCTCAGCGAGGGACGCCTGCTCAACCTCGGTAACGCAACGGGACACCCGAGTTTCGTGATGAGCACGTCGTTCACGAACCAGGTGCTGGCGCAGATCGAACTGTTCACCAAGCCGGGGCAGTACGCCGTCGCGGTCCACACCCTTCCCAAGGAACTGGACGAGTTGGTCGCGCGCCTGCATCTGGACCACCTCGGTGTGCGGCTCACCGAACTGACGCAACCACAGGCCGACTACCTCGGGGTCCCGATCTCCGGGCCCTTCAAATCGGACGCCTACCGGTACTGAAGTCGTCAGCCGCGGGGGATCTCCACGGTCACCAGGGCGGCGGAGCGACGTTCGAGGCCTGACCACGGGCCGTCGAAGCTGAGGACGGCGATCGCACTCGTCGGGAGGCCGGCGGCAAGTTGCCCGCGGGGATCGCCTGCGCAGACGTCGGACACCAGATAGCCCAGCGTGGGCTGATGGCCGATGACCATCACGGTTTCGACGGTGTCCGGCAGTGTTCGCAGCACCGCCAGGACGTCATCTGAGTCGCTGTGGTAGAGATCGTCGGAGTACGTGACCACGCCGGCGTCGACGCCACCCGCAGCCAGCGACTCCCAGGTCTGGCGTGCGCGGGTCGCCGCCGAGCACAGCACGAGGTCGGGCACGACGCCGGCGCGTTGCAGGTAGTCGGCGGCCGCGGCAGCGTCGCGGCGTCCGCGGCCCGCAAGCGGCCGGTGGAAGTCGGCGTCGTCGGTCGTCCAGGACGACTTCGCGTGGCGCATGATGATGAGTGTTTTCGGCATTACTGCTCCATTCATCGCCAGCCAGGGGGCAACTCGCTGGCGCTCGGGACGCGGGCGGCGACCACTTTCTCGGTCGCACGGCGGCGGGTCTCGGCCAGGACGGCTGTCAGGAAGTCCTCGGGGCTGGCATCGGCGGGTGGGTTGGGGGAGATGCGCTGTGCGATCTGCGAGGCGAGACTGCCGATCAGGCGGGCACGATGGTCCTTGCGCATGAGGTCCTTGCGCTGCAGCGCGTACCGGGCGGCGGCTATCTGCTCGTCGGTGACGCGACTCATCTCCAGGCGGCCCGCCCACTCCTGCAAGTGAGGCGGCATGTCCGGCAACGGCCGGGTCGCCCGCGGTGCCCGCACGCGGATCACCATGGTGCCCGCCATCAGGTCTCCGACCCGGCGGCTGTTGGGCTCGACGATGCTGACTGCGGTGCCCAGCAGGAAACCCGTGTAGACGGAGTAGTCGATGAGCCAGAACGCCAGGCCGCGAAGAAGTGCGTGGCGGAATCTGATGGTGCCGCCGTCCATGCGGACCGCCTGCAGGCCCATCGCGTACCCGCCCGGGGTGCGGCCGCGGGTGAGGGTCTCGAAACCTATCAGGTAGCCGAAGCTGACCAGCAGGTAGCCGACGAGCCCCACCGCGCGCGTCGCTGCGTCCGACCCGGCGAACTGCACTGTGAGGTAGCTCCAGCCCCACGACAGCATCACGATTGCGAAGATGTCGATGAGGTCGGCGAGGAGACGGGTGGGCAAGCGGGCCGGGCGCAGGTCCAGCAGGACTGCGTCACCGGTCACGATCTGCGTCACAGTCGCAAGACTAGCGTGGCAGGCCGACACTGCCCGGGGCGTCGTGCCCGGGCAGGCTACGCTCGGAGAGTGGACGTCGACGCCTATGTGCTCAAGCACCGCGACACCTGGAACAGGCTTGCGGAGTTGTCCGGGAAGGGACGGCTCACAGGCGCAGAGGCGGACGAGGTCATCGACCTCTATCAGCGCACCGCGACGCATCTGGCGGTGGTTCGCGGCTCTGCTTACGACCCCAATCTCGAGGCACGGCTTTCGACGCTGGTGATCAACGCCCGCGCGGTGATCACGGGAACCAGCGTCCCGTTGCTCCAAACGATCGCGGGGTTCTTCACGACATCTTTCCCGGCTGCCGTGTTCCGGCTGCGCTGGGCCTGGATCGCGGTCGCGCTCATCAGCGTCGTGACGGCGTCCGTGATCGGTTACCGCATGATCAGCGTCCCCGGATTGGAGTCGTCGCTGATTTCGCCCGAACGTGTGCAGGCTCTGGTCGAGTACGAGTTCGAGGCGTACTACTCGAACAACCCGGCCGGGGATTTTGCCGCCGCAGTGTGGCTCAACAACGCCCTGGTCACGGCCGTTGCGATCATCACCGGTATCGCCGTGGTGCCGCTGCTGATGGTGTGGTGGCAGAACGTGGAGAATCTGGGAATCGTCGGCGGGATCATGGTCGGCCACGGCCGGGCCGACGTCTTCTACGGGTTGTTGCTCCCGCACGGGCTGCTGGAGTTGACGTGCATCTTCATCGGCATCGCAGCCGGTTTGTCGATGGCGTGGGCGGTGATCTCGCCGGGGCCGCGCACCCGCGGGCAGGCGGTGGCAGAGCAGGGACGCCGCGTGGGCGTCATCGCCATCGGGCTCGGCTTGACGCTCGCCGTGGCCGGATTGTTGGAGGGGTTTCTCACGCCGTCCCAACTGCCTGCCGGCGTGCGTCTCGGCATTGGCGGCGCGGTGTGGCTCGGGTTCCTGATCTACGTCTTCCTCATGGGGTGGAGGGCCACGCGCGCAGGTGAGACCGGGGATATCACCGGCGTTGGTGCCGACGATCTGGCACCGACCGAGGCCGCGCTGTGAGCCTAGACTTGGCCGCATGACCGCTGAACCCCGGATCACCACCCTGACCGATGAGCGCACCGAGGAGCAGACCGACTTTCGGGTCGAAGAGGGCGACCACGAGCGCTTCTCGCACTTCGTGCCCAAGGACAAGTTGACCGAGGCGATGGTGATGGGAACCCCCGTGATCGCACTTTGCGGCAAGGTTTGGGTTCCGAGCAGGAACCCCGATCGCTTCCCGGTCTGTCCCGACTGCAAGCGGATCTGGGAGCAGATGCGCCCCGGCGACGACGACGGCGGGGGTGACGAGTAGCCGATTGGGCAGGGGGCTGCCCATCTGATTGCATGTATCGGTGACCGCCAACCCGCCCCGCACACTGACCGTGGCGCTGCTGGTGTGTGTGGTCGCGATCGCTTTCGAGTCGTTCGCGGTGTACACGGCGATGCCGCGGGCCGCGGAGGAACTGGACGGCATCCACGTGTATGCATGGGCGTTCACGCTGTTCATGCTCGGCCAGTTGTTCGCGATCGTCACCGCCGGTCGCCTCTGCGACAGGATCGGCCCCGCCCTGCCTCTGGTGGCCGGCCTGGCGACGTTCATGGCGGGGCTCATCATCGGTGGGGTGGCGCCCACGATGGCCGCCCTCCTCTTGGCGCGCTGCGTCCAAGGGGTGGGTGCTGGCTTCATGAACCTGTCGGTGATGGTGCTCATCGCTCATGTGTATCCGCCGGCGCGACGCCCGGGGCTGATGGCCTGGTTCTCGGCCGCCTGGGTGATGCCTGCGTTCTTCGGCCCTGCCGTGGCGGCCTGGATCACGCAGCAGTGGGGTTGGCACTGGGTGTTCCTGTCCGTGCTCCCGGTCGTGCTGGGTGCTGGGGTGATGGCGCTGCTGCCGGTGCTGAGGTTGCGGGCGACGCTCGTCCCCGATCCGGACCCGGAGGCGCGGCCGGTGCCGGTGTGGGCGGCGGGGTTGCTGGCACTGGGGGCCGCGGGTTTGCAGTACGCCGGGCAGGAGCAGACCCTGTGGTCGCTGGCGATCGCAGCCGGCGCGGCTGTCCTGCTGGGAGTGTCGGTGCCCCGCATGCTGCCACGCAGGGGTCCCGACCGGGGACGCCTGTTGCGCGTGATCGGTGTGCGGGCACTGGGGAGCGGGAGTTTCTTCGGTGCCGAGGCATTCATTCCCCTCATGCTCATTCAGACCCGCGGCCTGGACCTGCTGCAAGCCGGCACCACACTCACCATCGGCTCCGTGGGCTGGATGGGAGGGTCGTGGTTGCAGTCGCAGGCGTGGCTGCGGCTTCGGCGGGATCAGATCATCAAGGTCGGCACGGGCACGCTGGGACTGGGGCTGGGACTCGTGGCGGTGTCCGGCTGGTTTCCTGTGACCGGGCTGCTCCTGCCCGCTGTCGGGTGGGTAGTCGCCGGCTTGGCCATGGGCCTGATGATGTCCAGCACCAACCTCGCCACGATCCATCTGTCCGCTCTGCACGAGCAAGGCCGCAACAACTCGTCCCTGCAGGTCGGAGAGGCGCTCGGCAACAGCGTCTTCGCCGGCCTGGCGGGCACCATCTTCGTCGCCCTGCACCCGTTCGGGAACGACCCCGTGACGTTCGGAGCCGTCCTCACCGCGATGGCCGTGATCGGGGGACTGGCGTGGCTCGCGTCCGCTCCCCTCCAGCCCCTCGTCACCGAACCGGCCCGGCAGCGCTCCTTCCCGGCGTCCGATGTCTCCGGCGACGACTAGCCCGTCCCGCGTCGGGGCGGGCGTTGAGTCCCGGCGCGGGCGTTCTGTCCCGACGCGGGCGTTCGGTCCCGACGCGGGCGTTCGGTCCCGACGCGGGCGGTAAGTCCCGCCGCGGGCGTTGAGTCCCGCCGCGGGCGTTGAGTCCCGCCGCGGGCGTTGAGTCCCGCCGCGGGCGTTGAGTCCCGCCGCGGGCGTTGAGTCCCGACGCGGGCGTTGAGTCCCGCCGCGGGCGTTGAGTCCCGCCGCGGGCGTTGAGTCCCGCCGCGGGCGTTGAGTCCCGCCGCGGGCGTTGAGTCCCGCCGCGGGCGTTGAGTCCCGCCGCGGGCGTTGAGTCCCGCCGCGGGCGTTAAGTCCCGACGCGGGCGTTAAGTCCTGGTTGCTGACTTTCCACCGCCCGCAACCAGTACCTAAAGCCCGCGTGGAGGCCTAGAGCCCGCGTGGAGGCCAGAGCCCGCGTGGAGGCGTGAGGGAGTGGGCGTTTGGGGAGGGAGGCCAAGGCGGCGGGCGTTCGGTCCCGCCGCGTCCCGCCCGTCCCCTGTTCGTGTCGACGCGGGCGTTAAGTCCCGACGCGGGCGTTGAGTCCCGGCGCGGGCGTTCGGTCCCGGCGCGGGCGATCGGTCCCGACGCGGGCGTTAAGTCCTGGTTGCTGACTTTCCACCGCCCGCAACCAGTACCTAAAGTCCGCGTGGAGGCCTAAGCCCGCGTGGACGCCTGAGGGAGTGGGCGTTTGGGGAGGGAGGCCAAGGCGGCGGGCGTCGGCACGACAGGGCGTTCGGTCCCGGCGCGGGCGTTAAGTCCCGACGCGGGCGTTGAGTCCCGACGCGGGCGTTAAGTCCCGACGCGGGCGTTAAGTCCCGACGCGGGCGCTAAGTCCTGGTTGCTGACTTTCCACCGCCCGCAACCAGTACCTAAAGCCCGCGTGGACGCCTGGAGCCCGCGTGGACGCCTGAGGGAGTGGGCGTTTGGGTAGGGAGGCCAAGGCGGCGGGCGTCGGCACGACAGGGCACGCCGGAGTTCACCCCAAAAGGGCGACGGTTACGAAGAGCGTGAGCCCGAACAGCAGGACGGCGCCCGCGGCCAGCAGCAGGTAGAGGGCCACAGTGCGCGGGTTCTTCGTGCGCGCCCCCACAGCCGGGACTGACCGGTTCTGCGGGACGGGATAGTTCTGCATAAGGGACGCGGGGTTTCGCGGTGGGGAGGCGAAGGCAGCGTCCCGACCGGCGAAGGCGGAGTGGCCGGGTGCCGGTTGCGCAGCGTCCCGACCGGCGAAGGCGGAGTGGCCGGGCGCCGGTTGCGCAGCGTCCCGACCGGCGAAGGCGGAGTGGCCGGGCGCCGGTTGCGCAGCGTCCCGACCGGCGAAGGCGGAGTCGCCGGGCGCCGGTTGAGGAGCGACGCCATCGGCAAAGGCGGAGCGGCTGGGCGCCGGTTGCGCAGCGATCCCGGGTGCGAAGGTGAAGTGGCCGGGTGTGGCGAACCCCATGGCCGCCCGGGTACCGGACGCCGGAGCGAGCGGACGCGGGGTGTAGGTGTCCGATCCAGGCAGCACGTCGGCGATCTGGTCGAGGCTCGTGGCGATGATTTCCGCGGTCGGGGGACGTCGTCCCGGCTGCGGGGACAGGGCTGCACCCAGCAGGGCGTCCAGCATCGGGGGCGCGCCGATCTGGTCGGCTATCTGCGCTGGTTTCGCGTTGGGGTCGCGTGCGAGCAGATCCGGAAGTGTCTTGACGGGGAACGGCGGACGGCCGGTCAGCAAGGCGTACGCCACCGCGGCGAGGGAGTAGATGTCGGCCCGCTGGTCGAGAGGACCGACACCGGTGGCCTGCTCGAGCGCCATGTAGGCGGGGGTCCCGGCCGTCATGGTCGCCCCCTGCTGGCCGATCATCTTCTTGGCGACGCCGAGGTCCGCCAGCAACACTCGGGTCTCGCCCCCCTCATGCGACAGCAGGATGTTTCCGGGCGTCACGTCGCGGTGAATAACGCCCGCCCGGTGCAGCACCTCCAGCGCCCGCGCCGCCTCGGCGCACAGGCGCAGTGCCCGCCCGGGCGGTACGAGGTTGCGGCGCAGATCCTCCAGGGAGCCGCCGTTGGCGAAATCCATGACGAAGTAGGGACGGCCGTCCTCGGTTGTGCCGATGTCGTACACCCGGACGATGCGCTCGTCCTGGATCTTGCGCAGCAGGCGGGCTTCGGCGAGGAAGCGGTTGCGGACGTCCTCGTTCGCTGCCCAGTTGTCCGCCAGCACCTTGACCGCCACGTCGACTTCGAGTTCGTCGTCGTAGCCGCGCCACACCGTCGCGAAGGAGCCAGCCCCCAGGCGATGGATGAGGCGGTACCTGCCGATCTTCTCCATGACGGTCCTAGTGTGGCGCACGACGGTCCGCCGCGGCTTTGCGTACCGGGTACTCCGCGCCAGAATGGGCGGATGGAACCGGGCGAGGTCGATCGGATCATCGCGGCTTGGCACGCGGAGGCACCGGATCTTGACGTCGAACCGCTCGCGGTCTTCTCGCGGGTGTCCCGGTTGGCGCGTCATCTGGAGTTGGCCCGGCGGGCCGCTTTCGCCGACCTCGAGTTGGACGTCTGGGAGTTCGACGTGCTGTCCGCCCTCCGCCGGGCCGGGGAGCCGTACGAGTTGTCCCCCGGGGCGCTGGTCGAACAGACGCTGTCGACGTCCGGGACGATGACCAATCGCATCGACCGTCTCGTGGCGCGCGGGTTCGTGGAACGGTTGCCTAGCGAGACCGACGGGCGCGCGGTGCGGGTGCGGCTCACCGAGACCGGGAAGCAGGTGGGGGAAGCCGCCCTGGCCGGACTCCTCGCCCAGGAACGGACGCTGTTGCGCGAACTGCCGGCGGTCGACCAGGCGCGGCTGGCGACACTCCTGCAGCGGTTGCTGGCGCCCTTCGAGTGATCCGCCGCCTAATGGGTAAGGTGTCTGCAACCCGGACCGAACTGGAGTCACCATGGCCGTTGACCAGACGATCATCGATTTGGCTCGCGCCTATCGCATCGACACCGAGTTCTGGGACTGGAAGGGCAACCGCGTCGAGGTCAGCCGCGAGACGATCCTCGCCGTCCTCGCTGCGATGGAGGTCGACGCGTCGACGCCCGAAGCCGCCCAGGCTGCGCTGGAGGCGTTCGAGCGCCGCCCGTGGACGCGGCGGCTGCCACCCTTCCTCGTAGTCGAGGAGGGGCAGGGGAAGGCGTTCGACGTGCACGTGCCGGCGGGGGAACAGCCGCGGGTGCACATCAAGCTTGAGGACGGCGGCGAGTGGTGGTTGTCGGAAACCGACAACTGGGCCCCGGACCGAGAGATCGACGGGACGATGATCGCCGAGATGAGCTACTGGCTCCCCGACGACCTCCCGCTCGGCTACCACCGGTTGCATCTCGAGTCGGGGGACGTCACCGCCGAGTCGGTGCTCGTGGTTACCCCGCACTTCCTCGGCTTCCCCGATCGCATGGGCGACCGCCGCGTCTGGGGGTATGCCGCTCAGTTATACAGCGTGCGCGGGGAGGAGTCCTGGGGCATCGGCGACCTCGCCGACCTGCGGGACCTGGCAATCTGGTCGGCGACACAGCAGTTCGCCAGTTACGTGCTGATCAACCCGCTGCACGCGTCCCAACCGGTGGCGCCGATCGAGCCGTCGCCCTACCTTCCTGCCAGCCGCCGGTACGTGAGCCCCCTGTACATCCGCATCGAGGCGATCCACGAGTACGCCCGGTTGAGCGACGGCGACCGCGCCCGCATCCGGCGCATCAAGGAGGACCTGCGGCGCAAACTGTCCGGGTCACGGCTGCTGCAGCGCGACCCCATCCTCACCGCCAAACTCGAAGCCCTGCGCATCGTCCACCGGGCGGGCCTGCCCGCGGGCAGCAAGATGGCCAAGGACGATTTCGTCCGGCGCGAGGGCCGTGGCCTCACCCAATTCGCTACTTGGTGCGTGCTCGCCAAGCACCACGGGCCGAACTGGCGCGCGTGGCCCGAGGAGTACCAGCGCCCGTCCTCGCCGACGGTTGCCGCATTCGCTGCCGAGCACGCGGACGAGGTCGACTTCTACACGTGGCTGCAGTGGGTCGCCGACATGCAACTGCGGCGCGCCCAGACCTCGGCCACGGACGCAGGCATGCACATCGGCGTGATGAACGACCTTGCCGTGGGCGTGTCCAAGGACTCGGCGGAGGCCTGGTCGCTGCCCGACGTGTTCGCCTCCGGTGTCAGTGTCGGCGCCCCACCGGACGGCTTCAACCAGTACGGGCAGGACTGGGCGCAGATGCCCTGGCGTCCCGACCGCCTGGATGATCTGGCGTACGCACCGTTCCGGACGATGGTCGCGGGCATCCTGCGTCACTCCGGGGGCATCCGGGTCGATCACGTCATGGGCTTGTTCCGGCTGTGGTGGGTGCCCGACGGCAAGCGCCCACTGGACGGCACCTATGTGCGGTTCAACCATGAGGCGATGGTCGGGATCCTCGTGCTCGAAGCGTTCCGGGCGCAGGCGTTGGTAGTCGGGGAAGACCTGGGGACGGTTGAGCCCTGGGTGCGCGGCTACCTGCGCGACCGCGGAATCCTCGGCACGTCCATTTTGTGGTTCGAGGAGAACTCCGACGGCCCCATCGACCCGGGAGCGTGGCGCGAGTACTGCATGGCGTCGGTCACCACGCACGACCTGCCACCGACCGCCGGCTACCTCGCGCTCGACCACACGCGGTTGCGCCACGAACTGGGGCTGCTGTCCGAACCGTTAGAACAGGAGTTGACCCACGGCCAACGTCAGGTCGAATCGTGGCTGGCCAAGCTGCGGGAACTCGAACTGCTCGGCCCGGACGACTCCGCCGACACCGAGCGCGTAGTCCTGGCCTTGCACCGCTACCTGACCCTGACGTCGTCGCGCGTGCTCTGCGCGGCGCTCACAGACGCGGTCGGCGACCGTCTGACGCAGAACATGCCCGGCACGAGCAACGAGTACCCCAACTGGCGGGTGCCGTTGTCGCACGCCGATGGCACTCCGATGATGCTGGAGGAGGTCTTCACCAGCGAGCGGGCCCTGCGCCTGTCGGCGATCATGAACCGGTTCCGCAACACCCCGCGGGCGGTGCACCGCGCACCGCACGTCCGGGCCGCTGAACAGAAGGCGAAGAAGAAGCAGAAGCGGAAGGCCGCCAAGCTGTTCGGTGGGTGAGCGAAATCAGCCGGTGACGTCCGGATCCTCCACCGCGACGCCTGCCGCAGCCAGTGCCTCCCAGGTGGCGCCGATCCTGTCCGGGCTGACAGCCGCGGTGAGCGCCGCGAGCACGGTGGTCGCATAGCCGGCGAGGGCAGCGTCCATGGCGGTCGCGCGAACGCAATGGTCGGTCGCGATGCCGCACACGTCGACTGTGGTCACCTCGGCGGCCCGCAGGTAGTCACCCAGCGACTTGGCTTCGGCGAACCCCTCGAAACCGGAGTAGGCGGCTGAGTATTCGCCCTTGTCGAAGACCGCTGCGAAGCTCGGATCGCCCAGATTGGGGTGGAGTTCGACACCCTGCGTCCCGACCACACAGTGAGGAGGCCAACTGTCGACGTAGTCGGGGGTGTCCGAGAAGTGGGGGCCGGGATCGATGTGGTGGTCGCGAGTGGCGACCACCAGGTCATACCCGTGATCGGACCGCAGGAGTTCACCGATGGCGGAGGCGACGGCGGCGCCGCCTGCGACCGCAAGGGAACCTCCCTCGCAGAAATCGTTCTGGACGTCGACGACGATGAGGGCTCTTGTCATGTCTCGCTCACTGCGTAGGGGTTGAAGGTCGAGTTTCCGTGCTCGTCGAGCATGAGGGTCGGGATCGCGGGCTCGCCGCGGGACATCTTGCCGGCCGCGACGGGCAGTTCCGCGCGTGCATGGAAGTGGCGCTCACGGGCCTCGGCCAGCGGTTCACGGCCGACCACCTCGCCGTCCACCACAAGGGGTACCAGCAGGGGCCGGTCGTTGAAGTCGCCGCCGGGGGCACTGCCGACGCCGATGACTTCGCTCTCGGCGCGACCACGGTCGTCCAAGCGCCGCAGCGCGAACTTGCGTCCGCCGATCGACACCTTGGACGCGCTCTTCTTGGCGACTGGCAGCAGTTCGGCGGTCGGGTCGGACGACTGCGCCCGGGAGACCAGTTTGTACACGAGCCCGCACGTTGGGGCCCCCGAACCGGTCACCAGCGAGGTGCCGACGCCGAAGCCGTCCACGGGGGCTCCGCGCAGTGCGGCGATCTGCCACTCGTCGAGGTCGCTCGTGACGATGATGCGGGTGTTCACGGCGCCGAGCGAGTCCAGCAGTTTGCGGACGTCGCGGGCGTACTCGGCTAGGTCGCCCGAGTCGAGCCGGATCGCGCCCAGCCGACCCCCGGTGAGTTCCACGCCCAGCCTGACGGCCGCCTCGACATCGTAGGTGTCGACGAGCAGCGTGGTGGATTCGCCGAGGGCGGCGAGTTGGGCACGGAATGCGTCCGCCTCGGTGTCGTGCAGCATGGTGAACGAGTGGGCCGCCGTGCCCGCGGTCGGGACTCCGTAGGTGCGTCCCGCTTCGAGGTTGGACGTCGTCGCGAACCCGGCGATGTAGGCGGCGCGGGCGGCCGCGACCGCCGCGGCCTCGTTGGTGCGGCGCGCGCCCATTTCGATGCAGGGCCTGTCACCGGCCATCAGGGTCATGCGGGACGCCGCCGACGCGACAGCCGAATCGTAGTTGTAGATCGACAAGAGAACCGTTTCGAGCACGACCGCTTCGGCGAAGGTGCCTTCGACCACCAGCAGTGGCGACCCCGGAAAGTAGATCTCCCCCTCGGGATAGCCCCAGATGCTCCCGCCGAACTTGTACGACGTCAGCCAGTGCGCCGTCGCGTCGTCCACGATCGCGTTGGTGACCAGGAAGTCGAGTTCTGCCTCTTCGAAGCGGAACTGCTCGATGGCGTCCAGGGCCCGGCCGACCCCGCCCACGACGCCGTACCGCCGCCCGGACGGTAGTCGCCGCCCGAAGAGTTCGAACACGCTGCGCCGGAACGCCGTCCCCGACTGCAGGGCAGCACGAACCATCGTCAGTTCGTAGTGGTCGGTGAACAGGGCCGTCGAGGCGGTGGTGGCAGGGACCATGGGGACAGCCTAGAACCGTCTGCGAGAATGGACGCCATGAGTCAGACGCACGAGGGCGAAAAGAGGCGGCCCAGCACTGGACTGCTGGAGCGGTCCGCGGCTGACGTCGTCACTTCGCGGCCGTGGGTGACGATCGTGTGGGACGACCCGGTGAACCTGATGTCCTATGTCACATACGTGTTCACCACCTACTTCAAGTACCCGCGGGAAAAGGCCGAGAAGCTCATGATGCAGGTGCACACCGAAGGGCGGGCAGTCGTTTCGGACGGCACCCGCGAAGAGGTCGAGCGGGACGTGGCCGCCATGCACGGTTACGGCCTGTGGGCAACCGTGAGTCGGTCCGAATGAAGGCTTTCGAGGCGAAAGCGGGTCACCTCCGGGCCAAGTTGTCGGCGTTCGAAGTCGACCTGCTGCTGTCGTTGCTTTCGCAGTTGGACGAGATGCTGGGGTTGGACGACATGGGCGCCGGCCACGGCGGCGATCCGATCGCCGCGATGGAGGCCGAAGCGAGCATGAAGCCGCTGGACCGCACCGACCCTCTCGTGGGGCGACTGTTCCCAGACGCCTACCACGACGACCCCGAGGCCAGCGCAGACTTCTCGCGTTTCACGGAGTACGAACAACGCAAGTTGCGGGGGCGTGACGCGGCGATCGTCGTCGGTGGGCTGGCCAAGACCGAGAACGGCGAACTGCCGCTGCGGGTCTACCCCGACGAGATCGAACCCTGGCTGCGCACGCTCACGGCGCTGCGGCTTAGCCTCGCGATGCGGCTGGATATCGTGGACGAGAGGTCCGTGGAGCGCTTCGAGGGCCTGCCCGCCGACGACCCCGACGCGTTCGGCTACTCGATCTACGAGTGGCTGGGTTTCGCGCTCGAATCGTTGCTGCAGGCGGTGGCCCCAGAGTAGGCCTACCAGATCTGGGGCGGCCGATCGGCGTCGCGTTTTGGTGGCGGTGGAGCGGATTCGGTGCTCTTGCCGCGCTTGTTGTCCTTGGGCTTGCGCAGCGCCCGTTCCCACAGCAGCAAGGCCTGCCGGAGCAGATTGTTCGGCTCTATCGGCGTCATCGGCATCCGATCTCCTCGATTAGGACCAATCATGGCAGACGCCTAAAGTCGCTTGTTGTGACGAACCTCGACCGCAGCGCACCCATCGGCGTCTTCGATTCGGGATTCGGCGGGTTGACGGTCGCCCGGGCGATTTTCGACCTGGTGCCGAACGAGGACATCATCTATCTCGGCGACACCGCCCGCGCCCCCTACGGGCCGAAGCCGTTGCCCGAGGTGCGCGAGTACGCGCTCGAATGTCTCGACCACCTCATGAGCCGCGACGTGAAGGCGCTAGTCATCGCGTGCAACTCGGGGTCATCCGCGGTGTTGCGGGATGCGCGGGAACGCTACGACGTCCCGGTCGTCGAGGTGATCCTGCCGGCTGCTCGCCGTGCAGTCCGGGTGACGAAGTCCGGGCGCGTCGGCCTGATCTGCACAGAGGCGACGGCCAAGTCGCAGGCGTACGACGACGCCTTGGCCGCCGTCCCCGGCGTGACGCTCACGACGTCGGCCTGCCCGCGCTTCGTAGAGTTCGTCGAAGCCGGCATCACGGGCGGCTCCGAACTGCTGGCCGTCGCCCGCGAGTACCTCGCGCCGCTGCAGGAGGCCGACGTCGACGCGCTGATCCTCGGCTGCACCCACTACCCGCTGCTGACCGGCGTGATCACCTACGTGCTGGGGGACCAGGTGACGCTGGTGTCCAGCGCCGACGAGTGCGCCCGGGACGTCTTCGGCACGCTCACCGACCACGGGTTGCTGCACGACGAGCCACGGGAGGCGCAGCGGACCTTTCTCACCACCGGCAACCCCGACCGCTTCAGTGGCATCGCCCACCGCCTTCTCGGCAACTTCGTCAGCAACACCGCCCAGGTGTACGCCGCCACGGCCTGACGCACCGGGCCGCTAGGCTGAGGCCGTGAGCCTAACCCGAACTGACGCGCGTCGCTTCGACGAATTGCGCAAGGTCACCATCACCCGCAACTGGCTCGACCATGCAGAGGGTTCGGTGCTGGTCGAGTTCGGACGCACCCGGGTACTGGTCGCCGCCAGCGTCACCGAAGGCGTCCCGCGCTGGCGAAAAGGGTCGGGGCTTGGCTGGGTCACGGCCGAGTACGCCATGCTGCCGCGCGCGACGCACGACCGGTCGGAACGGGAGTCCAAGCGGGGAGCGATCGGCGGACGCACGCACGAGATCAGCCGCCTCGTGGGGCGTTCGCTGCGGGCGGTCATCGACTATGCGGCTCTCGGTGAGAACACCGTGGTGCTGGACTGCGACGTCCTGCAGGCCGATGGCGGCACGCGGACAGCGTCCATCACGGGCGCCTACGTGGCGCTGGCCGACGCCGTGTCGTGGCTGCGACAACGGGATCTGCTGGTAGGGGAGCCGCTCACCGGTTCTGTCGCGGCCGTTTCCGTGGGGGTGCTCGAGGGCGAGTGCCTACTCGACCTGTGCTACGAGGAGGACGCGGCGGCCGATGTCGACCTCAACGTCGTCGTCGACGGGCAGGGTCGGTTCATCGAGGTCCAAGGCACAGCCGAGGGCCTACCGTTCGACCGTCGACTGCTGGATCGGTTGCTCGATCTGGGGGTCGCCGGGTGCCAAGAGTTGACTCGTTCGCAGCAGGAGGCCCTGAAGTGAAGCAGATCCTTGTCGCAACCAACAACCAAGAAAAACTCCTCGAGTTGCGGCGCCTGTTGGCATCCGCGGGCCTCGAGATCGAGGTCCTGGGGCTTGCTGACGTCCCCCCTTACGAAATCCCGGTCGAGAATAAGCGCGACTTCGAGGGCAACGCCCTGTTGAAGGCCCGCGCGGCCATGCAGGCAACCGGGTTGCCGGCCCTCGCCGACGACTCCGGGCTCGCGGTCGCGATCCTCAACGACATGCCCGGCGTGCGGTCGTCCCGCTGGGCCGGCGTTGGTGCCTCCGACGAGGAGAACCTGCAACTGCTGATCCGGCAACTTGCCGACACCGAACCCGAGGAACGCGAGGCGCAGTTCGAATGCGCCATGGCGTTGGTCATGCCCGACGGCCGCGAGGAGGTTGTCCGGGGCAGGATGAAGGGGCACCTGGTGCTCGAGCCCGCGGGAACTAACGGGTTCGGGTACGACCCGATCTTCGTGGCCGAGGGCAAGGCCGTCACCAACGGCGAACTCGACCCTGCCGAGAAGGACGAGATCAGCCATCGCGGGCGGGCCATGCGTGCGATCGGGCGCCGGATTCGCCGGATCATGATGGACGCCGCCCAGTGAGGCAGTACCACGACCTGCTGCGTCGCGTCCTGGACGAGGGAACCGAGCGCCAGGACCGCACCGGCACTGGCACGATCAGCGTGTTCGGGCATCAGATGCGGTTCGATCTGGCGGCGGGATTCCCACTGCTGACCACCAAGAAACTGCACACCCGGTCGATCTTCGCGGAGTTGCTGTGGTTCCTTCGCGGTGAGACCAACGTGAAGTGGCTGCAGGAGCGCGGCGTCACGATCTGGAACGAATGGGCAGACGAGGACGGCGACCTCGGGCCGATCTACGGGCACCAGTGGCGCTCGTGGCCGACCGCCGACGGGCGCACCGTGGACCAGATCGCGGGAGTGATCGAGTCGATCAAGTCGAAGCCGTGGTCGCGGCGCCACATCGTGTCCGCGTGGAACGTAGGCGACGTCGACGACATGGCCCTACCGCCGTGCCACACCCTGTTCCAGTTCTACGTGGCGGACGGGAAGCTGTCCTGCCAGCTGTACCAGCGGTCGGCGGACGTCTTCCTCGGAGTGCCGTTCAACATCGCCTCGTATGCCTTGCTCACCCACCTGTTCGCACAGGTGTGCGACCTCGAGGTGGGTGATTTCGTGCACACGCTCGGCGACACCCACCTGTACCTCAACCATCTGGATCAGGCGCGGTTGCAACTGACGCGCGCGCCGCGGCCGTTGCCGCAGATCAAGATCAACCCCGCGGTGACGGCCATCGACGAGTTCGAACTTTCGGATTTCACGGTCGAGAACTACGACCCGTACCCCGGCATCAAGGCGCCGATCTCAGTATGACTGGCGGTTCTTCCGGGCGGCCGTCGTTGACGGCAATCGCCGCGGTGGCGCGCAACGGGGTGATCGGGCACGGGCAGGACATCCCGTGGCGCATCCCCGAAGACTGGCAGCGATTCAAGGCGGTGACCCTCGGGGGAGTGCTGATCATGGGTCGCAAGACCTACGAGTCGATCGGGCGGCCCCTTCCCGGGCGCACGACGATCGTCATCAGTCGCGGGTGCCCAGCCCTGCCACCGGAGGTGCGGTGCGCCTCGTCGCTCGACGAGGCGCTGGCACTGGCCGCCGACCTGCCCGGTCGCGTGTTCATCGCTGGCGGGGGAGAGATCTTCAGGCTCGCCTGGCCCCTTCTCACCGATCTCGATCTGACGCTGGTCGACCTGGAGCCGGCGGGCACGGCGTTTCTTCCCGAGGTGAACCCGAACGAGTGGCGCGAGGTGGCCCGCATCCCACGAGAGGGCTATCAGTTCGTCAGGTACCGGCGAATTTGAGCCGCCGGGGTTCCGTTGGCCGGTCGTTTCCGCCCGTAGTCGGCTGGTGCCACGCCCCCAACCGAATTTGAGTCACGTATTTGGTCATCGAGTGCCCTTTTTGGGGGGCCGTGTCCATACAGGTGATTCAAATCAGGCTCAGCAGCGGTGACGGGCCTCCAGCGTGTGAACCCACCGCGGGCCTCATCTCCTGCAGCCCGCGTCTCCGGCGTCGGCCTGATCGAGCGGTCGGCCACGGAGGCGTTGGCCACTCCGAGCACCTGCCTGTCCGATCGCTCTGCTGTTGCTCCTCTCAGAGGAGCAACAGCAGACTGCTGCGGATCAGCTCTGGCTGGGGTTCGGCGCCGCGGTCGGCGCCTGACTCGGCAGTTCGGCCGGGGTCGGAGTGGGCGCCGGGTCGGTGGAGTTTGTTGTGGCCTGTGTCGGCGTGGGGCTGGGGCCCTGCGACTGGGTCGTGCTCTCGGCAGGTGTCGGTTCGGGAGTCGCCGGTGTCTCAGAGGTGGTGGGAGTCGGTGTGGGTGTCCGGTCTGTCGGCACGGTCGATGGCTTCGGGTCGGGCAGGCGCTCACCGGTCCCGGGTGCGGGCCGGACGACCTGGCCGACGGATGTGCCTTCGCCGCCGCTGAGGTTCTGCCCCGCGATGGACTCGTATCCAGTGATGACGCCGATCGACACGGCGAAAGCGGCTGCGGCAGTAGCCAGGCTGGCAGTCGCCGCAACGACCCAGGTGGGACGGCGGCGGGCCGGAACAGTCCTCGCGGGTGCCGCGGGCGCGTAGAGCGACTCGGGCGCCGCGGGCGCGTGGAGCGTCACGGGTTCCCCGACCGGTTGGACAGCGGCGACGGCCTGAGCCGTCGGCTTGATTCCCCGGACGCGGACCGTGCTGAGCCTGGAGAACCGGCTGATGTGAGTGCGGGTCTTGTCCATGCCGACCTTGTAGGCGACCGTGGCCACGGCCGTGGCGACGCTTCCGATCGCGGCTCCCGCAACCGTGCCGGCGACGCCTAGCTGTGAACCAAGGACCGCCGAGGTCGATGCAGCCAGCGCGCCTGCCACCAGCTGTTGAGTGGACAAGAGCTTCTCTTTGGGCGGGGCGGAGGTCGGTTCGGGCTTGTGCTCTACTTCGGTGCTAGTCATGCGATGCGATTCGTAGGGGTCAGTTCAGGTTCCTATTTTAGTCTCTGCCTGCAATAATCCCAAGCTGATCCATCGGCCCTACACTGGTTGCGCTCGCCGGAGTGGTGGAATTGGCAGACACGCAGGATTTAGGTTCCTGTGCCGCAAGGCGTGAGGGTTCGAGTCCCTTCTCCGGCACCGTGTGATGTCCCAGGACATTGGAAACCGGTGAACCCTCGTTTGAGGGTCCACCGGTTGTGTTTTGGGTTGGCCGCTGACGAACCCGGTTAGGTCACCGGTGGAATAGCGCGTAGTTGGCCCCTCATTTCGAGTTGGCGTGCGCAGTGGGTGAGTCGCTGGGGTTGGTGGCCGGGCATCCGCGGCAGGCCATCGGTCGCCTCGGTCTCTTCGCGCTCAGAGCCAGGGCGCATGCCCGTTGCTCAGGGCGCCAGACTCGCGTGAGTCACGAAGGCTGCCACCTCGTCGAGCATCTCGACGAGGTGCTCGGGTTGGCCGGTCCAGATCTGGCGCGACGTCGGCAATCCGGCCAGGATCATCGTGGCGCTCAGATCGTCGATCGCCATGCCGCGGGGCCCTGGGAGCTTGGCGATCGCCAGGGCCCGTTCGCGCTGATCGGGCGTGAGTCCCTCCCACCACGACTGCAGGGTCGGCTCATCGGTCACGCACCGATCCTCCCACCGTCGGGTCACTGCCATCGGAGTTCTAGACTGCGCTTCGTCGGAAGGATGTGGCCATGGCGCTGATCACGGACGATGAAGGCGACGTGCTGGCGTTGGAACGCGCCTACGACGAGGCCTGGACCGCCGGCGACCCGGCCCGCCTGCTGAGTTGTTTCGCCCCCGATGCCGTGATCATCACCCCGTACGGCGACGTGCTTTCCGGCTTGCCTGCGATCAGCGAAGGCCTGCGAGCCGTGATGGCGCAGCCGTCGCGCACCACGCACGCCAGCAGGATCAACGCGGTCCACTTCGTCACCGCCGATGTCGCGGTCGTGGACGGGCGAGCCGTCCTGGACGGGGGTGAACAGGCAAGCACCGACGAGCAACCACTGCTGCACTCCTTCACCGATGTCGTCGTCAAGAGAGACGGCGTCTGGCTCATCGCCCATGTCCGCGCCTACGGCTTCATCGGCTGAGTGCTGCAGCGCGAAGGCCTTGCCCATTGCACAGCACCGGGTGAACTGGGGCCATGGACACGCGAGTGAAAGACGAGGCTGCACCGCAGGCGACCGTCCTCCACGTGGGCATTGCATTGGGCCACTTCGACGCACGGCGCGCCTGCCCGAGCCCCTACGGGTCGAAGCGGTATCCCTCACCGGGAACGGTGATGAAGTGCTTGGGGTGGGCGGGGTCGCCCTCGAGTTTGCGGCGGAGGTGACCGAAGTAGACACGAAGGTAGTGGGTCTGCCGCAGTGAATGCGGGCCCCAGACTTGGCCGAGCAACTCAGCCGTCGTCACCAGGCTGCGGGGACGCTGCGTCAGCGCTTCAGCGAGTCGCCATTCGGTCGGCGTCAACCGGACGGCTTCACCGTGCCGCGTGGCGCTTCTCGATTTGAATTCGAGCGTGAATGCCGCCGTCACGATGCGTGCAGTGTCCGGGCTCTCGCTGCGACGGATCGCTGCCCGGATCCGGGCGACAAGTTCTTCGAGACCGAACGGCTTGGTGACGTAGTCGTCGGCGCCGGCTTCCAGGGCGTCCACCTTCTGCGACTGCTGTGATCGGGCAGACAGCACCAGGATCGGCACCTTCGAGGCCGACCGCACCCGCTCGACCAATGTGAGCCCGTCCATGTCGGGAAGGCCGAGGTCGACAAGGAGCATGTCCGGCGAGGTGCGGTGCATCAGGTCGAGGGCGTCGGCTCCAGAGCCTGCCTCGTTTACCTTGTAGCCGCGGGCCGCGAGGCTGATCGCAAGTGTCCTGCGAAGCGGTTTTTCGTCTTCAACGATCAGCAACCGATGCATCGCACTCCTCAAGGTCGGTTGTCATGGTCAAGCCACCGCCGGGCGTGGCGCTGGGGGTGAGAGTTCCGCCCATCGCCAAAGTGAAGGCACGCGCGATCGCGAGCCCGATTCCGATCCCGTCGCCCTTGTAGTCGCTACTTCGCTTGAACGGAGTGAAGATCTCCTGGTAGCGCTCAAAGGGGACGCCGGTGCCGCGGTCGATCACCTGCAAGTGCACTCGGCCGTTGTCGAGTTTCGCGGCGACCTTCACGGGAACCCCCCGAGGCTGGTGACGGTGAGCGTTGCGCAGCAGGTTGTCGAGCACCCGCTCGAGAAGTACGGCGTCGGCACGCACGCACGGCAGGTCGTCGGGAAGGTCGAGTTCGACCTCGACGCCTGCCACACCCAACGGCACCTCCAGCACTTCGACGATGTCGAGGGCGCCGAGCCGGACGGGAAGCACCCCGACTTCGATGCGCCCCAGGTCCAACAGGTTCGTCAGCAAGTGAGAGAGCAACTCGCTGCTGCGCTCGATGTTCGCCAGGAGTTCGATCCTTTGATCTGGACTCAGGGTTTCGTGATACCGCAGAGAGGCGGCAGCGGACGAGATCACCGTCAGAGGTGTACGCAGGTCATGTCCGAGGGAGCCCAACAACGCCGACTTGGCGCGGTCGATCTCCGCCAGTCTGTCGGCTCGCCGTGTTGACGCGGTCGCCTTCCGCGCCAACTCAACCTCAAGCTGTTTGAATTTCGTGATGTCCGCGAGGATGCCCTCGAGCACGAGTTCCCCGCCTTCATCCTCGATTTGTGCCTGAATGCGAAGCCAGGTCTCGCTCTTGGGGTCCGCCAATCGCCCCTCCCACAGCAGCGGACGCCCACCCGCGACGGTCGCCTGCCCGGCCGCGAGCAGACCTGCCTGGTCGGCGGGATGGACCTGGTGGAGGATGTCTTCGAGGGTGATGGTGCCCGCATCCGGTGACGCCCCGAGCAATTCCCACGCCAGTGGGCTCACGAAATCGAGAGTGAGCCCCTTGGTGACCGAAAGTCGCGCCCGGTAGACGCCCACCGGCAACTGCTCGATGAGGCGGTCCCGCTGGCGGTGTGCCTTAAGCACCTCGGCCTCGGCCGCCATCTCCTCGTCGATCCTCCGTCCGGACACAAGGATCCCGTCAGGGTTGCCCGCCTCGTCGACCAGCGGACTGAGAAGCAAAGAACTCCAATGGACTTCGTCGGCTCGGGTCAGATAGCGCACGCGGAACCGGGCCCGTGCGTCCGCGGTCTCGTCGGTCAGCCACGACGTGATGGAGTCGTGGTCCTCTGATGCAATGAACTCCCTCCAGCACCTACCTATAAGGTCGTCCGCGCGCCAGCCGAGCACCGCCTCGCTTGAGGGGGACGCCCAGGTGATGATTTCGTCACGCAGCACGAACACGACGTCGGTGATGTTCTCCGCCAACAGGCGGTAGAGCCTTTCGCTCCGGCTCAACCTCTGCAGGGTGTCGAACTCGTCGGTGACGTCCCGGAAGGTGAAGATCACGCCATCGCCGAACGGCACCCCGCTGACGTTGAATCGGCGCACGGACCTGCGAACGGCGCTGGGCATCGCGATCCCCGCGTGCACAAGGTGCCTACCTGTGTGGACGATGGTGTCCAGCATGCTCATGAACTCCGCGCTGACTTCCGGAAAAGCCTCGCGCAACAGCGCCCCGGTAAGTTCGTCCGCCGGCACGCCTGCGGCCGCCGCCAGAGCCGAGTTCACATAGCGAATCCGATAGTCGCAGATTTGACCGTCCGCGCCCAGGACGGGAACCAGTATCTCGACGGGATCCATCGCGGCCTCAAGGGCCGCCCGGAGTTGGGTCTCGTCGAGGGGCGGCGCGGCTGGTGCGTCCATCGTCGATCAACTCCCGGTAACTTGCGGGCCACCTTTTCGCGGCCCCCCGACGATGGCGAAAAGTCCCTCTGGCAAGAATGCCACACACAGGTCACTATCCGCGCCGATCCTAGAAGACGCCGGTCTGTAGTGCCGTGTCGAGACGCAAGAGGCACTCGGTAACAAAGGACCAAACAGAATGTAAAAGGTTCGAAAACATCGGCGCAAGGCATCACTGCGTGCGTGGCCCGCTCTGTGGGCGGGCCAATTGGGGGTCATCCCGCTGGGGGTGTAATGGCAAGAACGCAGTGGTCGGGTTGGAAATCGTCCGGGTTGCCAAACAGGTCTGTCCGGGCTTTGGCTCGTCGGCGCCTGCTGGCTGTGCTGCTCTCTCTGCTCGTTCTCTTTCCGACAGCGCTCTCGGCGTCTGCATCGGCTCCGCCACCGCTGCCGCAGGCCTCCACGAACAAGACGTTCGCAGCGGGGTCGTTCATCATCGACGCCGGGTTCATGGGCTCACCCGCTCTGGCCTACCAGCCGACGACCGCGTTGCAGCAGTACGGCCTCATCTACCGGTTGCTGGTCAACGAGAAGATCCCCGTCTACTGGATCATCGCCAACGACAAGACCGGCGTGGCGGGCAGCGCCCCCAGCCTGACGAACACCACCGCCGACCTGACTGGCGTGAGCGTCTACTCCCCATACACGTCGACAACGCTCACCACGAAGTCGTATTACTCGGGCCCCTTCGTCATCCCGGCCGAGTACCTGACCGACACCAGGCTCGGCCAGATTCTCGCCGCGGCTCTTCCCACGGCCCTGACCGGCGTGCGGGTCGACAAGGCCGCGGCGGCGTTCACCGCACCGGTCTACGACAAGGTCACGTACTGGCCGAAGGCCACGCTCGACTCCCAGAACGGCAAGATCGCCCAGGAAAACTTCTACGCCAACGCCAAGATCCCCGAGACGGCGTACTCCTACAACTGGAAGGCGCCGAGCCAGCTCAACCCGTGCGACGACATCTTCGTCATGCCGCACGCCGACCCCACGTGGGCTGTGCACTACAACCTCATCCCCTTCAATGATCGGGGCGGCTACATCTGGGCCGGCTGTCACGCCTCCAGCGTGTTGGAGAACCTGGACGAGCCTGCGACCGTGGCGAACCCCACCGAGCCTGCCACTGACATCAACCCCGACATGAACTTCCTGACCACCGAGGGCCTGCTCGACTTCGGTGATCACGACGGCGGCAGCATTCCCTACTACTACGGCTCCCTGTTGAACGTGAAGCCGTGGACGTCAGCGACGGTGCCCGGCACTGGGACGCTGCCCAGCGAGCCCGCCGACCGCAGCGATCCTGCGATGCAGGTCATCGGTGCCACCGAGTCCGCGCACCAGAACGGCTCCGAGCAGATCTACATGCCCAACCCGGAGTCGCTGTACCCGACGCTGACCGGCGCCAGCAGCTGGAACCCGGGCGTCCGGTTCCTGTCCTGGGACCCGACCCAGTCCAACGTGCTCGCCAAGGAGTCTCCCGGCGTGGCGGCGGCGGACGTGTATGGCCGCGGTTTCGACGACCCGACCAACGGGCTGGTCATGTACCAGGGCGGCCACAACATCAACAACGGCGTCGGCGCCACCCCGGCGCAACGCATGTTCTTCAACTTCCTGCTGCTCGGCGGCATCGAGCGCGCGCCTGAGGTGGAGATCGATCGCAGCATCCTGCCGGCGACGTATGCGTCCGGTGGTCAGGTGCCGATCACGGCGACCATTCCCGCCACCAAGGGCAGCCCGCCCTTCACCTACACCTGGCAGAGCACCTGTGGTGGCTCGTTCAGCCAGACCAGCGGCACCACCGCCGGCGGCACCGTGTCGACGACCTGGACGGCCCCCGGCGTGAACACCCCCACCTCGTGCCAGTTCCGCATCGTGGTCACCGACTCCTGCGACCGGCAGGTGTTCGACTCGGTCGGTCTGACCGTCCTGCCCGTCGCGGACCTTGAGATCACCAAGACCAGCACCCCCACGGTCGCCCCCACCAACTCGAACATCACCTACACCCTGAACGTCAGGAACCTCGGCCCGGCCACCTCCGACGGTGTCATCGTCACCGACACCCTGCCGGCGGGGCTTGAGTACGTCTCGGCGACACCCGCCCCGTCCAACGTGACCGGTCAGGTGGTGACCTGGAACCTCGGGTCACTGGCCATGAACGCCACCAGGACGCTGACCGTGACCGCGAAGGCCACCCAGGGCGGGGTCACCGTCCAGAACAAGGCCGTAGTATCGGCGACCACCCCCGACCCGAACCTCACCAACAACACCGCGTACGCGAACACCCAGATCATCAACTCGGGCATCTCGATCACCAAGGTCGCGCGCCCCGAGATCGTGCCGGGTACCGGTGGGCCGGTGACGTTCGAGTTCGAGGTCCGCAACGCCGGTGACAACCCGCTGCATGACGTCGTGGTGACCGACAACCCGGGCTGCACCATCAGCGGCCCAACCGGGGACCTCAACAACGACGGCCTGCTCAACGAGAAGTACCTAGGTGTCGACCGCGAGATCTGGCGCTTCACCTGTACCCGGACGGTGACGTCCGCAACCCCTGACCGAGACGTTGCCTTCGACGGCACGTTCGGCAAGGCCTTGGACTCCCTGCCCAACACGAAGCAGGACGTCGTCAAGGTCACCGCCAAGGACGCCGCCAACAACGACGTCTCCGCTCTGGCGTGGACGACCGTCACCGTCTCGACGCCGGCCATCTCGGTCCTCAAGACCCTGGACCCGATCGGCCAGACACCCGGCCTCGGCAAGGACGCCACCTTCAAGGTCCTGGTGACCAATACCGGCAACGTGCCGCTGAACACCGTGGACACCACCGACATCTGGGCCGGGACCTGCGACACGGCCGCCATCCCCAACCTGCCGGTCGGCGGCAAGTACGAGATGCTGTGCACAGCGAAGACGCCGACGACCCGCTTCGAGGCGTCCGAGAACTTCGGCACGGCGAAGACCTACCTCGACACCGGCATCGGCTGGGCCGAAACGTCTTGGGACGAGACCGTCGGCGACACGAATGACGACGCCACCAAAGGCAGCATCCAGATCCTCGACAACAAGGGCAACCTCCCAAGCGCCCTCTACTTCGAACCTAACAACGCCCAGTTCAGCATCGAGCGGAACGTCAATCTGGGCAGTCTGGGTACCGGCTCGGCTGCGACCCTGTCGTTCCAGTGCAGCCGCGACAAGGGCTTCGCAAGCGGTACGGGCAACGCCAACGATGCGTTGGTCATCCTCGTCGGCGGTGTCGAGGTCGCTCGGGTCGACGCCGCCACGGACGCCGCGCTGTGTCCCACGGATAATGGCTCGACCTTCGCCACCGCAGGCGTGTGGGATATCCCGGCCGCAGCACTGGTCAGCCCGGTCACGGTGGAGATCCGGGCGACCGGCGACAAGAAGATCTACGTCGACAACCTGTTGATCACCGAAAAATTCGTCAACAAGGTCACCGCCACCGCGAAGGGCCCCTTCGGCGAGGACGCACCTCCGGCGATTGACTACGAGTCTGTGCCCACCGGCAATCCGCCGCTGTCGATCACCAAGACCGCGTCCACGGCCGGACCGGTCGTGAACGGCCAGGAGTTCACCTACACCGTCACCGTGACGAACACCGGCACGACGTTCCAGACCGGCGTCCAGGTCGTGGACACACTGCCGCCCGGGCTGACGCTCAACGGCAGCGTCACCGCGGTCAAGCCGATCTACGCGAACGCGTTCGACGGCTTCGGCACAGCCCGGTCGTACTCCGAAGGTTCGGGATGGGCCACCGCGGGGTGGACCGAGACGGGCGAGACGACCAACCCGACTACCGACCCGCCTACCGACCCGACCGCCGGGGTCGTCACGGTCGAGAACAACCGCGGCAACCCGCCGAGCGCGGTCAGGTTCGCCGCCACCCCAAGCACCACCCGCTCCCTCAGCAACCAGGTGAACCTTGCAGGGATGACCTCGGGAACGCTGTCCTTCAACTGCAGCCGCGAGTCGGGCAACTGGACGGGCTCGTTGGAGGTCCTCATGAACGGCACGGTCATCCCGGACGCGACGGTGATCGGCACCACTGCTGTGGCGCGGTGCTCGCAAACAGGCGGCCAGGGTGAGTTCGGGACGGTGAGTGTGCCCATCCCGACGGCTGCCCTCGTGGCGGCGTCGACGCTGGAGTTCCGGGTGATTCAGGGATCCGGTAGCGGCAACACCCGTGCCGTCTTCATCGACAACGTGACAGTGTCGGCGAAGAACCCCGCCGTCCCGGTCACCGCTGGCCTCCCACCGACCCTCACCTCCGCCGGCGGCCCGTACAGCATCGCCACGGGCGACACCGTGACCTTCACCATCCCGGTCAAGGTGACCGGCGGGCCGGCCGACGGGTTCCAGTTCTCCAACCTGGCCCAGGCCACCAGCACCCAGCAGACCAACCCGGTGTCGGCGTCCGTAATCACCCCGTACAAACTCCTGCCGAGCTTCAAGATGTCCAAGACGGCGATCGAGACGTGGGTCAACACCTCGGGCCCGGTGCTGTACCGCATCGAGGTGTGGAACACAGGCAACAAGCCCCTGACGATGACGAGCATCTCCGACCCGTCCTGCAATGCGCCGCTGGCCAAGATCGACACCGACCCGGCCAAGTTCGGCGACATCAACAACGACAGCTTGCTGCAGATGGGTGAGATCTGGCGTTACACCTGCACGCGCACCGTGTCGACGCCGTCCTCGCCACCCCTACCCGATGACGTGCCGAACACCGCGTCTGCCACCATGACCGACGGCACAACCTCGGTGGATGACACGGCCAGTGCCAACGTCAAGGTGATCCACCCGGCGATCAACATCGAGGTGACCCCGCCGTCGGCGACCGTCCTGATCAACGGGCACGTCGACTACACCTACACGCTGACCAATACCGGCGACATCGACATCACCAACCCGGCGGTCACCGCCGCCAACTGCACCCCGGTCACCTACAGCAGCGGCGACACCGACAACGACGGCATCCTCGACGTCACCGAGACCTGGAAGTTCACCTGTGCAACGGGCGCGTTGACCACCAACCAGACGAACCAGGCCGTCACTGCCACCGGGAAGGACCTGATCTTCGCGTCCAACGTGACCAGCACCAAGAACGTCGCTGTCGCCGTGATCGACCCGAAGATGGCCGTGGTAAAGACCGCCACGGATAACAAGGTCGGCGGGGCGACTGGTGACGACATCGACGTGGGCTACCCGAACTCGGTCACCTACCACTACGCGTTGACCAACACCGGCAACACGCCGCTGTCGGGGATCACGGCGCTGGACAACAAGTGCTCGACGGTGTCCGCCGACCGGCTCGGTGCCGACATCATCGGCGACACCGACAACAACGGCAAGCTTGACCCGACCGAGACCTGGCAGTACAGCTGTGGCCCGGTGCACCTCGAGGCGAACACCACCAACGCCGTCCAGTTCGACGCCACCTATACCGCTGGCACCCTCAGCGGCACGGTGACGGCCACCGACACCGCGCACGTGGACGTCCTGCGGCCCGGGCTGCTGTTGACCAAGACGGCCAGCGCGACCAGGGCCAGGCTCGGCGGCGAGATCACCTACACGTACCTGATCACCAACACCGGCGCCACGTCCTTCCTGCGGACCGGCTTCTCCGACCCGGTGCTGCACGACGACAAGTGCCCGGACGCCAACATGACGTTCAAGAACTGGCTGGTCGACCGGGCACCCACCAACTCACTCGACCCGCCGATTCCGGCCGACCCGGACAACCCGGCCTCCCTGCCCACGCCCGGTGACGTCATCGAGTACACCTGCACCACGACCATGCAGCCCGACATGGTGGTCAACAATCGGGTCCTAAACACGGTCACGACGGGGGCTGCCACCGACACCATCGGCAACACGTACACCCCCGACCCGGCGCAGGCGTCCGTGTTCATCCTCAACCCCGACTTCACGGTGACGAAGAAGGCCACGACGGCGCTCGGTGGGCCGGACACCGCCGTCGACGGCGAGGTCGGCCAGCCCGTGGCCTACACCGTCACGGTCGCGCACAGCATCACGACACCGACTGGCGGGTTCCTGGACGACCTCAACGCGCTGTCACTGAACGTCGTCGACCCGACGTGCAGTGCGCCCGTCGTGGCCCGGGACGCGGACGAGGACGGCTTCATCGATGGCGACACCGACCACGACGGTGTGCTGGATCTCAACGAGACGTGGGCGACGACGGGGACCTACTTCGGCGACCCCGACGCCAACGCCCTGCTGAACCCGGGCGAGATCTGGACGTACGGCTGCCGCCTGGCCGAACTGCCCGACGGTGAGCCCACCCTCAACACGGTCACGGTCACCGGCACGGTCGACGCGCGGTCGATGACCTGCACTACCGACGAAACACCCGTCTGCACCCCCACGGAGCCCAACGATGGCTTGGCCCCGATCGAAAAGACGGCGCAGGCCACCGTCACTCCGCTGTCGAAGGCCGTCACGTTGCTGAAGAAGGCACAGCACTGTGACGTGGGCGTCCCGGTGTGCGACCTGCCGGGCGGCGAGTTCATGTTGTACACGTCGGACCCGAGACTCGCCGGCGCGGACCCCGGGGTCTTGCTCACCAATGATCCGGCCGGAAGCGCCAAGTTCGTCTCCGCCAAACTCTTGCTCAACCGCGACTACTGGATCGTGGAGACCAAGTCGCCCGACGGGTTCCAGTTGCTGGCCCAACCCATCAAGTTCCACTTGGCGAGGACAGCGCTCACGCTGGACGCGTCCACCTCCAGTCCGTTCATCACCGCGGACTCCGCGAACTTCACCATCACCGTCGTCGACGTGCCCGCGGCAGACCTGCCGAAGGCGGGCGGCGACGGAACCATGCCGTACTTCGGGATCGGGCTGCTCCTGATCGCTGGGGCCGGTCTGTACTACTGGTGGGCCTCCGGCCCTGCGCGAGCCGTGAGGAGGGCCACCTGACGACAGGGGGCACGGGACCCCCGCCGCAGCGATCAATCCCGTATCCACGTGACAAGTCCTGAAGAGAAAGAACCGCACATGCAACGTAAATTCCGCGCCACTGTGGCTGCCGCGGCAGCCGTGGCGATCGCCTTCCTCAGCATCGGGGGGTCGTCGGCCTTTGCTGCTCCCGAGCCAACTCCGGTCGGTCCGGCGTCCATCATCGACCCGGCCGCCGGCGTCCAACTCAACATCCACAAGTACCTGGGCGCCCCGCTGGTGCCGCAAACCTACGGTGACGGCACCGTGCAGACCGTCACCGGCCTGCCGGCCGTCTCGGGCGTCAAGTTCGACGTGTACCGGGTCGGCGGTGTCGACCTGACCACCAACGCCGGCTGGACCGCGGCCGCCGCGATCGCCCCGTACCAGATCACCCAGGCGGACATCGCAGCCAAAGCCTTCACCGTCGGCGGGATCACTTACGCCCTCGCCCCTGCCACGAACCCCACGGTCACCACGGGCACCGACGGTCTGGCCACCTTCAACCAGGACGGGCCTGGCGCTGTCGGCCTGTACCTGGTCAACGAGAACCTGAAGACGTCGACGCCTCTGTCGTGCCCCACGCCGACCACCTGCGCAGCCATCCCAGTTTCGCAGGTCTCTCCGTCGCGTCCGTTCTTCGTCACCCTGCCGATGACCCACCCGACCACCCTGAACACCTGGATGTACGAGGTCAACGCCTACCCGAAGAACCAGCAGGACACGGCCACCAAGACGGTTGCCGACCAGGGCACCTCCACCCTTGAGGGCACCGGACGGGGCGGGGACCATACCATCTTGTTCACCATCAGCACCGACATCACCGACGGCCTGACCGCCGCCGAGATGAACCAGTACGTCATCACCGACATCCTGGATTCCCGGCTGGACCCCTGGGCCGCCACGGCAACCGCGACGTCCGCTGTCGTCACGGTCGCGATCGACGGTGACCCGAGTGTGACCACCGACGCGCTGATCCCGCTGACCCTCACCACCGACTACACCATCACCGACAACGTCAAGATCACGATGACCGCGGCCGGTCTGGACAAGCTCGTGGCCGCCAACACCACCAACGCGGCAGCCAAGGTCGTCACCACGATCGACGCGACCGTGATGACCGAAGGCACCGGCACCATCAGCAACCAGGCGTACGTCATCCCGAACCAGGCGTGGTACGACGCCAACCTGGCCAACTGCCCGACCTGTGTTCCCGGGGTGCCGACCAACGCCACCCCGACCAACCCGGGCGGCACCCCCACGCTGACCAAGTACGGCGACCTGAAGCTCACCAAGGTGGCCGTTCCCGCCGCCGCCGCCTCGGCCATGGCCGGCGCCGAGTTCGCGGTCTACCTCGACGCGACCCCGACCACCGCCTGCACCGCGACTGACGTCACCACCGGTGCAACCAACCCGATCATCGCCACCGGCACGACCGACAGCGCCGGCCTGCTGACGATCAAGGGCCTGCAGACCTCCGACTTCTACAACGGAGCCCCGCAGACCGCCCTGCTGCAGTACTGCCTGGTCGAGACCAAGGCCCCCGTGGGCTACAACCTCAACCCGCAGGCCGTGCAGTTCACGATCCTGGCGGCCACTGCCGTCGCTGACGACCCGGCAACGGCCGAGGTTAATGAGGCGGCCCCGGCGTTCCAGCCCGTGACCGTCAACAACGAGTTGAAGAACCTCGGTAACAACCTGCCCCTCACCGGTGGCGAGGGCGTGGCGGCGCTGAGCGCCGGCGGCCTGCTGCTCGTCGGTGGCGGCCTGGCGTACTACCTGGTGACCTCGCGTCGCCGTCGCGAGGAGCGCAGCTGAGCAAGACGGCTCCTCGGCACCTTGAGGTGACCGAGCGGATGGCGGGGGGGTCCTCCCCCCGCCATCCGGCGTCCCCGCCCACCCGGCGTCGGCGCTGGCCCCATCGGGTCGTCGCCCTCGCCCTGATCCTGGCCGGCGCGGGAGTGACCGCGTATCCGGTCGTCGAGACCGTCACCACCAACAGCGTGCTGTCCAGCGAGGCGGTCGCGTATTCGGCCGCGGTGGCGAAATCCGAACCCCGGCCCCGCGCGGCGCAACTCGTCCGCGCACAGCAGTACAACCAGCGCCTCGCGCCCCAGGTGCTGCTCGACCCCTGGGGTGACACCCTGCCGAATCCCACGGCCACCCACGACGAGTACCTGGCGCAACTGAACGGGTTCGCCGCGATGGCGCGCCTGCGCTTTCCCAAGATCAAAGTCGACCTGCCCGTGTTCCATGACGCCACCCCGCCCGACTGGCCAAGGGAGTCGGCCACATGTACGGGACGGCGCTGCCCGTCGGCGGCGTGGGCACCAACCCCGTGCTGGCCGCCCACACCGGGTGGCGCTCCGCAACCATGTTCGACCGGCTCACCGAGGTCACCGCGGGCGACCGGTTCTACGTCGACGTCTACGGCGAGACCCTGGTCTACCAGGTCGACAGCATCAGGATGGTCGAGCCGGACGACGTGCGCGCCGTCGCTCCCATCCCCGGTGCCGACCACGTCACCCTCCTCACCTGTGAGGAGAACCCCGACCAACACACCCGCCGCCTGCTCGTCCGTGGCGTCCGGGTGCACACCACCGCCCCCGCCCCCACATCGAACGAGGCAACCGTGACGACGTACCTCACCGAAACCATCACCCGGGACTGGATGCTTGTCCGCCTCGGCGGGGCGGGCGGCGCCCTGGCGCTGGCGGCGATCATGCTCGTCGCCTGGCGCGTGTCCGACAGGAGGCGGCGCTCATGACCACCACGAACGCGCTCCCCCCGGGGCTGCCCAAGCGTCGCCGGTTCGCCCCCCCCGCCGTGGGTGGCGGTGCTGGTGGTGCTCGTCGGCGTGGTGGTGCTGATGTACCCCGTGCTCGCGACCCAGTTCAACAACGCCAAACAGCAGGAGTTCGCGCAGCAGTACCTGCACGACGTCGAACAGGTCGACCCGGGTGATCTGTCCGCGGCGCTCAAGCGGGCCCGGGTGTACAACTCGAAACTCGCCGGAGTCCCGATCCTCGACCCGTGGCTGGCCAAGGTGTCCGCGGACCCGAACTCGCCCGCCTACAAGGAGTACCACAGCCAACTCGGCATGTTCTCGATAATGGGCCGGGTGCGCGTCCCGTCCGTCAAGATCGACCTGCCCATCGAGCACGGCACAGCGGACGTGGTGATCGCGCGCGGTGCCGGGCACCTGTACGGCACGTCGCTGCCCGTCGGCGGCGCCGGCACCCACGCGGTGCTGACGAGCCACTCGGGGATGGCGACGGCAACCCTGTTCGACCATCTCAAGGATGTGCGCGAGGGTGAACTCATCTACGTGGACGTGGCGGGGGAGACGCTTGCCTACCAGGTCGACCAGATCCGAGTCGTGCTGCCCAACGAGATCGACGATCTGAAGACGATCAAGGGGAAGGACCTGCTCACCCTGTTCACCTGCACCCCCTACGCGGTCAACACCCATCGGCTCCTCGTGCGCGGCCACCGCGTCCCCTACACCCCCGCCGCCGACGCGACCGCGAGTGCGCAGGCGTCCGGATTCGCCCTCGAACCGTGGATGTACGGGCTGCTCGCGGGTGCCGCGCTCGGCGCGGTGGTGCTGCCGATCATGATCTGGCGGGAAGTCTCCCGCGCGCGCAAGCGCCGGGCCGCGGGGCTCCCCAGGGACATCGCCCCCGAGAAACCGGCGACGCCCTGACGGGTGTCAGCGGGCCGCCGCGGGCGTAGCCTCGATGCAGGCGACCCCGCTGCGGGGTCCACGGGGGAGTGATCGAGCATGAAGATCAAAGAGGCCGCCGAGGACTTCCTGTCCTGCCGGCGAATCGCGGTTACCGGGGTGTCGCACGCCCCCAATGGTCACGGCAGCAACACGGTCTACAAGCGGTTGCGGGAACGCGGGTACGAGGTGTTCGCCGTCAACCCCAACGCGCCGACCGTCGAGGGCGACACCGCCTACCCCGATCTGCGCTCCATTCCCGGCGGGGTCAAGGCGGTGGTCATCGGCACGCGGCCAGAGTACGCGGAGGCGACAGTACGGGAGGCGGCCGATCTGGGCATCACCCGGGTGTGGATGCACCGATCGATCGACGCCGGCAGCGTCTCGCCCGAAGCCGCGGCCCTGGGGCGCCAGCGGGGCATGACCGTGATCGACGGCGGGTGCCCGCTGATGTTCGGCCCGACGTCCGACGGCGGCCACAAGGTGATGTGCTGGATGTTCAAGCTGACAGGCAAGGTGCCGCGGACGGTGTAGCCGGGTCCGCGGCACCCGGCGCGTCGAGTCGGCTCAATCCTCGGTGATCTTGGCTTCCCAGGTGTCGGCGTCCGAGCGACTGCTGACGATCAGGAAGTACGCTCCCGGCTTCTGCGTCGTCCGGCCGTCGGAATCCTCTGTCTTGGCCTTGTTCACGTACCTGGGCACGTTCAGGATCGAATCACCGGTGACGGCGTCGTAGATCTGCGCATCGACGAGCATGATTCCGGTCGCCGCGTTCGGATCGGCCTGCCCCTTGTACTCGAGGCTGAGCTTCACGTAGGTGCCCTTGGTGCTGACCAGCCCGGTCACCGTGGTGCCGCCGGCCCCCTCGAAACTCTTCGGGGCGGGGACCGCCGTCGACAGCGCCGGCGGCTTGGTGAACTGGAGGGTGTAGGCGCCCGGGCATTCGATCGTGAACGTGACCGAGGGGCTCGGGGGCTGGAAGACCCGCGTGTATTCCGGCGCGAGCGAGGTGATGGTCGGCAGTTCCTTGCCCTTGACCGTGACGGTCAGGACGCCGTAGTCGGCGGCGGACGCGTTGGTGGTCTTGACGATGTAGTAGGGCTGGTCGAGGGTCAGTGGGCCGACCTCACCGTTCCCGACGCCGGAAACCGTGATCGAATCCTGGCCTTGGCTGACCTGGGGCGTCGACGCTTGCGGCGTCGACTCGGCGGTGGTGGCCTGGCCGGCCGTGGTGGACGACGCCGGTGCCGAACTGCTGGACGTCGTCGTCGACGCTCCGCAGGCGGTAAGGACGGTGAGACAGACGGCGATGCCGACTGTGGCAAGGGGGGATTTGTGCTTCATTGCCTTCCCTTCAAGAGATAACCAACTTTCCACCCAGCCACTTCCGGGGCGCAAGAGTGGCGGAAGGCGCACAATGGGGACGACGGTCTTGGACCGCAGCGCGCACCTTGGAGATGCTCATGGATGCCGGCCGGCTACCGAGTTTGACGCTCCCTCACGCCAGCACGATGACCGCCGAGGAGGTGCTGGCCGAACTCGAGGTCACCCCCGCAGGCTTGACCACCGCCGAAGCGGAGGTGCGCCGAACCCGGGTGGGGCCGAATTCGGTGCGCACCCACCATGTGCGGCCGTGGGCGATCCTGGGTCGCCAACTGCGCAGCGCTTTGCTGATCCTGCTCGCCGTGACCGCGGTGGCGTCATTCTTCCTCGGCAATCCTGCGGACGCGATCATCATCGGCACGATCCTGGTCGCCAGTGTCGGCCTCGGGTTCTTCAACGAATGGCGTGCCGAGAGGGCCGCCGCGGCACTTCACACCGGGATCAGCCACACGTGCCCAGCTGAGCGGGACGGGGTGGCGGTCAGCCTCGACGTCACCCAGTTGGTGCCCGGAGACGTCGTCCAACTGGTTCTCGGTTCCATCGTGCCGGCAGACATCCGGCTGCTGTCGGTCAGCGGCCTGGCCTGCGACGAGGGGGTGATGACCGGCGAGTCGGTGCCGGTCGACAAGGATGTCGCACCCGTCCCGGCCGGCACCGCGTCGGCGGACCTGACCTGTTGCGCCCTCATGGGGACCGTCGTCCACGCCGGCAGCGGCACCGGGGTCGTGGTGGCGACCGGAGGCAGAACCGAGTTCGGCCGTCTCGCTTTGGGCCTCGGGGAACGGCAGCCCGAGACCGACTTCCAGTTGGGGCTGCGCAGGTTCTCGGTGCTGCTCCTGCGGGTGGCGATGACGTTGACGTCCCTGATCCTGGTGGCCAACATCCTGCTGGAGCGACCGGTGCTCGAGTCGTTGGCGTTCGCGTTGGCGATCGCCGTCGGCATCACGCCGCAGTTGCTCCCGGCCGTGGTGAGCACCAGCCTGGCAGCGGGTTCGCGTCGCCTCGCCAAGCAGAAGGTGCTCGTCAAGCGGATGGTGTGCATCGAGGACCTCGGCGACATGGACCTCCTCATCACCGACAAGACCGGCACCCTGACGCAAGGTCAACCTGGCTTCTTGGACGCCATCACCCCGCAGGGTGTCCCCGATCCGGCTCTCGTTACCTGGGGGCTGCTCGCCACTGAGAGAGGGCTCGGTTCGGGACAGTCGGTGGGGGCCAACAGCCTGGACTCCGCCCTCTGGGACGCGCGACCCGCCGACTGGCCGGCGACTCAGCCGGCAACTTGGCTGGCCGGCCTGCCGTTCGACCACGTCCGCCGGATGACGTCCTGTCTCGTCCGGACGCCGGGGGGTGAGCGGCTGCTGGTCACCAAGGGGGCCCCCGAGGCGGTGATGGCCGCGTGCTCGCAGGTGCCGCCCGGCGCGAGGGAGACCCTGGATAGGCTGGCCCGGCAGGGCAGCCGTATCGTCGCCGTCGCGAGCCGTCCCGTGGGCGGTACCGTCCGGAGCACTCTGGACACCGCGGACGAGACCGACCTGAATCTCATTGGGTTCCTGGTCTTCCGGGACAGTCTCAAACTGGATGCCGCCGCGTCACTGGATCGCTTGCGGGCCCTGGGCGTCACGGTGAAGGTCGCCACCGGGGATCACCCGCTCGTGGCCGAGCGAGTTTGCACCGAGTTGGGGTTGGGGTCGGGCGGCACGCTTAGCGGCGCCGATATCGACGGTCTGGACGACGCCGCCCTGGCAGCGGCGGCGGAACGCTGCACGATCTTCGCAAGGGTCACTCCCGAGCACAAGGCGCGCATCGTGCGACTGCTGCGGCGTCAGGGCCGGGCCGTCGGGTTCCTCGGTGACGGCGTGAACGATGCGCTGGCCCTGCACGCCGCCGACGTCGGGATTTCGGTGGACAGCGGCTCCGACGTCGCCAAGGACGCCGCCGACGTCGTCCTGCTGGAGAAGGATCTCGGGGTTCTGGCCGACGGAATCGCAGAGGGACGGCGGGTCTTCGCCAACACCATCAAGTACGTCCTGATGGGCACTTCCAGCAATTTCGGGAACATGTTCAGCGCCTCGGCCGCGTCGACTGTGCTGCCGTTCCTGCCGATGCTGCCCGGACAGATCCTGCTCAACAACCTGCTCTACGACACCGGCCAGTTGACGATCCCCACCGACAACGTGGACGAGGAACAGGTGCGGTCGCCCTCGCACTGGGACCTGCGCATGATCCGCCGGTTCATGCTGGTCTTCGGATCACTCAGTTCGCTGTTCGACTTCCTGACCTTCGCCGTGATGCTCGGCGTCTTCCAGGCGGGGCCGGACCTGTTCCGCTCCGGCTGGTTCGTGGAGTCCCTGGCGACCCAGACCCTGGTGATCATGGTGATCCGCACCCGCCGCGTCCCGTTCTGGAAGAGCCGCCCGAGCCTGCCCCTGGTGGCCTCGGCGCTCGCAGTAGTGGCGGCCGGCGTCATCATTCCGTTCTCGCCGCTGGCGCCGGTCCTCGGGTTCACGCCGCTCCCGCCGCTGTTCTTCGCGGCTCTCCTCGGCATGATCGTCATCTACCTGCTACTGGTCGAGGTCGCCAAACGCCTCTTCAACGCGCAACTGGGCAAGTCCGTCGGCACCCGGCGTCCCCGGCAACACCGCGACCGGGTCAACCGGCGAGCCTCCAAGTTCAGCCATCCCGGCCCGTTGCCACCGGCAGCACGACCTCGTTGTGACGCAGGAACCACGGCGTCCACGGCGGGTCGAAGCGGGCGAACCGGGGAGGTCCGGTGACCTCCAGCCCGGCCTCAGCAACGGCGCTGCGCAGTTCGGCCAGTTGCTGGGTGTAGATGCGCTCTGTCCACCGTCCGGTGAAGGTCCTGGCCGCGGCCTGCTGGGCCGGGATCTCGCGAACCTTGATGCGGGAGTCCGACGGTCGCGGCAGCGTGTCCAAGGAGTACTCGGCGGGCATCACGAACGCGACTACGTGGCGTCCCGGCTCGGCGGCCTGCTCCTGGACGACGGGCGCCGTCATCGCGATCCGCGTGGAGGCCTGCTCCTGCACCACGGGGGCGGTCATCGCGACCTTGCCGCCGGTGCTGTTGCGGCCGGAGATGAAGGCCACCAGCACCCCGAAGGCGCGGTTGCCGGCGTCGGTGAACGAGCCTTCGACCTCGACCTCGGCCACCAAGTGCGATGGGTAGTTGCGCAACTCGAAGCCGGGGAATCGCCCGACCACGTCGTACGCCTGCTTCTCAGTCATGCCACCAAGCTTGCCTCGTCCCTGGCCATCCTCACAGCCTGGTGCGAGAGTGGTCACCGACGCCGACGTGAGTGGCGGTGAGCGGGCCGGCGGCCCGGGAAGAGAAGGCGGCCCGATGCGCAAGCGAATACTCCCCCCGACGCCGGATGCCGAAACCGCGGCAGGCGACTGGCTGGATCTCGAGGCGCTCGTCGAGGTGGAGATCACCTCTGAAGACCCGAACCACCCTATCGAGGCGGCATTGCTGCCCGGTGACGGACCGGGTTGGCGTGCGGCTACTCCTGGTACCCAGACGATTCGCCTCAACTTCGACCCGCCGCAAACCCTGCGCAGGATCAGGGTCGAGTTCAACGAGACCTCGGTCGAGCGCACGCAGGAGTACGTGCTGCGGTGGTCGGCCGACGGCAAGGAGTTCCGGGACGTCGTCCGGCAGCAGTGGAACTTCAGCCCCGGCGGCGGGGCCGACCAGGTCGAGGACTACACGGTCGAACTGGCCGGGGTCGCCGTCCTGGAGTTGGAGATCACCCCTGACATCAGCGGCGGCAGCGCCCCCGCATCGTTGGAGAGGCTGCAACTGGCCTGAACGCCGTCCCTCGCGGGTGACGCTGTCGGTCGGGTGTGACAAAGTGTCCTGACGATGCAACACCTTGCTGACTCCCCGGTGGAAGCCGGGGCCCTGGAGCGCTTCGCCCCCGCGACGCGGGCGTGGTTCACCGGCAACTTCTCCGCGCCGACGGCCGCCCAGGCGGGGGCCTGGGAGTCGATCGGCACCGGGCGCCACACCCTCGTCGTCGCCCCGACCGGGTCGGGCAAGACGCTCGCGGCGTTCCTGGCGGCGATCGATCGACTCACCACCCACCCGCCACCCGACGACCCGCTTCGCCGCTGCCGGGTCGTCTACCTGTCCCCCTTGAAGGCGCTCGCGGTCGACGTCGAGCGCAACCTCCGCTCGCCCCTCGTCGGCATCGGCCACGCCGCCACGCGACTCGGGCTGCCGCGCCCCGAGGTCGGGGTGGCGGTCCGGTCCGGCGACACGCCCGCCGACGAACGCCGCCGCTTCGCCCGCGCCCCCCGGGACATCCTCATCACCACCCCCGAATCGCTCTACCTGCTGCTCACCTCGCAGGCCCGCGAGGCGCTCCGGGGCGTCGAGACGGTCATCCTCGACGAGGTCCACGCCGTCGCCGGCACCAAGCGCGGCGCCCACCTCGCCCTCACGCTCGAACGCCTGGATGCTGTGCTGGAGCGTCCCGCGCAGCGCATCGGCCTGTCCGCGACCGTCCGCCCCCTCGACGAGGTGGCCCGGTTCCTCGCGGGCGGGCGTCCGGTCACGACCGTCGCACCGCCGTCCGAGAAGCGGTGGGCGCTGGACGTCGTCGTGCCCGTGCCCGACCTCGGAGCCCTCGGGGAACCCGTCCCCGGCGACCTGGCCGGGGCCGCGGCCGGAGAGCCGCGCCGGACGTCCATCTGGCCCCACGTCGAGGAGCGCATCGTCGACCTCGTCGAGCAGCACCGCTCGACGCTGGTGTTCGCAAACTCGCGGCGCCTGGCCGAGACGCTGACCTCGCGGCTCAACGAGATCGCGCAGGAGCGCCACACCGGGGTCGACCCCCGTGCGGGCAACCCCGGCCTCGGCGGCGAGGCGCACTCCACCAACTGGGGCACCACCGGGTACACCGCCGGCGCGTCCGGGGTGCTGGCCCGCGCCCACCACGGCTCCATGTCCCGCGAGCAGCGCGCCGAGACCGAGGAGGCCCTCAAGCACGGCGACCTGCCCGCGGTCGTGGCCACGAGTTCGCTCGAACTCGGCATCGACATGGGCGCGATCGACCTCGTCGTGCAGGTCGAGGCGCCGCCGAGCGTCGCGTCCGGGCTGCAGCGGGTGGGTCGCGCCGGGCACCAGGTCGGGGCCACGTCGCGGGGGGTGTTCTTCCCGAAGTTCCGGGGCGACCTGGTGGCGTCCGCGGTGATCGTCGAGCGCATGCGGGCGGGGGCGATCGAGGCGGTCGCCGTCCCGGCGAACCCGCTGGATGTGCTCGCGCAACAGATCGTGGCCATGGTCGCCCTGGACGACTGGGCGGTCGACGACCTGCACGCGCTCGTCCGCCGGTCGGCTCCTTACACCGGGCTGACCCGCGGCGTCCTGGAGGCGGTGCTCGACATGCTGAGCGGGCGCTACCCGTCCGAGGAGTTCGCCGAACTGCGGCCCCGCCTGGTGTGGGACAGGGTCGCCGGCACCCTGACCGGACGCCGCGGGGCGCAGCGCGTCGCGGTCACGTCGGGCGGCACGATCCCCGACCGCGGCCTGTTCGGCGTGTTCCTCGCGGGCGAGGGCTCCGGGCGTCGGGTCGGCGAGTTGGACGAGGAGATGGTCTACGAGAGCCGGGTCGGTGACGTGATCACGCTGGGCACGTCCACGTGGCGCATCGAGGACATCACCCACGACCAGGTGCTCGTCACACCGGCACCGGGAGAGGCCGGACGCCTGCCGTTCTGGAAGGGGGACGCCCTGGGACGCCCGGCCGAACTGGGCGCGGCCGTCGGGTCGTTCGTGCGGGAGGTGTCGACGCTGGCCCCGGACGCCGCCCGCACCCGCCTCGCCGCGGCCGGCCTGGACGCCTGGGCGTCCGATAACCTGCTGGCCTACCTCGGCGAGCAGCGGCAGGCGACGGGCAGCGTCCCCACAGACCGGACGATCGTCGTCGAGCGCTTCACCGACGAGGTCGGCGACTGGCGCGTCGTCGTCCACACGCCGTACGGCGCGCCGGTGCATGCGCCGTGGGCGCTCGCGATCGCCACCCGGCTGCGCGAACGGTACGGGGTAGACGTGCAGGCGATGCACGCCGACGACGGCATCGTGCTGCGGTTGCCAGACCTGGGCGGCGGCCCGGACGAGGGCGCCGGTGACCTGCTCGAGCACGTCCTGCTCGACCCGGACGAGATCGCCACCCTTGTCCGGGACCAGATCGGCGGGTCCGCCCTCTTCGCCAGCCGCTTCCGGGAGTGCGCCGGCCGGGCGCTCCTGCTGCCCAACCGCCGGCCCGGGCACCGCCAGGCACTGTGGCAGCAGCGGCAACGGTCGGCGTCCCTGCTGCAGGTGGCCAGCCGGTACCCGGCGTTCCCGATCGTGCTGGAGGCCGTCCGGGAGTGCCTGCAGGACGTGTTCGACCTGCCCGGCCTGGTCGACCTGATGCGGCGCGTGCGGTCCCGCGAGGTGTCCGTCGTCGAGGTGACGACGCCGCAGCCGAGCCCGTTCGCGTCCAGCCTGCTGTTCGGGTACGTCGCGCAGTTCCTCTACGAGGGCGATCAGCCGTTGGCCGAGAAGCGGGCCGCCGCGCTCGCCCTCGACCCCGACCTACTGGCCGAACTGCTCGGCACGTCCGAGGGGCTGAGCCTGCGCGACCTGCTCGACCCCGAGGCGATCGCACGCACCGCGGCCGAACTGCAGCACCTGGTCGCGAACCGCCAGGCGCGCGACGCCGACGAGGTCACCGACCTGCTGCGCACGCTGGGGCCCTTGTCGGTGGCGGAGATCGCGGCCCGCTCGTCCGACCCGGACGCCGCGCCCGGCTGGGTGCGCGAACTCGAGGCGGCGCGCCGCGTGCTGGCGGTCGGTGAGCGGTGGGCGGCGATCGAGGACGCCGGACGCCTCCGCGACGCCCTCGGCGTCCAGTTGCCACCGGGCGTGCCGTCCGCGTTCGCCGAACCCGTGACCGACCCGTTCGGCGACCTGCTCGTCCGGTTCGCGCGCACCCACACCCCGTTCACACCGGACGCCGTGGCCGCTCGCCTCGGACTTGGCCGGGCGCTGATCCTGGACGGCCTGCGCCGTCTGGTCGCCGACGGGCGCCTCGTCGAGGGCGAGTTCACCCCGGGGGCGGCCGGGCGCGAGTTCGTGGACCCCGGCGTGCTGCGCACCATTCGGCGCCGGTCGGTGGCGGCGCTGCGGGCCGAGGTCGAACCGGTTGAGCGCGAGCAGTTCGCGTCCTTCCTGCCCGCGTGGCAGGGCGTCGGCTCGGGGCGGCGGGGGGTCGACGGGGTGCTGCGCGCGGTCGAGCAACTCGCCGGGGTGGTGCTGCCGGCGTCCGCGCTCGAGGCGCTCGTGCTGCCGTCCCGGGTGCGCGACTACACCCCCGCGCTGCTGGACGAGTTGTGCTCGTCCGGGGAGGTGGTATGGCGCGGGCACGGTTCGCTGGCCGGGCGGGACGGCTGGGTGTCGCTGTGGCCGGCCGACTTGGCGCCCTTCGGCCGGGCTGTCGGCGAGGCCGAGGGCGAGGTGGAGGTGGCCCTCGCCGGTGCCCTGGCGGACGGGGGCGCGTGGTTCTTCGCGGCGCTGACGCAGGTGCTCGTGCCCGACCGGGTGGGGGGCGCGGCGGGTCTCGGGGAGGCGCTGTGGTCGCTGGTTTGGAAGGGTGTGGTGACCAACGACACCCTCGCCCCGCTGCGGGCACGGCTCGCGGCCGGCGGTACGCATCGGTCACGCCCGGCCGTCCCTCGGGCGCGGTACGGGCGGGCACGGCTGCCACGACTGGCGGGTGGCGGGCGGTCCGGCCAGGTGGCCCGCGACCTCGGCGGCCGGTGGTCGCTCGTGCCCGGCGGTGAGGTCGACCGGACCGAAGCGCTCGTCACCACCGCGGAGGTGCTGCTCGACCGGTACGGCGTCCTCACGCGCGGATCGGTGCAGGCCGAGGACGTCCCGGGCGGCTTCGCCGGTGTCTACCGGGTGCTGAGCGCCGCCGAGGACGCCGGCCGCGTCCGGCGGGGCTATTTCGTCGAGGGGCTGGGCGCCGCGCAGTTCGCCACGGTCGGGGCGATCGACCGGTTGCGGGGGCAGCGCGGGGGCGGTGGCGGTGGCGCGGCGGGCGCGGGCGACGAGGCGCTCGTGCTGGCGGCGTCCGACCCGGCGAACCCGTTCGGGGCGTCCCTCGGTTGGCCCGATTCCGGTGACCACAAGCCCGGACGCAAGGCGGGGGCTCTGGTCGTGATGGTCGGGGGCGAACTCGTCGCCTACGTTGAGCGCGGCGGCCGGACTGCGCTGACGTGGTCGACCGACCCGGTGGCGCTGGCGGCGGCGGCCGCGGGCCTGGCGGGGCTGGTCCGGTCCGGAAGGCTGGCCGCCCTGAGCGTCGAGAAGGTGGACGGCGAGGCCGCCCTGGACGTCCGTCACCCGTTCGCGGCGGCGTTGCTCGGCGCCGGGTTTCACCAGACGCACAAGGGGTTGCGGCTGCGCGGGTCGGTTTCGGTGTTGTGATGATCCAGCCGCTTCGCTTTGCATTGCCTTCACATTGGTTACGGAAGGCGCCATGCTTCCCCCGCCCGGCACGGCCCGGTTCCGGTGTTGTGACGCGGGTGTGTGGCGATGCCTGAGGGGGACACCGTGTTGCGGACCGCGGTTCGCCTGCACGAGGCGCTCGCCGGGTTTGCCTTGACGCGCACGGACCTGCGGTGGCCGAGTGTGGCGACTGTCGATTTCACGGGTGCCGAGACGCTGGAGGTCGTCGCCCGCGGCAAGCATCTGCTGCACCGGGTCGAGGGTGGCTGGACGATTCACAGCCACCTGCGCATGGAGGGCTCGTGGCGGGTCGAGGCCACCAGGACGCCGCCGGCGCCGCTTGCCGCGCCGCGGATCCGGGCCGTGGTGGCGTCCGCGCGGTGGACGGCAGTGGGCTGGGGGCTCGGCATGCTCGACGTGGTGCGCACGGCCGACGAGGGCGTCCTCGTGGGCCATCTCGGCCCGGACGTGCTGGGCCCCGACTGGGACGCCGACCGCGCCGCCGCGAACCTCGCCGCCGACCCGGGCAGCATCGGTGCCGCCCTGCTCGACCAGCGCCACCTCGCCGGCATCGGGACGCTGTGGGCGTCCGAATCGCTGTTCCTGGAGCGCCTGCACCCGTGGACGCCGGCGCGCGACCTACCCGAGGCCACGCTGCTCGGTCTCGTCACGCGTGCGCAGCGGCTCATCTCGGCGAACTCCGCCCACGCGATGCAGTCGAGCACGGGCGTCCGGCGAGCGGGGCAGACCACCTACGTCCACGGACGGCACCGCAAACCGTGCCGCCGCTGCGGCACCCCCATCGACGTCCGCCCCATCGGCGTGGCACCGCGCGACCGGGTGATGTTCTGGTGCCCGACCTGCCAGGCGGGCTGACCACCCGGGGACGCCTCCCGTCGTCCGCTCTGCCCTTGCTCCTCTCAGCGGAGCAGAAGCAGAATGCGTGCTGTGGTGGGTGGCCGCCCGGAGGGTGCCGACGCGGGCGTTAGGTGCCGACGCGGGCGTTAGGGTCCGACGCGGGCGTTAGGTGCCGGTTGCGGGCGGTGCAACGTCAGCAACCGTGACTTACAGTCCGCGACGTGGACGACGACAGTCGATTTGCCGCACACTGTGCTGGGCCTGGGTGCGAGGTCAACGACGGCGTCCCGCCCGATTCCGGTGGTCGTGGTTGGTCACAGAATGAGGCGCCGCTGCCTGTATCGGGACGGTCGCGCCGGCTGATAGCCTCTGGCCTTCGGACTCGCCGATTCGTTGACCGCGTTTCAGGGAGGCAACCTCATGGGAAACAACCACACGACCGAACAAATCAATGAGGCAATGAACGCGGAAGTTGCCAAGCAGCGGCCGGCCAGTTCTCTTGATGACTTGCGGAAGGCATTTCCCACCACGGACGTGCTGCGCTACATCGCCAACGACACATTCATCGCAGATCCGACCAAACTACTTGGCCGTGTCTACTACGAAAAGGTGGGAAGCGACGCGCTCGTGCCTTTCCAGACGCGGCTGGCGGTAGCCGTCGACGAGGGTTCCAAGCTCACAGCGCCAATTACGGTCTCAGAACTGATTGTCGATTCCAAGATCAGCGTGTCGGCCGAATTCCTGGCGCTCGTGTCCTTGTCCGTTGGTACCGACGAAATCTTCGAACTTCGCGTCATCAACAACGCCGCTGCCAGGGCGGTAGACGTCGGTGACGGTTGGGACGCTGCCCTTGAGAAGTGGTATGCGAATCCGCGGTGCAAGGAATTGGTCGATGACCCCAGCGTTTCCGCCGTGAGCGTCGTCACCGGCGTCGTCCAGAAGTACCTGACGAGCAAGAAGTTCAAGAAGTTCGAGGCGGGCGTGAAAGGTGGCTATGTGGGCGTCAACGTCGCCGGCAACCTGTACATGTCCTCATCGGAGTTTCAGCTGGACGTTGTCTACGGTGTCGACCTCGTATCGTTTGGCTCACGCAGCAAACCATCCGCACTCACGGACGCGATTGCGTCCGCCAATCCGATGACCAAGCGTGCGGACATCGACGCACTTGGTGACAAGTTCGTGACGATGGCCAAGGTGCGCGGTTTCGCGGTTCCTCGACCGCGATCAAGACGTGCCCGCTGATCAAGCGGGTTGGCTCACAGATGAACGCCCGCTCGTAATAGCAGCCGCGTCGTAGGTGCCTGCGCCGCTCGCGATCAGACGGCTACGTTGCGTTCTCGGCGGGAGCGGTCAGTGCCGCCGGCAGGGCGTCCGGTGAGGAGTCCGACGAGCCGCTTGCGTCGGCCGCGGGCTTGTCCAGATCTGCCGCTTGAGCTTGACGGCTGAGGCCAGATTCAAGGCTTGGGGACGTCGGCGCCGCAGCGCGGGCAGTTGATCCCGCCCCACAGGGCTTGTCTCATGGTCTTCGGTGCTCGGGGTTGGGCCAACAACGCCAGAGGAATGTTCTTCCCGCACTTGGGGCAGAGCCACGCCCGGCCATTGGCGTAGATGGTGTGGCAGTTAGGGCAGACATCTTCCCGCGTCAGCCAAGCTTGGTCTTCATCAGCGAAGCCGCAGACGAGGCATCTGCGGACCGAGATGAGATTCGGCCGATTCAGGACCCGGACGGCGTCGGCGATCCGGTCATTGAGAAAGAGCACAGACATGACCCAGGCGTCGCCCGCTTTGAGGTAGCTCTGGATCGTCAAGCCCCGCAGCGGCCGGATTCTCGCGTCGTTGCACTCCATGCACAGGGTGAACGGCACGACGATTTTCTGTTGGGAGAGGAGCTCTCCGCCCAGGAAGAAGCCCAGAGTGCTCGCCTCGACCGTGATGTCGGCCTGGTCGGCGACTGTGCCAGGAATGAGGCCGCACAGGATGCACGTGTCGGGCAGACGAATCCCGGAGCCGGCGTCTCCGCCGTGGTCGCCGGCGGCGTTCAGGGCGGCATCATTGACGCTGCCGCCGAGGGCGGCACCGACCCCGATCGCGAGGACCCTTCCCATCAATCCCCCCTTCACGGGTGGGGCGATCAGAGTGACCCGTGACAACGCGTCCGACCGTCGCCGTTCCGCCAACCGGGTGATCTCCGCCACCCAAGCGCGAGCCAGGAGTTCCCGGTGCGCACCCGGGTCGGCCTGATCAGGGCCCGGAGCCGTCCCGGTGCCTGCCGCAGTCCTGCGCTCGCGACCGTCGGTGCCCGCCGGCACCCAGAATTGCCAGCCCGGAGGAGCGGGAGGCCATGAGACATCCGGCTGCCAGCCCTGGGGCGGAACCCAACCAGGCGGTGGCACCGGCCACCCCGGGGCCGGGTTGAACACCATGGACATCCGCTTCACCTCCCACGCAGCTCATCCAGGTGGCCGAGCTGTATCGATCTCGATCGTCGCCGAGAGCTACCCGAACTTGCCCGCTGGCACTCACAGGATCCGCCGCACCTCGCGGTTGATCCTGCCCACCCGAGGTCCGGCGGCGGACCGGGTCTAACTGCACTCCTCTGCACGTTGAGCATGCGCCACCACGGGCTCGCTCGCGCTACCAACTATGACGCCTCAGACCAATGTCCGGCACGGAACTACCTGGAAACGTCGGCACCCAGCCCTCTACATGGGGGTGATCTTCTTTGCTGCGTCCGCTGCCACCCACGGTTGGACAAGGTCATCGACGACGGGCCGCCTGAGCTGGCTCTCATCTGTGTCCACCATCCAGCGACGCCCTACGCATGGGGCAGCCTCTTGGCAGGGCAGTTCGGGCGAGCGCTGGTGGCCCAGTGGTGACAGATGAAGCCGAGGTGGTGCTGCCGGCCATGAGAATCGCGCAGTTTATACCGACCTCGCGCCGATTTGTCACACCCGTGCCTTAGCCACCGAGGGGCGAGCGCACTGTGGCCCGGCGCGGAAACCCATGGGCTCTCAACCGTGGTCAGCGGCCGTGCTGGGGCGAGACCTGGGGCTGGGGGTTGGGCACCGGGTGGCCGTCGCCGTCCAGCCCGCTGGGGGCTGCCGGTTGGCCGGGCCGGGGCGGTGCGACCTGGGGTTGCGGGTTCGGGGCCGGAGTGATCCAATCGGTGCCGCGGGCGCCGCCTGTGAGCCCGAGGATCAGCAAGACCAGCAGCACGAACAGCGTGACGGTGGCGAGCGTCCCTGCCAGGAAGGACTCCGTCCAATCCCAGCCGGTGCTAGTGCGAATGGTGGTGGTAGTCATGATTCGAGCATCGCTTGGGGCGATGGTCGTGGAATCCGTGCCAGGCACACCTCGAGTTCCGTGCTGGCACGGACACGTCCCGGGCCTGTGGGCGACACACTGGTAACCATGAGGGTCTGGCGGCGGGTGCTCGGAGCGGTGCTCCTGCTTGTCGCCGCGGCCAGTTTCGTCCCGAGTGTGCTCGTTGTCCTCGCGGCGCCTCTCAGCGTCCCTGGTCTCGCGATGCAGGGTGTCACGGCGGTGGCGGCCATTCTGTTGCTGCGAGTGCCGGAGTTCCGTCGTGACGGCTGGTGGCTGGTGGGGGCGACAATCGCCAACGGGGTCAGCTTCTTGAACGACTCGACGTTCGAGGCGGGGTACTGGATTCAGGTGGGATGGTCGTTTCAATACGCGGCGGCGCCCTGCCTCGTCGGTCCCTTCCTCCGCCTTCCCGCTCAGCCGGCGCCGCAGCAGACAGTGCGACGGCTGTCGATCGGCGCCTGGATCGTGCTGGTCGGGCTGTGGGCCGGGGCAGGCCTGTTCTGGGACCCGGCGATGGCCGGGTACTCCGGGCCGACACAGTGGTTCACGCTGTTGCCGTTCGAACCCGTGGGTCGGGGTTTGCCGCGGGCCGTCCCTGTATTGTTCGTCCCGGTCGTGGTCGGTTTCACCGTGGCCCAGGTGCGACGACACCTCAGAGTCGCCGGCCCGAACCGGACGGCGGTTCGTCTGCTGGTGTGGCTCACGGTTCTGATGGCCTGGGGGCTGGCGGCGCGGATCGCCGTGACGCTCTACGGCACCCTCCCCGACATCATCAGCATCGTCGTCCTTGTGCACAACGCATTCACGGCAGCTGCTCTGGTGATGGTGTTGGTGGTGGCGATCGCGGCCAACTTGCGCAGGGCGGGGTTCCTGGACGCGTTGCTGGCGGCCGGCGGCGACGCACCGGCGATCGAGGCGGTGCTGGCGCGGTATGTGGCGGATCCCACGCTGCGCCTGCGCTTCCGCACAGAGGAGGGTTGGGCGGACGCCGGCGGGAACCCCGTTGCGGGGGAGTCCCCGATAGCGAGCCGGGTGTTCCGCCCGATCGTGGTCGAGCCCGACGGGCCCGCGGTGGTGGCAGACCTCAACTCGGCGGTCGACTCCGACAGCCGGTTGGTCGGGCCGCTGCTCGACGCTGCCGGGGTGGTTCTTGCGCGAGCCCGGTTGTCGGTTCAGCAGGCCGCCCAAGCTGTGGAGTTGCGCGCGTCCCGTGCGCGGATCGTCGAGGCCGGCGTCCAACAGCGTCGCCAACTGGAACGCGACCTGCACGACGGCGCCCAACAACACCTGCTCGCTGCCCAAGCGGCACTGGCCCGGGCTGAACTCGGAGGAGAGCCGGAGGCCGTCACTGAAGCGATCGCGTTCGCGCAGTCCCGGCTGACCACGACCATGGCCGAGTTGCGCGGGCTGGCGCGCGGGCAGCACCCGGCCCTGCTCAGCCAAGCCGGCCTGGCGTCGGCATTGGGGTCGCTGGTGCAACTGTCGGACCGGGTCGAGGTACAGGTCGCACCCGCGCTGGTGGGTCGGCGCTTCGCGTCTGTGGTCGAGGCGACGGCTTGGTTCGTGGCGTCCGAAGGCGTAGTCAACGCCCTGAAGTACACCGATGGGGCGGTGACTGTGCTGGCGGACGTCGCCGACACGTTGCGGGTGCAGGTTGTGGACGCCGGCGGAGGCGGCGCCGACTTCGTCCCCGGCGGGGGGCTGGCCGGTCTCCGCGATCGGGTTCGCGGGGCGGGTGGGACGCTGCAGCTCCACAGCCCCGCCGGCGGCGGCACCACCCTGACCTTGGTCCTGCCCGCCCGACCTCCCGAGGAGCAGACGTGAGCGACCCGCCGACAGTGGCACTGTGCGACGACTCCGGCATCTTCCGCCAAGGGGTGGCGATGCTGCTGGAGGCGTCCGGTGTCAGCGTCATCGCGTCGACCGGGTCGGGGCCCGAACTTAGGGCTGTGCTGCGCAAGGGCCTGCCCGACGTGGTGATTCTGGACGTCCGGATGCCGCCCACCCACACCGACGAAGGGATCCAGGTTGCCGCTGACCTGCGCCGGGACCACCCCGGCCTCGGCATTCTGGTGTTCTCCACTTATGTCGAACCCGACTGGGCGACACGGCTGCTCAGGGAGGTGCCCTCGGGGGTGGGCTACCTGCTGAAGGACAACGTCACCGACGCTGGCACTCTCATCGACGCGCTGCGCCGGGTGGCGGCGGGCTCGATCGCGCTCGAGCCGCAGGTGGTGGCGGCGATGCTGGACTCAGCCCGCGCGGAGAGCCCGCTGGCGCGGTTGTCCGAGCAGGAGCGACGCGTCCTGGCCCTGATCGCCGAAGGCCACTCCAACGAGGGCATCGCCGACCGCATCGGGGTCTCCGAACGCACCGTCGAATCGCATGTCGCGTCGATCTTCCGCAGCCTCGAACTGCCCGCCAGTCCCGGCGTCAACCGGCGCGTCCAAGCCGCCGTCGCTTTCCTCCACGCGCACCGCCGCTGACGCTCACGAGTCAATAGGGTGGCCGCTGGTGGGGACTTTGCTCCCCAACTGGCGGGCGGTTTCCGCGGCGGACGTCACCCACGCCTTCGACTCCCCTCCAGACTGTCCGCTGGGGCTTTGAGCGCGGGTCTTGGAAGCGGTCAGTTGCGCCGCAGCGTCCGGCCGGGCGGAGTGAGGCGTCCGCCGTGACAAACAGTCCCAGCATGGGGCCGGAGGCCCGGGAATTGAGCAGTTCAGATCGATCAGGGGCCTATTGGTCACACTCTGCGCCGTCCGGTGGTTGCTGAAGTGATTCGCGTGCGAACGTCGGTAACTTACGGGCCGCCCGGCCCGGTGGGCATCGCCGACCGGCGCAGAGTCGTAGTCTGCGGGGATGGCAGCGGGAAGTACGCGTAAGGTCCGTGCCGAACGAGGATTCCCTCTGCGTCGCCTCCTAGTCAGCCAGTAGGGGGAGTGAGACAGTGGGGCGCATCTCGTTCACCAACGCGCGGGTCTTCACGGGGACGGGCGAGGCGGACTTCGCGGAGGCCTTCAGCGTGTCCGAGGGTCGGTTCACCTGGGTGGGCTCGGCCGCCGACCTTGCCGACGCCGACGCGGTGGACCTCGGTGGGGCAGTGGTGCTGCCAGGCCTGTTGGATGTGCACCAGCACCCGGCGATGCTTGCCGACCTGGTGGACAGCACCGTCCTGCTGCCCCCGCTGGTGTCGTCCGTGTCCGACCTCGTGGAGGCGCTGCGCAGGCACCCCAACCTGGGCGCGGGGGTCACCGACTGGATCGAGGGGTTCGGGTATGACGAGTCGGCGTATCCGGACGGCACCCCGACGTGCCGCGACCTCGACCGCGTCTCGACGACCCAGCCCGTGTTCTGCCTCCGGGTCGACGTCCACACGGCGGTCTGCAACAGCGTCCTGCTGGAACGCGCCGGCATCACGCGGGACACCCCCGATCCCGAGGGTGCCCGGTTCGGACGCTTCGGTGACGGCACGCCCAACGGCGTCCTGGAGGAGTTCGCGGCGCTGGAGGTGGTAAGGCGGCTGAAGCCGGTCGCCGACGAGGACACGTGGGTGCGCCGGATCGTGGCGCTGAACGACCATTACGGACGCCTCGGGATCACCACGGTGGACGACCTGCTGGCGACCGCCCTGCCCAACTCGCTGTCCGTTTTCCGTCGCGCCGCCGCGGCCGGGTTCGCACCGCGCGTCGGCCTGTTCTGGCAATGGGACCCAGAGGCGGGGTTGCGTGACCTCACGGACGCCGACCGCGCCGGCCGTGTCCGTGTCGCCGGCGTCAAACTCGTGAGCGATGGCGCCTACTCCAACCGGACGGCCTGGACCCTCGACCCGTACCCGGGCAGCGACGACCGCGGCCTGTCCACGCTGCCTGTAGAGGAACTGGTCCGGGGGGTGGAATGGGCGCGGCGGAACGGCGTCCAGGCAGCCGTCCACGCGATGGGCGACCGAGCGATTTCCCTAGTCATCGACACCTTCGCCGACTCCGAGCCCTGGATGGACGCCAAGCCGTCCATCCGGATCGAGCACTGCACGCTGGTCTCCCAGGACATGCTCGACCGGATCGCGGCCGCCCGGATGAGGTTCGGGTTGGTCAGCCACACCATCTTCCTGTTCGCGGAGTACGAGGCCTATGCGGCCAACCTCTCACCATCGCAGTTCGAGATCGCTTACCCGATCAGGTCGTTCTACGAGCAGGTGCCCGCCACCGCCCTGGCATCGGACGCCCCCGCCACGGCGTGGGCGGACGCCGACAACCCGTTCTTCTCCATCAAGGCGGCCGTCCTGCGCCGCGCTCACAACGGCGCCGACATGGGGCAGCACCAAGCCGTGACGGTCGGACAGGCACTCGAGTTGTACACGCACCGCGCGGCGGTGTGCACCACCGCCACCGGGATCGGCTCGATATCGGCCGGAATGGACGCCGACTTCATCGTCCTCGACCGTGACCCGTTCACCATGCCGTCGGCGGAACTCGACCAGGTCCGTGTTCTGGAGACATGGATCCAAGGTCGCCGCGTCTGGCCCCCGTCCACCTGACCCTCGCCAGCCCGGGAACGGGTACGCTCCGAAACGACAACGGTGCCGGACCCTTGCCGACGACGGGAGCCAGAGACAACGTGCGGATCTTGGTTATGGGGGCCGGCTCGATGGGGAGTGCGGTCGGCGGGTTCATGGCGAAGGCCGGACACACCGTCACGCTTGTGGGCAGAGAAGCGCACATGAACGCCGTCCGTGAAGACGGGCTTCGGATCACCGGGATCTGGGGTGAGCACTTGGTCACCTCGTTGCAGACGCGAACGACGCTTGACGGTTTGCAGCGGGGCGATTTCGACCTCATTGTGATGAGCGTCAAGTCCTACGACACGACCCGAGCGACCGCGTCCATCGAGCGATTGGTCGACGAGAACACGTTGGTGTGCGCCTACCAGAACGGAGTCGGCAACGCTGAAGTGATCGCCGAAGCCGTGGGATGGCACCGGGTGGTGGGCGTCCGGGCGATCTACGGGGTCTGGCTGAAACAACCGGGATTGATCGAGATCACCGTGATCGCCAATCCGACGGCGCTGGGTGTGTACCGCTCGAAACTCGGCGCAGACGGGGGTCCGGCGGAACACGCGCTCGCGCACCGCGTCCGTGAGATTGCCGCCGCGATGGATGCGGCTGGCCTGCCGACGGTGTACACCGAGGAAATCGCCGCAACGCTGTGGGGCAAGGTGGCTTACAACTGCGCGCTCAATCCATTATCGGCATTGCTGGACGTTCCATACGGGGCGCTCTTGGAAACCGTGCACACGCGCGCCATCATGGCGGAGGTCGTTCACGAGTTGTACGCGGTTGCCGACGCAATGGGGGTGCAGATGAAACCGGCGACCGCCGACCAGTACGTCCGGTTGCTGTTCGAAGACTTGATTCCGCCCACGGCGGCCCACTATGCGAGCATGCGCGAGGACTTCCGGAGAAAGCGTCGCACGGAAATCGACGCCCTCAATGGCGCAGTCGGCCGGTTCGGTGAGCAATACGGCGTGGGGTGTCCGACGAACGCGACGCTGACGCGCCTGGTGCACGCGCGCGAACACGGGTACGGGCTTGATTAGTCGCGCTGGGCTGGCCGTGGTGTGACAGATCGTCCCCGGATGGGGCTGGAAGCCCCGGAAATCGCCCATTTTCGACGATGCGGGGACAACTTGTCACATTGCTATCTCCCGGCCTGCCCGGAGTGCGCCAACCGAAGGGTGCCGAATGCCGGCCCCACCCGACCCAGCGTTAGCGCGCCGGTAGTTCCGGTCGCTCGGCAAGCTTCTTGATCGTGCGGAGCATCTGCCAACTCATCACGGTGCTGATGAGGTTCGCGACCTCTACGCCGGCCCGGACGCCGGAGCCGGATGCCAGGTAGCGCTCGCGGACGTGGAACCGGGTGGCGGGGCCGGCGCCCGTTGCTCCGGGTAGGGGGCTCACGACGAACGCCCACGTGAAACCCATTCCAATGTCCTGAGGGGCGGATCCGCCCGTGCTGGTGGCGACGAGGGCGGCTCCCGGGTCCACCCGGGCCACGGTGAGGACCACTTCGGGGTGCAGCGGGAACGGGTCCCCGACCTGCGGGTGCTGCCAAGCCGGCACGATCCGGTCGGCGTTGTGGATGCCGCAGCCGACCAGATTCTCGAGCCACGCGAAGGAGTAAAATCCGCCCTTGTCCTGGCCCAATTGGGCTATCCAGGGCCACACCCTGTCCTGTGCTGCGGCAATGGTGATGGCACGGTCGGCCTGGATGTCGGCGCGGTCAAGCAGTTCGTCGCCGGGTAGTGTCCGGGTCGCTTCCTCCCGGGTGGCCCCGAGCCGACGGTTGCTGCCGGACGCGACGATCGCGGCCGCCGCGGCGCCGACGGCGATCAGCGGTGCGGCGACGAAAACGGTGAGCAGGCGGGGGATCGGTGTCATGGCGGCGCCTCTCGTGAGGTTCAATTCTGCCCCCGCATGCCGGAGTGAGGGAAGTGCTTCGCGCCGTGCGCTCAGCCCGCCGCCCCCCGCCCCATCCCGCGGCCGTCGCGCCCCAAGCCGCGTCCGCAAGGCCGGGGGCGGAGAACAGAGTCAAGCGTGAGCTACTCAGAATGGTGTGTGCTGGGGCGTCCGCTCGGCATCCGTCATGCGGCCTGGCTGCATGGTTGCCCTGGGTCTGCCGTGCAGGGAGCCGATCACGACGCCGAGGGCGAGGAACCTGAAGGTGTTGAAGGCGGTGCCGATGAGGAAGTACCGCAGGTCGGCGTCCGTTGAAGTGAGCAACTTGGCGGGCACCTCGATGAGTACGGTGGCCACGATCAGCGCGATGAGGCTCAGCAACACCGCGTTGACTAAGGGGCTCGTCGTCGGCAGACGGTCCGAGAAGCGAAGCAGGCAGATGCTCACGGAGAAGCCGATGATCAGCCCGCCGAGAAGGGCTTCCACGAGCATCGGCAGGTAGGCGATTCCCAATGCCGCCCGGTACTCAGCCGCGATCGGGGTGAGCGAGATCCCGAAGTTGGTCAACCAGAACCCGGCCGCTCCAGCCAGGCCGAGTCCGACTGTTCTGGCCCAGATTCCGCGCGGTCGGATGGTCGTCTTCATCTCCGTGCTCCTTGCTCGACACCGGTGAGTGACGGAGTGCGTGGCACGCCCATTGGAGGTGCGCTGACCTTCACTCCCTTGACGAGAAGCCACAACGCCAGACCGACCTCGGCAACCAGGCTTACGAAGGTGCCGGGAACCTTGATCTGCGGGTGGGCCGGCAGCAGGAAGGCTTGGAGGAACCAAATCATCTCGGCTACTCCGTCCAGTATCAGCAGAACGCCCAGGACGCGTGGCAGGAGTCCGGACTTGTAGACCAAGTAGCCGAGCGGGAACAGCCAGGTACCGAAGAACAACTGCGCGGTGACGAAGCCGGTGCGGTAGACGTCGATGGCGAGCAGCGCGATGGGTTCTGCCTGTGCCGGTTGGAGGGTCGGCAGGGATCCTGGCGTGTCGCCGATCAGCATGGCGTAGATCAAATGGATCAGGCTGGCGCACTGGATGGTTACTCCGACTGCGTTAAGCAGCAGGAAGAGCAACGCCAAGTCCTTGTTGACGGCTCGCAGGAGGACAAAGAGCCCCCAGGCGGCCATCAGAAAGAGGAAGGCAGAGACGAACGCGGCGACGAGGCCCAGGCGGAACGAAGCCGGACTTGTGGTGATCGCGTCATAGATCTGCTCGGCATTACCCATGCCGATGTGCCCCAGAGAATCGGCGATCACCGACGTCATGATGAACGCCAGGTAGAGCCCGCCGGTGACTCTGGCCAGAGTTGTTGTGCCGACCCGGTCGGCGATTTCGAAGGACATTTCTTGACCTCCAGGTCCCCCGCGGCTGTCGAGTGGCAGCCCAAGGTGTACTACGTACACCCTTACGCCACCAATGTAGGTGTACTGTGTACACCTGTCAAGACCCCCTGGCCTGAGCGGCGAGTGAAGAGGAGAGCGCGTGGAAGCCCTGATCGGTTTGGACCTGCCGGCTCGCCGGGTTGCGCTCAGCCGCGACCGCGTCCTCAGGGGGGCCATCGCCTATGCCGATGCCAACGGCCTCCAGTCCCTGAACATGCGCGGGCTCGCCCAAGAGCTTGAAGTTGTGCCGATGGCGCTGTACAAACACGTAGCCAACAAGGAAGACCTGCTCGACGGGATGATCGAGGTAGTCGTGGGCGAAATCGCCCAGACCCCCGAGACCCGCCGGTGGAAGCACGACGTGCGGAGGCGCATTCTCGCTGCCCGCGCGTCCCTCCTGCACCATCCATGGGCGCGCGCGGTTCTCGAGTCGCGCTCGGCGATGACCCCGGCGATGCTCGCCTACCTGAACTCACTGTCCGGGCTGTTCCTCGCCGGCGGCCTGTCGGCCGATCTCACTCACCACGTCATGCACGCACTCGGCAACCGCATGTGGGGGTTCAGCCAGGAACTCTTCGCCGCCACCCCGAAGTCGGACATCTCCTTCAACGCCCAGCGGGAGGCGCTTCCGGCACTGCATCCCAATCTCGCTGAAATCGCCAAAGCGGCTTTCCACGCCGACCCCGACTCGGTTGTCGTACCCGGCTGCGACGACCAGTTCGAGTTCGAGTTCGCACTGGACCTGATCCTCGACGGCGCCGACACCCTCCACGCGCGCAACTGGTCATCGGGCTCACGAACTTCTGACACCCCAGCCTCACACTCGGGCACGCTCGGGGCAGACTGAATGCGTGAGCCTTCTGTCCGGCGCGCTGCGCCTCTCCGCGAGCGGGCCGCTGCCGGTCGACGAAGTGTGGGAGCGATACACCCAGCCGGCGTGCTGGCCCAGGTGGGCGCCGCATCTCCGCGAGGTCGAATACCGGGAGCCTGTAGTGACGCCGGGGACGACCGGGCGGGTCACGGGTGTTGGAGGCGTCGTGACGGCCTTCCGCATCGACGCAGTCGACGAGGAGGCTCGGACCTGGGCGTGGAGCGTGCGCACAGGCCCGCTGCGGCTCTCCTTCGAGCACGGGTTGGACGTGGCGGCGTCCGGATCGGGGCAGGTGAGCGCAGCGTGGCTCGTCGTGCACGCCCTGTGGCCGGTCGCGCTCGGCTACGCGCCGCTCGCCCGCTACTCGCTCGGCCGACTCGTCAACCCACGGACAGTTGAAGCGTGACCCGACAAGGAGGCGGCCGATGAACGGCAGCGACACCGGAGACAAGGAACGCGGCGCAGGAAAGGCACGCGCCGGGGTGAACGAGGGCACCGGGATCTACAAGTTCGAGGCGGCGTTGTCGTCTCGGCTGATGGTTTGGGCCGTGGCCAGCGTGCTCGCGGGGGCTCCGCTGACGTTGGTTGGTAGCTCTTTCTGGCGCGGGTTCGGGGTTCAGGCCGTGGCCTGGGGGCTCATCGACGGGGTCATCGCCTTCGGCGGCGGACGCGGCGCCGCGTCGAAGGCCGCTCGCCCCGAGAATCACACGCCGGCGCGTCAGGCGGAGGAGCGCGACAAGATGCGCCGCGTTCTGGCGATCAATGCGGGCTTGGATGTCGCCTATGTGGTCGGTGGGCTGGCGCTGGCGCGCACCCGCGGCCGCGACAACGTGTTCCTCCGCGGAAAGGGCTGGGGCATAGCAGCGCAGGGCGCGTTCCTGCTCGGCTTCGACCTGTTCCACGCACGCCGCCTGCGTCGCGAGCGCTGAGGACGGGCCTTCGGGCGGGGTGCGCCCGGATTGGAGACCACCTGCCTGATTTGATTCGGTCCTGTGGACACAGACCCCCCGATTTCTGGGTCTCATGTCCACATAGCTGAATCAAATCAGGATCAGAGGCGCAGAACGCATAGGGGGTCGTCCCTTCCGTGCCCGTCTATTAGCCTGGACGCCATGACCACACGGATCGTCTTGGTGCCGGGCTTCTGGTTGGGGAAGTGGGCATGGGACGAAGTGGCTCCCGCTCTGGCGAAACAGGGCTTCGACGTGGTGGCGCTGACTCTTCCTGGGCTTGAACCGGGTCGCCCGGCTGAGGCGACTGTGACATTGGCTGATCAGGCTGCAGCCATCGAGGCGGCGTTGGACGCCGAGGTCGACCGAAGGATCCTCGTAGTCCACAGCGGGGCGGCCTTCCCCGGAACGCTCACGCTGGATCGCCGTCCGGACCTAGTAGACCGGTTCGTCCTGGTCGACACCGCGCCACCCAAGCCTGGGTTGGCGTTCAACGCTGACCAGGTTGGCGACTTCACACTCTCGGACGCCTGGCCCAGCCTGCTGGAGGAAGGCTCGTTCAGAGACCTCACGGCGGCTCAGTTGGAGAGGTTCCGTGAACGTGCAGTTCCCCAACCGGCCAGCGTCGTGACCGAGGCTGCCGAACTCACCAACGAAGCGCGGCATCAGACGCCGGTGACTGTGATCTGCACCGAGTACCCGGCCACCGCCTACCAGGACTACGCCGCCCAAGGAGTTCCCTTCCTGGCGGCCCTTCTGGACTACTCCGACGTGACCTACGTCGATCTGCCCACAGGCCACTGGCCCATGTGGTCCAAGCCCGCTGAATTGGCGGATCTGATTGGCAACGCCTCCCGCGCCGACTAGCGCGGACTGTCACCTGCGCAGCTCGGTGTGACAGATCGTCCCGTGATGGGTCTGTCAGCCCCGGAAAGTGGTCATTTCAGTCGTTCCCGGGACAACTTGTCACACTCTCGTCAGATTCGCGTCCGAGGCGGCGGCCAAGACGTGCGTCAACCGGTGAACGCGACGGGGAGGGGCTTGGGCACGGTCAGCACGAACTCACGCAGCGAGTACCCCGAGATGAGTTCGTCCCAGCCGAGCACCGGTGCATGCGCGACGACGAGTTCGTGCCGGAGCAACCTGGTGAGCAGAATGTCCGTCTCCTGGATAGCCAGCGAGTTGCCGGGGCATTTGTGGGCGCCGTCGCCGAAGCTCATCACCTCGGGGCCGATGCCCCGCGGCAGCGGACGCCCCGGGCGCAGGTCGAGCGGGCAGGTGCCCACGGTGGACTCGTCGCTGTTGGCTTGCCGCACGTAGAGGTCGATCAGGTCACCCTCCTGAATGCTCACCGTCTCGCCGTCGACGGAAATGTCGATGTCGCGCGCTGCCCGGCGATAGAGGTGACCGATGATCGGCTCCAGCCGCAGGATCTCGTGGAGAATCTCAAAACGTTCCGGCTCCTCGGCCGCGAGGTAGCCGGCCCGCAGCTCGGCGTCCGCGAGCAGGTGCAGCGCGGCCATCGAGATGAACTCACGGGTGGTGGCCATGCCGGCCGCGCCGTAGGTGACGCATTCGATGAGTATGCCCGGGCCTCGATACCCCTCGGCGAGCAGGTGACTGATCACGTCCTCCGACGGGGCCTTTCGGCGCGCTGAGATGGCAGGGCGGACGTCGGCTGCATAGAACGCGAGCATCGGGAGGTTGGCGCGGACTGTGCGCCACAGGCTCTTGAGACGGCCCTCCTTGCCTCGCGAATGGGGGTTCCAGTCGGGTTGTGCGAGTAGCCGCTCCAGGCGCTTGGCCATACCCTTGACGTTCGAGTTGGTCAGGCCGATCACTTGCGCCGCCACTTCGGTGGAGTAGCGCAGGCTGAGGTTGTCGAGCTGGAATGCGGTAACCGCGAGCGCCTCGGCGACAAGGGCGTCGGCGCGGTTCTCCATCAACTCGCGGTAGCGCTTCGCGACCGTCCGGGGTGCGAAGAAGCGCCCGACCTGCAAGCGTTGCTTGCGGTGGTCCTCACCGTCCATGAACAGAATCGGTCGCTCGCCCACGCCCTCAGGCATCAACTCAGCGCTGAAACCGGCCTGGGTAGTGGCGTCCTTCTCTCGTAGCACCTGGCGGACAGCCTCGGTCGAGCGGAGGTGCCACACCTCCCCGCGGCGCTCCGCGCGGGGCAGGGACGCCTCGCCCGGCCGGTGGGATACGCGACGGTCAGGGGCTGCAGCGCTCATACAGCGAGAGTACCGACCAGGGTGTCTCCCTACGCCGGTACCGGTTGAGAAGGGATCTGTGCGCGATCCGCGCCAGGTTTCCACAGGGGTTCCTGGCGCGGATCACGCAGCGGGATCGTCAGCTCAGGGTCGCGTCCAGGGTGATGGGCACGCTCAGGGCCTGCGAGACCGGGCAGCCGGTCTTGGCGGCGTCGGCGATGCGGGCGAAGTCGTCGGCGGAGAGATTCGGCACCTGGGCCTTCACGGTCAGGTGGACACCGGTGATCCCCTTGCCGGCCACGAAGGTGACCTCGGCGGTGGCGTCGAGTTGGGTCGGCGGGGTGTCGTTGCCGGCCAGTTCGTTGGACAGGGCCATGCAGAAACAGGCGGCGTGAGCAGCGGCGATGAGTTCCTCGGGCGTGGTGTTACCACCGGACTCCTCGGCGCGGGCCTTCCAGTTGACGTCGAAGGTGCCGAGGCCGGAAGTTTCCAGACTGGTTCGGCCCGAACCGCTGAAGAGGTCTCCGTTCCAGACGGCGCTGGCCTTGTTCACGATGGGAGTGGGCATTGGGTCCTTCCTCTCTCGGGAATCGGGGCGCGCAGGCCGACCGGCGCGCTCGCTGCGGCCCACCATAGCCGCGGACCCAACCGAAGTGGACCCCCAAAGACACCGGACGGGAGACGGGCTCGGTGCCCATCTCCCGTCCGGCTCAAACTGGGAGGTTACGCGGATCGCTACGCGTCGCCGTCCTCTTCAAGCCACTTCAAGGTGCGGCTCACAGCCTTCTTCCAGCCGCGGTACTTCTTGGCGCGGAGTTCTTCGGACATGTTGGGAGTGAACTTCTTGTCGAGCTGCCAGTTCTTCAGCAACTCGTCCATGCTCCCCCAGTAGCCCACGGCCAAGCCGGCGAGGTAGGCCGCCCCCAGCGCGGTCAACTCGGTGACCACCGGCCGCAGCACCGGCACGTTGAGCATGTCGGCCTGGAACTGGAGCAGGAAGTTGTTCTTGATGGCGCCGCCGTCGACCTTCAGTTCCTTGAGGTCGATGCCTCCGTCGGCGACCATCGCGTCCAGGATCTCCTTGATCTGGTAGCACTGGCCCTCAACGGTGGCGCGCACGACGTGGGCGCGGCTCGCGCCACGCGTGAGACCCATGATCGCGGCTCGGGCGTAGGAATCCCAGTGCGGTGCCGCGATCCCGACGAAGGCAGGCACGAGGTACACACCGTTCGTGTCGGGCACGCTCAGGCAGAGTTCCTCAGTCTCATCGGCGCTCTGGATCAGCTTGAGTTCGTCACGCAGCCACTGGACCGCTGCGCCCGCGACGAAGGTGTTGCCCTCGAGGCAGTAGGTGACCTCATCGTTGATGCCCCACGCGATGGTGGTGAGCAGGCCGTTCTTGGATTCGACCGGCTTGTTGCCGGTGGTCATCATCAGGAATGCGCCAGTTCCGTAGGTCGCCTTCGAGGTGCCTTCCTCGAAGCAGGCCTGGCCGAACAGTGCGGCCTGCTGGTCGCCTGCGCAACCCGCGATGGGAACCGCCGCGCCGAACACCTTCTCGTCCGTCATCCCGTACACGAAGCTGGACGGCTTGACCTCCGGGAGCATGCTCCGCGGGATGTCCAACTCCTCCAGGAGTTCGTCGTCCCAATCCAGGGTGTGGATGTTGAAAATCATCGTCCGGGACGCGTTGGAATAGTCGGTGACGTGCACCTTTCCACCGGTCAGATTCCAGATCAGCCAAGTGTCTACGGTGCCGAAAAGCAACTCACCCTTGTTGGCCTTCTCGCGGGCACCAGGGACATTGTCGAGCATCCACTTGATCTTCGTGCCAGAGAAATAGGCGTCGACAACGACACCGGTCTTTTCGCGGACCTTGGGCCCCCAGCCGCGCTCCCGCATGTCGTCGCAGATGCTCGCGGTGCGACGGCACTGCCAGCAGATCGCGTTCATGATCGGCTCGCCGGTGCTCTTGTCCCAGATGATCGTCGTTTCGCGCTGATTCGTGATGCCGATCGCCGCGATGTCGGACGGATCGACGTTTGCGCTCTTCAGGACGCCCTTCACGGTGTCCATCTGCGAGTTCCAGATATCGTGTGCCCGGTGCTCCACCCAGCCGGGATTCGGGTAGATCTGCTCGAACTCCTGATTGAGCGCAGCGAGCGGTTTCGCCGACTCGTCGAAAATGATCGATCGCGAACTCGTGGTTCCCTGATCAATCGCCAAAATGTACTTAGCCATCTATTCCAGCCTCCACTCTGAACCGCTGTTTGTGGCCTGCGTCTCCGGGATAAAGTGGCTATATTCAGTTTTCAAACGGTGGCGGTTGAATCTTCTCGCCTTCGCCCGATGCCAGACATTTATTCCGGTGACTCCAGAGCATCTTTGCCCTGACTATTAAACGTCGCACGGCAGCGAAAAGTCAGTCAATGACCGCGACAGGCACAAGGCCCGTCCCGAGGGGTCGAGTCCAGTCCGACAGCGCGGCCGATCTCACGGTCGAAGGCTCGCCCGCGCGACGCTCACGACCGAGTCCTCGATCCTGGTCAGTGCCGCTGTCGCCAGTTTCCAGCGCTGCCAGTACAGCCTGACATCCAATGGCGGTCCGCCGAGTGACACGAGGCGGCCGTCGGCCAGCGCAGAGCGGGCTTGCTGTTCAGGAACCATGCCCCAACCCATCCCCGCGATCACTGCTGCGGTGAAGTCGTGAGAGGCCGGGACCCGGTGGCGAGGGGGTTGGTGCGGGTCGACTCCGAGTTCGCTCAGGTAGCGGGTCTGCAGGTCGTCCCGTCGGTCGAAGTCCACCACCGGAGCGTGAGCCAGGCCTGCTTGGACGTCGTCTGCGAGCCAGGTGGCCACGAAGGCAGGCGCTGCCGCGGCAAGGTAGCGCATGGCGCCCAGGGGACGCACCGAGCATCCGGGCACCGGCCGGTGCTGCGAGGTCACCGCCGCTGAGACGGTGCCGGCCTCCAGGAATCCGGCCGTGTAGTCCTGATCGTCGCGGTACAGGTCGAACACCATCTCGCCCGCCAGTGGAGCCAGCGCGGGCAGGAACCAGGTTGCGAGGCTGTCCGCGTTGACCGCCAGGGGAACTTCCACGGGGCCGTGCGAAACCAGTCCGAGTTCGGTCATGGTGTCTTGCTCGAGCGCTTCCAGTTGGCGCGCTAGGCGCACGACGGCGAATCCCGCGGTCGTGGGCTGTACCGGTTTGCTGCGCACCAGCAGTACCCTGCCGACGCGGGCCTCCAGTGCCTTCAGTCGCTGGGAGACTGCGGACGGGGTGATGCGCAAGCGGATGGCTGCCGCCTCCAGGGAGCCTGCGGTCACCACCGCCTCCAGCGTTCGTGCAAGGTCGAGAGGAATCTGCATTAAGGAATGCTAATGCAGATGAAGATAGGTAAGCTGTACTTACCTGCGGGAGGCGGCTAGCGTCTGACTGTGCCTCTCCTCGCCGGTCTCGGTCTCGGGTTCTCGCTGATCGTCGCGATCGGCGCCCAGAACGTGTTCGTGCTTCGGCAAGGCATCCGCCGGGAACACGTGCTGCTCGTCGCCGCCATCTGCGCCGCCTCCGACGCCATCCTCATCTTGACCGGCGTGGCCGGAATCGGGGCCGCCACTGCGGCGGCGCCCTGGCTCATCGACACGGTTCGGTGGGCCGGCGCGGTCTTCCTCATCGGCTACGGCATCATGGCGGCCCGCCGCGCTCTGTGGCCCGCCGGACAGACCCTGGACGCCGGTGGAGCCCCCGCGTCCGCGCTTCGCGGACCGCAGGTCGCCCTGACCTGCCTGGCTCTCACGTGGCTGAACCCGCACGTCTACCTCGACACGGTCTTCCTCCTGGGATCGGTGGCCGGCAGTCACGGGGAACGCCGCTGGGAGTTCGCCGCCGGCGCCATGCTCGCCAGCACCATCTGGTTCGGCTCACTCGCCTACGGCGCGCGCTTCGCGGGTCGATGGCTCACCTCCGTCGGGGCCTGGCGAGTGTTGGACGCCGGCATCGCGGTGGTGATGATCTGGATCGCGGTGTCCCTGGTGGTGGCGTAGTCGCGAGGACGGCACCGCCAACCTGCGTCAGTGCTCGTCAGGGCACAGGCGGGGAAGCGCCCGTCGACAGGGGTTGTTCCGGAGGGAAGAACCTCCAGATCACCAAGACCACCGCCAGCCACGCCGCCACCGCCAGCCAGATGATGGCGTAGTCGAGGGGCTGCGCCAGCCAGGTGAGGCGGAACAGTTGACTCGCCAGCGGAATCGAAGGGAGGAGCAGGGTGACGACGGTCGCTGTGGTCAGACCCAGCAGTGCCGTGAGCCGGCCGCGTCGCGTGAGGAACCCGACCACAATCCCTCCGTAGACGAGTGTGTAAGTGACCGCCAGTTGCGCATAGGAGATCCCCGTGGACTGCACGAAGAACATGTAGACGGTGAAGGCCGCGATGCTCAGGCACACCCCCGCCGGTATGACGAAGCGCGCGATGATCCTGGAATAGCTCGTCCGCGACACCGGGGCGGCGACAGGCAGCACCGTCAGCAACAGTGACGGGATCGTCAGAGTGAAGATGTTGATGACGGACCCTTGCGGCGCGACATACGGGAATCCGATCTGCGTAATCCGCACTCCCAGGATCAGCAGGGCTGAGCACACCACCATCGTGAGGTTCAGCCGGATCACTTCCAGGAGGCTCCGCACGATGGCCTGCCCTGTGGAGAACGCTCAGGAGGGCTGCGGGGGAGTTGTCGAGCAGCACAACGTCGGCCAGTTCGAGGGTCGCTTGCGTGCTGGCGGGCTGCGCCACTGCCAGGCTCGCCCCTTGGAGGGCGGCGAGGTCGGTCACACCGTCCCCGACGACGGTGACGATCTCGCCGGCGTCCCTCAGCGCGCGCACCATTTGTCCTACCTGCACAGGGGTCAGGCCACCGAACAGGGCGTGTTCGCGAGCGACGCGCGCCCACTCGGTGCGGGGCAGCCGATCCAGTTCGGAGCGGGACAGCATCCCCCGCGACTGCACGAAGTCAAGATCCGCGGACGCCAGACCGGCCTCGCGCAGCATGGACAGCGACCGTTCGGGAGAACTGGCGGAGAAGGCCTTGATGCGGACGCCCGCCTGGACGAACCCGCGGACCACCTCCATCGCCTCGGGACGCAGTTGGCGCCGGAACTGCACCGTGCCGAGCGCCACAAGTTGTCGCGGCAACCGGGCCTCTCCCGCGGCGTCATGCAGCGGCACGCGATCGGGACGGTACGCAACCACCAGCGTGCCCGGGTCCGTGGAATGCCCGGCAGGTAGCGGGGCCGTCAGATTGACCTCGAGCGCGCGCCGCTCGCCGATCACATAGACGCCCTCAAGGTCGGAGTCCTTGAAGATGATTCCCGTCCAACCGAGGGTGATCAGGTTAGATGTCTCTTCCAGGATGACTCGGCGCTCGCCCTCGAACGAGTCTGCTAGGGCGCTCGTGATCAGACTTGTGGTGGTGGTGCTCCGGGCCGCATCGCCCAGAAGTTGGCGGACGCGGCCTTCGGACGGGTGCTTACCGTCGGGGTCGGGGACGGTTGTCAACTCCATCGAAGTGCCCGAGAGAAGGCCGATCTCCGTGAAGCACAACACCGTGGTCTCAGCGAGCGACTCGACAGATCTGGCCGAACGCACCAGCGCCCCCCGACGTGCGAGTTGAGCCGTGCCGGTCACGTAACTGATGATGATCATCAGGTAGAGCCCGCTGGGTAGAAGGCTGAAGATGACGGGCGCGATTTCCACGAGCACTTGCGCGTCACCGACCTCGATGCGGAAGTAGGCGGCCACGAGCAGCACTACCCAGAAGACGACGACCAGGAAGAGCAACTGCAGGATTCGTGCCACTAGGCGCTCAAGCGGGGTTGGTCGCGAGGCCAGTTGCGGCTTGACGGCTAGGTGGCTGCTGACCAGTCTGTCGGACCCGAGACGCTCGGCGACGTAGAGGCCCCTACCGCCGACACAGAAACTCCCCCCGAACAGTGGGCCGCCAGGTTTCACCCGCCGCCAACCTTGTTCCCCTGTCACGGGAGACGCGTCGACCCAGATGCTGGACGGGCCGCTGAGACTGCCGTCCGCGAGCAACTGGTCGCCGGGTCCGATGACCAGTACGTCACCTTGAACAACGCGGTCGGGATCGATGCTGCGCGCCCTACCGCCCCGGAGCACGGTGTACCGCGGCCTCACGGTTCCCACGAACGCGGCCAGTCGTCGTGCAGAGAGGACCTCCTGCAGCACCCTGAGGGCGGCCGTGACCACCAACAACGCCAGTGTCAGGGAGGCGCCGAGCCATTCCCCGAGGAGCATCTGGACGACGGAAAGCCCGATCACGTTGAGGTTGAAGACCGAGAAGACGCTCTCACGCCTGACCTGATCCCACGTGCGGACAAGCGGGGGCTGGGAGGCAGGGGGACGGTTGGCGTCATAGCGGGCGGTTGCTTCCGCCTCGGTGAGACCTGATGGAGGCACGAACTGGGTGTTGGGCGAGATCGAAGGCTGCCGCCTCTGTTGGCACCACCCTGCGGCGGCGAGCGCGAGGATGACTGCGCCGCCGATCACGGACCACCAGCGGGCTAGGTAAGGACGCTGCCCTCCCCGTGTCGCGCGCTCCCTGCTGGCGGTGGACCGCATGGGACCATTCTGCGACTCCTGGCGCGCGCGTCTTCACCGGAGCGGGTGGTCCCGGCAGATTACCCGCGGCGGGTGATGACTTTGACCCCTCCATCCACGAACCTTGGCGTGATGCTCCGCGCACCCTGGCGCGGGGCCAACCAAGGGAGCCTGCCTTATGTCCGAACTGATCATCATCGGCTACGACGATCACGCCACCGCCGAGCGTGCCCAGGACAGGGTGATCGCGTTGCAGCGCGACTTCGTCCTGACCCTTTCCGGACTCGCGGTCGTCCGCATGGACGCCGACGGCAAGAAGCACATCGATACGCCCGGGTCGATCGTCGGCGCCAGCGCTTCGTCGGGCGCCCTGTGGGGCATGATCCTCGGCATGCTCTTCCTGGTGCCGGGTCTCGGGCTCCTGTTCGGTGGAGCGTGGGGTGCGCTGATCGGTGTCGCGGGGAAAGCCGGCATCAACCGCAGCCTGCGTGACCGTGTGGACGGGCTGCTGCAGCCTGGCAAGGCGGCGCTCGTGGTGATGGCGTCGAAGATCACCGAGGACAAGTTCTCTGCCGGGCTGGCTGAGTTCGGTGGCACTGTCCTCAAGACCTCCCTGTCGGAGGCCGATGAGAAGGAGTTGGCGGAGGAGCTTGGTTCCCAGTCCTGACCCGCACCGGTCGCGGCGGACGCCGGTCGGCTCCGCAGCGACAGGCAACTCCCGACCGGCAGCATCACTTCCGTCGTCCATGATCGGCCTCGTCGCCGACTGGACGGCGGTTGGCCACATCAATGGAACCGTCTCGAAACTCATAACGAAGGACTGAAATGATCCGAGGACGACGTCGCCCAAGCCTGCTTCGGACCGCCGGCCGCACGGCCGTGGTCGCAGGAACGGCCTCAGCAGTAGCGGGATCGGTGGCCGGCAAACAACAGGCGGCCGCCGCGCAACAGCAGCAACTCGCCGCAGCCCAGGCGCAGGCTCAACAGATCGCCATCGACGAGGCAGCTGCCCGCGCGGTCGCCGCCCAGCAGCCCGTCGCAGCACCCGCGGCGCCCGTAGCTGCACCAGCGCCCGTCGCTCCCGCGGCGCCCGTCGCTCCCGCGGCGCCCGCCGCGGCAGCCGACCCGCTGGCTCAGTTGGAGCGCCTGGCCGACCTGTTCAAGGCGGGCATGCTCACTCCGGAGGAGTTCTCTGCGGCCAAGGCCGGACTCCTGGGGCTCTGACATCGGGGCGGACTGGGCCTGACCTACGGAGTCAGTCCCAGGTCGCGCTGAAGTTTGGCGACGTGGCCACTGGCGCGCACGTTGTACTGGGCGAGTTCGATCGTCCCCGCACCGTCTGCGTCCACCGACACCAGGAAAGTCGACCGGATCACGCCCTCGACCTGTTTGCCGTACAACATCTTGCTCCCGTACGCGCCGTAACCTTTCAGCACGTCCAGTTCGGGGTTGCTCAGCAACGTGATCGACAGGCTTTCCTCGGCGCGGAACTTCTCGAGCCTGGCTACCGGGTCGGGGGAGATGCCCACCACGTGGTAACCGGCGGCGTCCAGCGTCTGCGACGCAGCGCTGAAATCGACAGCCTGCTTCGTGCATCCCGCCGTCAGCGCAGCCGGATAGAAGTAGACGATGACCTTGCCGTTCGCAAAGTCGGACAATGAGACCTTCTTGCCCGCCGAGTCGGACAGGCTGAACGCAGGTGCCGTGTCGCCGGCCGCGAGTCGCTGCATTCCAGCACCCTAGCGGCAGCCCTCGCCGGTGTTCCAAATGACATAGGCTTGCGCTGCCGGGCAAGCAGGGAGGGAACCAGTGTCGGACAGCACAGGGGCCAAGCAGCCTCCGAAGACGAAGGAACAGCTACAGGCAGAACTTGCGGCCGCGAGGCTGCGCCTCAGTTCCAACATCGAGTCCTTGATCAACGAGGTGCACCCGAAGTCGATAGCGAACCACGCGATCAACGACGCTCGCGACCTGGTCGAAGCCGAGGTGAAGAACGTTACGGAGAAGGTCTCCGGTGTGGTCGGGGCCGCCCGGGACTTCGTGACTCCGCGCGTCGATGATGCCAAGACGTTCGTCGGCGAGCGCAGGGACCAGGCGTCCGGATTCTTCAAGGACGATTACGGTTGGCGCACCGATCGCTTCATGGTCGTGGGCGGACTCGTCGCCGGACTCCTGACCCTGGCGGGGATGGCGCTGGCGGTGACGGCGGGCATCCGCAAGGCGCTGCGCGGCTCCAACCCGCCCCGCAAGTCCCTGGGCAAGAAGAAGTAGGCATGGCAGACGAGGGCGAACTTCCGATCCGGGTGCTGCACGATCGCGTGCTGGTATCCACCGAGAGCGAGTCCGGCGAGCGCCGCTCAGGCGGCGGCATCCTGATTCCCGCGACCGTGCAGTTGGGGCGGCGCCTGTCGTGGGCGAAAGTCGTCGCGATCGGCGCCAGCGTGCGCACGGTCAAGGTTGAAGACCGCGTGCTGTTCGACCCCGAGGACAGGGCGGAGGTCGAGATTCGCGGCGAGACGTTCGTCCTGTTGCGTGAGCGCGATCTGCACGCCGTCGCCGCCGAACGGCTCCACGACGGCACCACCGGCCTGTACCTCTGACAATTTTTCCCGAACGCGACTTTGCGCTAACGTAGGTGGTCGCGCGCCGCTAGCTCAACTGGCAGAGCAGCTGGCTCTTAACTAGCGGGTTCGGGGTTCGAGTCCCTGGCGGCGCACAGACGAGGGGTCCACGAGGTGGGCCCCTCTCGTCGTCCCTACGTCTTTCTGATCGCGGCGAACCGCTGTTCGCGCAGGGTGTCGATCGTCGCCGACGCGAGTGGCGCGAGGGGTCGCTCGAGCGCCACCTCCAGCAGGTGGTCGGCGAGTTCGGGGTTGCGCGCCAGGACTGGCCCGTGGGGGTAGGTGCCGAAAACGCGCCCTTGCACGGCGCCTTCGGTGCCGTCGCCATTGCCGACGCCGATCTCTACCTGGGCAAGGGGACGAGCGTCCGCGCCGAGAGTGGTGAAACCGCCGTGGTTCTCGAACCCGGTGATGAGGCTCACGGACCCGTCCGGTTTCGTCCACCGCGTTAGGATCTCGCCGACCGCGCGCTGCGGACCCCGGCGCGTGGTGACGTCCAGCAGTCCCAACCCCGCGATCTCGTTGTCGTGGTCGCCGATCGTGAACGACTTGCCGCAGATCTGGTACCCGGCGCACACCGCCAGCAGCACTGCGCCCGCGTCCAAGCCCCGGAACAGGTTGCCGTCGCTCCTGAGGGCCTTCACGGCGGAAACCTGAGCCGCATCCTCACCGCCGCCCAGCAGGTACACCGACCCGGTGGCCGGCACCGGTTCGCCGGGCTCGATCACGCGCAGAGCCGCGTCGATGCCTCGCCACTGCAAACGCTTGACGAGCACCATCGCATTACCCCGATCGCCGTAGATGCCCAACAACGACTGGTAAACCAGGACGATCTCGACCGGCGCTGGCACCCGTGACTCACTCATAGCAGCCCCGCCATCTTCAGGAGTTTCTGGAACGGTGTGTACGTCGACACGACGTCGACCGGACTCGAGTGCCCGGACAGCGCCTCGGCGAGATCGGGGACGATGGTGTGCTCGACCTCGGCGTAGGACAGCCGCACCGCGAGGTCGTAGGCGCGGGGTCCGGTGGCGATCACGTGGCGCCCGGCCAACTGCTCGTACTCGACGTCCCAGAGCCAACTGACGTCCCTGCCGTCGGCGGCGACAGCATCGATCGCGAGAACGACAGGGTCCGACTGTGCCAGCGGCAGGGCTTCGGCCCACCCCGCGGGGTTCTTGGCCAGCAGCAGGCGCGCGGTTGTGTCCCCGAACTGCGTTGTGGCAAACCGGCCCGCCGGGGCCGTGACGGTTTGCATGCCCCGCAGTGCGGTCTCCACATCGATGCCCCACACGTCGGCGGCGGCGAGAGCGCACGCGGCGTTGTTCAGGTTGAACCGCCCCGGGACCTTGAGCTGAGGGTCCCACGCCTTGCCTTCGGGATCGATGATCTTCGAGCCGAACACCTGCCATGTGTGTTGCGGCTGTGTCAGTGGGCAACGGGGACAGTTCCACGTGGCGGGGCTCCCGTCCGGTTCGATGCGTTCGAGGACCGTGCCACAGGCCGGGCACAGTGCGGCATCGGCAGACCATTTGCCGTCGGTGTCCACCCACACGACGCGTGCCGCCTTCTCGGACGCCCACACCACAAGGGGGTCGTCGGTGTTCGCGACGACGACTGGTCCGGCCGGCCCCGCCGCTTCGAGCGCCTGCCGCCAGTGGAGCGCCAGCGACTTGATCTCGTGATGCCGGTCGAGTTGGTCGCGGCTGAAGTTGAGAAAGACCAGCACCTCCGGACGCCCCTGGGCGACCAGGTCGCTGACGACACGTTCGTCGGTCTCCAGCACGGCAATGTCCGAGCGCAGCGCCTTCGCGAGCGCGCTTGCGATGCCGTAGTGCAAGTTGGCCCCGTCGGCGTTCGTGACTACACGGCGGGGATCGGCGACTCCCGCGCGCACGGCCGCGGCCAGCAGATGCGTGGTGGTCGTCTTGCCGTTGGTGCCGCTCACGGCTGCGATGCGGCGCCCTCCTAGCAGCTTGCGGAAGGCGTCCGGGTCGAGCTTGGTGAGCAGTTTGCCCCGGATCGACGCGCCGCTGCCCTTGCCCCCGAGCCGGGAAGCGAGCGCGGCGACGTCGCCTGCCAGGGTTGCCGCCGTGAGCCGGGCACGGGACAGGGCGCCGAGGCGGAGCGGGCCGCCTCGCTTCTCCAGACTTGCGGGCATGGGGTCCATTCTGCCCCCGCCGTGTTGCGAGCGCGTTGCGGCGAGCCGGAGGCGCGTATCACTCGATGCGCAACTCCTCCAGTTGCAGCCGCTTGCCTGTGCGCCCGGATCCCGAACTGACGCGGCGCAACCGGCGTCCGACCCAGGGGGCCAGGTACTCCCGCGCCCAGTGGGAGTCCGCCCGCAGGCGTTCGGCGCGGCTGAGCGCGGGCCGGGGCGGCAGGGGAGTGAGGTAGTCCGGGTCTGTCGGAGTCAGTCCAAGACCGACCATCGCCGCCTGCGCGACGCGATGGTGCCCGGCCGCGGAGAGGTGGATGCGGTCGGCGTCGTACATGCGCCAGTCGTGCAGGCTGGGCAACCCCCAGGTGTCCATGACGAAGGCGCCGTGGCGCCGGGCGAGCGACCAGATGTTCGAGTTGAAGACCCCGATCCGCGGGCGGATGAAGTCGAGCAAGGGGGAGTCCTTCGGGTCGAGCCCGAGGCCGACCATCACCGTGATGTCGTGACTGCGCAGTTCGGCGACGGCGTCTTCGAGCAGGGACGCCATCTTGTCCGGGTCGGCGTTGAAGCGCAGGACGTCATTCCCGCCGCCCCAGAGGGTGACCAGATCGGGTGCGAGTGCGACAGCCGCCGGCACTTGCTCCTCAACGATCTGGGCGAGCAAACGTCCCCGGATCGCGAGGTTCGCGTATCGGAAGCCGGCGTCCCCGCGCAGGAGCGCGAGGTGCTCGGCAAGACGGTCCGCCCAGCCGCGGACTGTCCCGTCTGGACGCCAGTCGGCGATGCCCTCGGTCAGTGAGTCACCGAGGGCGACGTAGCTCGTCCACGGGACTGGCGCAAGGTTCATGCCGCCAGTGTGCCAAACCCAGCGAGGGCACAATGGTCCGATGACTTCCGTGAGCGGGCTGCGAACGCAATTGGACAGGACACCTCGAAACGTTCTCCTCGTGATTCTGCTGGTGGCGGCCGGGGCAGGCGTGGCCGGTCTGGTGAAAATCGCGGGCGAGATCCTGGAAGCGGTGGGTGAGGGCGACGGAATCGCCCTGTGGGATCGACCTGTCCTCGATTGGGCCATCGGGCAGCGGACGCCGGGGCTGACGGCATTCATGTTGTGGTTCACGGACACGGGGGGACCGGTCTGGCAACCGATAATCATGGGCGTCTTCGGACTGTTCCTGTGGTGGCGGTGGAAGGATCCCACGCCGATCGTCCTCGTGGTGATCACCGAGGTCGGGGCGCTCCTGATCGCTCAAGCCGCCAAACGGGCGGTTGACCGTGCCCGGCCCCCGGTCAGCGACGCGGTCTTCCCGTACGAGACATCGCCCAGTTTTCCGAGCGGCCACACCCTGCAAGCGTTCGCCGCTGCCACGATCATCGCCTACCTGCTGATTCGGCGTGCGTGGGATCGCGCGGTGTGGTTGCGGGTGCTCATCGGTGCCCTGGCGCTTGGCTACGCCTGCGCGATGGCCTTCTCCAGGGTGTTCCTGGGCTATCACTGGCTGACGGACGTCCTGGCTGCGGCTGCGCTGGGGATGGCCTGGACGGCCGTGGTGATCATCTGCCATCGGTTGTGGCGCGCCTACGCCGGGCGAGCGCCGTCAGCCCAACTCCAACAGTCGTCACTGCCGGAACGGGAGTGAGCAGGACGCGGGGCCGCTGGCTGCACCCCGCCGTCGCGGGCGTTAGGGCACGTTTGCTGACGGTGCAACATCAGCGATTGGTGCGCAACGCCCGCGTCGCCGCCTAACGCCCGCGTGGATGCCTAACGCCCGCGTCGCCGCCTAACGCCCGCGTGGATGCCTAACGTCCGCGTGGATGCCTAACGCCCGCGTCGCCGCCTAACGCCCGCGTGGATGCCTAACGTCCGCGTGGATGCCTAACGCCCGCGTCGCCGCCTAACGCCCCCGTGGATGCCTAACGTCCGTGACGACGCCTAACGCCCGCGTCGGCGTCCAGATCTCGCGTCGCGGGCCACGGGGCGTCGCGTGCCCATGGGGGATTGTTGGAACGTGCGAGTCCTGCAGTCATCGAGTGATCGCTGGGGGTGATCGCCGCTGCGCGGCTTCAACCCCTGCGTCGGCCTCGGAAATGCACGCAAGCGGCACTTCGCTCGGCCTTCCTTGGGGTGATTGGCGCTGCGCGGCTTCAACCCCTGCGTCGGCCTCGGAAATGCACGCAAGCGGCACTTCGCTCGGCCTTCCTTGGGGTGGATGACGGGACTCGAACCCGCAACGTCCTGGACCACAACCAGGTGCTCTGCCAATTGAACTACACCCACCATGCCGGAGCGCACGCGCCACGGGCTAGCTGAGTCTAGCCGAGGGGCGGACTGTCGGGGAAATCAGCAGCGGCTGCCCCTGCGGCGACATCTGCGGGCGGCTTGAGGGCTGCGCTCACCGCCGCCTGGTGCTGGGCGGCGATCTGCTTCAGTCGTGCTGTGGGCAGTCCGGGTGGGTCGCGAAACAGTGCCTCGCGGTAGTAGCGCAGTTCCTCGATGGACTCCGCGATGTCCGCGAGCGCCCGATGTCCGCCGTTCTTGGCCGGGGAGTTGAAGAACACGCGCGGGAACCACCGGCGGGCCAGTTCCTTGAGGGACGACACGTCGACGTTGCGGTAGTGAACGTGCCCCTCGAGCGCTGGCATGTACTTCGCGAGGAAGGCCCGATCGGTGCCGATGGTGTTGCCGGCGAGGGGAGCCTTACGCACCTCGGGGACGTACTCACGCACGTACGAGAGCACGGCTTCCTCGGCCTCCGCCAACTCGAGTCCGGCGTCCCAGACGGCCGCCAGCCCGGACTTGGTGTGCATCTCGCGGACGAAGTCGTTCATGCTTTCCAACCCCGCTGGGCTCGGGCGAATCACGACGTCCACGCCCGCGCCCAGGATGTTCAGCTCGCCGTCGGTCACCAGCGCGGCCACCTCGACCAGTTCATCCGTCTCCAGCGAGAGCCCGGTCATCTCACAGTCAATCCACACCAACAGGTCGTTCACCGGGCCAGACTACGGCCTCGGACGCTGCCACGGCCGAGGGCACCCCGCTAGGCTGAAGGCGTCCGCACACCACCTGGGAGCTGCTATGACGTCGCTCGACAAGATCCTCGACCCCTACGAAGACGTCGGGAGCGAGGAGCGCGAGAACCTGCGCCAGTTCATAGACAAGCTGATCGCCGGCGGGTACACGGTGGGCGACCCGACAGGCCCTGACCCGATGCTCATCGATCCGGGCGGCCGCGCGGTCGAAACCTGGCGCGAAGACTACCCGTACCCCGACCTTCTCACCCGCGAGGAGTACGAGGACGAGAAGTACCTGCTGCAGATCGAACTCCTGAAGCTGCAGTACTGGGGGCAGGACAACGATGTGCGGCACATCGTCGTCTTCGAGGGCCGTGACGCGGCCGGCAAGGGCGGCACGATCAAGAGGTTCACCGAGCACCTCAACCCGCGGGCGTGCCGGGTGGTGGCGCTCAACAAGCCGACCACCACCGAACTGGGCCAGTGGTACTTCCAGCGCTACATCCAGCATTTCCCGACGTTCGGTGAGATCGTCCTGTTCGACCGGTCCTGGTACAACCGCGCCGTCGTCGAGCGGGTGATGGGGTTCTGCACGGACGACCAGTACGACACGTTCATGAAGCAGGCGCCCGAGTTCGAGCGCATGCTGGTCGACTCCGGCATCCACCTGACCAAGTTCTGGTTCTCGGTCACGCAGCGTGAGCAGCGGACGCGGTTCGCGATCCGGCAGATCGACCCGGTCCGGCGATGGAAGCTGTCACCCATGGACCTCGAGTCCCTTGACCGCTGGGAGGACTACACCGATGCCAAGGAGGCGATGATGGCGCGCACGGACACCGACCACGCTCCCTGGATCGTCGTCCGTTCCAACGACAAGAAGCGCGCCCGCATCAACGCCATCCGCTACTTCCTGAACCGGTTCGAATATGAGGGCAAGGACTACTCGGTCGTCTACGACCCCGACCCTCTCATCGTCCAGCGCGCCCAGAACGTCGTCGGAGACTGACGCACCGGTACAATCCATTCGATGCCCCAGTAGCTCAGCGGATAGAGCAGCAGCCTTCTAATCTGTCGCGCGCAGGTTCGAGTCCTGCCTGGGGCGCGGTTGTGCCGGGGTGTCTGTCTCGGGCAGGTCCGTCGTGATCTGGGCCTCGAGCTTGCGAATGAGGTCTTTGAGTTCCTGCAGCGTGACTTCCGGGGTGTCGCCGTCCCTGCGCAGAATGGCGAGTCTGCGTTCTTCGTACGCGCCGTCCAGGCTGTTGATGATCACACCGACGATGAGGTTCGCCACGACGTAGGTGCCGATCAGCAGGAACGAGATCACGAACGGCAGCGCCAACGGGTGCAGGTCGCGCAGGTCTCGCATGGTTGAGTTCCAGCCCTCAAGGGTCAACAACTCGAACAATGTGAGCATGCTTTCGCCGACGTTCTCGAAGTACTGAGGCATGTCTGGCGGTGTCCTGCCGCTGAACATCAGCCAGCCCATCACTGCGTACAGGTAGACCAGCAGGGTGGTCAGTCCCAACAGGCTGACCGCGGGACCCGCCGCGCGATGCATTCCACGAAGCAGCACCTGGACGTCCGGCATGAAGCGCAGCAGTCGGCTTACGCGCAGCAACCGTACGAGCCTGAGCACCAGGGAACTCGTGCTCACCATCGGCAGCAGGCTCGCCACGACGACCACGAAGTCGAATGCGTTCCAGGGGTCCTTGAGGTACTTGGGAAGGTTGAAGCGGGCAGCAGCGAGACGGATCAGCAGTTCGACGACGAAGATGGCAAGGAAGACCCCATCGGCGGTGTCCAGCACCCTTGCGATGTCGGCGGGTAGTTCGTAGGTCGTCAACCCGATCACGATGGCGTTCAGCAGGATCGCCGCCGCCACAACCTCATTCCAGTGCCGTCTTCTCACCTGCCGGGCGGCCCACTCGGACACTGTGTCGATGATCCGGTTCACACGCCCTCCCTGCCTTTGAGTGCTGCTGGGATCGTACCGGGAGCAAACCTGACGCGATGGCGCACCGGTTGACTTGTACGCTGGACGCCATGTCGACAGGCACCGCCGAACGCCTCGCTCGGTTCCGGAACGGACTGGCACCGAGGCCCGAACCGAACCGGTCGTGGTCGCAGAGGTTGCTCCGCAACCCGTGGCTGTGGGCCTGCGTCGTGGCAACCCCGGTCTACGCCTATCTGCTGTGGCACATGTGGGAGATGATGCTCCCCGACGACCCGCAGACCCGCGGCAATGTGCAGATCATGAAGCTGTTGCAGGCCGTGTTGACGCAAAGTTTCTGGTGGGCGCTCCCGACTCTGCTCTTCTGGGTCGTCATCTTCCGGTTCATGGATCGCTACCGGCGCATCGGTTTCGCGCAGTGGTATCTCGCGCTCGGGTGGGGCATGGCGGTCTCCACCTTCCTGGCCATCTACGTCAATACCTGGGCCGCGCAGCAGATGGCGGTGCAAGGGCAGGGTGATCCGGCAACCGCCGCGGGCCCTGCGATCTTCGTCGCCCCCTTCAGCGAGGAGTTCGCCAAGGCGACGGTGCTGTTCTGGCTGGCGATCCTCGTGCGCAACAGGTTGGTGTCCCGCCTGCAGTTGATCAGCCTGGCCGGCTTGTCCGCGGCCGGTTTCGCCTTCACCGAGAACATCATTTACTACATGCGCGCCTATCTCTACGCGCTCAACGTGCAAGAGACAGGCCCCGACGCCGAGGCGGCCGTCCTCGAGTTGGTGTGGCTGCGCGGCTTCTACACGGCATTCGGGCACCCGCTTTTCACCATGATGACGGCGATCGGGCTCGCGGTCGCGCTGCGGTCCAAGTCCAAGGCGGTGCGGGTGATCGCTCCGCTCATCGGTTTCCTGGCGGCCGCGCTGCTGCACATGATCTTCAACGGCTCGGTCACCGTCGTCCAGAACGAGAAGGAACTGCAGAACCTGTACTACTTCGGGGCCCTGCCGGCAGTGGCCGGCGCGGTTCTCACGGTCGTCTTCGCCACGCTGCGGCAGGGACGCCTCGTGCGTGACCGGCTCACGGACTTCGTCCGCATGGGGTGGCTGCAACCCCACGACCCCTATGCGGCCAGTCGGCTCACCATGCGGGCCCGCGCGAAGGTGATGGCAGTTGCCAAGGGGTGGCGGTGGATCGTCCCGACGTGGCGGTTGCAGCGTCGACTCGTCGAACTCGCCTACCTGCGTGACGGCATCACGCGCGGCCTGATCGAGGAGATCGGCAACGAGCGCGAGAAGGAACTCCTGTTCGAGGTCAGGGCCCTGCGACCGAGCGCGGTGGACGACCCGTTCACGGCGCGATGGGTTTGGGGCTGGTTCCGCAGGCCGAAGCCGAAGTTCGCGCCCCCGACGGTTCATCCCGGACCTGCCGGGATCGGCGGCAGTTGGTCGCCTCCCGGTGGCGGCAACTGGCCCCCACCGAGGGGCTAGAGCCGATCGGTCTCGTAGTCGACGACCTCGCGGCTGGTGCGCCGCGGCGCGAGCACGTCCGCCACGGCGACGTGAGCCGGATGCTCCATGTAGCGCTGCAGAGCGGCGGCGTCCGCGAAGGTGGAGTACAGGGCCAGGTCGGCCGTGGACCGCAGGCCGTCCTGGGGTGTGACGACCTCGAAGTCGATGATGTCCGGTACCAGCGCGGGCAGTTCGCGGAGCCTCGCCGCGACGAGCGCCACGTTGGTCGCCTTGTCGGCACCCTCGGCCTCGTCCGCGAACTGCCACATCAGGATGTGCTTGAGCATCTCACTCCTCCAGGGTGCTGATATCACCCTCATCCTGCCCCAGTGCCCGGGCTTTCAGGACGCGGCGCATGATCTTGCCCGACCTGGTCTTGGGCAGTTTGTCGGTGAACATGACGCTTTCCGGTTTGGCGACGGGGCTGAGGTGTTCCGAGACGTGCTTGCGCAGTTCCTCGCCCAGCGCCTCGCTCGCTTCGAAGCCGACCCGGAGAACGACGAACACGTGGAGCCCCTGACCCTTCACCTCGTGCGGCAGTCCGATCGCCGCCGACTCGGCCACCGCCGGGTGCGAGATGAGCGCGGACTCAACCTCCGCCGACCCCAGTCGGTGCCCGGACACGTTGATCACGTCGTCGGTGCGGCCGATGATCCAGAAGTAGCCGTCCTTGTCGCGCTTGGCGGCGTCCCCGGTGAGGTACATGCCCGGGTATTTCGACCAGTAGGTCTGGACGTAGCGGTCGGGGTCGCCGTAGAGGGTTCGCATCATCGCCGGCCACGGGTTCTTCAGCACCAGGAACCCCTCCTGGCCGTCGGGCACCGAATCGCCGTGCTTGTCGACGATCGCCGCGTCCTGCCCGAAGAACGGCTTGCCTCCGGACCCCGGTTTCTGTGGTTCGCCCGGAACCTGCGTGATCTGGAACATGCCGGTCTCGGTCTGCCACCACGTGTCGATGATCGGACATTTGCCCTTGCCGATGACCCGATGGAACCACTGCCAGGCCTCGGGGTTGATCGGCTCGCCGACCGACCCGAGCAGCCGCAGGCTCGACAGGTCGTGCCGGTTCGGCCACGCCTCCCCGAAGCGCATGAGCGACCGGATCGCGGTCGGGGCCGTGTAGAAGTGGGTGATGCCGTAGTACTCGACCAGTTGCCACCAGCGGTTCGGGTAGGGGTAGGTCGGCCCGCCCTCGAACATGAAGGTCGTCGCGCCGGTGAGCAACGGACCGTAGACCAGGTACGAGTGGCCCGTGACCCATCCGGGGTCGGCGGTGCACCACCATCGGTCCTCGGGGCGGATGTCGAAGCAGTACTTCAGCGTGGTGTAGGTGCCGACCATGTAGCCGCCGTGGGTGTGCAGAATCGCCTTCGGCTTGCCGGTCGAACCGGAGGTGTACAGCAGGTACAGCGGATCCTCGGCGTCCATCGGTTCGGTCTCGCACTTGCCCTTGGCGATCGGGAGGGCGGTGAGATCCTGGTACCAGTGGTCGCGCAGCGCGTCCATCTTGACCTCTTGGCCGGTGCGCTTGACGACGACCACGTTCTCGACGCTGGGGCAGTGCCGCGCGGCGGCGTCCACGATGTCCTTCAGCGGGAAGATGCTGCCGTTCACCCACGACCCGTCGGCAGTGATGATGAGTTTCGACTCGGAGTCCTCGATGCGGCTTTGGATCGCGTCCGCAGAGAACCCCGCGAAGATCACCGAGTGCACCGCGCCGATCTTCGCGCACGCGAGCATCGCGAACACGACCTCGGGGATGCGCGGCAGGTAGATGGTCACCCGGTCGCCCTTGCGGACACCCATCGACTTGATGACGTTGGCCATCAAGTTCACTTGGCGGTTGAGGCTGAAGTAGCTGAAGGTGCGGTGCTCCGAGCCGTCCTCGCCCAGCCAGATGAGTGCCAACTTGTTCTTGTTGGGGCCGCTGAGGTGCCGGTCCAGGCAGTTGTGGACAATGTTGGTCTGTCCGCCCACGAACCACTTGTAGAACGGGGCTTGGGAGTCGTCCATGACCTTGTCCCAGGGCCGGAACCACTCGAGTTCGGACGCCTCGGCGGCCCAGAACGCCTCGGGATCGGCTGCTGCGCGGGCACGGAGCGCGTCCGGGTCGGGCACCCGGGAGTTCGCGCCGATCTCGGGATCGGGGTAGAAGACGTCGCCTTCGAGTTCTGACATCGAGCCTCCTGCGTCGGAATGGGGACGAGACTAACTGTCGGCGGCGGCACTGTGGAAGGGTGAAGTGGCTGGTTCGGGCGGGTCCACCTGGTCTGCAACCGGCCGCGGGTAGGATCTTCGCGGACGACGAGGAGCGGAGGCTGTGTGGGCACCGGTGAACTCGCGGCCGCGCTGGAGCGGTTGCGCCGAGTCTTGGGCTCAGTACGTTTGCCCTTGCCACTGCCCGGTGCAGCGACCCAGCAAGTGGCCGCGCGAAGCCTGACGAACCAACTGGACGACTACCTGCTGCCCCGCCTCACCGCGCTCGACGCGCCGTTGCTGGCGGTGGTCGGCGGGTCGACCGGCGCCGGGAAGTCGACGCTCGTCAACACGCTGATCGGGCGGGTCGTGTCGACGGCGGGTGTGATCAGGCCGACCACGCGGTCGTCGGTCCTCATCCACCACCCCGACGATGTCGACTGGTTCAACTCCCAGCGCATCCTGCCCGGACTCGGGCGCACCACCGAGCCCGCGACCGACCCCGGCACCGTGCAACTGGTCGCCGAGGAGTTCCTGCCCCCGGGGCTCGCGCTGCTCGACGCCCCCGACATCGACTCCGTCGTGCTGGAGAACCGCGCGCTCGCCAAGCAGTTGCTGGGAGCGGCAGACCTGTGGCTGTTCGTCACGTCCGCGGCCAGGTACGCCGACGCCGTCCCGTGGCAATACCTGCAGGAGGCTGCCGATCGCAGTGTCGCTCTCGGGGTCGTGGTCGACCGGGTGCCTCCCGCCGCCCTCGACGAGGTACCGGCACATCTGGGGCAAATGATGGAAGCGCGAGGGCTGGGGACCTCGCCGCTGTTCGCTGTGCCGGAGACAACGACCACCGCCGACGGGCTGCTGCCGGACGCCGCGGTGTCTCCGATCCGTGACTGGCTCACCGACCTGGCGAGCGACCAGCGCACGCGCCAACAGGTCGTGCTGCAGACCCTCGACGGCGCGATCCTGGCCGCGTGCCGGGCGGCGCCGGCAGTCGCGGCGGCCGTGACCGATCAGCACGAGGCTCTGGAGCAGTTGCGGACGGACGCCGACAAGGCCTACGCCGAGGCCGTCAGGACGGTGTCGGTGCAGACCGCTGACGGCACGATGCTGCGGGGCGAGGTGCTGTCCCGGTGGCACGATTTCGTCGGAACCACCGAGTTCTTCCGGGTGATAGAGCAGAAGATCGGCTGGTTCCGAGACCGTGTCTGGGGAGCCATCAAGGGCGAGCCCAAGCAGGCGGGCGACGTGAAGGTGGCGGTCGAGTCCGGTCTGGAAACGCTGCTGCGGGTCGAGGCCGATGCCGCCGCCGAACGCGCCGAGGCCGCCTGGCGCGCAAATCCGGCGGGGCGCGAACTGCTGGCGTCCCACACAGGCCTGCAACAGGCGTCCCACGACTTCGGTGCCGTCGCCGACCGGATCGTGCGCGAGTGGCAGGGCAGTGTCCTGACGCTCGTTTCCACCGCGGGCAAGGGCAAACGCGTCCAGGCCCGGTTCTTCGCGCTCGGCGTGAACGGAATCGGCGTCGCACTCATGATCCTGGTCTTCTCCCAGACGGCGGGGCTCACCGGGGCCGAGATCGGCATCGCCGGCGGCGCTGCCGCGCTGGCGCAGCGGTTGCTGGAGGCGGTGTTCGGTGAGGACGCCGTGCGCAGGCTGTCCAAGCAGGCCAAGGAAGAACTGGATGTTCGGGTCGAGTCCGCCATGTCGGAGGAGTTGCTGCGGTTCCACAAAGTGCTGGACGCGGTCGGTGGCGACCCCGCAGTGGCGCAGGAGATTCGGGACGCCGTCGTCGCGGTCGACCTTGCGCGCCTGGACAGCTGGCAGGAGGTCGTCGGGGAACTTCCCGCCGGATTCGAGCGGCTGGAGGTGACGCGCGGTCCGGAGGTCAGGCAGTTGCCGGCAGGGCAGTCCGGGTTCGGCGCACTGGACGACCAGGACGACGAGATCTTCGACGCTGAAGTCGTCGAGTCCGAGCCAGTGCGGGACGAGTCGTGACGGGCCTGCCGGAGCGGGTGCAGGCGCTGGCGGAGGCCGCGACGCTGGCCGCCGGCCGTTCCGACCCCGAGGTGGTCGAGTCGGCGGCCACAGTGGCAGCAAAGGCGACCAAGCGCTTGGCGTTCTCCGGTGACTGGACCGTAGTGGCCCTCGCCGGCGCGACCGGCTCGGGGAAGTCGTCCCTGTTCAACGCGATCACCGGCACCAAACTGGCCGAGACGGGCGTCCGGCGCCCCACGACCGCCGAGACGATGGCGGCGGTGTGGGGCACCGAACTGCCTCACGGGCTGCTCGACTGGTTGAACGTCGATCGGCGGCAGTTGATCCCCGCACCGCGCAACGATTACGCCAACCTCGTGCTGCTGGACCTGCCCGACCACGACTCCACGGAGGAGTCTCACCGGCTGCAGGTCGACCGGCTCGTCGAACTCGTGGACATGATGGTGTGGGTCGTCGACCCGCAGAAGTACGCGGATGCAGCGGTCCATCACGGGTATCTGCAGCCGCTGGCGCAGCACGCCGAGGTGATGATCATCGTCCTCAACCAGGTGGACCGGCTGTCCGACGCCGAAGTCGAGCGCTGCCTGACCGACCTGCGGCGGCTGGTGGCTGCCGACGGACTGCGCGAAGTCGAGATCCTGGGGGCCTCAGCGACGACGGGCAAGGGCGTGCCGCAGTTGGGCAGCCGAATCCTGGCGGCGGTGAAGGCGAAGCAGATGGCGGCGAGACGGCTGGCGGCCGATGTCCGGGAGGCGGCTGCAGGGTTGGCCGCGCAACTCGGTGACGCCGATCTCTCCGCGCTCGATCGGCAGGTCGGCCGCGACCTGACCGAGTCGCTGGTCGCCGCGGCCGGGGGCGAGGTCGTCGTCCAGGCGGTGGCGGATTCGTGGCGCCGCCGGGGAGTGCTCGCTACGGGGTGGCCCATGCTGTCGTGGATCCAGGCGCTGCGAGTTGACCCCTTGAAGCGGCTGCGATTAGGGCAGAAGCGCGTACTGGAGGTGACGGCGGGGGAGCCCGAGGCCGATCTGGCTCTTGCTCGTACATCCCTGCCGGGGGCGGGGCCCGTTCAGACCGCCCGGGTCGACGCCGCCATCAGGAAGTTGACGGACCAGGCCTCGGTGGGGTTGCCGCGCGGATGGGCGGATTCCGTCAAGGCCGCGGCGCGAAGCAACCGGGGCGTGCTGGCCGACAGGCTGGACCAGGCGGTCGCAACGACGGATCTCGGGCTCAGCCGCAGTTCCGGGTGGTGGTGGTTCGTCCGGGTGCTGCAGTGGCTGTTGGTGGTGGCCGTCGTCACCGGTCTCGGATGGCTGGCCGCAGATTTCGTCTTGGCCTACTTCCAGTTGCCCGCCTTGCCGCGTGTCACGTGGTCCGGGTGGCCGGCGCCCACCGTGTTGGCGCTGGGCGGGGTAGGCGGTGGGTTGGTACTGGCCGCGTTGAGCCGCGTCGGTGTCTCGCTGGGCGCTCGGCGCAAGGCCGTCCGGGCGCATGTCGCGCTGCGGAAAGCGATCGCCAAGGTCGCGGCGGCCGAGATCGTGGCACCCGTCACCGCTGAACTCGAGCGGTACGAGAACGCTCGCGCCGCCGTCCGGAAAGCACAAGAAGGCTGAGGGTTTTCCACAGGCGTCGCCTGCCCGAGTGTCGTCCACAGGCGCCTGGTTCGTTCGGCGGATTTGCCGTCTGCGCGCCCATGTTGAGCTCGGGAAGGAGCAAGCATGGATGCAGATGTCATCATCACCGGATATGTGGGTACCCCCGTCGACTACCGCTCGGGAGCGGAGGGCTGGCGCTTCGCCGACTTCCGGCTGGCGTGCACCCCGCGGCGGCGCACTCGTGACGGGGAGTGGGTCGACGAACAGACGACGTGGATCAGGGTTTCGGCAGGTCGCGCGCTCGCAGACAACATCAGGGTCTCGTTGCACACCGGCGACCCGGTGATCGTGGTGGGCAAGCTGCGCACCCAGCGCTACCGCAGTGCCGATGGAGGGGAGCGGGAACGCCTCGTGCTCGAGGCAGTCACCATCGGGCACGATCTCACCCGGGGGCAATCGTCCTTCAGCAAGCCGAAACGCGGTGAACAGGCCGATGAGTCCCACTCGCAGTCGGCGCCGGACGTTTCCGAGGAATCCGACGAGGTCGCCGCCGATGACGCCCCCTTCAGGGCGTCGGTGCAGGCCTACGACCCGTTCGCCGTCCCGGCACCGTTCTAACTCGGGGGGCAGGGCGCGGGCGTTTTGGGGGGCGCCCGCGCCCTCGTCGGCGGGGTGACGGAACGCTGGCATAATGGGTGCGGCAATCCAGCCCCATCGATGCTGAGGAACCCACACCCAATGCCAGAGTTCGTATTCACCATGCACAACGTCCGCAAGAAGCTGGGCGAGAAGTTGGTACTGGACGACGTCACGCTCGCGTTCTACGAGGACGCGAAGATCGGCGTCGTGGGCCCGAACGGGGCCGGAAAGTCCACCCTGCTGAAAGTGATGGCGGGCCTGGTGCATCCCGACAACGGCGACGCTGCGCTGGCCAAGGACAAGTCGGTCGGCATCCTGCTGCAGGAGCCTCCGCTCACCGAGGACAAGACGGTGTTGGAGAACGTCGAAGAGGCCGTCAGCCTCACCAAGGGCATGCTCACGCGGTTCAACGAGGTTTCCATGGAGATGGGCGACGCCGACGCCGACTTCGATGCGCTGCTCGCCGAGATGGGCGAGTTGCAGACCGAACTCGACCACCGCAACGCGTGGGACATCGACTCCCAACTTGAGCAGGCGATGGACGCGCTGCGCTGCCCGCCCGGTGACACACCGGTCAACGTGCTGTCCGGGGGTGAGCGGCGCCGTGTCGCCCTGTGCAAACTGCTGCTGCAGCAGCCCGATCTGCTGCTGCTCGACGAGCCCACGAACCACTTGGACGCGGAATCAGTCCACTGGCTCGAAGGTCACCTCAAGAACTACCCGGGCGCGGTGCTTGCAGTCACGCACGACCGGTACTTCTTGGACAACGTCGCCCAATGGATTTGCGAGGTCGACCGTGGTCGCCTCCACCCGTACGAGGGCAACTACACCACCTACCTCGACTCCAAGCGGGCCCGTCTGCAAGTCGAGGGCAAGAAGGACGCCAAGCGCGCCAAGATCCTCGAGCGCGAGTTGGAGTGGGTGCGATCGAATCCGAAGGCTCGCCAGGCCAAGAACCGCGCCCGGCTGGCGCGATATGAGGAGTTGGCGACCGAGGCCGAACGGAACCGCAAGCTTGATTTCGAAGAGATCAACGTTCCGCCCGGCCCTCGACTTGGCAACGTCGTGCTTGAGGCGACCAAACTGACCAAGGGCTTCGGTGACCGGGTACTGATCCGGGACCTCAGCTTCACTCTGCCCCGTGCCGGCATTGTCGGCGTGGTCGGGCCCAACGGCGTCGGCAAGACGACCCTCTTCAAGATGATCATCGGCGAGGAGCAGCCGGACGCGGGCAAGTTGAAGGTCGGCGAGACTGTCACCTTCAGTTATGTCGATCAGAGCCGCTCGGGCCTCGACCCGAAGCAGAACGTCTGGCAGGTCGTTTCCGACGGGTTGGACTATATCAAGGTGGCGAGCTTCGAGATGCCGTCGCGCGCCTACGTAGCGTCCTTTGGTTTCAAGGGCCCTGACCAGCAGAAGGCTGCGGGTGTCCTGTCCGGTGGGGAGCGTAACCGGCTGAACCTTGCACTCACACTGAAAATGGGCGGCAACGTCCTGCTTCTCGACGAGCCCACCAACGACCTGGATGTCGAGACTCTGCAGTCGTTGGAGGATGCGCTCCTCGATTTCCCCGGCTGCGCTGTCGTCATCTCCCACGATCGGTGGTTCCTCGATCGTGTCGCCACGCACATCCTCGCGTGGGAGGGCGACGACGAGGATCAGGCGAAGTGGTTCTGGTTCGAGGGCAACTACGGCGACTACGAGGAGAACAAGATCGCCCGCCTCGGAGCTGAGGCCGCACGCCCCCATCGCGCCACACACCGGCGGCTCACTCGGGGGTGACGGCGCCTGCTGCCCCTTCCGGCGACGGCGATCGCGGGTTCCTGCCCCTGCCGGCGACGGCGATCGCGGGTTCCTGCCCCTGCCGGCGACGGCGATCGCGGGTTCCTGCCCCTGCCGGCGAGCGCACTCCCAGGCGCCCTCCCGGCCCGGTTACCGCCCGGGCCTGGTGCTTCTCGACCGCCTGAAAGTCCGCTTTTCTCTGTGGTCCGCTTTTCTCGGTGTTCCGCTTTTCTCTGTGGTCCGCTTTTCTCGGTGTTCCGCTCTTCTCTGTGGTCCGTCCCCGCGAGTCCCTGACTGGCGTCGACGGCCCGAATCCCGCCGAGGTTGCCCCGATTCTCCGACTTCCTTCCTACGGCATTGATCCGCTGGGTGGATCAATGTCGTAGGAAGCAGATGCCGTATCAGAAAGGGGCCCCGGATCGCTTGGTCGGGGCGTGGATCGTGGGGCTTGGGAAGGGAACGCTCGGTTTGGGATGAATCGTGCGGCTCGGGCGGGGGACGCGCTTCTTCTGAACGTGATACTCGAGCGGGCTCGCCCAGTTTCTCTGTCAGTGCTGACCGCAACAATTTTCTGTCAGTGCTGACCTCGACAATTTCGAGCGAGGCTGCGGCTCTGGGGGCGAGCTCTCACGTAGAGGTAAATCGAAGCCAGGCTTGTGTGAGGCGGCGGTGCTGGGCGGGTCTCATTTGGGGCGGTCGGGTCCGGGGGTATGGGCACATGAGAGTCCGGTCGCGGCGGTTGGATGAACGGGAGCGAGGAATGGACGTCGGTGCAGTCATTCGGCGAGTGCGGCGGCAACTCGACTTGAGCCAGCGGGACTTGGCAGCCCGGATCGGCGTTGGGCAGGCGACCGTTGCTCGCTGGGAGGCGGCCGCCGTGGGTGGGCAAGAGTCGGGAGAAGTGCCCAAGCCGTCGATGGCCGTGATGGAGCGCCTGGTTGAGATGGCGGGGTTTGAACTTTGCGTGCTTGATGAGCACGGCGAACGAGTCACGGGGCTGCGCGAGGATGCGGTGCGCACTCTGCGGGGGAGTCGCTACCCGGCGCACTTGGATGTGTACCCCAAGGTCTTCGAAGAAGCTGACAGGTGGTCCCGTCCGCCCTCACCGATGGTCGCTCATCGTCGCCGGCAGCGCGATCGAAGGCGGGCTGAGGAGGGCGTTCCGAGCGATCATCCGAGCGCGGTCGAGGTCGCGGCTGCCCGCAGCGCTCTGCGCGAGCAAATACTGAGCAGCGTGCTCGCGCACCGGCGATTGATCCAGCAGGCACTCAGGGCTCAATTGGCACTGCTCGACCCCTGCTCTTGCTTGATCGAGTGTGAGGAGGTGCGGGGATGTCTGCCGAGTTGCCCCTGTAGCTGTGAGCCGACCTGGTCGGATCTGCCCGGCTCAGACCGAAGCCGCCAAGACCTGCGCGAGGGTAACTGGTCTGCGGTTCGTGAGATCGGTGATCTGCGTCCGGCATGAGAACCCGTCCGCAACGACGATCGCGTCCGGGTGGCGGCGCAGCGCCGGGAGCAATTCGAGTTCGGCAACCGCCACGGACACCGCGTAGTGGCCCTGCTCGAATCCGAAGTTGCCGGCCAGACCGCAGCATCCGTCAACAGTGACCACGGTCGCCTCGGTAGCGGCCAACAGTGCGGCATCGGCCTCCCAGCCCACGACGGCGCGATGGTGACAGTGTGGTTGAACCACGATCGTGGATCCCCGTAAGTCGGGTGCCCGCCATCCCCGAGTGGCGAGCAGGATCTCGGCCAGGGTCCGGACGCCGGACGCCACCGTCCCCGCACCTGCTCCCACCAGTGCTTCAGCGTCCCGCAGGGCCGCGAGGCAGGACGGCTCGATGGCGACCACGGGTATTCCCGCTGAGACAAGGGGCTCGAGTCGCTCCAAAGCGCTACGCATGTGGTGGGCGGCGAGGTCGCGCTGGCCCGTGGTGATCCACGGAAGTCCGCAGCACACGGTTCCTTGCAGCAACTCGGGGGCGTAACCGGCTGAGCGGAGCACACCCATTGCGGCCGTGACCTGATCACCGGCGAACGCGTCGCTGAACGAATCGGCCCAGACGACGACACGTGGTCCGGCCGCGGGTTCGGACGGGGTGCGGGCGGCGACCGGACTTCCCGCGAATCGGGGCAGCGCTCGCCGCGCGTCCACACCCGCGATTGCTTTCACCAACCGGGACAGCGGTGATGACGTGAGCGCATTCACCAGCCCACCCACGCGCAGTCGGGTGATGAGCCGACCCCACGTCGGCAGCCAGCCCATCGAGTAGTGCGACGCGGGCCGGATGCGACCACGGTAGGCGGCGGCGAGAGTCTGCGACTTGAGTTCGGCCATGTCCACCCCGGTGGGGCACTCGCGAGCGCAGGCCTTGCATGCCAGACACAGATCAAGCGCTTCTTGCACCTCGCTGGATCGCCACCCGCCCGTGACAATCGTCCCGTTGGCCATTTCCTGCAGGACCCGCGCTCGGCCACGAGTCGAGTCCTGCTCGCGGCCAGTCGCTCGGTACGACGGACACATCACACCGCTACCGGCTGCCAGGCATTTGCCCACCCCCGAGCATGCGTGGGCGGCCTCGGTGAAGTCGGGGTGGCGACCGGCGAACACCGAGGTTCGGGTCTCGTCCTCTCGGACATGCAGCGCCACCGGGTCAGGGTCGATCAGGACGCCCGGGTTCAGCACCCCGGCCGGGTCGAACGCCTGCTTGACGCGTCGCATCAGTCCTAGTGCGGCTGGTGAGTACATGCGGGGCAGCAGTTCGGAGCGGGCTCGTCCGTCGCCATGCTCCCCGGACAGCGAACCGCCGTACCCCGCCACCAGGTCGGCCGCTGCGAACAGGAAGTCCCGGTAACGCGTCGTCCCTCCCGGCTCACCAAGTTGGAAGTCGATCCGGCAATGGACGCAGCCGTCGCCGAAATGCCCGTAGGGGAGGCCGCGCAAGCCATGGGCGCTGAGCAGTCGCTCGAAGTCGCGCAAGTAGGAACCAAGCCGGGCGGGAGGGACGGCTGCATCCTCCCAGCCGGCGTGCGCGCGGCGTTCGAACGAAACCGACGCGAGGCCCGCGCCGTCTGCCCGAATCTTCCACAGTGCTGCCGTCTCCACGGGGTTGGTGACGAGCCTGCCGTCCAGCGCAGGCGCGGTGGCGACCACTCGGCGCGCTCGTGCGACGACCTCGGCCAAGTCCTCCCCGACGAGTTCGATCAGGTTCCAGCCACCCCCGCGCGGCAGTTCGGGAACCGGCAGCCCCCGGCGCCGGACGACGTCCACGATCTGCGACCCGAGCCCTTCGCACGCAGTGGGGGAGAACTCGAGGATCCTGACGATGTCGTCGGCGGCGTCCGCCATCGTCGGGTACCCCAGGGCGACCATGACCTTGAAGGGCGCGTCTGCGACGAGTCGGACCGTCGCGGCCGTCGTGATTGCTAGCGTCCCCTCGGAGCCAACCAGCAGTTTCGCCAGGTCGCCCGTAGCCAGGTGCTCCAATCCGTAGCCGGAGATCTGGCGACTGAAGCGCCCGTGTTCGTCGGCGATCGTGGTGGCCCCGTCGGCGGCGATGCCTCGCAGGGTCTCACGCAGCGGATCCGCGCCCGCCCCCTGGTGGAGTGGCCCGAAGCGGGCGACGTCCCCGTTTGCCATCACCACGTCGACGGCGAGCACGTTGTCACTGGTGCGCCCGTAACCCAGCGCACGCGGTCCGCAGGCGTTGTTGCCGATCATTCCGCCGATTGTGCAGCGATCAGCGGTGGAAGGGTCGGGCCCGAATCGCAGCCCGTGTGGGGACGCAGCCCGCTGCAGGGTTGCCTGGACGACTCCGGGCTGCACGGTCGCCGTCCCGGCTTCGGGGTCGACGCTCAGGATGCGGTGAAGGTGCCGGGAGAAGTCGAGGACCAGCCCTGGTCCGATCGCGTTCCCGCAGCAGGACGTGCCGGCCCCTCGCCCGGTTATCGGGATGCCCAACGCACTGGCAGCCCCAACCACCATGGCGACCTCGGCCGCGTCGCGCGGGGCAAACACGGCTGCAGGTGCGACTCGGTACACCGAAGCGTCCGAGGAGTACAAGGCTCGGGCCAGCGGGCTGGTGTCCAGGGATGTGCCCAGTTCCCGCCGCACCTGTGCGTCGAGTTCCGCCAGCCGACCGTCCACGGGCACAGTCTGGCACCGAACGGCCCCGGGCAGGCGGAGTTTGCGCCGTCCTCAGTGCTCGGTCTCGAGGACGGCTGTCATCGCACGTCCGATGGCCTGAAAGTCAGCGGCCGCCACGGCGTCGACGAACGCTTCGCGCACGGAATTCACGTGCGCCGGGGCGGCGTGTTCGAGGAGTGCGAAACCAGCGTCGGTGAGTGTCGCGATCACGCCGCGACCGTCCTCGGGGCAGTTCGACCGGGCGACGATGCCCTTCTTCTCCAGCCGGGAGACGGCGTGGGTGAGCCTTGACCGGGACTGCCTGACCGCGCTCGCCAGTTCCGACATGCGCATCTGGCGGTTCGGTGCTTCGGACAGGCAAACGAGGATCTCGTACTCGCCCAGGTCGAGCCCGAAGGGACGCAGCTCGTTGTCGAGGTGCTCGTTGATTCGAGCTGTGCCGGCCAGAAAGGCACGCCAAACCCGCTGCTGGCTCTCGGTCAGCCAGTTCGCATCGAGTTTCGCTTGCATTCGGCCAGGATAGCAGAGAGTTGATCGTTAAACTTTCCCATCGGGGGATTGGGAAGGCAGTTTGCTCGCCCGTCCCCGGTTGGCGATGGGCGTCAGCCGAGTTTCGCCGCTACCAACAACTGTGGTGCGCATTTACACTGACCGGAGTCTGCGCCACCGATCTGTGAAAGGACCGAACATGACGCTGGAAGAGGTTTTGGCGGCCGCCCCGCCGACGGTTGGGGCCACGTTGGCATGGCGCGTCGCCAAGACGCCCTTCACGGAGGCGTTCCGCTACCGCGACGAGAATGAGCGCTGGGTGAGCCTGACATGGACGCAGACACAGAAGCGGGCCCATGAAGCGGCCGCCGGCTTCCTCGCGCTCGGGCTCGAACTCGAGCAGCGGGTCGCGATCGCGTCCAACACCCGCATCGAGTGGATCCTGGCCGACCTGGCCATCAACTGCGCCGGCGGCGCTACGACGACCGTCTACCCGAACACCCAGTCGCCCGACTTCGAACACATCCTCACCCACTCCGACTCACGCATCGTCGTCGCCGAGAACATCGACCAGCTGAACAAGATCCGGGCGGTGCCCGAACTCGACGCTCGGGTGCGGCACATCGTCCTCTTGGACGGCGAAGGAGACGGCGAGCGAGTCCTGAGCTGGAAGCAGTTCACCGATTTGGGCGCCGCGAAACTGGCCGCCGAACCTGACTGCGTCACGGACGCGATCGGCCGCACCACCCGCGACACTTTGGCGACTCTGATCTACACGTCCGGGACGACCGGGCTGCCCAAGGGCGCCGAACTTGTCCACTGGAACTGGAGTTACGAGGGCTTCGCGATCGACACCCTCAACATCATCAATCACGATGAGTTGCAGTACCTGTGGCTGCCGTTGTCCCACGTTTTCGGCAAGTGCCTGATCGCTGCCCAACTGGCGATCGGGTTCGCGTCCGCGGTCGACGGGCGTGTGGACAAGATCGTGGCCGGCCTAGGTGAGGTGCACCCGACTTTCATGTGCGGCGCGCCGCGCGTGTTCGAGAAGGTGCGTGCCACCGTCCTCAGCACCAATGCGCGCGACGGCGTGAAAGGCCGCATCGCCCGCTGGGCTTTCTCCGTCGGGCGCAAGACGCACCCCTACCGCCTCGCGAGCCAGCCGATGCCGAAACTGCTTGACGTGCAGTACAAGCTCGCCGACAAGCTCGTCTTCAGCAAGCTGAAGGAGAAGATGGGCGGCAACATCAAGTTCTTCGTCTCGGGAGCCGCGAAGTTGAGCTCCCAGGTGCAGGGCTGGTTCTACTCGGCGGGTATCACGATCGTCGAGGGGTACGGCCTCACCGAAACGAGCGCAGTCTCTGCCGTGAACGTGCCGGCGACGCCGCGGCTGGGCACGGTCGGTCCCGCACTGCCGGGCACCGAGGTGAAGATCGCCGCCGACGGCGAGGTGCTTATCCGCGGCGCCGGCGTCATGCGCGGCTACCACGACGATCCCGAGCGCACCGCGGAGGTGCTACAGGACGGCTGGTTCCACACCGGTGACATCGGCGAGCTGGACGCCGACGGTTACCTCAAGATCACCGACCGGAAGAAGGACCTGCTGAAGACGTCCGGCGGCAAGTACGTCGCGCCGCAGAAGGTCGAGAACGCGGTGACCGCGGCGATCCCGTACGTGTCCCAGGTCGTCGCCATCGGGGACGAGCGCAAGTACGTCGTTGCGCTGCTCACCATGGACGAGGCGCTGGCCGGCAAATGGGCACAGCGGCACAACCTGGGCGACCTTCCGCATCACGAGCTCGTGAAGCATCCCGATTTCGTGGAGGCCGTGCAAAAGCACGTAGACCGCGCCAACGGGAGGCTCGAGAAATGGGAGACGGTGAAGAAGTTTGCGATCCTCGATCACGAACTGTCGGCTGACGATGGTGGGGTGACGCCGAACATGAAGATCCGCCGCAACGTCGTCAGCAAGCGGTATGCGGACGTGATCGATTCCCTGTACGAGATCGAAGAGTAGGACGTGGGCGGCACGTTCACCTTCCCCCTGCGGTGGGTCGATCTTGACGCCCAGGGACACGTCAACAACACCCTCGTCGTCGACTATATGCAGGAGGCGCGCGTCCGCTACTTTCTGGGAACGCCCGCCGCCGGTCTGCTCGACGACGGGGTCGTCGTGGTCGCTCACCAGGTCGAATACCGGGCGCCGATCTCGTTCACTCCCGACCCCATCGCGGTTGCCCTGAACATTGATTACGTGGGCGGGTCCAAGGTCGGGATCGCTTACGAGTTGGTCCACGGAGGACAGATCGTCGCCGTGGCCCGGACGCTGCTGTGTGCCTTCGACTTCGATGCCGGCCGGCCTCGTCGCCTGCCGGCGGTGATGCGCGAGTTCCTGCTCGCCGAGGTGCAGCCTGCCCCTGAGTTGCGGCCACTGGGTGGGTTCGAGGTCGGCGAGCGCCACCACCTGCATGAACTTTGGGTGCGCTGGAGCGATCAGGATCGGAACGGCCACCTGAACAACGTCCGGTTCTTCGACTTCATCGCCGAGGCCCGAGTCCACATGACGACGGACGCCGACACGTCCGCGACCCGCATGAGCGCTGCGGCCGAGGCGGGTTACCTGTGGCTCGTGGTCCGGCAGGACCTGGAGTATCTGAGCCAGATGGCGTTCCGAATCACCCCTTATCAGGTGCGGACGTCTGTGGCGAAGGTCGGCCGGACGTCCCTCACCCTGGTGGCCGAGATCATCGACCCCGATGCAGGCACGCTGTTCGCGCGATCCCATACGGTGCTCGTCTGTGCCGATATCTCAGGGAGGCCGACCGACCTGCCCGCGGTTCTGAAGGAGAACCTCGGCGCGTTCTCTCTCAGTTGACTGTTCAGCCCAAAATCCTTTTACGCTTTCTTACCTAACGGGTATAGCTTGGACGTACCGCCTCGTTAGAGGTGGGGGTGCGATCTCAGTGCAGAGATCGGAAGGAGCGCATATGACAGGCAATCTTGCCGATGTCGAGCGGGTCGTCAAAGACCTGACGCAGACCATTCTCGACAACGAGAAGTACTTCGGAGACTTGGACGCCGTCGTTGGTGACGGCGACTTCGGGTTCTCCTTGGCGCGGGGTTTCGAGATCGTCCTCGCGGAGTGGGACACCTTCGACCGCACCGATCCGGGCGTCTTCTTGCAGAAGGTGGCCATGACCGTGTCCGCCCGTATCGGTGGCACGTCCGGACCGATCTGGGGCACCGCGATGCTGCGGGCAGGCGCCCAGTTGAAGGGCAAGGACGAGTTCACCAGCGAGGACGTCGTCCGCGCACTCAGGGCGTCCGTCGACGGCATCAAGGCACGTGGCAAGGCGGAGTTGGGAGAAAAGACCCTGCTCGACGCGCTCGTGCCGATGATCGACACCCTGGAGGCAGAGGTCGCCAAGGGCAGCGATAGTCCCGCCACGATCAAGGCCATGGCGGTGACCGCTCGCGAAGCAGCGGAGGCGACCTCGAAGCTGGAGGCCCGGCGTGGCCGCGCCAGCTACACGGGCGCGCGCAGCATCGGTTCGGTCGACGCGGGCGCCATGGCGATCGCAGTCCTCGCCGAACACCTGGCCGAAACCTGGCCGCAAAACAAGTAACCAGAACAGAGGGGTTCAACAAGCTATGAAGAAATTCGTCAACGATCCGAAGCAGTTCGTGCCGGAGATGCTCAAGGGCATCGCGCTGGCCAACCCGGACACCATCAAGTACGTGCCGGAATACAACCTGATCATGCGCGCCGACGCGCCGAACAACGACAAGGTCAGCATCGTCCAGGGTTCGGGCTCGGGTCACGAGCCGGCACACGTCATGGTTGTGGGCCCCGGCATGCTTGACGCCGCTTGCCCGGGTGACGTGTTCGCCGCCCCGCCGAGCGACTACGTGTACCAGACCGCCAAGCTCCTCGCCTCCGACAAGGGCGTCCTGCTGCTGGTCAACAACTACACCGGTGACCGCATGGCCTTCGAAATGGCACAGGAACTGGCCGAAGCCGACGGCATCAAGGTCGCAACCCTGTTCATCAACGACGACGTAGCCGTGCAGGACTCCCTGTACACCGTCGGCCGCCGCGGCGTGGCTGGCAACTTCTTCGTGATGAAGGCGTGTGGCGCGAAGGCCGAAGAGGGCGCAGAGCTCGATGAGGTCATCCGCGTCGGCGAGAAGGTCAACTCCGTCACCCGCACTATGGGCATCGCGCTCACCGCGTGCACCCCGCCGTCGAAGGGCTCCCCGCTGTTCGAGTTGGCAGATGACGAGATGGAGGTCGGCATCGGCATCCACGGCGAGCCCGGCCGTCGTCGCGCCAAGCTGGTCAGCGCCAATGAGATCGTCGACGAACTGCTGCACGCAGTCGTCAGCGACCTGCCGTTCGAGTCCGGCGACAAGGTCGCGCTCATGATCAACGGCCTCGGCGGCACCCCGATCAGCGAGCTCTACCTGCTGTACGGAATCGCAGCCCAGAAGCTGGCCGACCAGGGCATCAAGGTTGCGCGCAGCTACGTCGGTGAGTACTGCACCTCGCTCGAAATGGCCGGCTGCTCCCTGACGCTGGTCAAGCTGGACGACGAGATCGAGCAACTGCTCGCGGCCCCGGCCGAAATCGTCAACCGCATCTTCTGATCACGTACGGATGCCCGGCCGCAAAGGCTCCTACACCCACGGCCGGGCATCTGACCTTCAGCTCTTCCAAACACCAAGAGAGGAACAAAATATGTCCGCGAAGATCAAAGACACTCTATCCCTCGAAGATGCCCGTCGCGTCATCGCCGCGGCCGAGGCGAAAGCCAAGGAACTCGGCATTCCGCAGGACATCGCGGTCGTCGACTGCGGCGGCCACCTCAAGGCGCACGTGCGCATGGACGAGGCCAACATCGGATCGATCTACATCTCGATCAACAAGGCCTACACCTCGATCGCGTTCCAGTGCCAGACCAAGGACTTGACCGACATCACCCGTGTCGACCAGGACCTCTACGGCCTGAACGACGCCCACGGCGGCCGTCTCGTCGTGTTCCCCGGCGGCATCCCGCTGGTGAGGAAGGGCGTCATCGTCGGCGCCATCGGTGTCTCCACCGGCACGATCGAAGAAGATCAGGCCGTTGCCGAGGCGGGCGCTGCCGCTCTGTAGGCAGCACCGCGTTTGCGCTCCTGGGCCCGGCCGGATTCGTCCGGCCGGGCTTGCGCGTGTCAGCGCTGGTAGGTGATGCGGCCGTCCCAGATCGTCGCGACGACGGGATCTGGCAAATCGCGTCCGTGGTAGGGGTTGTTGCGCGACCGCGACAGGCTCGCGTCCCGGTCGACGACGGCTCGCGCGGTGGGGTCGACGAGCGTGATGTTCGCTGGGGCGCCCACCTCGAGTTGGCGTCCCTGGCCCCTGAGGCGGCCGATCCGGGCAGGGGCGGTCGACATCCGCTCCACGAGTGTCTTCCAGGTCATACGTCCGGTGTTGACCATCACTTCGACCACGACACCGAGCACCTGCTCGAGGCCGAGCATGCCGGGGGAAGCCGTCGCAAAGTCGTGATCCTTGTCCTGTTGGGCATGGGGAGCGTGGTCGGTGACGACTATGTCGATGGTGCCGTCGGCCAGAGCCTCCCGGACGGCTTCGATGTGCTCGTCGGTCCGCAGCGGGGGATTGACCTTGAACGTGGTGTCGTAACTCTCAAGCAGCGGGGTGTCGAGATAAAGGTGGTGCGGGGTGACTTCGGCGGTGACGTCGATGCCCTTCGCCTTCGCCCAGCGCAGAATCTCGACCGTCTCCGCCGTCGAAACGTGGCAGACGTGCAGCCGTCCACCGGTCAACTGCGCCAGGTGGACGTCGCGCGCAACGATCGTCGCTTCGGCAGCGGGAGGCCAGCCAGGGAGTCCCAGCCGGCCGGAGATCGGACCTTCGTGGCAACACGCCGTCGGGCCCGCCAGGCGCGGATCCTGCGAGTGCTGCGCCAGCACCCCGTCGAATGCGGTGACGTACTCCAGCGCCCGCCGCATGAGAAGGGAATCGGCCACGGCCTTGCCGTCGTCGCTGAAGACGCGGACGTTGGCCGCCGAACGGGCCATGAGCCCGAGTTCGGCCAACTCCTGTCCGGCCAGTCCCTTTGTGATCGCGCCGATGGGCTGCACGTGCGCGTAGGCGTCGCGGCGGCCGATCCCTGCAACCCACATCGCGGTCTCGGCTGTGTCGGTGACAGGATCCGTGTTGGCCATCGCAAACACAGCGGTGAACCCGCCGCGCGCGGCTGCCTGCGTGCCGGAAACGATCGTCTCGGCGTCCTCGCGGCCGGGTTCGCGCAGGTGCGTGTGCATGTCGACCAGTCCGGGCAGCGCCAGCAAGCCGTCGGCTGCGAAGCGTTCGATGTCGGGGGGAGCATCGCTGGGGTCGGCCAGGATCCCGTTGCGCACGTACAGATCGCCCGCGACCCCGGCGGCCGTGCGAGCGCCGGTTATTAGCAGGTCGGTCTTGGTCGCGTTGGTGCCGAACATTCAGTCCTCGCCTCCCAGCAGGTGGTACAACACGCTCATCCGGATCGAGACACCGGCCGAGACTTGGTTCAGGATCAGCGAGTTGGCGGCATCGGCGGCTTCGCTCGAAATCTCCAGGCCCCGGTTCATCGGCCCGGGATGGCAGATGGCGGCCCCAGGCTTGAGGCGTCGCAGGCGCTCTCGGGTCAGGCCGTATCCGACGGTGTATTCGCGCGGCGTGGGGAAGAATCCGCCCGCCATCCGTTCGCGCTGGACCCGCAGCATCATGACGACGTCGCTGATGTCCAGAACCGCGTCGATGTCTTGCGCAACCTCTGCGCGCCACGTCTCGACGCCCACGGGCATCAGTGTGGGTGGTGCGACGAGGATGACCTTCGCGCCGAGTGTGTTGAGGAGCAGCACGTTCGATCGCACCACTCGGGAGTGGGCGAGGTCGCCGACAATCGCGACCGTCTTGCCCTCCCACCCCTCGGCGTCGATGCCGCGGAAATGCCTCCGCATCGCGAAGGCGTCCAAGAGGGCTTGGGTGGGGTGTTCGTGGGTACCGTCGCCGGCGTTGATGACGGACGCCTTCACCCAGCCGGCAGCCTGTTTCACGGCACCGGACGCATTATGGCGAATCACGAACGCGTCCACGCTCATGGCGTCCAGGGTCAGGAGGGTGTCGCGCATCGACTCGCCCTTCGACACCGAAGAGCCCTTGGCCGACACGTTGAGCGAGTCGGCGCTCAACCACTTCTCGGCCAGTTCAAAGGAACTGCGCGTCCGGGTCGAGTCCTCGAAGAACAGGTTGACGACGGTGCGACCGCGCAGCGTCGGGAGTTTCTTGACCTCTCTCGACTGCACCTCGTGCATCTCTTCGGCGACGTCCAGGATCGATTGGATTTCGGCGAGGCTCAGATCGCCGGCTGAGAGCAGATGGCGCATCAGCGGGGACTCCTTGAGATCGTGACACGGTCGAAGTGATCGATCTCCTTCAACTGCACGTGCACCCGTTCGTCCCGGCTCGTGGGGATCGTCTTGCCGACGTGGTTGGCCTGGATCGGCACTTCACGATGGCCGCGATCGACCAGGACGGCCAGTTGGATCGCACGTGGCCGCCCGAGGTCCCGCAGTGCGTCCAGGGCGGAGACAACAGTCCTCCCCGAGAACAGGACGTCGTCGACGAGGACGACAACCGCGTCGTCCAGGTTCTTAGGCACCCGGGTGTGACGCACCTCGCGGGTCGGGTTCTTGTGAAGATCATCGCGGTACATGGTGATGTCGAGTTCACCCACCGGGACTGTGGTTTGCTCGATCGCGTTGATGATCGCAGCGATGCGTTGAGCAATCGGAACACCGCGTGTGCGGATGCCGAGAATCATCAGGTTGTCGGCCCCGTGATTCGACTCCAGGATCTGATGAGCGATGCGAGCGAGCGCTCGGCCGATCTCCTCGTCATTCAGAACTTCTACAGGGGCCGGTGTTCCCGGCGTCTCGATCTCGGACACGATCCACTCCTTCGGCGGCCGCAAGATGGGTAGGTCCTGAAGGGGAAATCTAGCCCATGTTCGACTACTGTTTCGCCATGCGCCTACCGCTGGAAACTCTGCCCGGATGGCCCGAGGTCGCCGATCCGAGCCTTGGCGCCCTGCTGCTGATCCTTTTCGTGATCCCGGCGGTCATCTCACTGCCGATCGTGTTGATCGGCATGGGGCCAACGTGGCGCCGCCGTAACCAGGACCACGCCCCGAAGGGTGCTGGCCCCGCTGGCGTCGCTGTCCGCCGCGATTGACTAGGTGCGTTCCGCAGGCAACCGCCCAAGCTCTGTATTGGTCATCTCCTGGCGCTGCCGCCTCCTGGGTAGCTCCTGTTTCCTAGTCCTGTCGCCTCCTGGGTAGCTCCTGTTTCCTAGCCCTGTCACTTTCCCGGTACTGGGCCGTCTCGCCTCTTCGGCCCGTCCCACCCAAAGTCCCGTCTCACGCACGGTCCCGTCCTACATCCAGGTCCCTCCTACCTCGGGCGCTCTGACGTTGCTCCTCTCAGCGGAGCAGCGGCAGACCATCGGGTCCATTGGTATGGAGGCTGAGGTCGAGGCGGCGGCACCGGGCTTGGGCTTGCAATCAGCGCGCGATTTTGTCAGTGGCGTCTGAAAGGGTCGGTGCATGGGGAATCCGGGCATTGATGTGGCAGGTCACCTGCGTCGGGTGCGGCGATGGGCCGACATCAGTCAGAGGCAGTTGGCGGCAAGTGTTGGCGTGACGCCGGCGGTGGTGGGCCGGTGGGAGACCGGTGGGGCCATGACGGTCGCGATGTTCGAGCAGGTGCTGGCTCTGGCTGGGTTAAAGATTATGGTGGTTGAGGACGATGACCGTCCGACGCCGCCCATGAGGAGCGACGCGGTTCGGGACGCCGGTGGCCGCAGATACCCAGCTCATCTGGATGTCCTTCCGACCGTGACGAACGAGGAGCGGTGGGATAGGCCTCAGAACGACGTCTTCGCCCCGTACAGGCGGCGTCGAGATCGGCTGCGGCAGACCTTGCGAGAGATCCCTAGCGATCACCCGACTCCGACCGATGTCCTTCAGGAAAAGCAGATCCACTTTGAACTCCAGCACATGGTGCGGCTGGAACGATTGCGACAACTGCGCCAACGAGCCACAGCCCTCGGTTTGAACGCTCTGGAGTTCGTTTCCTGCACGTGTCCCGTGAGTTGCGAGGAGAGTCCCGCCTGCCCGTCCACGTGCCCCTGCCAATGCGAGCCCCCAACGGGACTGGGACGCGTGTCGGTGGCGGCGGGGACAGACCCCCCGGAGTCATTTTCACCGGGCTGGTGAGTGCCCACGGGCAACTGCGTCCAACCCGGGCATGAGCGCTCGCGTGCCGCTGCGCGCAACTGTTGGCTTGCAGTGAGATCTACGACGGCGGTTGGACACCGTCCCTACAGGCGCAGCGTCCAGGGCTCGGTGCGCACCGTGCTGAGGAAGACTCCGAGTGCGTCGCCGCAGTCGCTGCGCAGACCCTCGGCGGCGTGCGGCAACCACGCCCATTCGGCGGCCCAATGCGGGACGTCGATCAGCACGGGGCAGTCGTCCCATGCCAGCGCTTCATCCGCAGGGTGATGGCGCAAGTCCGAGGTGATGTATGCATCGACCCCCGTGCGGCGGGCAGCGTCGAGGTGTGAGTCGCCGGCGCCAGCGAGCACCGCCACCGTCCGCACGAGACGTTCGGGGTCACCACCCACCTTGATACCCGCCACAGTGGCGGGAAGTGCCGCGGACAAGACCGTTGCCAACTCGCGCGCAGAAGCGGGGGCGGACAGGCGTCCGACACGACCGATGCCCGTCGATACATGCACGTCGGCAAGGGGAATCACGTCGTAGGCCGGCTCCTCATAGGGGTGTGCGGAGAGGAGGGCTGTGACAACGCCTTCGCGCCGTGAGCGCGGCACCACCATCTCGACGCGGGTCTCGGCGACCTGTTCGACCGACCCGATCTCACCGATGAACGGATTGGCGCCCTGAATCGGGCGGAAACTTCCCGTTCCGTCACCCGCGAAGTAGCAGCGGTCGTAATCGCCGATGCTGCCCGCCCCCGCGGCAGCCAACGCGTCGACGACGGGTGGCAGATGTTCGCGCGGTACGAACGTCACGATCTTGTCGAGCGACGTGATCGGTCGCGGATCCAGCGGCCGGAGGTCCTGCAGGTCGAGGACTGCAGCAAGAGCGTCGGAGACACCGGGGTCGGCGGAGTCGGCCGGGGTGTGGGCGTTCCAGGCTGCGATGCCGGCCCGGATGAGGGCGGTCACGCGTCGCCCCTTGGGGGTCGTGGTCGCCACCGAGTTGATGCCGCGGAGCAGAAGTGGATGATGGGTGACGATCAGGTCACACCCGAGGCCGTCGGCCTCGGCGATCACGGCATCGGTGAGGTCCACCGCCAGCAGGACGCGCTTGACCGGGTCTGCAGGGTCGCCACAAAGGAGTCCGTTGCGGTCCCAGTCCTCGGCGAGCCGTGGCGGGTAGCGCCGTTCGAGGGCGGCGGTCACATCGGCGACAGTCAGCGAGCCCGGGGCGCAACCGGTGGGATCGCCGTCACTCACTCCTGCCACGCTCCTTGCGCACGCAGGGCCCGTACTGCGAAGTCCCGCTTCTCGACCAACGGCCGCTTGATCGCCTCCGGCAGGTCGCGCACATGCATCCAGGCGTCGAGACCGGCGACGAAGCCCTGATCGGCGAACGGCAGCGGGAACAACAGCTTCACGACGTGCTGCCGCATCGTCATGCCCCGACCAGCCCAGCCGGCCTCGCCCTTGGCGATCGCGTCGACGACCTCCAAGTAGCGCTCGCGGTAAGGCAGTAGAGCACCGCCCTGATCGAACTGCCAGAAGTTGGCGCACACCTTGTCGTGCGCCTCGTTGCTGAGCTCGTCGGATGCGGTCGCCTGCTTCCACGCCCACGCCTTCGACTCGGGGTCGGGGCGGGCCGAACGGGCAGCGGCGGCCGCCTCCTGTCCGGCAACGGAGGAATCAAGCTCCAGCTCGGCCGCGATCAGCCCGTCGTCGGCCCCCTGACGGGCCAACTCGTGGACGATGCGCCAGCGCAAGTCGGTGTCGACTGCGAGCCCGGCAGGCACCTCCTCTCCCGCCAACCAGCCACGGACGAGTTCGATTCCCGCCGAACTGTCGCTCGTGGTCATGAGGGACTGCGCATAAGCGAGTTGATGGTCCGAACCGGGGTCGGCGTCCCGCAGCAGCGCAGCCAGCCCACCCGTGAGCAGGGCTCGCAGGTCGGACCGATCGGCGCGGGGGGCGAAGTAGTCCGCGGCAGTCCGCATGCGCCCGAGCACGGCTTGAACAACTCCCAAATCGGGCTCGTTCCGCAAACCACGCAGCCCCAGCGTCACGAAATCCGCCGCCGCCATCTCTCCGTCGCGGCACATGTCCCAGGTGGCGCCCCAGAGAAGGGCGCGCGCGAGATCGTCGGTCGTCTGGTCGATGCAGTTGATCGCAGTGGCCAGAGACACCGGGTCGAGCCTGATCTTCGCGTAGGTCAGGTCGCGGTCGTTCAGCAGAATGAGGTCGGGCCGCTTCTTACCCGCCAGTTCTCCTATGTCGGTTGCATCCCCCGCGATGTCGGTTTCGACGCGGTCGGTGAGCTGCAAGCGTCCGTCGTTCACCTCGTACAACCCGATCGCGAGGCGGTGCTGCCGCAGCGTCGGCCACCGCGGATCGGCAGTCTGCAACACCGCGAACCGCTTGAACCGGCCGTCGTCGTCGACGTCGAAGTCGGCGCGCAGTGTGTTTACGCCAGCCTGCTCAAGCCACTGGCCCGAGAAGTGCTCCAGGTCGCGCCCGGACGCAGCGGTCAGGTGACGCAACAAGTCCGCCAGTTGGGTGTTGCCCCATGCATGCTCGGCGAAGTAACTGCGGACCCCGGCGAGAAAAGCGTCCTGCCCGACCCACGCGACGAGTTGCTGCAGCGCCGAAGCGCCCTTCGCGTAGGTGATGCCGTCGAAGTTGTTCTCGACGGCATCGAGGTCGACCATGTCGGCGGCGATCGGGTGCGTCGTCGGCATCTGGTCTTGCTCGTAGGCCCACAGCTTGCGTGCAGCCGCGAAGGAGGCCCACGGATCGATGCCCTTGCCCTGCCGGTCCTCGCGTTGGGCGAAGTAGCTTGCCCACTCGGCGAACGACTCGTTGAGCCACAGGTCGTCCCACCATTTCATCGTGACGAGATCCCCGAACCACATGTGCGCCAGCTCGTGCAGGATCGTCGAGTCGCGGGTGTCGTACATTGCGTCGGTGACGCGCGATCGCGGTAGGTACTCGTCGCGGATCGTCACACACCCCGCGTTTTCCATCGCGCCGGCGTTGAACTCGGGCACGAAGACCTGGTCGTAATCGGCGAATGGGTAGGGGGTGCCGAAATGCTGCTCGAAGATGCCGAACCCCGATTCGGTGATGCGGAACAGTCGGTCGGCGTCGAGGAACTTGACCAGCGATTGCCGGCAGTGCAGCCCGAGGACGACCTCGCCACCGCGCCCCTGGTGCGCCTTGCGGATGCTGTGGAACTCACCCGCGACCAAAGCTGTGATGTAGGTCGACATGGGCGGGGTCTCAGCGAAATCCCAGCGGGCGCGACCGTCGCCGATGCTGGTCGGCGGCGGCGTCGGCGAGTTGGAGATCACGGTCCAACGCTCGGGCGCGGTGACACTGAACGTGTAGCGCGCCTTCATGTCGGGCTGGTCGAAGCATGCGAACGTACGGCGAGCATCGGCGGCCTCGTGCTGCGTGTAGAGGTACGGCCGATCGTCCAGCGGGTCTACGAACCGGTGCAAGCCCTCCCCGGTGCGGCTGAAGCGATGCAAGGCGGTGACCGTGAGGACGTGGTCTCCCGAGCTGACGGTCAAAGGCAGGCGGTAGCCGTTGAAACCGTCAAGGGCCAAAGGCTCACCGTCGATGTCGGCGGAGAGGATCTGGTCGGCGATGACGTCCAGATGAGTGTCGCCCGCGCCGCTGGTGAACGAGACGGACGACGTGACGGCGAACAACTGCGTCGGGTGCGGCACGTCGGACCCGTCGGGCAGGTGGCCCGTGAGGTCGAACGCGACGTGGTAAGTGCGTGTCGCAATCAGCGCCGACCGCTGCATTGCCTCGGCGCGCGTGAGGTTCTCGAGTGCCATTGCTTCCCCTGACTGAACTGGTTACCGGTGAAGATATCCCGGTAACCCCGCTGGATACCTACTCAGGCGCCGATCCGTGAGCGAACCGCGTCCTCAGGGTTACCAGATCCCTTGTGAGAGCCCTAATCGAAGATCGGGCCTGTGGTGCGAGTGCGCTTCAACTCGAAGAACCCAGGGTAGGCGGTCACCTTCACGAACCCGTCGAAGAGTTCGCCGGCGGCCTCGCCCTTGGGGGCGGGGGAGATGACCGGCCCGAACAGGGACATGCCGTTGACCCGGATCACCGGCGTGCCGACTTCGTCGCCGACCGGATCCATGCCTTCGTGGTGCGAGCGGCGCAGCGCCTCGTCGTTGGCGTCGGTCTCGCCGAGTGCTGCGAGTTCGGCGGGCAGCCCCGCCTCGGCCAATGCCGCCTCGATGGTCTCGCGGGACTTCGGCTCGTCACGCGGGTGGAACCGGGTGCCGATCGCGGTGTACCACTCGCGCAACCGCTCGGGACCGTACTGCTCTTGCACCGCCAGGCTCACGCGCGCGGGCGCCCAAGCGTCGTCCATCATCGCGCGGTAGCCGGGGTCGAGGTCGCGTCCGTCGTTCAGGACCGACAGGCTCATCACGTGGAAGGTGGTGTGGACGTCGCGCACCTTCTCGACCTCCAGCATCCAGCGGGATGCCATCCAGGCCCACGGGCAGGTCGGGTCGAACCAGAAGTCAACGGTTGTCGTCATGGGCTCCACCCTATTGGTCGGCACCGACAGGCTGTGTCTCCGATCTGCCACCATGGCCGTGGCCGAAGTGCAATAGTGCAGACATGCGGGTACATATCGCCACTGACCATGCCGCGTTCGACGTCAAGCAATACCTGGTCGCGGAACTAGAGAAGCTCGGCTACGAGATCGTCGATCATGGGGCGCATTCCTACGATGCGCTGGACGATTACCCCGACTTCTGCATCCCGTGCGCAGAAGCTGTGGTGGCCGATCCGGGATCTTTGGGCATAGTCCTGGGAGGCTCGGGTAACGGCGAGCAGATCGCCGCCAACAAGGTGAAGGGTGTGCGCGCAGGGCTCGCCTACAACGCCGAACTGGCCCGGCTCACCCGCGAACACAACAACGCGAACGTGCTGTCCATCGGCGGCCGGATGAACACTCTGGAGGAGTCGCTGGAGATGGCCAGGGCGTTCCTCGAGACGGACTACCCGGCCGACCCGCGGCACGCCCGCCGCGTCGCCAAGCTGGACGCCTACGAGGAGCAGACAAAGAAATAGACCGGCTAGGCTCCGGGCCGAGGGAGGTGCCCGGTGCCCGAGGGTCACGTGATTCATCGGCTCGCCCGCGAGCTCAATGGTGCGTTCGGGGGCGAGCCCCTCTCCGTCACCAGCCCACAGGGGCGATTCGCGGACGAGGCCGCGCTGCTCCACGGTCGCCGGTTCGCGGGTGCCGAGGCGGTCGGCAAGCACCTCTTCCTGCGATTCGAGCCCGACGGGTGCGTGCACATCCACCTCGGGCTCATCGGGAAGCTCCGCATCGGGGCTGGCGGCGTCGCGCTGTTCTCCCAGATCGCCGACTCAGGCACTGTGAGGCTCCGGCTCGACGGCGCCCACGCCGCCGCCGAACTGCGCGGCCCGCAATGGTGCCGGCTGATCGACGAGGACGACTTCGCCCGCATTCTGGCGGCGTCCGGGCCCGACCCGCTGCGGCCCGACGCCGACCCCGAGCGCGGCTGGGCGCGGGTGCGGGCGTCCGGCAAGGGCATCGGCGCCCTGTTGATGGATCAAAAGGTCAGCGCGGGAGTCGGCAACATCTTCCGGGCCGAGGTGCTGTTCCGGAACGGGGTGAGCCCCTCTCGTCCCGGTAACCGGATGGCGCACCGCACCTGGCAGCGCATCTGGGACGACCTCGTCCTGCTCATGACGGACGCGCTCGAGAAGGGACGGATCGACAGTGTCCGTCCGGAGCATCTGCCCGAGGCGATGGGACGGCCCGAACGCGTCGACCCGCACGGGGGCGAGGTCTACGTTTACCGCCGGGCCGGACAGCCGTGCCACGTGTGCGGACGGCCGGTGGCGATGCGGATCGTCGAGGGGCGCAACCTGTACTGGTGCCGCACCTGCCAGCGGCGCTGACGCTCGGAGTCCGGCGGCAGCGAGTTGGCTGAATGCCTCCCTGGCTAGGGGTTACAATATAAGTCGCAAAAGTATTGCGTAACTCGTTCCTGGCTGGTTAGGGAATGCTAACCTAAACACGTGTCCGCGCTCACCGATCAGCTCTGCGCTCGCTGCTTCGACAGTCCGAGCGATGAGCGTTGCCGCACCGCCACGACCCTGGATCAGCTGCCCGAGGGATGCCGGGCACGCATTGTCGGATTCGTGGGCCAGGTCGACACCCACGTGCTGCGCCGGCTTTTCGACCTCGGGTTCGCCCCCGGTGCAGACGCCGAAATGCTGCGCAAGGCACCCATGCGGGACCCGTTGATGTTCCGGGTGTCCGGTACCGAGATCGTGCTCCGCAGGGCCGAAGCGAAGCGGGTGCTGGTGAGCGCCTGATGGCCCATCACCACAGCGGCACTGCCCGTCCTGTGACAGGGCTGCCCAGATACGCACTCGTCGGAAGCCCGAACGCCGGGAAGACCACGCTTTTCAACGCGCTCACGGGTTTGCGGGCCAAGACTGGCAACTACCCGGGGGTGACGGTCTCACGCTACGAGGGCCGCACCCGGTTGCCGGGCGGCCGAGACGTCGTCGTGGAGGATCTGCCGGGCGCCTACTCGCTCGATCCGATCAGCCCTGACGAGGAGATCGTCTCGGAGGTACTCGATCACGAGGGGGAGCACCACACGCCCGAGGCGCTGCTGGTGGCTCTCGACGCGACGTCCCTGCAACGATCACTCGGGCTGCTGGCCCACGTGCAGCAGACGGGGTTGCCGATCCTCGTCGTGCTCACGTTCACGGACGAACTCGCGCGCCGGCAGGGCAAGCTCGATCTTGCGGCGCTCGAGCGAGCCGTCGGCGCGCGCATCGTGCCCGTGATCGCGGGCGAGAAGGACGGCGTTGCGCGCCTCAAGGAAGCCATGTCCGAGCCGGGCACCTGGCCCGCGCCGCCCGTTCCCCCGCCCACCGCACCGCTCGAGGTGACCGCCTGGATCCGATCGGTGCTGGAGGCGGCGGGCTATGCGGCACCCGAACCGGACGCGCGCACCCGCCGCATCGACGGCGTCCTGCTGCACCCGGTGTGGGGCGCGGTGGTGTTCTTCGTCGCCATGTTCGCGTTCTTCCAGACGATCTTCACGGTGGCCGCACCGGCGCAGGCGTTGGTCGAGGGGGGTTTCGCCTGGCTCGGTGACGTGGCGCGAGCCAACATCACTGTTCCGTGGCTGGCAAGTTTCGTCGCCGACGCGCTGCTTGGTGGCGTCGGGGGCGTGGTTGTGTTCCTGCCGCAGATCGCGCTGCTATTCATCCTGATCGCGATCCTGGAGGGCACGGGCTACATGTCCAGGGCGGCGTTCCTGATGGACCGGGTGATGGCGTCCGCTGGGCTGGAGGGGCGGGCGTTCGTGTCGCTGCTGAGTTCGGTCGCCTGCGCGATCCCGGGCATCATGGCGACGCGCTCACTGCCGTCCGCGAAGGACCGCATCGCGACCATGATGGCCGCCCCGCTCATGACGTGCTCGGCGCGGCTGCCCGTGTACGTGCTGCTGATCAGCATGTTGGTGCCGTCCGACGCGAGGTGGGGGCCGATCGGCCTGCAGGGGACGATCATGTTCGCCCTGTACCTGCTGGGCGCGGTGGGTGCGATGACGACGGCGTGGATCGTGAAGAAGGTCACCGGGCGCAGCGGCCCGCGGATGCCCTTCTACATGGAGATGCCGTCTTACCGGCTGCCGCGACTGAAGTCGGTCGCTGTGTCCGTTTGGGACGCCTGCCTCGCCTTCTTGAAGAAGGTCACCACGATCATCCTGTTGGCGACGGTCGTGCTGTGGGTGGCGCTCAACCTGCCGCTGCGCTCGGACGCCGAGTTGGCGGGCGCGGGGGTCGATCTGGGGGACGATGCGGCTGTCTCCGCGTACGTCATCGACCACTCGTATGCCGCCACCGCCGGGCGGATCGTCGAGCCGGTGTTCGCGCCGTTGGGGTTCGACTGGCGGATCAACGTGGGCGTCATTTCGTCGCTGGCCGCCCGTGAGGTGTTCGTGGCGACGTTGGGGCAGATCGCGGCGGCGTCCGACCCGGAGAACCCGGGGGAGGCGCTGCGGGGCTGGACCGTCGAGACCGGCCCGCGGGCGGGTGAGCCGCTGTTCTCGCCCGGTGTGGTGGTGGCCTTGCTGGTGTTCTTCGCGTTCGCGTTGCAGTGCATGTCGACGATCGCTGTGATGCGACGGGAGACGGGTACCTGGCGGTGGCCCCTCACTGCGTTCGTGTACATGGGCGTGCTGGCGTGGACGTTCGCGTGGCTCGCCAAGACCATCGTGGAAGCGGTGACGTGACCCACGATCTCGTCGGTGTGCATCCCGAGCCGGTGGCAGGGGAGCCGGATGTCTTGAGGTGGCGGATACCAGCCGGGTTGGTGCCGCCAGGGGTTGTTGTGCGGGCGCCTGGGGAGTTGGGCGGGTTGCTGGGCGGGACGATTGTCCGTGCCTGGGTCGTGGACGGATCGGTATTCATGTGGATCGGCGCGGGGCTGTCCTGGCGGGATGTCGGCGGGACTGTCCGGGGGGCGTTGCAGGCTGCCTTGTTGACGCCGGGGGACTGGGTCGTGGGACCGGTTCCGGCGGAGTTGGTGCGGTTGGCGGCGCAGACGGTTCTGGACGGGACGGTCGGCGCGTATGCAGCCTCGCACGGCGGTGAGATCCGGGTGTCGGCGGTGACGGCCGAGTCGTTGGAGTTCGAGTTGGACGGCGCGTGCGCCCATTGTCCGGCCCAGGGGGTGACGCTCGACCAGCGGCTGGAGCGGGGCGTCCACGAACTGCTGCCGCACATGAAGGTGACCGCTAAGGCCGGGTCGCGGCCGCGTCCGTTCGTGTTCCTGCAGGCACCGGGGAACCTGTTCCGCTCGAAGTGAGCCCGGCTCGGTGAAGTTGTTCGGTTCTGGTCGCGACCTCCTCAGCGCTCGATGACTGCCTGCAACTCGCCGACGGGCAGTTGGGTGGACGCCGTGCGGGTGAGCGTGAGTTGTCCGGTGGTAGCGGCAGCAGTCCAATGCACGATCCACGTTGTCGTGGCGGTGATCGTGTAAGTGGTTCCCGTACGCGGGACGCGCGTGTACGTGTGGCCGCAGACGGGGGACGGCACTGGTCCGGTGACGCCGGCGGGCCGAGGGCTCGTCGTGTCGCACTGCATCGTTGTGCCATCGCCCATGGAAAAGGTGGTGGGTCCGCGTTCGGCGCGCAGACTCACCGAGAGCCCTTGCCTGGTGGCGGAACTGGTGATCTGCGGGGCGTTGTCCACCCACAACCAGATCGGGTACCCGACCGGTATCAGCCCCCACTTGTTGGCGCTCGGGTGGGGCCCGATCTGGGGTGTCGGCAGCGGAAGTTGGATCTCTGTCGCGACCTGAATGCCGATCGCAGTCGGGTTGATGCCGGGGCCGGTGTTGCCCTGCGGGGTAACCGCCCACGCGCAGTCCTCGGGTTGTCCGGGGATGGGTTGGCACCCAGCGCCGGAGTCCTGGGATTGAGTGTTCTCCCCGCCGGAGTTCGTCTGCGTCCAACCCGACTCGTTGGACTGGCCCGCGTCGGTCCTCTCATAGCTCGCAGAGACAGTCACCGTGCCATTCGTGGAGGTGGCACCACCTCCGTCACTGTCGAATACATCGTCGGCGGGCGCCAGAGTCACGGCGCAAGCGAACATCGCGAGACCGCCGACGACACAAGCGATCGTCCGTCTCAACACGTCGTCACCTTCTCGGACTTTGAAGCAAATGCCTTGAGCTGACCACCGAACCATCCGAAGAAGAACGTCTGGGTTTGAATGATTCCCTTGTTGACACGTCCGTCCGCATATCGGATTTCGGCCTTGGAGGCATCCACGCAGGCATGAAGTGCCACGACGTTCCCAGAGGGTGCCGACTGCTGCCACAACCTGAGCCAGACCACGACAGGCGCCTCTCCAGTTCGCCTCTTCTGATCGCGGGGCCAGGTGTCGACGTAAAGAGCTGCGAGGTTAGCCTCAAGCGTCCCTGTGACGTATTGCGTGAGGGAAGGTGGCAGTTCCTTGGCTCCACCGGCAGCCTCGAGTTTGTCGATCTCGACCCGGATGCGGCGGTAGACGTCGCTGGCTTGGCGGAACAGTTCCTCTTCTGACGGGGTCGGCGAAGTCGTCACCGTCGCGTTGGGCGAGGTGCTCGTTGCGCTTGGTGTGGTCGGGTCAGGCTGACACGCGACGAGGAGCGGCACCGCACACACGGCCGCCAGGAGGCGTCGGACTCGCATGAGAACTCCTTGGGGTGGGTTCGGTCCAAGGATGGCATGCGGTCGGTACCGGGTGGGAGGTGTTCCAGGCAATTGTGGACGACACGCCGACCCACATTTTCTGTGGACAAGTGCGGACCCGGCGATGGCCGCTTTGAGGCTTGGGCGCCTCCTCCCGTACACTCGCCTACGGATCCGGGGCGTAGCGTAGTGGCTAGCGCGCCTGCTTTGGGAGCAGGAGATCGCAGGTTCGAGTCCTGTCGCCCCGACCAAATGGTGCTTTGGATAGGTATTACACCTGCGAGGGGCTGAAACCTGTCGTCCTTCGAGTGCCTTGTGAGTTTGGCCGCAGGTGTTGTCCTCTTCATGCTGGCGGGCGGGGTCCGGTCGTGGCCATGTGGCCCACGCACCAAGAAACTGCTTAGTGGGGCGAGTGAATCCGGGTGTCAGGGCTGTTGGTTGCGAACCCCCGGCCGGGTTACCGGATCCACTTCAAGAAGGGCAAGTGATGACCACAGTGACTCACCTCCTTGACCAGGAGGCCTTGCGCCGCCTCGTCCGCCTCCGTGGACAGACGTGGCGATTCTTCGGCGGCCCTGACGTATCAGACTGGCTCACCGACGTGTCCATCTTCATTGTCACGGAACAGGGAGCAGTCACGCTGACGGGCGAGACCGAGGACCTCGACTTCGAGGGCGAAGGCTACACCTACGCGACCTTGCGAGTCGACGGCGCGACCAAATTGCCGATCGCTGCCAAGGAGGGGAACCTGTACTACTTCCACGCCGGGCAGGAGATCCTCGATGTCCTCGTCCTGAGGGAATCAGTCACCGAGATCCGCGACGGCCATCCAGCATGGACCTACCTCACTGACCTCGGCATCCTCTTCGTGTTCGCCGACGGAGTGATCGCGGTGACCAAGGTGAGCCACCACACTGATCTCCTTGCCGTCCTGCGCGCCGACAGCATCGACACGCTCGACGTCAAGGAACCGAGCAATGTGTGGGTGGACAAGCTCGGCATCGAGTACACCTTCGAGCGCGAGCTCATCGCGCTTCCCCCGGAAGCCAAGGGGCCGTAGCCAGCGAGCGGGGCCAGCCGGCACCGCGCGGGTCTGCAACTGTAGCGGAATGAGATACAATCGCAGCGTGGAAAGACGCGTGGTGGTGGATTTGGTGGCCGCTATTGCCGCCGGGCAGTGGGGGATGTTCACCACGGCCCAGGCCGCCGCGGTGGGGGTGTCCCGGTTGGAGGTGGCCCGGCTGGTCGACGCGGGCCTGGTGCGGCGAATCCGGCAGGGAGTGCACGTGATGCCCGGCGTGCCGTCGGATGCGTTCGAGGAGATGCGCGCGGAGTGGCTGGCCACCGATCCGACCCGGACGGCGGGGGAGCGGCGTGCGGACGCTGACCCGGTGGTGGTCTCGGACGAGACCGCGGCCGCGATCCACGGGATCGGGGACCTGTCCGCCGGCGGGGTGCACCTGACGGCGTCGCGGAGGTTGCAGACCCGGCAGGCGTGGGTGTCGGTCCATCAGCGGAGCCTGGCGGCCAAGGAGTACCAGTGGATCGACGGGTTGCCGGTCACCACCCCGCGGCGGACCCTGGAAGACCTGGCCGCCTCCGGCCGGTGGGAGCACAGCCAGTTGCGCGACCTGGCGATGGATGCGATCGCCCGGGGGCTGATCCCGCGCGTCGAGGTGGCCCGGTCGCCGGTCCTGGTTCGCGCGTTGCCCGAACTGGCGCCACCCGTGAGTCATGCCAGTCTCCGGCAACGGTTGGCCAACGACGCCCGTGAGCGCGGCGCTGACCCACGCAGCACGTACAACACGTTCTTCCGGATGTTGTTCCTGGCCGGGTTGGCCGACTACGACTCATGGGTGCTGAAGGGTGGCACCAACTTGTTGTGTCGGCTGACGCACCCGCGGAGCACTCTGGACCTCGACCTGTTCCGCCAAGGAGACCAGAACCCGACCTTCACCGCCGGCGTCCTGCACGAGCAGATGGACGGCCACACCGCTGGCAGGTACACGTTCCGGGTGGGGGATCCCACGCTGGGGGACGGCGAGGACATCGAGGTGGCCCGGGTGAAGGTGACGGTGTTCGACGGTACGACCGCCGTCGAGTCCTTCAACATCGACCTCTCGGGTGACATCGTCCTCAACGCGGAGCCGGACCAGGTCGAAGTGCCGCGCGGCGACTTCGCGGTGTTGCCCGGCTACCCGGCGACGATCCCGGCGCGGTTGTACCCGGTCGAGAATCAGATGGCCGACAAGCTGTGCGCTTTGTATACGCGCTACGGCAGCGGCCCGTCGACCCGGTACCGCGACCTGTATGACCTGGCCATGATCGTCGACCAACTCCCGTTCGACCGGGCGACCCTCACCGCGGCCCTGGGCGTCCAGCAGCGGGTGCGTCGGATGGCCGTGCCGGCCACCCTGGGCGAGCCGGCCCCGGGATGGGCGGCCGCTTACGACAAGCAGCTCCGCCGGACGCCCGGCACGCGGCCGCCGTTCACGAGCTACGACGCAGCGATGGCCGTGGTGCGGGACGCCTTGACGCCGGCCCATCCTGGCGGCGACGCCGCCGTGTCTCTTTGTTGACCGCGGGTCCGGGAGTGTGGCCCGGACGGTGGGCCGGGATCGATGAGTGTCACGTGTGAGTCAAGGACGTGCCCAGTAGCGGTCGTCGGCCTCGACGGCGTGATCCGGCGCATGCACTTGGTGTTCGGACGGACGCGGTCTGTCCAGATGTTACCTACGTCGCTGTCGAGTTGATAGATAGATCGTTGCCCGACCGTTAGAGTGAACGCGTGGACTATCGGCGGAGGATCGTGGACGAGACCCTCGACGACCTCTTCCCTGACCTGGCCGCTATCGCCCTCGGGGGAGCCAGAGGGGTGGGCAAGACCGCGACCGCGACCCAGCGGGTCACGACGGTGTTGTCGCTTAACAACCCCAACGAGCGAGCAGCCGTGTCCAGCTATCTGGATCTGGTCACCGAAGTGCCCGCGCCGGTACTGATCGATGAGTGGCAACTCGAACCCGACGTGTGGGACCGGGTACGGCGTGCGGTCGACGATGACCCCACCGGCGGCAGGTTCCTGCTGGCGGGTTCGGCCGGGGTGGCGCCGGGGGTGCGGGTGCACTCGGGGGCGGGCCGCATTGTGAGCCTGACGATGCGGCCGTTGACGTTCGGTGAGCGGGGTGTGGCCGAACCGTGCGTGTCGCTGCGGGACATGCTCGCGGGGACGCACCCGGCGATCACGGGAACTTCGCCGGTGGACCTGCCCGGCTACGTCGACGAGATCCTGCGGTCGGGGTTCCCCGGGATCCGGGACCTGCCCGAACGGGCCCGGCAGGTGCAACTCGACAGCTATCTCACCCGGGTCGTGGAGCGGGAGTTGCCCGACAGCGGGGTGAGTGTGCGTCGTCCCGCGGCGCTGTGGGCGTGGCTGGCGGCTTATGCGGCTGCGACCTCGACGGACGCAGCTTTCGCCACGATCCTGGCGGCCGCCACCCCGGGCGAGGGCGACAAGCCGGCCCGGCAGACCGCCGACGTCTACCGCCAGCACCTCCAACGGATCTTCCTGCTCGACCCGATCGAGGCATGGACGCCGGCGTTCGCGCCGTTGAAGCGGCTCACTCACGCCCCCAAGCATCATCTGGTCGACCCGGCACTGGCGGCTCGCCTCGTCGGCGTCGGCAAGGCCGGGCTCCTGCGCGGACAGGGCAGCCGCGTCCACGCGGCGACCGGCACCTGGCTGGGGGCACTGTTCGAGTCGTTGGCCGCCCAATCGGTGCGGGTCTACGCCGAAGCCGCCGATGCCCGCTTCGGGCACCTGCGCACCAAGAACACCGACCACGAAATCGACCTGATCGTCGAAGCGGCAGACCGTTCCACGGTCGCGATCGAGGTCAAACTCACCGACACCCTCAGACCCGCCGATGTCGAGCACCTGAACTGGCTCCACCAACAACTCGGAGACCGCCTGGTCGACCGGATGATCATCTACACCGGCCGACTCGCCTACCGCCGCCCCGACGGCATCGCCGTCGTCCCACTCGCACTCCTCGGGCCCTGAACCACACGGCATCCCGATGGGCGTGACCTCACCCACGTGCAGTCCGGCGGCACGCCCCACCACACCCCGTTCGAGGACTGGCCTCTCGACAAGAGCTACGTTGCCAAAGCCAGCCCCCGCCGAGGGGGTGGTTGGGACATCCGGATCCTTGCCTACGACCCCGACGCCCAGGACCAGGCCCGATTGGTCGGCATGACCGAGTGCGCCACCCTCAACCAACTAGAGGAGAAGGCGTGGGACTTCGTCCGAGCCCTGACCGGTGACCGGGACGTTCGCGTCGTCGCGGCTCCCGACATTGATGACGATGAACTGATGACGCGCGTCATCCGCGCCTGGGCAGCCATGAGGGACGCAAAGAACGCTGAAGCGGAGGCGGCCAAGCGGACCCGGGAAGTCGTCAAGGAACTGCGCGATCGCGGCCTGTCCGTGACCGACATCGCGTTCCTCACCCACGTCTCACGGGGCCGCGTGTCCCAACTCCTCCTCTGAGAGTGAACTGGGCCACCCGGTCCCGCGGCCAAGCAAGAGACCGCCCGCGACCGCATCTGCCGCGCCTGGTACGTGTCTGTGGTGGCGCGCGATGGCTGTGGGCGTCGATGACCGTTGCGGCGTCGTAGCCTGCGGGAATGGCTGTGGGCAAGACACGTAAGGCCCTTGAGGACCGCCGCCGCAAGCGCCGGCTGGACAGCATGGTTCACGATGTGACCGACCTGCAGTGGGCCGCCTTGAAGGACGCGTGGGCCGGCTGCGCGTACTGCGGGGCCACCGACACGCCACCGCAACGCGACTGCGTCCTGCCGATCTCCCGCGGCGGGCGCTACACCCTCCACGTCCTGACCTGCACTCCGAGGACGCCCGCCTCATGCCGCCTGTCGCGTGGTTGAAGGCGGCATCGTGGCCGCTCTCGCCCTTGACGCATTGCTACGCATACGCGAACATATGTGTATGGAGTTGACGGTGGCCCAGGTTGCCGGGCAGCACGCGCGCACACCACGGTTCGTGCAGCAGGCGGTCCGGTCCGGGGACTTGCCCGCCCTGCGGTTGGTGGGCCGGCTCGTGGTGATGGATGACCTGGCTGCCACCGCGTGGGCCCGGAGTCTGGCCCGCGGGCGTCGCTGGTCCAGTGAGGTGCGTGACGCGGCCCTGGACTTGTTGTCGACGGGCCGGACCGGCCGGCTGTCCAGTTCGGAGCGATCCCGGCTCCGCTCCCGTCTGCGGGGCATGTCGGCTGCGGCGATCGCGCACGCGGCAGGCGGTCTGGGCGGATGGGCGCGCTACCGCACGGTGCAGGTGCCCGACCTGCCCTGGATCGGGCCTTCCCTGATCGATGAGATCGGGTTGGGGATCGTGCCCGGAGGCGGATGGGTCACCTTCGTGGAAACCGTTGACCTCACCGGTTTCGAGTTGAGCCAGGACGTGATCCTGGACGCTGACGGGAACCTGGGCGTCCTGGAGCGTTCCCGGCCCGACCCGAGGATCGCTCGCGTGTTGTTGGACACCTACCTGTTGGGCGACGCCCGAGTGTCATGGGCGGCCGCCACCGAACTCGAAAGCAGGGCCAATGGCGTTTGACGTGTTCGAACGCGTCGACCAGATCGCGCTCGTGCTGCCCCCGGAACGGTGGATGCTGGTCGGTGGGCTCATGGTCCACGCCCACGCTCGTCTGGCCGGTATCCAGCACGCGCGTCCTACCGATGATGCGGATCTGGTGGTCGAGTTGCGGGCGGGAAGCTACAGCGAGGCCGCCTGGGCACTCCAAGGGTTGGGGTACCAACAGCACGAGCCCCTGGATCATCGTGCCGCGTTCCACCGGTTCACCCGCGGTACCGAGCACGTGGACCTGATGGCACCCGAAGACAAGCCAGTCAGGTTCGCCGGCCGTGAGGTGATCGGGGTCCCCGGATCACGTTCCGCGCTGAACCGCACCATCGAGTTCGCTACCCCGGCTGGGGTGAGGATCCGGATCCCGGACCTGGCGTCGGCCTTGTCGTTGAAGGGCGCCGCCCACCAGTTGCCCGGGATCAACCCCACCCGTCACCTCCAGGACGCCGTCACGTTGTTCGCTTGCGCCGACAACACCGTGCTGGGGCTCTCCACCTCGATGCGCCGGAACATCAACCATCTGATCAACGCGCTCACCGCGACCAACGCATGGGCCGCGACCGACCCTCCGAACCGTCGACGGGCCGTGCGAGCGATCCGCCGGATCCGCCCCGACTGGGTCATCCCCAGCTTCGTCCTGCCCCAACGACCAGGCACGGCAAGACCAGAACCACCCCGAGGGTGACAAGGCCAACATCCGCAGATGCCGCCGTCATGTCGTGGGCACCCAGACCGCCAATTCGTTGCCCCTGCACCGACCTTGTTCACCCGACGGCGCCGCGAAACGAACTGAACAACCTAGACGTCCCGTCCCCGGGCCGGGGATCCCCCGCCCGGAAGGCGTCCTTGTGGGTGTTCTTGGGCAGCCCTATCGGCATCCAGTCTGTGGGCCCTCTTCTGAAGCACGGATACGCTCTGCCCATGTCACGCGCACTTCAGGGCAAGGTTGTCGCCGTGGTGGGCACCGGCGGGCTTGGCCAGGCGCTGGCGGATTCGCTGGCCGGGAGGGGCGCCACCGTCATCGTTGCCGGCCGGTCGGGGACGGTCGACGTGAGCATCGACCTCACCGACGCCAGCGCCGGTGAGGCGCTGGTTGAACATGTCCTTTCCCGCTATGGGCGCCTCGACGGCGTGGTGATTGCGGCAGGGGTGGTCGCCTTTGGTGACCTGGAGGTCACGGACGACACGGTGATAGAGGAACTCCTTCTGACTAACGCGCTGGGGCCGCTTTGGCTGGCCAAACGCGTCGTCCCTGCCCTGCGGGAGAGCCGCGGTTTCATCGTCAACGTCTCGGGCGTCGTGGCTGCCACGCCGATGCCGGGCATGGCCGCCTACTCGGCGTCCAAGGCCGCGGCCGCCGCGGGCTTCCAGTCGTTGGGCAGGGAATTGCGGAGGGCGGGGGTGCTTGTGTGCGACGCTCAGCCGCCCCACACCGAGACCGGACTGGCGACACGCCCGATCGCAGGCACTGGCCCCCGGTTCGCCCCCGGCATAGACCCGCACACTGTCGCAGACCGGGTTCTCACAGGGATCGAGGCGAACCAGACAGTCATAGCCGCCGGCGACTTCTGATTCGTCGACCATGACCCCAGGGCACCTGTTTGCTCGTGGACGACGCCAACGTGGTGACTGTCGTCACGAGGAGATCGCGCGGATCAGGACTTCCGTGTGTGCCGCGGCTGCTTCGCGGCAGGGTGATGAACTGCGCCTTCGTCCGCGCGGTGCGGCCAGCGTGACAAAGCAGGACCCCCGACTCGGGGGTCTTGTAGCGTCGCCTCATGCGCTTAACGGTGGTGGACTGGAACGTGAACGGGTTCACCCGGGCCAGGCAAGCGGAGTTGCTCGGCTCGCTGGAGTGGGACGTGGCGTGCTTGCAGGAGGTGACTCGCAACACGTGGCAGGACTTCCGCGCCCTCGGTGACCAAGGGGACGTGGCCTTTGGCTACTTGCCCCCGCTGGCGGGAGCCGGGCCACGGTACGGCTGTGCCGTGCTGGTGAGGTCGCCTGCGCGACTCGATGACTTCGCCCTCCTTCGCGACGTCCCCTCGCCGGAACGCGCCGCCGTGGCGATGGTGACCGTCGCCGGCCTGCGTGTCTGGGTCGGGAGCTGGGCCGCTCCGCCAGGTGTGACGTGGGGCAAGGCGGGCAAGGGGAGGCAGGTGGAGCGGTTCGCGGCCTGGCTGCGGGCCCGGCCCGGCCCGGTGGTTGTTGGCATCGATCGGAATGCACCGAAGTGGGATCGTCACGACCTGTCTGAGGACGAGTGGTGGAACGACTGGGAGCCCTTATTGTACGGACCAGACCGCGTCCACGACCTGCGCGATGTCTACCGCGACCACCTGGCCGCGAACCCAGAGTTGGCGGCCCGGGTGCGGCACGAGTACCCGGAGGGACCCACGGCGGTCACACACGTTCGAAGAGGTATCGCCTGTCGTTATGACGCGGTGTACGCGTCACCGGAGTTCACCGTTGAGGAGGTCGAGCACCGGTGGGAAGAGGCCCGGGAAGCCAGCAGCGACCATGCCCTCGTGCGAGCCACTCTAAGGTGGGACGGGAGCTGACCTATCGGGACGAGCCGCACGAACCGGCCTGTGGGTACCCTCGACCAATGGCGTTCTGGTTGTTCAACTGCGTTCGAAGCGACTCCGCAGCCTCCCGGGTTGCCGAACGGGTTGATGCGCTGCTGCAGGCGGGGGCGTGGGGCGTCGCCCACGACGAACCACACCGCGATTCCCTCGCGGTCGGCGATTTCGTCCTGGTGTATCTGGGCGCTCCCGATCGGGTGTTTGTGGCGCGGGCTGAGCTCGCCTCGTCCGTGCAGTTGGGGGCCCCGGAAGACATCGGGACCTTCCCCCCGGGCTCCGGGCGCGTCCGGCTCGTCCATGTGGACCGGTGGGACCCGCCGGTACCGATGGCCGCCGTCCTGTCCCGCATCGATCCTGCGAGCCGAGCGAAGGCGGACTTCGACAAGGGAGTCGTCGGGATCACTCGTCACGAGTTCGAGGCTGCCTTAGCTGCAGCTTCGAGTCGCTGACCGCGGCCGTGGGCGTCTGCGCCTTCTGCAGCTCGCGTCCCGGTAACTGCCGGTTGAGCTCGGCGGATGGTGCTATCCCTCCCAACCTGATTCAAATCGGGTATTTGGACATTGGGTGCCCTTTTTCGGGGGGTCGTGTCCATATGACTGTATGAAATCAGGATCGGCGGCGGTGACCGCGAGGCTGCAGCCTTCGCGCCGTCGGTCTCGGCCCGTTGGCGACCGAGTTTTGTGACGGCGTCACGCCGTGAACGGGGTAGTACCCATCGTCACGCTCGGCGGCGTCCATGCGCCGCCGGGGGCCCGCTGTCCGTCTGGGCGAGTTGATCATCTGGCCAGGTAGTCGCGGAGTAAGGGCCGTAGACGATGCCCACGAGCCGCGCCATAGTTGTGCTTCCGGAGATCGACCTCAGATTGATCGGGCAGGAAGGATCGAGCATGGCCAAGCTCGTGTTCGGAATGAACCAGTCCTTGGACGGCTACGTCGACCACACGGCGTTCGCGCCGGGCCCCACGCTCTTCCGTCACTTCATCGAGGAAGCCCAGGCGCAGGTTGGCTCTGTGTACGGTCGCCGAACGTATGAGCTCATGCGTTACTGGGACGACGATGATCCAGAATGGGACGCCGACGAACAGGCCTTCGCGGAGGCCTGGCGCAACCAGCCGAAATGGGTAGTCTCGCGCTCGCTAGGGTCTGTCGGCTCCAACGCCACGCTTGTCGGGGGTGATCTGGCGGGCGCGATCCTCGCGTTGAAGGCCGAGTATCGCGGGGAGATCGAAGTCGCCGGCCCGGAACTGGCGAAGGCCCTCACCGAACTTGGACTGATCGACGAGTATCGGATCTACCTGCACCCGGTCGTTCTTGGTCACGGCAAACCGTACTTCGCTGGACCCAGACCACCTCTCCGCCTCGTGGCCCATGATCGGATTGGCGAGGATGTGCTCAGGCTGACCTATGTGCCCGCCTGATTTGGCGGCACCCTGAACGGAAACGTCGTGGGCCTTCCGGGCCGTCGCCCTCGCCGCAGCCCTGATGCTGCCGGCCGCGTTGCGGATGCCGCGAGGACCGGTGGACGCCGCCGCGTACACCCCCCGGCAGAACCCGACCTGAGCGCGCACCGGCCTTCGCCCATCGGTGATGGGGACGCCGCAGCCGGACGACGGACGAGGGTTGCCGACCATCGGACGTCCACTTTCGCTGCCTGCCGCTTGCCCGGTCCGTACTGTGTTGGACGTGATGTCGTCCCGACCGCGCCCGGCGGCGTAGTGCCTCCCCGATCGCCGTTGCCCCAGCGGCAGGGCCTGGATGCGGCATGGTTGCGTACCCCGGACCGGGAGCCAGGAGCCGTGCCCCGATGGTCCACGATGCGTGAGTTCCTGTCGGAGCGGTTCCCGGCCCAGGTCCCGGTCGTAGAGATGTTGGACGCGGGGGAGTTCGTCGACAGGAAGGCGCGTCCCCTGACGGGCGAGGAGCGGTACCAGCCCCACACGTTCGTGTGGTTCCACAGGCCGCTGGCGGCAGAGACGGTGGTGCCCTTTGCCGTCGAGGTGCTGGACGCCGACGCTCGCGTTGTGGTGGTCGACAAGCCGCACTTCCTGGCCACGACCCCGCGCGGTACCCATGTCCGAGAATCGGTGCTGGTCAGATTGCGCTGCTCCTTGGGACTGCCCGAACTGGCGGCGGCCCACCGGCTGGATCGTCTCACCGCAGGCGTGCTGCTCCTGACGGCGGACCGCGCGCATCGGGCGGCGTACGCGGGTGTCTTCCAGAACCGCGCTGCGCACAAGACGTATGAGGCGTTGGCGCCGTTCGACCCGACACTGGACTTCCCGCGCCGCGTGACCAACCGGATCGAGAAGCGGCGCGGCAGCCTGCAGGCGGAGGTGGTGGCCGGGGAACCCAACGCCGTGACGCTGGTGCAACTAGTCGAGACCCGCGGCCGGCACGCGCGCTATCGGCTCACGCCGTCCACGGGGAAGACCCACCAACTGCGCGTCCACATGGCCGCCCTGGGACTGCCGATCCTGGGGGACCCTCTCTACCCGACGGTCCTCGATGTCGACGCGGACGATTTCACCGCGCCACTCCAGCTCGTGGCCCGCCACCTGTGCTTCACCGACCCCATAGACGGGACCATTCGCGACTACCGGAGCCGCGTTGCCCTCGCATGGCCCGAAGAGGCTCGCTAGGACGATGACCGCCGTGAACCGTCCCCTGCGCATCCTGTTCCACTCGCCACGGATTCCGAACAACACCGGCGCGACGATGAGGCTGGCGGCCGTGACCGGCGCAGAGCTGCACCTGGCCGGACCCCTCGGCTTCGACATGGACGACGCAAAGCTGCGGCGCGCCGGCGTCGACTACCGCGACCAGGCCTCGACGTTCGTCCACGAGGACCTGTCGTCCGCCCTCGACGCCCTGCTGCCCGCCCGAGTGTTCGCCTTCACAGCCCACGCCGAGACGACCTACTCCGAGGTGACCTATCAACCCGGTGACGTCCTCCTCTTCGGCCCGGAGCCCACGGGACTCGACCCAGCCGTCCTGGCCGACCCCCGCATCACGGCGCTGGTACGGATCCCGATGCGACCGGGAATGCGCTCCCTCAACCTCGCCAACGCGGCAGCCATCGCCGTCTACGAAGCGTGGCGCCAGCTCGGCCATCCCGGCGCCGGCACATGAGGCAGGTCTGGATTTTCTTGAGGATTCTCGACGTTAACGTCGTTTCGGAACGCCACAGCGCGCACCCGAGAGCCTTCAGGCGTCATCGACAGTCTGCCCTGTGTCGTGGTCCTGGGACGCAGCACCAACATCGCGCTTTCGCTTGAACAGGTTGCCGACCGCCCGAGCCGCTCCGGCGGTTGCGCCTTTGACGGCCGAGCCGGCGTCCTCCACGGCGGAGAGCGCCCGCGGCTTGTCAGGGACGCCGTCGCCGTCTAGGTCGACCGAGCGGAACACCCCGGTGGTTCGGTCCAGCGTCTGGCTGCCATGCCGTATGGCCGCAGCGACGCCATCGGATGCCGTCTCAAGCACCTGGTCCCTCACCTCGCCGACGGCGTCCACCCACCGCTTCGCGTCCAGTGACCGTCGACCGTCTCCGACCCCGAGTCGTCCCTGGAAGTCAACGACACCGACCACGACTTGGTTGCTGGAGTTCACGATGTCGCGAGACGCGATCGGGTGCATCAGCACCTTCGCGTTCGCAAGCTCCCCCGCCGCCTCCATGCGTTCGATCAGGTGGGCAGTGCTGTGCACGATCAGTTCCAGCCGGTTCTGGCGAGCGGTCCGCAGACCGAGTCGATGCCGGTCGATCTCATCGGGAGACGCGTCGAGCACGCGGTCGAGTTCCAGGATCGCGATCCCGTCCTGCAGTTGGAAGCAGCGGGCCAGTACGGCGAGCCACTCCTGAACTCTGGACTCAGTCTCCTTGGCCGCTTTGGCGAGGTCACCGATCTGGCTTCTGCGCTCCACCTTTTCCGCGAGTGCGTCGAGCTGTCGCAGGGCGTATGCCTGGGTGCGCGCAATGGTCACCGATGTGGACTGCACCTTCGACCACGTGACTTCAGAGACTCGCCCCACCTGCTCGCGGATGGTCATAGCCTCACCGATAACGAGGTCGACACCGATCATGTCGGCCAACACCGCGTCCTTCTGGGCGCGGATCACGTCATCGACCTTCGCGTCAATCGTTGCCAGGTAATCGACGATCTCATCCATGGCCTGCTGCATCGCAATCTGGGCCATCATTCCTGCGGCGCCCGCGAGAACCGCTGGGTTCGCCACCGTGGCGACCAACGATCCAGGAACCCTCTCGAACTGGACGATTCCCTTGATCCCGCCGGCGGGACCCTTTGCGTTGACGACGCCCAGGCTGAGCCCTGACTGTTTGCTCTGCATCAACCCGTGCTTCTTGACCAGTTGCGCCGACTTCTCAGTCATCTTCACCCAGCGACCCGCATTCGCGGCGATTTCGGAACCCGCCTGTGCGGCTCGTGCCGTGTGGCCGACGGCAGACGCTGCACGATGCAGCCCGAGGTCCTTTGACTCCAAACCCTCCGAAGACAGGAAGAACTCCACCGCCGACGGGTTCCCGATGACTGCGAGACCGTCGCCGTCGCTGATCAGCTGAATCTCGTCATCCATCATCAACTCCTGAATGGGCATGACTGCACATCAAGCACGGGGCGCTCAATGCTGCCAACACTAGTCGTGCCTCAGTGGACCTGGCGCTGCCGAGGCGGCCGACCAGTACCGGGTCGTGGTGATCGATGGCGTCGCTGGAGCCGGTGTCGAGGTCAGACTGGATGAGTGGAGTTCATTTGAGCGGTCTGGGCTTTCACTGACGCCCGAAATCGGCGCCCAGCGGAAGCCCGCACCGCTCAAATGGTCAGGTGGGAATCGTCGCGGGCCACGGTCCACTTGAGGCCACACTGCCTGACCGGCGAGAGCGAGTCAGCAGGCGCCCACCGGGAGGCCTTGGCCGGCAAAGTCGGCGCGAACAACATGATTGAGCAACGCGACGTAGGGTGGCCGCATCAAGGAGCCCACCGGTGGCGGGGTGCCACTCGATCCTCGAGGCATCAGCGGCTTCAAGGCCTGTCGACGGCTCCTGGTGAGCTGAAAACGTGCACGTCCACGGGCAAGGTCACGGGGCAGCGGCTATTGAGCAGTTGACCTCCGACGCGATTCTTCTTGCGTCCGTTCCTCGGGGACGCCGATCACAACACCAGCGTCGGGGACCACCAGATCGACCCGCGGTTCGATGCCCTTGCTCACCGGGAACTTGAGAGCCAAGTAGGTGCTCAGTGACTGGGGGTCAGTCATGCCCATGCGTTTGAGGAGAGTCGCGAGGTCACGTCCGGACAAGAAGACCACCGGGTGCTCATCCTCGCGCACCTCCTGATAGGCCTGCTGTGCGATGAAGGCTGTCGTCACGAAGACGCCGAACTGGCGGTGTTTGATCCTGGAGATGAGCCGGCTCACCATGCGGACCCCCATGCCTCCGCCGTCAGGGTCGTAGCACTTGGCTTCGAGCGCGAACTGGAGCCGGATCGGGTCCTCGTCCGGGCCCAAGAGGTACTCGCCGACGGCGTCGCGTCCTCCGTCACGACTTGGCCTGGTGACCTCGATCGAGGCGACGTGGGGATCGGACTGGACCCACATCTCGGCAGCGAAATTTTCGAATTGCACCGGATCAGCGGCGAAGTGCTGGTGGACCGTCCGCACGATCCACATGTCCTCCGGCTTGGGGAGTTGCTCGACCTTGCTGCGGACCGAAACGTTCCGCGGTGCTTCCAGCGCCCGGTAGATCCGCCCCTTGACCCAGCCTCTCCACTCAGGGGGACAGGCTGGTCCGAGGGGATCGCCGGCGAGGATCTCGTCGATCCACGCGCGGGGGACCCGGGGTGTCCTGAGGACCGTGAAGTGCGACCGGTAGTTCTGGAACCGCAGATGGCGCGTTGTGCGCCAGATGGCGACGAGTTCTTCGTCGCTGGTCAGGCGGGGTGAACCGGGCGCCAGCAGCCCCCGGAACCTGACGTCGCGTCCGCTCACCCTCTCAAACAGGAAGATCGGCGGAACCGCCTGGCGTTCGATCACGCCTGCCCGCGATGCCGCGAACATCTGCCTGAGGAGTTCGTTTCCTCCCCTGGGTGTGTCGTGCAAGTCCTTGCCGGGCTTGCGGTTGTCGCCGTAGTAGGTGAAGTCGCCCGTCGTCGGATCGATGTGATCGGGCCAGTCGACCTCCGCGCCGGACGTGTAAAGCACCACGAGGCGGACGGTCCGATTGGCCACGCTGCCGCTGAACCTGAAGCCTCCCTGGTTGCCAACCGGCAGCAGTTTCCCAATGGCGTCATCACCCGCGTTGCCGCGCGTGCCGCCTGCGTAAACGCGGTCAAGTACCAAGTCCGCGGCTGCGAGTCCAGCGAACGGCACCATCTCCTCACGCATGGCCTCATCCTGCCAGGCGCCCCCGTGCCGGTCGCGGTTCGCGGCGACGGTGGGGGCGCCAGCGGCAAGTTGCATGCCCAGCAAGCCGATTTGACCCAGTGCGCCGCACCTCACTGGTTGCTTGTCTCGTGGGCAGGAACTTCAACGTCCGCCCCAGCGGCTCCCTGAACGTCGCGATCGGCCAGCCGAGCCCCGAACAGGTGCCACTGTGGCGGCGAGCCGTCGCCCCGCCGGGAGTCGCGTGTTCGTCGTGTGTATGTGACAGGTAGTCCCCGCATCGCGTGAAGAGCGGCCCAAATGGCCCCTTCTCGGCGTTCATGGGACAAATTGTCACGCCGCAGTGCTGTGCGGGGAGCGGTGATCACTTGGAGGCGCTCTTCGTCGTGCTCGCGTCACAATGGAAGCAGGCGTCAGTCTGGGAGGCGGGGTGTGATGCCATGGGTTTCCTCATCGCGGCTGTGCTGCTGGGCGTTGTCGGCTATCTCATCCGGTTCCGACAGTGGAGTTGGTTGGTGTCCGGGTACAACACCTCATCGAAGGCCGTGAAGGCGCGCTACGACGTTGCCGCGTTGACGACGGGTGTGGGCAACTTCTTGTTCCTGCTGGCCGCGATCCAGGTGGTGGGCGGGATCGGCCTCATGGCCGGGCTCGAGTGGGTTGTGATCGCGGCGGTTGGGCTGACCCTCGCCGCGTCGATCACCTTCCTCGTATACGCCAACACCGGGGGCCGCTACCTGAAGAGGTCGTGAGGGCGCCTGCGCACCCGCTACCGTCGGGTCAGTCGGGTCTTCTCGTCGCCCCGCATCGATTCAGCCCCGCTTGACGATGTCGACCGAGACCTCCACTGCCGGCGTCGTTCCCCTGTTTTCGAGCCAGTGCGTCGTGTTCCGATCTTCAGGCCAGCCCACGCCCGGTCCGTAATCGGTCGCCACGCCGTTTCGATGGTCTGTGATCGTTCCCTGCAGGACGTACACGGTGCCCGGTCGGCCGCGGTGGTCGTGGAGCGGGCCGAACACCCCTCCGGGTTCGATGGTCACCAGACGCATGCGAAGCTGGAATCCGTCCATTCCGTCGATCTCGCCAGCGAGGTCGACGACCGCGAGCTCGTCCACCGTCACGCCCTGTGTCTGCGGCACCGGTTGTTCGCTGCTCACCTTGCTCTCCCTTCCGGTATCGAGCGTCGATGCGTCCCCCGTACCTGCCGCAGGTGAGCGGAACGCAAGGTCTCCCACCCAGAGTAGGTCGCGAGCCGGCGAACCTGGAGTCTGGATAAGGCGACGACAGCCGGAGAGCGGGTTTGGCCGGCGGGGGTCAGGGGTGGGGCAGCGTCACAAGTCCGGGGATCGTCTCGGCCATCCATTTGGTGGCTTCCAGATCAGCCCGGCCTCCGCCCCTCACGGCAGGCTCGGCACAGGGCGCGCTTGGGTAGAGCCAACAGGATGTCGGCGGCGTGGCGCGTCCACACCGAGCCCGATTCCGGAGGTGGGCGACAGCACCACGTTATAGCTATTGCTATACTTTCATCATGTCCACCCGGTTGGCGGAGGTTGCTCAGCGCGTTGACGAAACGGTCGCGCAGGCGCGCGCCGAATTGGTCCATGCCGTGAGACAGGCTGCCGCCTCGGGCATGACTCAGGCTCAGATCGCTGCCGAGATCGGACGGAGTCAACCCGAGGTGTCGCGCCTGCTGCACTTCCACGGCACGTCCACCCTCGCCCGCCGGCTGCGTCGGAAGGCCGGTGAGGTCCGACGGTTGGTGGCGGAAGCCGGGGGCAGCAATGTCCGCGTGTTCGGATCGGTTGCCAAGGGAGAAGATCTCGACGGATCCGACATCGACTTGGTGTTCACCATGGGTCGTGCACTCAGCCTGATGCAACTCGGCGCGCTCGAAGCGCAAATCAGCGAAGCGGTCGGCGCCCCGGTCGATCTGGTGCCCGAAGGCGTGTTGCGTCCGGAATTCCGCGAGCGGATTCTGGCGGAGGCGGTGGCGCTGTGAGCAGAACTACCTCTGAGATCCTGAGGGACGCCATGGGTCACTTTCAGATCATGCTGCGCGATGACATCGAGAAGGCTGCTGAGACCATGGCGGTCGAATGACTAGGGATCGTGCGTTGGCTGTGGCTTCGCCGCTGTTTGACGCTGCCCTGTCGGCATGGACTGTCACCGAGGAAGTCACCGATGGTGACGTGTGGGCTTTTGCAGCAATGAACCCGGACGACAAACGCCAGATGGTGTCTCCGATCGTGGTGTTCGTGAACCGGGACGGGACAGCCGAGTCGATGATCTACCCGGCTGCTGTTGCACGCCTCAACCGTATGGAAGCCTCGACGCCGACACTCCCGACCGGCAACCCTGACTGACGCCGTCCGCATTGTCCGGCGACCCTCTGTGGACGCAGCCAGGGTGTCTGCGCGCTCGGCGGTGGTTCTATGCTGCTTGCGTGTCGACAACGGTGCTTGCCACCAAGCTGTTCGTCCCCAGTCTGCGGCAGAGTCTGGTCGCCCGCTCCAGACTGGCCGAAGGTCTGGACGGGTCGCTGACCGACGATCACCGGCTCACTCTCGTCTCCGCGCCCGCCGGTTTCGGTAAGACCACGTTGCTTGGCGCGTGGCTCGACTCCTTGGCGACACGAAAGGACGACATCGGCGTGGGCTGGGTGTCCTTGGACGAGGGGGACAACGACCTGCAGCGGCTGCTGGGTCATATCGCCGCCGCCTTCGCCGGGCGCGGGCTCGACATCGATCTTCCGGCGCTGGAGTCTCGGGAATCCCCGGGAGGCACCCTCATACTGACCGCTTTGGTAAACGAGATCGTGCGTGCCGGCGAGCAGACCCCCGAGAAGCGGTGGCTGCTGGTGCTGGACGACTACCACGTCATCGACGCCCCCGCTGTGCACGAAGCGGTGACATTCCTGCTCGACAGACTCCCGAGCAAGCTCCATTTGGTGATCGCGACCCGGTCCGACCCACCGCTCCCGCTGGCGCGGCTGCGCAGCCGCGGCCAACTGGTGGAGTTGCGCGCCGACGACCTTCGCTTCACTGACTCCGAGGCAGGGGAATTCCTCAATCGGGTCATGGGACTCGATCTGACAACGGGTGACGTGAAGGCCCTGGAGGATCGCACGGAGGGTTGGATCGCCGGTCTCCAACTCGCCGCACTGTCGCTGCGGAGCCTCCCGGGCCGCGACGAGACCACCGGATTCATCGCGTCCTTCACCGGAAGCCACCGGTTCGTCATCGATTACCTCGTGGACGAGGTCCTGGCGCGACTGCCCGCTGCGACCCAGCAGTTCCTGCTGCGCACGTCACTGCTCGACAGACTGACCGGCCCCTTGTGTGACGAGGTGACGGGCGGCTCGGGCGGAGCGGCCGTGCTGGAGCGTCTCGAGCGCGAGAACCTGTTCGTCGTCCCGCTCGACGCCGAGCGCTCCTGGTACCGATACCACCACCTGTTCGCGGACGTGCTGCGCGCGCGACTGGTGGCTGAACAACCCGACATCGTCGCGTCCCTTCACTCCAGTGCCAGCGCTTGGTACGCCGCCCACGGTTTTGCTGCGGACGCCGTCCGGCACGCGCTCGCGGGCGGCGATATCGACAGCGCCGCCCGGCTGATCGAGCAAGGGTTGCCTCAGGTGCGCCGCAGCCGCCAGGACGGCCTCATGTTGGCCTGGGTGCGGGCGTTGCCCGAAGACGTGGTACGCCGCAACCCGGCGCTGGGCATAGCGTCCGCCTGGTCGATGATGATGGCGGGGGACCTGGCCGGCATGGAGGCCCGCCTCGACGATGCCGAGACCGCGCTCAACGCGGGTGCTCGCGACGCCGCGCTCGCGGCGACGTGGGCGGACACCGAGGACCTGCGCAGCGCACCGGCGACACTTTGGGTCTATCGGGCGGCGCTGGCGCAGGCGCGCGGCGATGTCAGGGGCACCGGGCATCATGCGCGCCGGGCGCTGGACCTAGCCATCGACGAGGCGCACTTCGTGCGCGGCGCCGCCGGATGTCTGCTCGGCCTGGCCGAGTGGGCGGCCGGTGACGTCCACGAGGCGTTACCTACGTTCAGCCAGGGGCTGCGCAGCCTGCACGCAGCGGGCAACCTCGTGGACGAGTTGGACAGCACGATGGTGCTCGGTGGCATGTGGCTGACCGCGGGGAGTCCCCAGGAGGCCCGCAGGGTGTACGAGCGGGCGCTGGCGACGGCGACCGCCCACCGCCCTCCGTACCCCAGGGCCACTGCCGACCTGCACGTCGGGCTGGCCGAGTTGGACCGGGAGGCGTACGACCTTGCCGGAGCGCACGCGCACCTGGAGGCCGCGCGACTGCTCGGCGAGCACGATTCGATCACCGAGCACCGGCACCACTGGTTCGTGGTGATGGCGCAGGTGCGCGCCGCGGCCGGCGATTTCGGTGTTGCTTTCCACCTGCTCGACGAGGCCGAACAGCTGTACCGGCCCGGCTTCTACCCCGACCTCCGCCCCATCGCGGCGATGCGAGCCCGGGTGCACATCGCGGCCGGTGTACTCGACGCGGTTGAGGCGTGGGCGCGCGATCGCGGTGTCGGACTGGGGGACGAGGTCAGCTTCCTGCGCGAGTACGACCACCTCACGCTCGTTCGACTGGTGCTTGCCAGGTGCGCGGCGTCGGCGGCCGCTGCGGAGTCGCTCGACGACGTGCTCGGTCTGTTATCCCGTTTGGACGCCGCGGCCGAGTCGACCCGGCGGGAGGGCAGCATGCTGGAGATCGGCACCCTGCAGGCCCTCGCCCATCGCGCGGCAGGGTCCCGCGAGAAGGCGCTCGCCGCGCTGACCCGGGCTGTCACACGAGCACCGGAGCCGGACAGTTACGTCGGGCTGTTCCTGGACGAGGGTGCGCCGATGCTGGCGCTGCTGCGTGATGCCGCAGCCAGTGGCGACGCGGTACCGCAAGCCGTGGCGCGGCGCGCCCGCCATATACTGAACGCCGCAGACGCCGGGGCGCCAGCGGGGTCAGGCGTCACCGAGGATGTTAGTCCCGGGTCGGCCGGGGGCGGTGGCAGTTGGCACGCCTCAGCCGAGACCGGACCCCTCGCCGACCCGCTCAGCGACAGGGAGTTGGAGGTGCTCAGGCTGCTCGCCAGCGACTTGACGGGGCCCGAGATCGCCCGCCGGCTGTTCATCTCTATCAACACCCTGCGCACGCACACCAAGCGGATCTTCACCAAGCTCGACGCGAGGAATCGCTCCGCGGCGGTGCGCCGAGGCCGTCAGGTCGGCCTGCTCTAGCTCGCTGTGGCGGGTCGGTCACCAGCCCGGCTACACCGGGATCACATCATCGGTCACCCGATGTGGGGACGCTCGGTCACCATCTCCGCTCTTAGCTTTCTGAACATCGCCACGGCATCCGAGCCGCGGTTCAGACACCAAGGAGCGAACGTGACAATCACAGCCTCCACCCTCACCCGCGCGGCCGGCATCGCCGCCGTAGCGGCGGGCGCGATCTTCATCGGCGTCCAGATCGGCCATCCACACCTCGACGCCGCCTCGATCTCCACCCCCGAGATGGCCGTCCGCGGGTCCCTGAAGGTGGCGATGAGCGTCCTGGCACTCGTCGGCATCAGCGGGATGTACCTCAGCCAGGTGCGTCGGAACCGACTCCTCGGCCTGGTGGGTTACCTGATCCTCGCCGCCGGTTACCTGCTCATCACGGCCACCACATTCATCCTCGTGACAGTCCTGCCGGCAATCGTCGCGACCGACCCCACGTACGTGACAGGCGTTCTCACAGCCGCGACCGGCGGAACTGCAGCGAGCGACATCGGAGTACTGCAGACCGTCCTCCAAGTCCAGGGCGTCCTCTACCTGGCCGGTGGCCTGCTGTTCGGCATCGCACTGTTCCGGGCAGGCGTCCTGAGCAAATGGGCCACCGCGCTCCTCGCGGTCGGGGGCCTGGTGAGCGGCGTCCTGTCGCTCATGCCGGACGCCTTCTACCGGCTGCTGGCTTTCCCGAACGGCATCGCACTGATCGCCCTCGGGTACTCGCTGTGGCGAAGCGCCCGGACGCAGCACGCCGAGCCCGCAGTCCCTGTTGTCACCGGCATTGCGGACGTCAACGCCGCGCCCATCACGACAGTGGGTGTGAAATGACCCAGCGCACTCTCACCGACGTCCGGTCGGAGCCGCCCTCGCGGGCGCGCTCCGGCAAAGGATCCAGCTGGCGGGTGCCCGTCGCGCTGATCGGCCTCGTCGCCATCCCGATGATCGGCGGGTCCCTGCGGCTCCTGGAGGTCCTCGGTGGCCCGCACTTGCTGCCGGTGAACCCCCGGATCGCCGCGTCCCCCGCGCCGCTGATCGTCCATGTCGTCGGTGCAGGATTGTTCGCCCTCGTCGGCGCCTTCCAGTTCTCCGCGAAGCTGCGACGCCGTCATCCCGACTGGCACCGCCGCGCCGGCCGCGCCCTCGTGGGGGCTGGCATGCTGGTCGCCGGTTCCGGGCTGTGGATGACCCTGTTCTACCCGGACGCACCGGGCGGCGTCCTGCTGTGGACGGTCCGACTCGTAGTCGGGTCCGCGATCATGGTGAGCCTCGTGCTCGGGTTCGCCGCAATCCGCCGCCGTGACATCGCCGCGCATCGCGCGTGGATGATCCGCGCTTACGCCCTGTCCGTCGCGGCGGGCACCCAGGCCTTCACGCAGGGGATCGGTGAAGGCCTGTTCGGCGTCACCGAAATCAGCACCGCACTGTCGGTGAGCGCAGGGTGGGTCATCAACGCCATCTTCGCGGAACTGATCATCCGGCTCCCGGCGAACCGCCGTGCCCGGCGTCCGGGCCCCGCCCCCACCGTGACGGCGAGGGCCTGACCGTGCCGAACCACCGGCCCGGGCCACGCCTGTACGAGTTCCGCGTCGAAGGGCACCTTGACCATTGCTGGTCCGGCTGGTTCGGTGGGCTCACCCTGACCCACCACGCAGACGGCACCACCACGCTGGTAGGAAACGTGACCGACCAGTCACACCTTTACGGACTTCTCGGCAAGGTCCGCGACCTGGGCGCCACCCTCATCTCGGTGAACCTCGTTGCAGACCTTCATCCCACACCTCATCACAAGGAAGGTCCAAATGAACGCGTATGACGTTGCAGTAGTCGGCGGCGGCGCGGCCGGCCTGTCGGCGGCCCTCGTCCTCGCCCGCGCCGGACGCCGGGTTCGCGTGATCGATTCCCGATCGCCGCGGAACGCGCCCGCCTTGCACATGCACGGGTTCCTGTCACGAGACGGAATGAACCCGGCCGACCTGCTGGCCGTGGGTCGTGGCGAGGTGGAGGGCTACGGGGGCAGCATCTCCTTCGGCTCAGTGACTGACGTGGTGCCGGACAGTCCCCGGGGCTTTGTTGCCCTCCTGCAGGACGGCTCGCGTGTCTCCGCCCGAAAACTGCTGATCGCCACCGGGCTGCGCGACGAGTTGCCGCCGATCCCGGGCCTGGCGGAGCGCTGGGCACGCGACGTCCTCCAAGGCCCCTACTGCCATGGGCACGAGGTGGCAGAACGCCCCCTCGGCGTGATCGCGGGGCGCGGTGGTGGCGTTCGGTACGCCCAGATCGTCCGGCAGTGGACTCACGATCTGATCTATTTCGCCCCGCCCCAGACGCTCACCACCGTGGAAAGGTCCGAGCTTGCCGCGCGCGCCATCGGCGTGGTCGAGGGAACCATCGAGCGAGTCGTGAGCGAAGAGGACCGGTTGGTCGGCGTCCTGATGGACGACGGGCGGCTCGTCGGACGGGAGGCCCTTTTCGTCCCACCGGTCTTCGTGCCGAACAGCCACCTGCTAAGCCGCCTCGGCTGCACCTTCGACGATGCCGGATGGGTAGTCACAGACGCCACCGGACGCACGAGCGTGCCAGGAGTCTGGGCGACCGGTAACGTCGCCGACCCCCGCGCGCAGGTCATCACCGCCGCCGGCGCCGGCTCTGCGGCGGCCATCGCGATCAACGGCGAACTCGTCGACGACGACGTCCGCCGGGCCGTGGAGACGCAGAACGGCAGCACCGCCTGACCTCGCAAACGACCCTGGCCGCCACACGGCAGACAGGAAACCACCCCGACCACGTTGAAGTAGCTGGTCGCTGCTGCACCAACTACCCGCTGAGTCTCTTCTTCTCCGCTGCCACGTCGAATGTCGCCGCCGGCCAGTCCAGGTCGAGGGAGGCCAGGTGCTCGCGCAGCAGTTCGGCGACTGCCCAGTTGCGGTACCACTTCTTGTTCGAGGGGATGACGTACCAGGGCGCGTAATCGGTGTTGCAGCGCTCGAGCACGTCGTCGTAGGCGACCATGTACTCGTCCCACTTCGCGCGCGTGTCGAGGTCGTTGGGGTTGTACTTCCAGTGCTTGCTCGGGTCGTCCAGGCGGGCCAGCAGGCGATCGCGCTGCTCGTCGGCCGAAATGTGCAGGAAGCACTTCACGATGACCGTGCCCGCGTCGGCCAACTCCTTCTCGAAGGTGTTGATGGCCTCGTACCTGGACTGGATCTCCTCGTCAGCGGCCAACTTGTCCACCTTCGCGATGAGCACGTCTTCGTACTGCGAGCGGTCGAAGATCCCGATCATGCCCGGCCGGGGGACGGCCTTGCGGATCCTCCACAGGAAGTCGTGCTCGCGTTCCTCTTTGGTGGGCGCCCTGAAAGCGGTCAACTGGATGCCTTGCGGGTCTACCAGCCCGATGGCGTGCCGGATGACTCCGCCCTTCCCGGACGTGTCCAGCCCCTGCAGGATGAACAGCAGGCGCGGCGCTGTCTCCGGGTTGATCTTCCCGTTCGCATACAGGCGCTCCTGCAAGTCGGACAACTCCGGTGCGAGTTCGGCGGAGAGACGTTCGGCGTCCTCCTTGTCGTCCCCGGGGTAGCCGGGGGTGTTGTCTGGGTCCAGGTTCTCCATGAACACGGGCCCCGCGGGCAGTCGCAGGTGGGCACTCAGTGGCTTGGCCTTCTTCGAATCGGCGTTCATGGTCAGTAGTCTGGCCCACCTCCGCCGAATTGACAGCGCCCAGGACGCAACAACGCCGGTTCGGTGACGCAGCATTTCGAGGACGACGACCTCGTGGCCGCTCGCACCTACATGGACGCCTACGTCTCCTTCTTCAAGTACGCCGAAGGCGAACCACAAACACGGTCGCGGGCACCCTCACGACCAAGGGTCTTCGCGGGCTCCTTCCGGGTACCGCGGGTCCGACTAGCGGTAAGGACGACTCCCCGTCAGGCCTTCTCCACCTGGACCAGCGTCGTGTGCACCGCGTTGCCCTTGGCGAGGGGCGACGGGTGGTGTGACGTGAGGGTGTTGGCCGAGCCGGCGATGTCGACGGGCTTGTCGGGGTTGGCTCCGGCGGGACGCGTCTTGCCAGTCGGGTTGTACCAGGCACCCTGCGGGAGAGAGGTCACCCCCGGTGCGATCTTCGGGGTCACCCTGGCCTCGATCTGAACCGTGCCGCGATCGTTGTAGACGAAGACCTGGTCGCCGTTCTTGATGCCGCGCGCGTCGGCGTCGATCGGGTTGATCCACAGGGTCTGCGGATGCGCCTCCTTCAGCCAATCGACGTTTCCGTAGCTCGAGTGCGTCCGCTGCTTGAAGTGATGGCTGATCATCTGCAGCGGGTACTTCTCGTTGGTCCTCGCCTCGACCGCGCCCTCCCATGTGGCCACGAACTCGGGCAACGGCTTCAGGACATCACCCTCAAGCTTGGGCCGGAACTTGCCGAACACCCACTTCTCGCTCATTGCCGCCAATCGGGACGAGTAGATCTCGATCTTGCCCGACGGGGTGTCGAGTTTGTTGGCGGCTGGGTCGGCACGGAAATCGGCCAGCGGGACGAGCGGCCCCGCGTTCTTGCGGTAGATGCCCATCTTCTTCCAGGCGTCGTAGTCCGGAATCTCGGGGTCCTCCTTGCGGGTGGCTTCGACCGCTTGACGCAGCCACTCCTCGCGGGTCTTGCCCTCAGTGAACTTCTGTTCGGTGCCGAGTCGTTGCGCCAGCCCGGTGCAGATGTCGAACACCGACTTGCACTCATGGAGCGGTTCGATGGCCTGCTCCGACATGATGCCGTAAGCCATGGGGCCCGCGTTCTCGCCTGGATGAAGATCGAACTCCTCGGCAGTGGACGTGCCGGGCAGCAGGTAGTCGGCGTACCGGGCCGACACCGTCATCTGGATGTCGCAGACGACGATGAGTTCGCACTTCGTGTCGTCGCGCAGAATCTCGACCGACCGGTTGTTGTCGCCGGTCTGGTTCACGAGTGAGTTGCTGCTGTAATGCCACAGCATCTTGATGGGCTGTTCCAATTTGGTGTTGGTGGGGACGCCTTTGTCGTCGACCGGCACCTTGATGGCGCGGACGCCGGGACCGGGCTTCACGCCGACGCCCGCGTTGAACGTGTCCATTTCGGGTCCGTGCTCGATCGCGTCCAGCCATGAGAACACCGAGATGATTTTGTTCGACGGGTTCGGGATGCCGTAGTTGAACGGCTGCGCGATCGGCAGTCCGGGGGCACCCTCGCGACCACCAGTGCCACCACCCGGCAGGCCGATGTTCCCGGTCACTGCCGCCAGCAGGAAGATCGCCCGCGCCGTGTTCTCGCCGTTGGCGTGGCGCTGCGGGCCCCATCCCTGCGTGATCGTGCACGGCTTGGCGCCTGCGATCCGGCGTGCCAATTGCGTGATCCGGGACGCGGGCACGCCGCAGATCCCGGCCGCCCATTCGGGGGTCTTCTCGACGCCGTCCGGGCCCTTTCCCTCGATATAGCTGCGGTAGGAGGCGTTGGCCGGGGCGCCCGCCGGCATGTGCTTCTCGTCGAAACCGACGCAGTACTTGTCGAGGAACGCCTGGTCGTGCAGGTTCTCCCGCAGCATCACGTGGATCATGCCTGCGATGAGCGCGGCGTCGGTGCCCGGACGGACAGGCACCCATTCGTCTCCCAGCGCGATTGCAGTGTCGGACATGCGCGGGTCGACGATGATCGTCTCGACGCGGGACTCCTTCTTGGTCTGCTGAGTGACGAACGTCTGGCCGCCGCCCGACATGCGAGTCTCCAGCGGGTTGTTGCCGAACATCACCTGCAGCTTGGAGTTCCGGGCGTCGTCCAGCGAGTTGCCGATGACCCAACCGCCGTAGAAGTACGGATAGGCCTGGGTGATCTCGGTCGTGGAGTAGTCGGAGTAGTGGTCGAGGTAACCGCCCCAGGTGTTCATCAGGCGAGCGAAAGCGGTGCCGTCCGGAGGCCACGAGCACGCCATAGTCGCTCCCAGCGTCCCCGTGCCGTACTGGATGTAGAAGGCCTCGTTGCCGTACTCGGCCTTGATCTTCTTCATCTTCTCGGAGATCTCATCGAACGCTTGATCCCACGAGATCTCTTCCCACTCGCCGTCGCCGCGCTTGGTGCCGGGCTTGCGCTTCAGCGGCTTCTTGAGGCGGTCGGGGTTGTAGATGCGGTGACGGATCGACCGGCCACGGACGCATGCCCGCACCTGCTGGGAGCCCAGTTTGTCGTCACCGGTGTTGTCCGCAAGCACGCGGACGATGGTGCCGTCCTTGACCTGCAGGCGAACCGGACACCGGGAGCCGCAGTTGACCGTGCACGCGCTCCAGACAGTCTTGTCGGCGTCGGCCATACCGTCGGCATGAGCGCGGTCCGAACCGGGCATTCCGAGATAGGTTGCCGTCCCGACCAGCGTCGCGGATCCGGCGACAGCGCCGGACCATTTCATGAACGAGCGACGCGAAATATCCGTAACAGACACTAAATACTCCCCCCTTGTGTGGGTTACGCCGGGAATATTACAGATCGCCCTCTCGATGCGTGGTCGAACGCGTGAATCAGACGACGCGGGCGGGCAGGAGGCACGTGGAAACCGCAAGGCCCTAGGAGCCTGCTGAAGAACGCGCCATCTGGCTGGGGCGGGGGCGGCTGGCTAGGTCGGGGGTTAGGGGATGCTGCTGTCGATCTTGGTCTGCTTTGCCGGCGGGGGGCCGTTCCTGTAATTGGTGAGGGGCGCCCGGGCCGGTCTGTGGCCGTGGGTAGGGGTTCTACGCCAGGGCCCATCCGCCGTTGTGGTGGTTGAGTCCCAGCGCGAGGAGGCGTCGGAGGTTGACCGCGGCGACGCGGTGGTGGAACCAGGTGTTGTTCTTGGTGATGCCGCGGTATGGGACTCGTCGGTTTTGGCGGGTGAGCCAGGCGAGGGTGCGTTCCACCATGGGCCGGTGCCGGCGGTAGATCGTCTGGAATCCTTCGCCAGCAGCGCGTTGGCGGTGCTCGCGTTGCAGTTGGTGGTGTTCGCCCAGCTGGATGGTCCTCCCGGTCACGGCGCTGGTGCAGCGCTCCCGGAGTGGGCAGTCGCGGCAGGCTGTCTTGAACACCGCCCGTCGTTTCGGTGTCAGGGTGCGGGTGACGCCGGCCGGGCAGGTGAGCGTGCCGGCCACGGGGTCGTGGGTGAAGTCGTCGATCGTGTAGCCGCCGCCCACGGCGGGTCGGTTGGGCCACGGTTTGACCAGCGGGGTCCACTGCTGGCCCGCCAACGTGGCCAGCATGGTGCCGCTGGCATAGGCCGAATCGCCGAGGACCTCGACCGGGGTCCCGGCCACAATGGTGGGATCGGCCACGATCAGGCCGGCGCCCACCGTGGCGTCAGAGTTGGCCGGCCCGTTGGTCTTGGTCAGCTTGGCCATGGTGGTCAGGCCGGTGTCGGGTTCGA